>Ga0081538_10001729_pt1 | contig 22195 bp, 26 predicted proteins | sample TabmetS5T2R1_FD_71022 | JGI IMG/M metagenome (GOLD analysis project Ga0081538, IMG submission 71022) | Tabebuia heterophylla rhizosphere microbial communities from the University of Puerto Rico - S5T2R1 | ecosystem: Host-associated > Plants > Roots > Rhizosphere ...
CGAGTGGCGAATTCCGTCTGTATGTCTGGCGCAATTCGCCACTCGCGCGTCACGAGGCGGATCGTCGCGCCGGCCGCGTCACGGTTCAGCACCCGCGGGTGATAACTCGGCGGCAGAGGTGTTACGAGAAGCGCATGCGCTGCGGTACCTCGCGCATTCGGATCAGGCGGGCCGGTACGCCGCCGACGACGGCGTTTGCCGGGACGTCGCGGGTCACCACGGCGTTGGTGCCGATCACGGCGTTGTCGCCGATCGTCACGCCGCGCAGTATGCAGGCGCCGTAGCCGATCCAGACGTTGTTGCCGACGCGCACGTCGCGCTTGTAGATGCCCTGGAGGCGGATCGGGCGCTCGACCTCGACCATGCCGTGGTCGAAGTCGATCAGCATCACGCGGTCCGCTATCACGCACTCGCGCCCGATCGACACGTGCTGGAACGAGGAGATCGTGCACTCCTGGCCGAGTACGGTCTTGGCCCCGATCGACACCGTGCCCTCGTGCGAGCGGACCTTGCAACCGTGGCCGACCCACGACCAGCGGCCGAGCTCGACCGTGGCGTCGCGGCCGACCTCGAGCGAGCAACCCGGGCCGATGAAGGCGAGCCCGTCGAGCAGGAGGCGCCGGCGCAGGCGCAGCTTCCACCACCCGAGCCGGGCGATGAGCCGCCCGTACTTGAGGTTCAGCATGCCCTTCGAGCGCATGAAGCGCAGGAGCGCGAGCGGCCCGCCGTGGCGCGGCGGCGGCTCGCCGCGGATCTCCGGGGGGAGCTCCGACGGCGGCGCGGCTATGGGCTCGGTGGCGCTCTCCATGAGGAGGGCGGATCATAGGCGGGCCCGGTGGTGCGGCTATCCGTATTGGCGATTTGCCGGGTCGGGTACACAATCCGCGTTGAGATGGCCATAACCGTCCTCATCGTCGACGACCACCCGAGCTTCCGGGCGAGTGCGCGCATGCTGCTCGAGGCCGAGGGCTTCGAGGTGGTGGGGGAGGCCCCCGACGGCCTGTCGGCGGTCGAGGCCGTCCACGACCTACAGCCGCAGGTGGTGCTGCTCGACGTGCAGCTGCCGGACATCGATGGGTTCGAGGTCGCGGCGCGCATCACTGCGAACGGATCGGCGCCGGCAGTGGTGCTCACCTCGAGCCGCGACGTCGACGACCTCGGACCGCTCGGCGAGAGCGCTCAGGTCCGCGGCTTCATCCCGAAGTCGGAGCTGTCGGGCGCGGCGCTGGAGGCGCTCCTCTGACTTCCCTCCGCCGTGCCCTCTGGGGGCTCGGGGGCGCCGCCGTCGCGCTTGGCCTGATCGACCTCGCGCTCATCCTGACGAGCGACTACGTGCCGCTGCGTGGAGCGGTCGCCGCGCTCGGGCTGTTCGTGGGCTGGGGCTGGGTGGGGACCGGGCTGTTCGCCTGGTCGCGCGATCCCGAGAGTCGCGTCGGCTTCCTTATGACGGCGACCGGCTTTGCCTGGCTGCTCGGCCTCGTCGGCGTGTCCGACATCCCGATCCTGTTCACGTTCGGCCAGGTCGTCGGCTCGATCTTCTTCGTGACCGCGCTGCACATGCTCATGGCGGCGCCGGAGGGACGCCTCCACTCGACCTTCGAGCGGCGACTCATAGCGATCGCCTACGCCACGACGCTGCTCGCGCTCCCTCTGTTCCTGTTTGCGGACCCGCAGACCTCGTTCGACTGCAACGACTGCCCTGACAACGTGCTGCTGATCTCGGCGAACGACACGTTCGTCGACATATTCGGCTCCCTGCTGGATGCGGTGGCGCTCGTCCTCGTCACCCTGGTGCTGGTCCACCTGGTCCGTCGCTACCGGCGAGCCAAGGGGGCAGAGCGCCGGCTCTACGGGCCGCTCTACCTCGCCGGCATCGCGCTCATGGTCGCCCTGGTCGCCACGGTCGGTGTGAACGCGGCCGCGTCCAGCAGCGACGCCGCGAACGTCGCCTGGCTGTGCGCGATGGCGGTGCTGGGACTGATGCCGTTCGTCTTCCTCGCCGCGCTCGCGCGGGCGCGCGTGTTGCAGGGCGGCGCGGTCGGCGAGCTGATCTCGCGGCTGGGGGAGGCGCCACGCCCGGGTGAGCTTCGTGACGCCCTGGCCGAGGCGCTTTCGGACCCGTCGCTCGAGCTCGTGTACTGGCTGCCCGAGCGTGCGCGCTTCGTCGATGCGAGCGGGCGCCCGTTCGCGCTGCCGAAGCAGGGATCCGGCCGCGCCCTGGCACCCGTCGAGCGAGAGGGCGAGACGATCGCGGCCATCGTCTACGACGCCACCCTCACCGGCGCGCGCGATCACGTCCGTGCGGTTGGAGCCGCCGCGGCACTCGCGCTCGAGAACGAGCGGCTCGACGCCGAGCTGCGCGCCAAGCTCGAGGAGCTGCGCGCGTCGCGCGAGCGCATGGTCCGGGTGGGCCTCGACGAGCGCCGCCGGCTCGAGCGCAACCTCCACGACGGTGCCCAGCAGCGGCTGGTGTCGCTCGCGCTCAACCTCAGGCTCGCGCGCTCGAAGCTGCGCGATGACCCCTCCGGCGCCGACACGCTGCTCGCCGACGCCGGCGACGAGCTCAACTCCGCTCTCGAGGAGCTCCGCGAGCTCGCCCGCGGCCTGCACCCGGCGGTGTTGTCCGAGCGCGGCCTGCGCACCGCGATCGAGACGCTCGCGCTGCGCGCGCCGGTGCCCGTCGAGCTGGGACCGGTGCCGTCCGAGCGCCTCCCCGAGGAGGTCGAGCTCGCGACCTACTTCGTCATCTCGGAGGCCCTCACGAACGTCGCGAAGTACGCTGACGCCAGCCAGGCGACCGTGAGCGTCGAGCGTTACAACGGGCGGGTCGTGGTCGCGGTCGCCGACGACGGTGTCGGGGGCGCGGATCCCGGCAGGGGCAGCGGGCTGCGCGGCCTCGCCGACCGGATCGCAGTACTCGAAGGTCGTCTCGATGTGCAATCGGAGCCGGGAAGAGGAACGACAGTGAGGGCCAGCATCCCATGCGCGTAGTAGTCGCAGACGACTCTGTCCTGCTGCGCGAGGGCGTGGTCCGGCTGCTGGAGGAGTCGGGATTTGAGGTGGTCGCGCAGGCGGGCGACGCCGAGGACCTGATCCGCAAGGTCGGCGCCCACAAGCCCGACGTCGCCGTCGTCGACATCCGCATGCCGCCGACCAACACCGACGACGGCCTCCGGGCCGCGCTCGAGATCCGCGCGAGCCAGCCCGAGACCGGCGTGCTGGTCCTCTCGCAGTACGTGGAGGAGGGCTACGCGCTCGAGCTGGTGAGCGACAGCGCCGGCGGCGTCGGATACCTGCTGAAGGACCGCGTTGCCGACGTCGAGCGATTCGTCGAGTCGGTCAAGCGGGTGGCCGAGGGTGGATCGGCGCTCGACCCGGAGGTGGTGGCGCAGCTCGTCGGCCGCGCCCGCCGCGACGACCCGCTCTCCGAGCTCACGCCGCGCGAGCGCGAGGTGCTCGAGCTGATGGCGGAGGGCCGCTCGAACCAGGCGATCGCTGAGCATCTGGTCGTGACCGAGCGGGCGGTGGAGAAGCACGTGACGAGCATCTTCGGGAAGCTCGGGCTGACGCCGGCGGCGGAGGACCACCGGCGCGTGCTGGCGGTGCTGACCTTCCTCAGGGCCTGATCACGGCCGACAGGTACTCGCCGCGGAAGCGCAGCGTGCCGTCGCTCTCCAGGTTCTCCTGGCGGAGATAGGAGATGTACGCGTCCCGCAGCTCGCCCGCGCGTTCGCCCAGCGTCTCCCGGGCGTTCAAGAGCGGGCCGAAGCTCTCGAGCATGAAGTCGGCGTAGGACTCGACGGTGGGATCGCGCCACTCGACCTCGCGGCGCTCGAAGGTCGCGTCGTCGCCGAGCAGCTCGAGCACGTGCTCCTCGGTGCCCCACAGCAGCGGCGATGCCCCGCCCGCCGGCGGAGGCACGAGCGCAGCGACCATCGCGAACATCCGCCCGATGGCCCCCTCCGGGGTCCAGCAGCACACGCCGATCACGCCGCCCTCGCGGCAGACGCGCCTCATCTCCGCCGCGGTCCGCTCGTGGTCGCTCGCGAACATGTGCCCGAAGGTCGAGATCACGCGGTCGAAGCTCGCGTCCTCGAACGGCAGCCGCTCGACGTCCGCCTCGATCCAGTCGATCTCGACCATCGCGTCGGCGGCGCGCTCGCGCGCGATCGCAAGCAGGTCGGGTGAGAAGTCGGCTCCCGTGACGCGCGCCCCGACGCGCGCGGCCGGAATGGTGGCGTTACCGGAGCCGCAGGCGACGTCCAGCACCTCCATCCCAGGCTCGACGCCGGTCGTCTCGACCACGTGCTCGCCGACCGCCGAGATCTTGTCGGCAACGGCGGCGTAGTTGCCCGAGCCCCACATCGTCCGCGAATCCATGCCGCCGATCATTTCGGGTTACCCGTACTGCATGCAAGGAGGACGTCTGGAACCCTCCCGCGCATGGATTCGATCGTCACCGCCACCGACGTGCGGCGCCGCTTCGGTGAGGGCGATGCCGCGGTCAACGCACTCGCCGGCGTGAGCGTCGGCTTCGAACGCGGCCGCTTCAGCGCGATCATGGGTCCCTCTGGATCCGGCAAGTCGACGCTGATGCACATCCTCGCCGGCCTCGATCGCCCGACGTCGGGGACGGTCACGCTCGACGGAACCGAGCTCACAGGCCTCGACGACGCCGCGCTGACCCGCCTGCGGCGCGACAAGCTCGGCTTCATCTTCCAGTTCTTCAACCTGATCCCGGTGCTGACCGCCGAGGAGAACGTCGTGCTGCCGCTCTCGATCGCGGGCGTCAAGCCGGACGCCGAGTGGATCGAGCGCCTGATCAAGACCGTCGGGCTCGACGACCGGCGCACGCATCGTCCCTCCGAGCTGTCGGGCGGCCAGCAGCAGCGCGTCGCGGTGGCGCGGGCGCTCGCTTCGAAGCCGGCGGTGGTGTTCGCCGACGAGCCGACCGGCAACCTCGACTCGAAGTCGAGCGAGGAGGTCCTCCAGCTGCTGCGCCAGTCGGTGGACGACCTCGGCCAGTCGGTCGTGATGGTCACGCACGATCCCGAGGCGGCCTCGTACGCGGACCGCCTGATCGTGCTCCGCGACGGCCTCGTCGTGCACGACGCCCAGGCCGGCTCGGCGGACGAGGTCATCGAGCTGATGAAGGAAGTGGCGTGACGAAGGTCGCCCTGCGCGGCATCGCCTCGCGCAAGCTGCGCGCGTTCACGACGTGGCTCGCGATCTTCCTCGGCGTCGCGCTCGTCAGCGGCACGTACATCCTCACCGACACGATCAACGACTCGTTCGGGGAGATCTTCAGCGAGTCGCTGAAGGGCACGGACGTCGCGATCACCGCGAAGACGGACATCGCGAGCGACGACACCGGCCCGCCGCCCTTCGACGCCTCGCTGCTCCCGCGCGTCCGCGACGTCGAGGGCGTCGGGGCCGCCGCGGGCTCCGTGTTCTCGCTCGGCAAGTTCGTGAAGGCGAACGGCGATGCGCTCACCCAGAGCTTCGCCCCCAACTTCATCTCGTCGCTGCTGCCGCCCCGCTTCGAGACGCTCGACTACGTGGAGGGCCGCAAACCGCGGAGCGCCGCCGAGGCGTCGATCGACACCCAGACCGCCGACAACGCCGGGCTCCACATCGGCGACCAGCTGCGCGTGGCGGGCGCCAAGCAGGTCAAGGCGTACCGCATCGTCGGGCTCACGAAGCTCGGCGACAGCAACTTCGGGGGCGCCGGGATCGCGCAGATGATCCTGCCCGAGGCGCAGCGCGTGACCGACCGCGTGGGCAAGTTCGACCAGATCTCGGTCGCGGCGGCCGATGGGGTCCCCCCGACCGAGCTGCGCGACCGCATCGCGCAGATCCTGCCGCCCAACCTGATCGCCGAGACGGGGGAGCAGGCGGCGCAGCGCCAGTCGGACGACATCGCAAGCGACCTCGGCTTCCTGCGCATCGCCCTGCTCGTCTTCGCCGGGATCTCGCTGTTCGTGGGCGCCTTCCAGATCTTCAACACGTTCTCGATCACGGTCGCCCAGCGCACGCGCGAGTTCGGGATGCTGCGCACGCTGGGCGCCTCGCGCGGCCAGATCCTGTCGTCGGTTGGGATCGAGGCGCTCATACTCGGCGCTCTGGGTGCCCTGGCTGGGCTCGCCGCCGGCATCCTGTTCGCCGCCGGCATCAACGCGCTGTTCAAGGCCGTCGGCGCCGACCTGCCCAATACGGGCACCGTTCTGCTCCCCCGCACGGTGATCGTGTCGCTCCTGATCGGGATCGTCGTCACGCTGATCGCGGCGCTGGCGCCCGCTCTGCGCGCCACGCGCATCACGCCGATGGCGGCGCTGCGCGAGTCGGAGCTGCAGGACTCGAGGCCGCGCAGCCGGCTCACGTTGATCGCGGCGCTCGTGCTCGGCGGGATCGGCCTTGCGATGACACTGATCGGATTGTTCGGCGGCATCGACGACTCGGGGACCGCCGCGGGCCTGCTCGGCGGCGGCGCGGCATTGATCCTGTTCGGCACCTCGCTCTTCTCGCCGCGGCTCGTGCGGCCGCTCGCCTCGCTGGCCGGCAGGCCGATGGAGCGCATCCGCGGGATCACCGGCCGGCTCGCGCGCGAGAACGCGATGCGCAAACCGGGCCGCACCGCCACGACCGCGGCGGCGCTGATGATCGGACTCGCGCTCGTGACCTTCGTGACGGTGTTCGCCGCCGGCCTCAAGTCGTCGATCGCCAAGACGATCGACGAGAACTTCAAGAGCGACGTGATTCTCCAGAACACTGACGGCTTCTCGCCGATCCCGCGTGACGCCGTGGTGGCGGCGCGTGACGTGGACGGCGTCGCAGACGCCTCGGCGATCACCTACGGCTCGGGCGAGTACGAGGGCAAGCAGATCCGGGTCGCCGGCGTGGACCCGCTGAACATCAACGGCGTGGTCTCGCTTGACTTCGTCGAGGGCTCGCCGGAGACCCTGAGCGGCCTGAACGACCGTGAAGCCGTCGTCGACTCGAACTGGGCGGACTCCAATGGCCTGGACGTGGGCGACACCGTCCGCATCCGCACCCCGCTCGAGAAGATCGCCATCTACACGATCCGCGGCGAGGTTGAGGGCGCGCTCGACCTGTTCGGGAGGATGCTCGTCCGCGACGCGACGCTCGAGCCGCTGTTCGGTGCCGACCAGCCGTCGATCGCGTTCATCCGGACCGAGCACGGCGCTTCGTCGGCCACGGTACAGCGGAACCTCGAGAGGGCGCTCGCGAGCACCTATCCCACGGTCGAGGTGCGCAACCAGGAGCAGCTGAAGGAGCGCCAGGAGTCGGACGTCAACACTCTGCTGCTGCTCGTCTATGCGCTGCTGTCGCTGGCGGTGATCGTCTCGCTGTTCGGGATCGTCAACACCCTCGCGCTGTCGATCCATGAGCGCACGCGCGAGCTCGGGATGCTGCGCGCGGTCGGCATGTCGCGGCGCCAGGTCCGGACGATGGTCCGCTACGAGGCGGTGATCACGGCGCTGATCGGGGCGATTCTTGGGATGGTGCTGGGTGTGCTGATGGCGGCACTCGTGTCACGTCCGCTCGCGGACGACGGATTCACGCTCTCGTACCCGATCCCGGTGCTGATCCTGCTGCTGGCGCTCGCGGCGCTCGCGGGCGTGCTGGCCGCGATCGGTCCCGCCCGGCGCGCCTCCCGGCTGGACGTGCTGCGCGCGCTCGCCTACGAGTAGGGGATGGCGGCGGAGCGCCCACTCGAACCCGGCATCCGGCGCGACCTGGGCGGCGAGCTCACGTACTCCGACTACCTGCGCCTCGACCTGCTGCTGGCGGCCCAGCAGCCGCTGAGCTCGCGCCACGACGAGCTGCTCTTCATCATCCAGCACCAGACGTCCGAGCTGTGGATGCGGCTACTCATCCACGAGCTCGACTCGGCCTGCGCGAACCTGGCCGCCGACCGCGTGAACAAGGGGCTCAAGGACCTGGCGCGCGTGAAGCACATCCAGCGCCAGCTGTTCGAGCAGTGGGCGGTGCTCGAGACGCTCACGCCGAGCGAATACGCGGACTTCCGTGACCTGCTCTCACAGGCGTCCGGCTTCCAGTCGCTGCAGTACCGGCTGATCGAGTTCAGGCTCGGCAATAAGGCGCCCGAGATGCTCGAGGTGTTCGAGCACGCGCCCGAGGAGCAGGAGCGCCTGCGTGCGGCCCTCGCCGCGCCGAGCCTCTACGACGAGCTGCTGCGACTGCTCGCCCGCCGCGGCCTGCCGATCCCGGCCGACCTCGCCGAGCGCGACTGGTCCGTGCCGCACCAGCCCGACCCGCGTCTGGTCGAGGTCTTCAAGGTGATCTACGAGGCGCGCGAACGACACTGGGTCGAGTACGAGCTTTGCGAGGAGCTCGTTGACATCGAGGAGAGCTTCCAGCTGTGGCGCTTCCGCCACCTCAAGACGGTCGAGCGGATCATCGGCGGCAAGACCGGCACGGGCGGCTCGTCCGGCACCGACTTCCTGCGCGCCGCGCTCGACCTGCGCTTCTTCCCCGAGCTCTGGGACGTGCGCACCGAGATCGGGCGCTGATGGACGGGGTCCCGGTCACCGGCGTCTCGGAGCTGGTGCTCGAGGTGGTCGACCTGGAGGCGGCCGAGGAGTTCTACGCCGGCGTGCTCGGCCTGCCGGTGGTCGAGCGCTGGCCCGAGCGCGAGGCAATCTGGGTGATGGCGGGTGAGCGCACACGCATCGGGCTGTGGCGCCCCCAGGTCGGGCTGATGGGCGGCCGCGGCGGGCTGCACGTCCACTTCGCGCTCCACATTGCCGAGGACGACTTCGAGGCGGCGGTGGCGATGCTGCGCGAGCGCGGCCAGCAGGTCGAGCTGCTGGAGTTCCCGGGCGCCGGCCGGGCGGCCTACGTCGACGACCCGGACGGGAACGTCGTAGAGCTGTGGACCTGGGACGTGGCCGGGCATTTGCAGAACGCCCCCTAGGATTCCCGCTCCGTGCCCGCCCCCGGACGTACCGCAGCCGACCTGGCCGAGCGCCTCCTCGCAGGCGACAAGCGCGCGCTTGCCCGCGCGATCTCGCTGGTAGAGAACGACGATCCCGAAGGCTGGGCGCTCGTACGCGAGGTCTACCCGCACACGGGGCGGGCGGCGATCGTGGGCTTCACCGGCCCGCCCGGCGTGGGCAAGTCGACGATCATCGGCCGGCTGGTCGAACGCGCCCGCGCTGCGGAGCGCGAGGTGGCGGTCCTGTCGATCGACCCGAGCTCGCCGTTCACGCGCGGCGCGCTGCTCGGCGACCGCATCCGGCTGAGCGACCACTTCCTCGACCCGGGCGTCTACATCCGCTCGATGGCGACGCGCGGCTCGCTCGGCGGCCTCTCCGAGGCGACGCTCCAGGCCGCCCTGCTGATGGATGCGTCGGGCAAGGACGACGTCTTCCTCGAGACGGTCGGCGTGGGCCAGGCCGAGGTCGACATCATCGACCACGCCGACACCGTCGTGCTGGCCCTGATGCCGGGCTCGGGGGACTCGATACAGGCGCTCAAGGCCGGAGTGATGGAGATTCCGGACGTAATCGTCGTGAACAAGTCGGACCACCCGCTCACCGACACGATGGTGCGCGAAATCCGCGGGGTGCTCTCGCTCGGCCCCCAGGAGGGCTGGCGCGTGCCGATCGTGAAGACAGAGGCGAGCAGGGGAGAGGGGATCGAGGAGCTCGGCCAGAGGATCACGGAGCACCGCGAGTTCATCGAGGAGCGAGGCACGCTCGCGGAGCGCCGGCGCCGCAACCTGCTGAACGAGGTGGTCGCGCTGGCCGCGGCACGGTTGCGCCGGCAGCTCGAGACCCAGGTCGAGGGCGACGAATCGGTGCAGGCTCTGCTCGACGAGGTCGTCGCTCGCCGGCTCGATCCAGCGAGCGCCGCGGCGAGGCTGCTGGAGCGCGAAACATAACGGTGGCGACTGGGTAAGTTGAGTCCCGTGAGCGACGCACGCAAATACCGCTTCAAGCGCCGCGAGCCGCTGCCGGAGGCGATCGCCCGCGTGGCGCGTGGCCGCATCGACGACGCGATCGACGAGCTGAGCGGGGCGACCGACAGCAGCCCCGAGGAGGCGGTCCACAACGCTCGCAAGGACATGAAGAAGCTGCGCGCGCTCCTGCGGCTGGTGCGCGGCGAGCTCGGCAAGAGCGTCTACCAGCGCGAGAATGCTTGCTTCCGCGACGCGGCGGCGGCGCTGGCGGGTGCGCGCGATGCCGACGTCATGCGCGTGACGCTCGACAAGCTCGAGCTCGACGAGGCGGTCAGCGGCCCGCTGCGCCAGGCGCTCGAGGCGCACCGCCTACGCACGAGCGGCGGTGGCCGCGAGCACGCGGCCTCCGAAGCGGTCGAGATGCTCAGCGAGGCGCGCGCCCGGATTGTCGACTGGCCGCTCGAGGACGGCAGCTTCGCCGCCATCGAGCCCGGCCTCCGGCGTATGTACCGCAGCGGCCGCCGCGAGTGGCGGGCGATGCGCAAGGACCCCACGACCGAGGGCCTGCACGAGTGGCGCAAGCGCACGAAGGAGCTCTGGTACGACCACGAGCTGCTGCGCCCGCTCTGGAAGCCGGTGATGAAGGCCGTCGGCGACGAGGCGCACGATCTCTCCGACCTGCTCGGCGACGACCACGACCTAGCCGTGCTGCTCGAGTGGGCGCGCGAGCACCACGAGCCGGCGCCGGAGCTGGTCGACGCGGTCGAGGCCCGCCGGAGCAAGCTTCAGGAGGAGGCATTCGAGTTGGGCGCGCGCCTCTACGCCGACCGGACCAAGGTCTTCATCCGCCGGCTCGAGCGGCTGTACGAGGCGTCGCGCGAGCGGGCCGCGGTGGGTTAGCGCTCGCCGTAACTCGGCGGCAAGCGGTGCAGCAACAGTCCTGACTTTTACGCCTCCTGGCCGTATAAGTCAGGACGGTCGCGCCGCCTCATCGCGTTCCTTGACCAGCGTCTTCGGCGCGGCGAGTCGCCAGGCGTCCTCGATCACCTCGGCCAGCTCATCGTCGTCGATGTTGGCGAGCCGCACGAGCACGTAGCCGTAGCCGTTGTAGTGCGGCGTCTCGAAGAAGACGTCTGGCTCTGCCTCCATCAGGAGCTGCTTCTCGCCCTTGTCGACCTTCGCGACCAGCACCGTGTCGTCGTCGCGCAGGCGCGCGAAGAACTTGCCGTGCACCTTCCAGGACGGGGTTCCGTATGAGGTGCCCTCCTCGACGCCGGGGAGGGGCTCGATCAACCTGCGTGCCGTGTCTGCGTCAGCCATGCGGACAGTCTGTCAGCGCGGCGGTCCGGGCTCGGCGCCGGGGAAGCTCGGCAGCAGGTCGGTGAGCGGTCCAAAGGGGGCATCCGGGAGGTCGGCGACGAGCGATCCACCGCCCCAGCGGACGTCGATGTACAGCCAGACCGAGGCGGCCAGCGTGAGCGCCGCCAGCGCCATCCCGGTGCGCGGCGCGTGGCGCAGGCCCCAGGCGACCAGCGGGATCGTGAGCGGCAGGACCGCGATCAGGTGGCGGGCTGGGAACCAGGAGCCGGCGAGCGACGGAGCGAGGAAGGCTGCCACGAGCAGCTGGGCGCCGAGGACGCCGGCGCAGACGGTGGCGGCGAGCTCGACCTCGCGCAGCTCCGGCACGGCGCGCGCGAGGCGGTCGCGGTGGGTGCGCCAGAGCCACCAGATCCCGACGAAGATGAGCAGCAGCACCGGCGCCCAGCGCAACAGGCCGACGTCGCGGTCGACGAATAGGGAGACGAGTCGGTCACTGCGCTCGAGGTAGCCGACCGGGAACGAGGCGCCGGTCGCGCTCACGCCGGGAGCGAGCGCCGCGTAGGGAGTGGGACCACCGAAGAGCGCCTCGCCTACCCCGACGTAGAGCGCGACGCTAAACAGCGCCAGCTCGACGCTGGCGACGGCGAGCGTGCGCCTGCGCGCATTCCAGAGCGCGCGCGCCGCGACGTAGCCGACCAGCACGCCGGCGGCCGCGAACCTGATCCCCAGCCAGGGCAGCGCGCCGAGCAGCGCGAAGCAGCCGATCGCGTCGCGGCGCGCCGGGCGCGCGTCGAGCCTGACCGCGAGCAGTGCCGCGCCCACCAGTGCGGCACCCGCCGCGGACTCGGGTGTCACGGCGGTGCCGTATGCGAGCAGGGGCGGCGACAGCCCGACGGCAAGCGCTGCCCCGAGCGCCCACGGGTCCGGCACCACGCGTAGCGCGAGCCGGTACGCGAGCGCCACGCCGAGGGCTGCGATCGCGGCGAGGAACAGCTCGACCCCCGTCGGGCCCGCGAGCGCGTACGCCGGGGAGATGAAGGCCGCGAAGCCGATCCCGTACGGCTCGTGCAGGCGGCCCTCGGTCTCGCGCCCTTGGGGTCGCAGCTCGCGCGGATAGAAGTCCTCGTAGCCGCGCGCCGCGTACTGGTTGCGTAGATCGAAGTCGCCGTCCTCGACTATCGACTCGGCGATCAGCAGGTAGTGGGGCTCGGCGCCTGCGTACTCGGAGGACCCGAACGCATCGAGGCCGATCGTCGCGGCGTAGGCGGCGAACAGCAGCAGCCAGAGGAGGAGCGTGCGTCGCAAGCCCGCGGCCTGAGCTCAGATCACTCGGCGCAGCCGCCGGCTCATCGCCGCGCCCGAGGCGCCGAAGGTGGCGCAGAGCTGCTGGAAGCGGTCGTCGCTCGGCCCGATGCGCTCGTAGTGGCGGCGGATCAGCCGGGCCGGCATGAGCAGCGCCGCCGCGAACTCGTCGGCCTCGGCCTCCGCGCGGGGGCGGCTGCGGGTGGGCACGTCGTCCTCGGGGGGGTCGACTGCATGCTTGCGGCACCAGACCGCCCCGTCGCTGCGGTGGAGACACCAGTGGCCGAGCTCGTGCGAGATCGTGAAGCGGCGCCGTCCCGGCCACTCGCGCGCCTCAAGGGCGCTCACCCAGATCTCGCCGATCGAGGGCAGCAGCAGACCGGACAGCCCGCGCGCCTCCTCGATCTCCGGCACGCCGGGCGCGCTGCGCAGGTCCTCGACCTCGCGCACCCACAGCCCGAAGCAGGAGTCGGCGATCTCGTCGACCGGCACCGGCAGCGTCTGCTTGTTCCAGAGCCAGTCCGGAACGGCCGCCAGCACCTCCTCCGCGCGCTGCTCGATCTCAGACCGCATGCGACCCTCGATCGTAGGCGGTCAGAGCAGGTACGACCGCAACCGGCGCAGCACGGCCCCCAGGGTGCGCTCGCGTTCCGCCGACGGACGCGGCGGCAGCCGCGGCAGCTCCTGGAGGTCCCGGTCGGCACGTTCGCGCAGCAGCGGGTCGCGGCGCAAGACGCGCACGAGCGCGGCTGCCAGCGTCCGGTCCTGCGAGCGCAGCGCGGCCCTGTAGAGCGCGAGCAGTCTGTCCATGGAGAAGAGGTCGCAGCGGGCGCGTCAAGCTGACGGCGGGGTGCCGCGGAAGAGCCGGTCCACCTCGTCCCACTCCTCGGCCGGCTGCGCGGCGCGCGCGTCCGGCGGGCCTTCCGGCGCGCCGCCGCGGTGCGTGCGCGCGAAGACTGCGCCGGCGTCGCTGCGCGGCGGCCCCGGCGTCGGCAGCGTGCCCGCCGTCCGCAACGCCGCAGCCGTCCAGCCCACGATCTTGCCAAGAGCGTCGAGCACGGTGTCGGACACGCCGGCCGCGGGCAGCAGTCCCTGCTCCATGCGGTGGTAGTACTCGCCGACCTTCTGCTCCTGAGCCTGAGCGCCGAGCCGCGCGGCGAGCTGGTGGACGAGCTCGGAGCGCCTCAGCTCGGCGCGCCGGCGCAGCTGCGGCAGCAGCGCAGGCCAGATGCCGCTCTCGCCCGCGAGCGAGCGTTGGACCTCCTCGGCGATCGTCGCGGCGGGCGAGCCGTGGAAGCGCTCGGCGTCGAACTCGCGCCGTGGCGCCTGCTCGAGGTAGGCGTCGATCAGGCCTGCGAGCAGCTCGCGGTCCGTGCCGGAGACGCGGGCCAGGTACGGGCGCGGGTCGGCGCCACCGCCCTCGCGGCTCGCCTCCTTGTACTCCGAGAGCAGCTGCATGACGTCCGTCATAGCTCTCCGCCAGTATCGCTGCCCTCCTCGAGCAGCTGCTTGAAGCGGCGCTGGAAGCGCGACGCGATCTGGTGCACGTTCGCCTCCGTCATGCCTTCGCCGATCAGCGCGGCGGTGTCGGCAGCGCTGCGGGCCCGGAGCACATAGAGATCGATGACCGCCCGGTGGCTGTCCCTCTCGAGCTCGCAGTAGGCCGTCTCGAGACAGCCGCGCGCGTGCAGCGCGTCTCCCTCGAACGGCTCGCTCGGCTCCTCGCCCCAGACCTGCTCGTCACCCAGATGCTCCCCGGGCAGCGGCGCGGTCCTGGGGGTGCGCGTGCGGGCGTCGTGGTAGTCCGCGATCCGGCGCGACAGGATCGTGTGCAGCCAGCTCTTGAACTCGCCCACCGAGCTGCCGTCGAAGGCCGATGCGATCGCGCTGGCGAGCGTCTCTGAGACGACGTCCGCCACGTCCGGCTCGGGCAGCTTCAGGCGCGCGCGGTTCATCAGCGTGTCGTGGTAGCCGAACACCAGCACGGCGATCGCCGCCTTCATCGCGTCGTGGCGACCGGCCTCGCGGGCGCCGCGTAGATAGTCGATGAGGGCGTCATCGGCGAGCCCGCTCAAGGCATGCTCGGGTAGCTCTCGGAATCCGGTCAATGAGAGTTGAGTCGGGGGAACCGCCGCCGACCTGACACCTGCGGCGGCGCCGGCCTTCCGTCCGGCGCTCGGTGCAGTCTCGCACCCGAGGTGGCCGAGATCTCGATCACCCGGGCGGGGGCGTCGGCGCGCTACGCGCTCCCCTCGGACCGGCAATATCTGACGACGCGACACGTCTGGGCCCAGATGCAGGACGGCGTCGCGACGGTCGGGGTGACCGCGCCGCTCGGCGAGATGCTCTGGTTCGCACCGGAGGTGAGCTTCTGGGCAGTCGAGCGTGTGGAGCAGGGCCAGACGCTCGCGACCGTGCAGGGCCGCTCGGGGCGCACCGTCGTCATCGGCACGCCCGTCGCCGGCTCGGTGGTCGCCCTGAACGGCCTGCTCGAGCGCGCGCCGCACGCACTGCTGGCGCAGCCCTACGGCGGCGGCTGGGTCGCGCGCATCGTGCCCGACAGCTGGGAGCGCGACCACGCTGGGATGACGAGCGCCCGCTCGTACCGAGCGGCGCTTGACGCGGAGCTGCCGATCGGGCGCGAGTTCGCCTTTGGCGGAGCGCTGCTGCCTGCGCCCCCATCGAACTAGTCTCAGACCTCCCACGTGAGCACCACCGACGAGCTGCTGAAGAACAGCGAGCGCTACGCCGCCGCGTTCGACAAGGGCGACCTACAGAGTCCGCCCGACCGCAAGGTCGCTGTGCTCGCCTGCATGGACGCGCGTCTCGACCCGGCCCGGGTCCTCGGGCTCGAGGAGGGCGACGCTCACGTGATTCGCAACGCCGGCGGCGTCGTGTCCGATGACGCGATTCGCTCGCTCGCGATCTCACAGCACCTGCTCGGCACCGAGGAGGTGGTGGTCATCCAGCACACCGACTGCGGCATGCTCACCTTCAGCGACGAGGAGTTTGCAGGACGGCTCGAGAGCGAGACCGGTCGCCGTCCCGCATGGAGTGCCCAGACCTTCGATGATCTCGAAGCGCACCTGAGGGACTCGATCGAGCGCATCAGACGCGACCCCTTCATCCGGCGCACCGACAAGGTGCGCGGCTTCATCTACGAGGTCGAGACGGGGCGCCTGCGCGAGGTGAGCTGAGCCGGCGCCATCGCCGCATAGCCGACGCCGGCGAGAACCACCACCACGCCGGCCAGCTGCAGACTCGAGGGCGACTCGGAGAAGATCAGCATGCCGAGCAGCATCGTCCCTACGGGCTGCAGCATCAGCAGGATCGAGGTGAGCAGCGCGGGCAGCCGGGGCAGCGAGGTCGAGATCAGCAGCCAGCCGAGCACCTGCGACGACAGCGCGAGCAGCAGCAGCCACAGCTGCGACTCGATCCCGGGCAGGAAGTCGATGTCGCCGACCGTCAGCCCGCCGAGCGCCGCGAACAGCGCCGAGCTCAGGGTGGCGTCGAAGAGCGGACCGGCCGGGCGCCGGATGTCGGCACCCAAGTTGCGCAGGATCAACAGGAAGAGCGCGTACATGATCGCGTTGAGGAGGCCGAACACGACGCCGAGCTGGGGATCGTCGCCATAGGCGCCCGAGCCGATCACACCCGAGATCAGCACCACGCCGCCGAACACCACGGGCACGGCGATCAGCGAGCGGTTCTCAGGCCGCTCGCCCAGCGCCGCCCAAGCGATCAGCGCCACGAACACGACCTGGACGTTGCCGAGCACGGTCGAGAGTCCCGCGCCTACCGCGTCAATCGCGTGGTGCCAGAAGGTCAGGTTGGCCGCGAACAGCAGGCCGGCGAGCCAGCCGAGCAGGTGGTCACGCCGCGGGCGGCCCCCGAAGCGCTCGCGCTCGCGCCAGGCGAGCAGACCCAGCAGCGGCAGCGCATAGAAGCAGCGGAAGAAGGCGGCGGTCGAGGGGGAGACCTCGGCCAGCTTCACCAGAATCGCGGACCAGGCGATGACCAGCGCGCCGAGGGCGCCGGCGAGAACCGGTCGATCGCTCACAGCGGGTGAGACTACTCAGGGGCCAGTTATCGTCCGGCAGCGTGTCGCGCAACACCGTTCTCTGGACGCTCGTCATCTTCTTCGGGGCGTCGGTCATGTTCGGCTACATCCGCAACGCCACCGAGGACGAGAGCGCAGCGACTTCGCTCGCAGCCCAGGCCGTGGCCGGGCTGCTGCTCGTCGCCGTGATCGTGCTGTATGTGCGCCGCCGGCGCTGAGGCGGCCATGGCGCGCTGGCTGATCGACGGAATGAACGTGATCGGGGCGCGGCCGACTGGCTGGTGGCGCGACCGTCCCGGCGCGATGCGCGAGCTGAGCGAAGAGCTCGGCGAGCTGGCGCGCGCGACCGGCGACGACCTGACCGTCGTCTTCGACGGCCGCCCGTTCGAGCTCGACGCACCGCCGGGCGTGAGCGTCGAGTTCGCGACCCGGCGCGGGCCAAACGCGGCCGACGACGACATTGCGGCGCTCGTGGAGGGCGACGCCGACCCGGCCGGCCTGACCGTCGTGACCTCGGACCGCACGCTCGCCGAGCGCGTGCGCAGCGCGGGCGCGTCGGTGGTCGGCGCCGGCGACTTCCGCAGGAGGCTCGACGGGTGAGCGAGGAGCGCTACCGGACCGCGCTGCTCGACTGGCTCGCGTGCGCGGCCGGCGGCCGCGATGAGCCCGCCGCCCGCGCTGCCCGGCGGGTCGGCGACCGCGTCGCGGCCGCGGGCACGGCCGGGCACGTGCTCGACTTCGACGACACCTACCTGCCCGGCATCGCGCACCTGAGCGCGCCGACTGCGCCGGCCGCGCTGGCCGTGGCCGCCGAGCTCGGGCTCGATGCGAGCGCCGCGCTCGGCGCCTACACCGCCGGCTTCGAGGCGATGGGTGCGCTCGCGCGCGCAGGACACCCGGTGCTCTACGACCGAAACTGGCACCCGACGGCGCTCTGCGGCGGCGTCGGCGCCGCGGTCGCCGCCGCCGCGCTGCTCGGCGCCCCGCGCGACGACTCCGTTGCGCTCGCGCTGCTGCGGGCGAGCGGGCTGCGGGCCGCGTTCGGCTCGCACGGCAAGTCGCTCCAGGTCGGCCTCGCCGCCTCCTCGGGGGTCGAGGCGGCGCGGCTCGCGGCCGCCGGCGCGCGAGTCCCGCTCGAGCCCGTCGCACGCGGCTACGAGGCCGCGACCGGGGGCACGTACGCCGAGCCCGACCCGGAGCGGCCCGCCGTCGAGCAGAACTGGATCAAGGCCTGGCCCTGCTGCCTCCAGACCCACGGCGCGATCGAGGCGGCTGCCGGCATCCGCGACGGCGCGCCGGAGCGGCTCACCGTGCGCGTGCATCCGGTCTCGCTCCAGGCGGCCGCTCACGGGCCCGAGCCGCTCGACGGGCTGCAGGCCAAGTTCTCGATCCCGTACCTGACGGCGTTCACGCTGATGCACGGGCCGCCGCGAGTGGAGAGCTTCAAGTCGGTGCTGCCCGAGGTGGTCGAGCGCGCACGGCTGATCGAGGTGGAGCCCGACGCCGAGCTGCTCGAGTCGGAGTTCGTGCTGACGAACGACGGCGGCGAGCTGGCGCGCGTGAAGGCGGCGCTCGGATCGCCGCAACAGCCGATGGACGCGGACGCGCTCCGGCTCAAGGCCGAGCGCCTCGGCGGAGCAGATCTCGCCGCGGCGCTAGACGACCTCGACCGCCCGGCCGCCGACCTGCTCGACCTCGCCGGGCTCTGAGTGCACGTCGGGCACACGCCGCTCAGTGACCATCACCCGGCAGCCGCGCGCCGGGATCACGGTCACGTGCTTGATCTTGGGCCGCTCGGGCCGCGGAGAGGGCGCACGCAGCGTCACCCGCCGCAGCACCTCGCGCATCACGACGCGCATCTCGACCTGGGCGAAGGACGCACCGATGCAACGGCGCACACCGCCCCCAAAGGGGATCCAGGAATACGACTCGGCACCGCCGTTCAGAAAGCGCTCGGGGCGGAATTCGCCCGGCTCGGGGTAGAGGTCGGGGCGCATGTGCACGGCGGTAATCCCGGCGAGCACGAGCGTTCCTGCCGGCAGCCGGTAGCCGGCCAGGTCGATGGGCTCCTGGAGCACGCGCGCCACATCTGCCACCACCGGCCGCACGCGCAGGGTCTCCTTGACGATCGCGTCGAGGTACTCGTCGTCGTCGAGCGAACCGAGCAGCCGCTCGAGCACCGGCGGGTTGCGCAGCAGCCGCTCGAACGCCCACGACAGCCCGGTCGCCGTCGTCTCGTGGCCTGCCATCAGCAGCGTCACCAGCTCGTCGCGCAGCTCGACGTCGGTCATCGGCGTGCCGTCCTCGTGGCGAGCAGCGAGCAGCAGTGAGAGCACGTCGTCGCGTTCGCCGTGAGAGTCGAGTGCGGCGCGCCGATCAGCGATCTCGGCATAGATCAGCTCGTCGACCTTCGCCTGAGCCTTGCGGAAGCGGGCGGCGGGCGAGAGACCGCCCAGGTCGCGCTGCATGAAGGACAGCCAGTCGAGTGGCGTGCTCAGGTCGCCGAGCGGCGGGATGTACTCGCGGAAAAGATCCATGCGCTCGCCCTCGCGCACGCCGAACACCGCCCTGAGAATCACCTCGAGCGTGATGGCCTGCATGCGCGAACGCAGCTCGAAGGGTTTGCCGAGCGGCCACGAGGAGACCTCACGCGCGGTGACCTCGGCCATCACATCCGCGTAGCGGCGCACCGACTCGCCGTGGAACGGCGGCAGCAGCAGCTTCCGCTGCGAGAGATGACGGCCCTCGTCCAGGGTCAGCAACGAGTGTTCGCCGAGCGCCTCACCGAGTACGGTGGCGTTCGCCTTACCGGCGTGGAAGACGCTGGGCGAGCCGCTGAAGACCTGCTTCACGAGCTCGGGGCTGGTCACATAGACGATGCGTCCGAAGAACGGGAAGCTGGAGCTGAAGATGTCTCCGTACTGCTCGCGACGCCGCGTCATCCAGGCGTACGGCTCCGCCGTGAGCCGCGCTGCCTGGACCAGGCGCGGCAGGCGGGGGCCAGGTGGAAGACTCATCCAGCATTTGTACCGGACCGCGCGCGCAGGAACTGCAGGATCGCGCCGTGCGTCTCGCGCGGGCGCTCGATCTGCGGCACGTGCCCGCACTCGAGCTCGACGTGCTCTGCCTGCGGCAGCGCGCGCTGGACGTGGCGCAGGAAGGCGATCGGGACGAGCGCGTCGCGCTTGCCCCAGATGAACAGCGCGTCGGGGGCGAGCTCCTCGAGACGAGTCCAGAAGCCCTCCTCGCCGTGCGGCTCGTCGAGATAGATGTTGCGCGCTGCGGCGTAGAAGGCGGCCCGGCCGCGTGGGGTGAGATACGCGCGCAGGAACTCGTCGACGCCCGCGGCGGCCCAACCGTCACTTGCGGTCGGCACGATCCGCCGTGCCATCTGCTCGACCACGCGGCGCGGCGCGACCTGCAGCAGGCCGAGCTCGGGGCGTAGCAGCCTCACGACCGGCGCCCAGCGGCGGTCGCGCAGCCAGGCGAGCGCTGGGCACAGCAGCGTCAGCGAGGCGACGCGCGAGCGGTCTAGCAGCCCCGCCTCGATCGCCACCCGCCCGCCCATGCTGTTGCCGGCGAGATGAGCGGACCGGAGCCCGAGCGCGTCCATCGCCTCGAAGGTCGCGCGCGCGAACCAAGGCGCGTCGTAGGGCGCGCCGATCGGCTTGTCGGACTCGCCGAAGCCGGGCAGGTCGAGCGCGACAACGCGCAGCTCCGAGCCCGCCAGCGCCGCGAGCGTGGGCAGGAAGGAAGCCTTTGTGCCGCCGAGCCCGTGCAGGCACAGGAGCGTCTGGGGGCCCGTGCCGGCGGACACGAACGAGACCCGCCCGCGACGCGTCAGGATCCGGTCGAACGCGAGCCGCCCGGGGTCACGCGAGCCGCCCGTCGCGGCGAGGAAGCCGACGCCCACGTGCAGGCTCCCGCGCATACGCAGTCGCCGCTGCCGGAAGGCGCCCAGCGCCCCACGGGGATCCTCCGCGATGCGCCGCCAGGTCTCGGCGTCTGCGGCGATCACGGCGTCGGGCTCCTCGTGCTCGTCCGCCGCGACAAGCTCCAGCTCCAGGTTCCTCACGCGCGCGTCCCAGGGCTGCCCGCCGGCGACCTCGAGCCGGATCAGAGCGCGCCCGCCCGGCAGGTCGATCACGTCTGGATCCCAGCGGGCGACCAGCGTGGCTATGCCGGCCGGCGCTGCTTCTGTCCCCCGAGGAGCGGCGGCCATCGCGATCCGAGACTACGCCGCGACCGGGACGGGACGGCCCGTCGCGGCGCTCTCGTACAGCGCCGAGATCGCCCGCGCCTGCCCGAGCGAGTCGTCGCGACCGAGCAGCGGCTCGCGCTCGCCCGCCACGGCGGCCGCGAAGTCGCGCAGCTCGCACGCGTACGGGTTCTCGCGCGCGACTTCGACGTGCTCGACCGAGCCGTCCGCCGCGTGCACTTCGATCACCGGCTCGCGCGAGTGCCAGGGGTCGCGCAGCAGCAGCGTGCCGTCCCAGCCGCTGATCTCGAGCTCATCGCGGTTCGCGCAGTCGAGCGCGCAGTCGAAGTGGCCGAGGACGTCGTCCTCGAAGCGCAGCGTGGCCGCGAGCCGGGCATCGACACCATCACCGCCCATGACCTCCGTCGCGCTCACCTCGAGCGGCTCGCCGGCGACGAGACGCGAGCCGCTCACGCAGTAGCAGCCGACGTCCATGAGCGCGCCGCCCTCGAGCTGGCGCGAGAGGCGCACGTCGTCGGGGTCGCCGAGCGGGAACGAGAACGAGGCGCGCACCAGCCGCAGCTCGCCTACGCGTGGCAGCAGCTCCACGAGCCGGTGGGCCTGCGGGTGGTGGCGCCACATGAACGCCTCGGCGAGCACGCGGCCGGCGCTCTCCGCGGCGTCGAAGGCGCGCTCGACCTCCTCGGGATGACGCGAGAGCGGCTTCTCGCACAGCACGTGCTTGCCCGCCTCGAGTGCGCGCACCGACCAGTCGACGTGCAGGGCGTTCGGCAAGGGGATGTAGACCGCCTCGACGTCCGGATCGGCGAGCACCTCCTCGTATGAGCCGTGCACGCGCTCGATCCCCAACTCGGCCGCCTGCGCCTCGGCGCGCTCGCGCGAGCGCGACCCAATCGCCGCGAGCTCGACCTCGCGGACATCGCGGGCGCCCGCGACAAGCTTCCGGTTGATCCCGGCAGTCGAGAGAAGCGCGAGCTGCAGCGTCAGGCTCTCCCGGTCTGCGCCTGCCTGCGCCGCGACAGCGAGTCGACCGTCACCGCGAGCAGCAGCACGCCGCCCGTGATCACGAACTTCTCACCGGAGCCCAGGCCGAGCAGGCCGAGTCCGTTGTCGATCGACGCGATCACGAGCGCGCCGAGCAGCGCACTCTTGATGTGGCCGATGCCGCCGAACAGCGAGGTTCCGCCGATGACCGCCGCGGCGATCGAATAGAGCAGGATCTCGCCGCCGCCCGCGTTGGTGTCCACGCTTCGCAGGCGCGAGGCGAGGATCAAGCCGCCGACGGCGGCCATGAACGAGCAGATCATGAAGCAGTAGATCTTGATCCGGTCGACGTTGATGCCGGCCC
>Ga0081538_10001730_pt1 | contig 22186 bp, 24 predicted proteins | sample TabmetS5T2R1_FD_71022 | JGI IMG/M metagenome (GOLD analysis project Ga0081538, IMG submission 71022) | Tabebuia heterophylla rhizosphere microbial communities from the University of Puerto Rico - S5T2R1 | ecosystem: Host-associated > Plants > Roots > Rhizosphere ...
GCACGACCCGTCGGGCTTCGCCGGCTGGGACTCGGTCGCGCCCTGAGCGTGCCGTCCCCACCCTTCTGGTTGTAGTCATGCGGTATATCGCCGCACGTCTACAACCGGTTTCGCCTTGGAGCTGCGCTCATGACCATGCATCTTCGGGGGCTGCGCCCCCGCACCCCATCGTCGCCCGGCTCCCTGACGGTCGCACGGTCGACCGGTCACGAGCTGCGCTCATGACCATGCATCTTCGGGGGCTGCGCCCCCGCACCCCATCGTCGCCCGGCTCCCTGGCGGTCGCACGGTCGACCGGTCAGGAGCTGCGCTCATGACCGACATCGACAAGCTGGTGGCCGAGCTGACGCTGGACGAGAAGGCGGCGCTCACCGCCGGCGTCGACATGTGGTCCACCGCCCCGGTCCCCCGGCTCGGCATCCCCTCGATCCAGCTGACCGACGGCCCCAACGGCGCCCGCGGCAATCGGCCGGGCCCGGCCGGACCCACCGCCACCTGCGTGCCCTGCGGGTCGGCGCTCGGCGCCACCTGGGACCCCGACCTGGTCGAGCGCGTGGGTGCGCTGGTCGGGCGGGAGGCGCGATCCATGGGGGCGCGCGTCCTGCTGGCGCCCACGGTCAACATCCACCGCTCGCCCCTCGCCGGCCGCAACTTCGAGTGCTACTCGGAGGATCCCCTGCTGGCCGGGCGAGCGGCCGCCGGGTACGTGCGTGGGGCGCAGTCGCAGGGCGTAGCGACGACGGTGAAGCACTTCGTCGGCAACGACGCCGAGTTCGAGCGCTACACGATCAGCTCCGAGATCGACGAGCGGGCGCTCCGCGAGATCTATCTCCGCCCCTTCGAGCTGGCGGTCCGCGAGGGAGGGTCGCTCGGGGTCATGACCAGCTACAACCGGGTCAACGGACGTTGGTGCACCGAGCAGCCGGAGCTCATCGCCGGCATCCTGCGGGAAGAGTGGGGCTTCGAGGGCTTCGTCGTCACCGACTGGTTCGGCGTCGCCGGCACCGTGGCTTCCGCCCACGCGGGCGTCGACCTCGAGATGCCCGGGCCGGCGCGCGCCTTCGGCCCGGCCCTGGCGGCGGCCGTGCGGGCCGGCGAGGTGGCCGAAGGCGTCGTCGATGCCCAGGTCGCACGCCTGCTCACCGCCCTCGACCGCATCGGAGCCCTCGGCGCCGCCGAGCCCGAACCGAGCGGCGATGGCCACTCGGTGGACCGTCCCGAGGACCGCGTGTTGGCGCGGCGCGCGGCGACGGAATCGATGGTGCTCCTGGCCAACGACGGGCTTCTGCCGCTCGACCGTTCGGCGCTCGGCACGGTGGCGGTGATCGGCCCCAACGCCGACCGCGCCCAGATCATGGGCGGCGGATCGGCGTCGCTCCGTCCCCACTACCTGGTCACCCCGCTGGAGGCGCTCAGGGCGGCGCTGGGTGACGGCGTCCGCGTGGTTCACGAACGGGGCTGCGACATCCGCCGCTCGACTCCGACGCTCGGCGGACGCAGGACCGAGGCGCCGAGCGGCGGCGTGGGCTTCGACCTCCATTACTTCGCCGATGCGGAGCCAGGCGGCGACGTCGTCCACCGCGCCCGGACGCCCGCCCTCGAGCTGTTCGCCCTCGAACCCCCGGCACCGGAGCTGCCCCGCTCCAGCTGGTCGCTCCGGGCGGTCACGCGGTTCAGCCCCGCCGAGAGCGGCACCCACGTGTTCACGCTGATCCAGGCCGGGCGGGCGCGGCTGACGGTCGGCGACCGCGTCGTGATCGACGGGTTCGCCGACCCCCCGCCGGCCGGCGACGCCTTCTACGGGATGGGCAGCGTAGAGGTCGAGGCGCCCGTCGAGCTGCTGGCGGGTGCTGCGGTCGACGTGATGGTCGAGTTCTCGGCCCTGGCGCGGGGCCAGGGCGCGCTCAGGGTGGGTTGTCGGCCCCCGGAGCCGCCGGACATGCTCGAGCGCGCCGTCGCCGCCGCGGCCGAGGCGGATGTCGCCGTGCTGGTGGTAGGCACCACCGGCGAGTGGGAGTCCGAGGGCCACGACCGGTCGTCGATGGACCTGCCGGGTGCCCAGGACGTGCTGGTGCGCCGCGTCCTCGACGCCAACCCGGCCACCGTGGTGGTCGTCAACGCCGGCTCGCCCGTCACGATGGACTGGGCACCCGACGCCCGCGCCCTGCTGCAGATCTGGTTCGGCGGGCAGGAGATGGCTGACGGCTTGGCCGACGTGCTGCTCGGCGACGCCGAGCCTGCGGGGCGGCTGCCGATGACCATCCCCGTGCGGCTCGAGCACAACCCGTCGTTCGGGAGCTTCCCGGGCGAGAACGGCGAGGTGCACTACGCCGAGGGCGTGCTGGTGGGCTACCGCTGGTACGAGGCCCGCCACCTGCCGACGCGATTCCCGTTCGGCCATGGCGGCTCGTACACGACGTTCGCCGTCGGCGAGCCGGCACTGTCGGCGCCGTCGACCACGGCGGCGACGTTGGCGGCGGGCGAGCGGCTGGTGGTGACGGTGCCGGTCACCAACACCGGCGACCGCCGTGGCACCGAGGTGGTGCAGTGCTACGTGGCGCCGATCGCGCCCCGGCTGGTGCGGCCCCCCAAGGAGTTGGCGGGCTTCGCCAAAGTGCACCTGGACCCCGGGCAGACGGCGACGGTGCGGATCGAGCTCGACGACCGGGCCTTCGCGTACTGGGACGCCGGCCGGCCCGACCGAGACGCCGTGGCCGCCCGGGCGGCGGCGCTGCCGATGCGGCGTCCGTCAGGCCCCGTCCGGACGCCCGGCTGGCAGGTCGATGCCGGGCTCTACGAGCTGCACGTCGGGCGCAGCTCGGCGGCCATCGACCACGTGCTGCCCGTGGAAATCACCGGCTGACGGGGACCGCCACGCCGGTACGGTGGCGCCATGGGTGACCCCGCTCAGCCACCGTTGGCCGCCGGCCAGGTCGTGACCGTGTTCCGCTCGCGGTTGCGACCCGAGGCCGTCGACGAGTACGAGCCCCGGGCGGCCGAGATGTTCGCCCTCGCCCACACGATGCCGGGGTTGGTCGATGTCAAGTCGTTCGCGGCCGACGACGGGGAGCGCGTGACGCTGGTGACGTTCGCCGACGCCGAGACGCAACGGGCCTGGCGGGAGCACCCCGACCACCGAGCCGCCCAGCGGGCCGGCCGCGACCGCTTCTACGCCGAGTACAGCATCCAGGTGTGCCAGTGCACGCGGGTGCGCACGTTCACAGCGGGACGTGAGGCGCCGGTCACCGGCGCATCACCCCCAGATGGCGGCCAGCCGGCCGTCCGCTAGCCGCTCGGGGGGATCGGGGAAGCTGCGGGCCCGTCCGGCGGCGATGCGCCGGGCGCTCCACGCCACCGCGGCGGCATCGAGCACGTCGTCGAGGGCCACGCCGCGGGCCTCCGCGAGGTCGGTCGGCACCGCGATGCCCGCGTCCGCCAGGGCCAGCCGCCGTGCCGCCGACCCCGCCGCACTCCGCTTGCCGGCCATGATGGGTGCGCCCGTCAGCAGAGAGAACGACACCTCGGGGTGGACCTCGTAGACGGGGCAGGCGGCCGCCGGTAGCCACGCCCCCACCTCGAGGATCTTGGCGCGCAGCGCCCAGGCCTGCCGGCTGATGGCCCGGCCCTGGAGCGCACGGGCCACGGCGCAGGCATCGGCGTACGACCGGGCGTCCAGCACCGGGCGGGCCGGGGTGGGGAAGATGCTGCTGGCCTTGCGGCCGAGGTGGGCGCGGGCGGCAAGATCGGCCTGCCGGCATCCGGCCTCGGGCGGATGGATGGGCATGTCGATGCCAACGGCCGTGAGGGGCCCGCCCGCGGCGCTCGCAGCCTCGACCACCTGGGCGATGGTGGCGCCGAGCACGCCCACCACCGGGCGCGCCGGTGCCAGCACCACGCCCACCCAGCCGGAACGGCAGCCGTCGACACCGAGGACCCCGTGGGTTTGCGGACCGCCAGCCGGGAAGCTCACACCGACCACATCCTCCAACGGAAGGATCGAGCATGGCCGATTCCGCCGGCAAGTCAGGCCTCCGCGGCATCGTCGAGGGCATCAAGGGCAAGTTCAAGGAAGCCACGGGGGCCGTTTCCGACGACGAGAGCCTTCGTCGCGAGGGACGCGCCCAGCAGGACAAGGCGGATGCTGAGCGTGAGGCCGCCAAGCGTGAGACGGAGGCGGCGCGGGCGCGGGCCGAGGCGCAGGTGCACGAGGCACGCCAGGAGGCCCACGAGGACCGCTGACCACGAGCTCCAGCCCCGCCTCGGTGACACCAGCCGGGGCGGGGCATTGGCGGCCCGGCACGCTCGGCCTGCCGTTCCCGTTCGCCCACCACTTCGCCGCACGCCACTCCGCCACTTCGCGGACGCAACACGGCGCCGGCGCTCGCCGTACGGTCCGGCCGATCGGCTGGTTCCTCCCGTCACGTGGCGGAGGCTGCCGGGCTGACACCCGCTCGTAGCGACGCGCCGCTGTCAGAGGACCTGGCGGTCGGTTAGCGTCCCGGAACAATCCAAGGTCCGAGGAGGAGTCCCCGATGACTGACGTGATCCGCGGTCTGTCCGACGACGACATCGCCACCGAGTGGCGTCACGAGCGGGCGAGCGAGGTGACCGATGACGATGACGCCACCGACCCCAAGGAGGACGTCGACGGCAGCGACGACGCCGACGGCGTCGACCCCGACACCGGGCCCGCGGACAGCGACTCCGACGAGACCGATTCATAGCGGCGGCCGTCCCCCCGGCGGCCACGTGGCCGCCGCCCCCGATGCCGGGCACGAGGCGCTCGGCCGCTGCGTCGGCGATCCGGCCGCCTTCCTCGCGAACGTCTTCGGCGTCGAGCCTCATCTGAGCCCGGCCGCCGGGTCGTTCGGGGAACTCTTGTCGCTCGACGACGTGGACCGGGCGCTCACGGGATCCGGGCTTCGCCAACCGGCGTTCCGCCTGGTCCGCGACGGGGAGCCCGTGGAACCCAGGAGCTACACGCGCCCCGGCCGCACCGGGCGGCACCAGTTCTCCGACCTGATCGACACCGGCCGGGTCCTCGACCTGTTCGCCGAAGGCGCCACCATCGTGTTGCAGTCGCTGCACCGCTGGTGGCCGCCCCTGGCGCGGTTCTGCGGCGACCTGGAGCTGGCGCTCGGCCATCCGCTGCAGGCCAACGCCTACCTCACCCCGCCCGGCGCCGCCGGGCTCGCCCCGCACCACGACACCCACGATGTCTTCGTCCTCCAGGTGGCCGGCGTCAAGCACTGGGTGGTGCGCACGCCGGTCGTGACCGCCCCGCTCGCCCACCACCGGTCCATCCACGAGTTGGCGGCGGTCCAACCCGTGATGTTCGAGACCGACCTCGCCGCCGGGGACGCGCTCTACCTGCCGCGCGGCTTCGTCCACTCGGCGGCCACCCAGCAGGGCACGTCGCTCCACCTGACCCTCGGCGTCCTGGTGACGACGGTCCACGACGTCCTGCGCCGAATCCTCGACCGGGCCGGCGACGACCCCACCTTCCGCGCCAGCCTGCCGGCCGGCTACCCGTTCGACCGGGACGCCGCCCTGCGCTCGGTCAAGGCGGCGCTGGCCGACCTCATGGGTTGGCTCGAGCGGCTCGACCCGGGTGACGTCGCCGACGAGGTGAGCGAACAGTTCTTCGCCCGCCGCACCCCGCTGCTGGACGGTCAGCTCGCCGAGATCAGCGCACTCGACCGGATCGACGACACGACCGTGGTCCGCCGCCGCGCCCGCGGGCCGGTCGCCATCGGCCACGAGGACGACGGACGGCTGCGCCTGACGCTCGGCGATCGGCGCCTCCTCCTGCCCGGCGCGCTGGAGCCGGCGGTCCGGCGACTGCTCGACGGAGCGGCCCGGCCGGTCGCGGACCTGGCCGATCTGCTCGACGCCGACAGCCGGCGGGTGCTGGTGCGACGGCTGGTCCGGGAGGGTGTCCTGCGCACCGCCGCCCGCGTAGGCACCGGCGGTGACTGAACGGCCCGGGCTGCGCTGTGCGCCGGAGTCGCTGGCGCGCAGCGAGCCCCTGATCGCCACGGCCTCGCGCGTCCAGCGCTGGATGATCATCGAGCAACCGGGTGCATGGGGGGTCGACGCGCTCGTGGAGAGCAAGCTCGATCCCGACACCGCCCTCGCCCTCGCGGAGGCCGCCCGGGCACAGGGCGTGCGGGTGCTGCTGGCGCGCCGAGCCAACGAGCGACGGCTGGGAGCCGTGCGCACGGTGTTCCTCGCCCACTCCGGGACCGAGCGGTGGTGGCTGGAGCAGGTCGACGTCGACGCGGCCGATCCGAAGGCCCTGCTCGCAGTCGACCTCGGGGCGCTGGCGTTCCCGGAACCCAACGGTGCCGGAGTCCCCGGACCGCCCTCGCTCCACCTGGTGTGCACCAACGGCCGCCACGATCCGTGCTGCGCCGACCTCGGCCGCCCGGTGATGCGGGCGCTTGCCGACGCCGCCGCCCCCGACGTCTGGGAGTGCTCGCACGTCGGCGGCGATCGGTTCGCCGCCAACGTCGTGTGCCTACCCGAGGGGATCTACTACGGCCGGGTCGAACCGGAGTTGGCGGCCGGCCTCGTCGCCGATTACCGCGAGCGCCTGCTCGACCTCGATCACTACCGGGGGCGCAGCTGCTACGGGCCGTTGGTCCAGGCCGCCGAGGCGTTCGGCCGTTCCCACCTGGCCGAGCGACGGCTCGACGCCATGTCGGTGCTCGCCATCGAGCAGCGCCCCGACCGGTCGGTGGCGGTGCACCTGCAGCAGCGCGACGGCCTGACGCTCGAGGTGGTGGTTGCCCGCGACCGCAGCCAGTCCCCCGAGCTGATGACCTGCCGCGGCGGTCCGGGGCGGCCCTGGCACTACCGGTTGGTCGGGATCCGCTCGCTCTGACCGTTGCCCGACGGGACGTCCGCCAACCGCCGGTGGAGCCGCGCCCGCAGCTCCTCGGGCGTGTACTGGCGCTGGGTCCGACGCCTGCGGATCACGACCACGCCGGTGGCCGCCACGCCGGCCAGTCCCGCGAGGCCGATGAGCTTCCAGGGGATGCGCATTGCAGTTCCGTAACCTACCGCTGTGCCCCCGCAGGTGACGGCCAGCGTGACCATCGACGACGCGTTGGACACGGCGGCGACGGGTGACATCTGGCTGTTCCGCGGCGCCTCGGTCGCCGACAGGGCCATCCGCACGTTCACCAACGCGCCGGTCAACCACGTGGGCATGGCCGTGGGGCTCGACGACCTCCCGCCGCTGCTGTGGCACGCCGAGCTGGGTCGATCCCTGCCGGACGTGTGGACCGGCGAGCACCACCGGGGCGTGCAGCTCCACCTCCTCGCCGACGCAGTCACCGTGTGGCGCGAGAAGTACGGCCAGCGGGCCTGGGTGCGCCAGCTCCATGGCCCCGTCGAGCGCCACCACGAGGACCGGCTGATGGAGGTCGTCGCCCGCTTCGACGGGCGGCCGTTTCCGCGGGTGGGCGGGCTGGTGCGGCAGTGGGTCCGTGCCCGGGTGCGGCGCCGGCCGTCGTCGCTGGAGGCCATCTACTGCGCCGAGTTGGTGGCCGCCACCTACCAGCACATGGGCCTGCTGCCGGATCGCCGCCCGGCGAGCTGGTACGACCCCGGCAAGTTCTGGAGCGGGGACGCCATCGTGTTGGTGCCCCCGTTCGAGCTCGGTGGTGAGGTGGCCGTGGACTGAGTGGGTGCGGCCGGGCGGCCCATTGCGTCACGAGGTCGTAGGTTCCGCCCGGGGCAGGCCGAGGTCATGGGTTCCGCGTGCGGGAACCTGCGACCTCGAGCTGGCCTCGTCGAACCATGGCCTCCGGTGCCCGTCACTTCGGGGCCCATCACTTCGGGCGCTTCAAGAGCAGCACCGGATTCTCCGCTGCGCTTCCCTGGGCGAACACCGTGATGTCGTCGGTGACCTCCCAGCCCTCGTTGCCCAGGCGGTTGAGCCCCTCGAGCCACGACTGGGCGCCCTGCTCCACGAAGACCGAGTAGGTGCGGTATTCCCATCGCGTAATCGCCATGCTGCGGAGGGTAGGCACCGAGCGGGCGGCGTGCGCCGCGGCCGGGCTCGGTTTCGACCGTCAGCCGCGGGTCAGGCGGGCGTCCAGGTCGGCGTCGACCAGGTCCGCATATTCCGGCCGACGCTCGATGAATCCCCGGATGAACGGGCACTGCGCCACCAGGGTTCGGCCCGACGCCCGGACGTCGTCGAGGGCGCCCCGGGCCAGGGCGCTCCCGACCCCGCGCCCCTCGAAGGCAGGGAACACCTCGGTGTGGATGAACACACGGGCACCGCCGTGGTCGCGATACTCCGCGAACCCTGCCAGGCTGCCGTCCTCGAGCGCCTCGTAGCGCCGTCGATCGGGAGCGTCACGAACCTCGATGCTCATGGTCGGGAACGCTATCGGGCCGCTCGTCGGCCTCATGGCCGGGGACGAGGTCGCGCACGTCCGCGTAGCGCAGCGGCGTGAAGTCGCCCGTGGCCCGGGCCGCGATCGGCAGCCCGGAGACGGCCACGTGGTCGCCCCCGTCGTCGAGCAGGATGGCACGGACCACGACCAGTCGATTGGGACAACGCCGCAGCAGCGGGACGCCCTCCGGCCCGGGCTCCCAGTCGCAGCGGGCGAACTTGTCGACGTCGTCGCCGCTGAGGGCGCCGAACACCTCGGCAAGGTCCCGGTCGGCGGTCGTCAGGAAGTGGACGGCGAGGTGGGTCGCCGACAGCGCCACCCGGTAGGTGTGGTTGGCCTTCGACAGCCAGACGGTGTAGCGGCGGGGCTCGATGCTGGTTTGGCTGTGGAAGCCGACGAGGCACCCGGCCCGTCGCTCCCCTGCGGCGGCGGTGACCACGACCATGGCCTCGTTGGCCGACGCCACGACCCGGTCGAACGCCTGGGCTCCGGTGTCGGCCATCGTCCGCCTTGCTACCGGACTCGACGGCATGTGTCACCCGGCGTGGGCCGGGAAGCAACGCGGCAACGACGAGATGATGAAGGGATTGTGCTCATGGCTTCCGAGCTCTCCGAACGCGAGATCGCATTCCTCGTAGCCAACGAGGGCGTCGAGCAGGTGGAGCTGACCGAGCCGTGGCAGGCAGTCGAAAAGGCTGGCGGCCGGCCGGTGCTCGTGGCGCCGAAGGGCGACGATGTCCAGGCGTTCAACCACCTCGACAAGGGTGACCGGTTCCCCGTCGACGTCACGGTGCCGGAGGCAGATCCGGAGCGCTTCGACGCCCTGGTGCTGCCGGGCGGCGTAGCCAACCCCGACATGCTGCGGACCGACGACGGCGCCGTTCGCTTCGCGCGGGCGTTCTTCGACTCCGGGAAGCCGGTGGCGGCCATCTGTCACGCGCCGTGGACGCTGATCGAGGCGGATGTGATCCGGGGCCGCCGGCTTGCGAGCTGGCCCAGCCTGAAGACCGACATCCGCAACGCAGGGGGCACGTGGGTCGACGAGACCGTCGTGGTCGACACCAGCGGGCCGAACACGCTGGTCACGAGCCGCAAGCCCGACGATCTACCGGACTTCTGCGCTCAGGCGATCGAGGCGTTCGGCGCCTGAGGCGCGGACCCACCGCAGTGGGGATGGGCGGCCGGCCACCCGGTAGAGCGGCGCGGCCGCCGCCAGCGCGGCTGCCGCCACCCCCAGCGCCACGGGAATGCCGGCGCCCGTCGCCAACGCGCCCAGACCGGCGGTGCCGGCGATGGCGCCGAGTCGCGCCGCGAGGCTGTTGGCGGAGATCACCGTCGTGCGATGGTCGTCGTCGACCAAGCGATGGACCATGCCGTAGTGGACGACGTTGGCCGAGCCGTGCACGAGATAGAACCCGAGGTAGCCGGTGACGAGCCCGAGCGGGCCACCGACGAGCGCCATCACCGCGACGGCCGCACCCTGAACGACTCGGAGAACCGCACCGACGCGGGCGGGACCCCCACCGAGAAGCGCCGTCAACCGACCGGACGCCGCGGAGCCCACGGCGGAGATCGACCACCCGGCCGAGGCTGCCAGGGCGAACACGGCCACGCCCCGCTCGGGATCGCCGAGCAGCTCGACCATCCGGGGGCCCGAGAACATCTCGACGGCCACGATGCCGGCGCCCCACAGCAACTCGACGGCGACCAGCGCCGTCAGCGCCGGGCTGCGGCGGACCAGGCGCACGGTCGAGCGCACGATGGCCGGCGCCGCCGTCGCCCCGGCCCGCGCCGTCGCCAGGTCGAGCCTGGCACCGTCCTCCGTGACGAGGAGCACCAATGCGCCCATGTCGATCACCCGGAGGCCGAGGGCGACGGCCAGCGGAACCGCGAGGGGATCGACGCCACCGATGGCTGGGAGCGACGTGAGGCCGGCCGAGGCCAGGGCACCGGCCGATATGGCCAGCCCGATTGCGCTGGCACCATGGCCCAGGCCCCGCTCGATCACGGCGTCGGGGTCGAGGCGCAGGCTGGTGTCGACGTACCACGCCTCCAGCGGGCCCGAATCCAGCGCCCTGAACACGCCCTGCACGGCGGTCGCAAGCATGAAGGCGCCCGGGCTGTGAGCCGTGAGGAGGAGCAGGAGCGAGACCACGTCCAGCGCCGACGCCACCAGCAGGACCGGTCGGCGGCCGAGGGCATCGGACAGGCCCCCGGTGGGCAGCTCCAGGACGACGACGACCGCGCCCTGGACCGCCATGACCAGTCCGATCTGCGCGAGTGACAGGCCGCGTGACTGCATCAGCACCGCAGTGACGGGGATCAGCAGGCCCGTGGGCAGCCACCGCAGCGCATTGAGAGCCACGAAGCGGCGGGTCACTTGCGTGAGACGGGGGCCGGCGGGAGCGGAGGTGGCCAGTGGCACCGTCATGCATCGTCTCCCACCGGGAAGGCGTACAGCAGCAGCCGGACGGGACGGGCCTCGGACGATTCCGCATCCTCCCCCTCGCGTTGCCGCTCGGAGGCCCGGGCATCCTCGGCCGCGTCGTCGTGCCGTCGCATGACCTCGTGCAGCTCGTCGGTCAACGCCCGCAGCTCCCCGGGCGTCATCACGAGTCGGTAGTCGTTGGCGCCCGAGGCGGAGACCCACACGGGATCCGCCGAGGGCCGGCGCGCCAACCAGTCGTCCAGCCACTCCATGCCCTGGCGTGCGACGAACCCCGACAGCCACTGCTCGGCCGCTTCGGCATCAGGATCGCCCTGGAACTGCTCGGGACGCCATGAGGTCGCCTCGTGCGCCGAACGCCACCAGCGCTCTCGCCCTCGGCCTCTGGACGTGTCCTCCTCTATGAAGCCGTGCTCGGCCAACACCCGCAGGTGGTAGCTCGTGGCCCCCGAGCTCTCCCCCAGCCGCTCGGCCAGGGTGGTAGCCGTGCCCGGCCCGCCGAACCTCAGCGAGCCGAGGATTCGTACACGTAGCGGATGTGCCAGCGCCCGCATCGATCGGGCGTCGAGCTGCTTGACCCTCATCGGTCGCGCCATGTCACAAGTATATTTGCAACCATACTTTGCAATCAAGCTTTGCAATAAGTTTTGGTATAAGGCTGCGGCATGATGCGTGCATCACGTCGCTCCGCGTCCTCGTCCTCGCCGACACCCACCTCCGGGCCGACCTCTCGAAGCTGCCGGCCGACGTGTGGGAGCACGTCGAGGATGCCGACGTGGTCCTCCATGCCGGCGACGTCGTCACCGGTGACCTGCTCGACGCGCTCCGGGCCCGCCGACCGGTCCATGCGGTCCTGGGAAACAACGACGTCGACCTGGTCGGCGCCCTCCCGGACCGGCTGGAGCTCGAGCTGGCGGGTGTGCGCATCGCCATGGTGCACGACAGCGGAGTCCGGGCGGGGCGCGAGCGCCGGGTCCATCGCTGGTTCCCCGACGCCCGGCTGGTCGTGTTCGGCCACAGCCACGAACCGCTCGACGCCGAGGGCGTCGGGGGTCAGCGCCTGTTCAACCCCGGCTCCGCGGTCCAGCGCCGCCGCCAGCCGCGCCGCACCGTGGGCCGCCTCGAGCTGGCGGACGGGCGGGTCGTCCACCACGAGATCGTCCCGGTGACCTGAGCGGGGCGCCCACCGGCGCCGCACGTTCCCTGCCGCCCGCTACAGCTCCTCCCGGCGCTGCATCTGCTGGAACATGATCCAGCCGGGGATCATGGGGACCCAGTACGTGGCCAGGCGGAAGGTGAGGACCGAGGACACCGCGGCGCTGTCGGCCATCCCGTAGCCCGACAGGGCCGCCACGAGCGCGGCCTCGATCGCCCCGAGGCCGCCGGGCGTGGGCGTCGCCGACCCGATCGCCGCGGCGATCAGGTAGGCGGCGCCGATCTCCGGGAAGCTGACGCCGCCCCCGAAGGCCGCCACTGCGGCCATCAGCGTGAGGATGAATGCGAACGTGATGCCGAGCGCCCCGCCCAGGAGCGCGAGTACCCGCCACGGGTCGGTCACGACGTCGGCGAGCGACGACCCGGCCGTGCGCAGGTAACCCACCAGCGGCGGCAGGACCCGGCGACGGAGGGCGGGGACCAGGCCCACGACCAGGCCGCTGGCGGCGCCACCGATCGCGATGACGAGCAGCCAGGTGTTCGCGTCGGGCAGGGAGAAGCCCGGGCCGCGAGCCCCGGCCCACGCGACGAAGGCGGCCATGAGCGCCAGATGGACGACGAACCCGACCAGGGCGTTGAGCCCCACCGCCGTCCCGGCGGCGGCGGTGTCGACGCCCGAGCGCTGCAGGAAGCGGACACCCACTGCCAGCGTGCCGGTGTTCGCCGGCGCGATGCGCCCCACGAACGCAGACGCCACCTGCATGCGCACCGTCGCCAGGTAGGGAATCGGCTGCGGCACCGACCCGAGCAGCGACAGCGCGGCGGCGAAGAACGTCGCCGTGGCGCCGGCGAAGATCGGCACCAGCCACCACCAGTTGGCCCGCGTCGCCGCCTCGGCGGTCTCGCCCACGTCGGCGAGCTGCGGCAGCAGGAAGTAGAACCCGCCCGCCAGCGCCAGGATCGACACGGCCGTCCGGGGGCGGACGCGCTCGAGCCGGGCCAGGGGCGCGGGCTCGACACCGGTGGCGCTCCGAACGGCCTCCTGCAGGGCGTCGAGCACCTCGCGGTTGCCACGCAGGGTCCTCCTGGTCGCAGCCGGGAGCGCGAGTGGCTGCAGGTAAGGCACGGCGGCCACCACCGCCTTCGAGCCGAGGATCTCCACGGCCACGGCCACGGCTTCGTCCGCCCCCACCCGCAGGGCCGTGTCGACCAGCACCTGGGCGCGGTCCAGGGCAAGGTCCCGGTCGGAGGCCGCCAGCCGCGCGGCGTCGAACTCCGACATCGCCACGTCGCCGGTTGCGGTCACCGTCACCACGCCGAGCCCGAGCGCCCGATGGGCGATGCGCTGGCGATGCAGCGCCGCCACCTGGTGCCAGATCTTCCGTAGCAGCGGCGGGTCCAGCCGCTCCGGGGACAGGTCTGTCACCGCGGTGCCGTCGATGCGTTCCTCGAGCAGGCCCACCGAGCCCGCCGGCGATGCGACGATGTTCCGTACCACCGGTACGTGCACGCCGGCCGCGCCGGCCGTCGTCTGGGCGAGCGCCTCGTGCTCGACGCGTCGCTGGACGGTGGCGTACGGCTCGTCGACCTGGGACGTCCGGAGCCGGACGGTGCGCCACGCCTGCTCCAGCCGGTCCGACGAGCGGTCGGTCCTCGTCCGCACCCGCAGCAGCAGCCTCTCGCCGTCGGCCAGGTCGACCAGGTAGCGGAGCGGCGTGTCTCCCTCCAGCTGTTCTATGCGCGCCGGATCCGCGACCGGCCGGAGCATCGAGACGAGCTCGTGGGCGTCGGGATCCGCGCTCTCGGTCCCGAACGCCAGCAGCGCCAGGTAGCCCAGGGCCATGCCGAGTGCCACCGCGATCACGATGTCGAGGGGAGGCTCGCTCGACGAGACCACCCGGAAGAGGACGAGCACGCCCACCCCCAACCACATGACCCTCCGCCACTGGCGCGACACCCGGGGCGAGGCGATGACGACGAAGGCGACGACGGCGGCGATCAGCGGCGACGTGGCGAACTCGGGATCGGTGAGCTCGATGACCTGTTCGGTGTTGGGGTCGACGGCGGCCACGACACCCCGGTCGGCGAGCACGTCGCTCAGCCAGTTCATGGTCAGCACGGCGGCCACCCCCCCGAGCACCAGGGCCGCGGCCTGCCGGTAGCGGCGGAGGAGGACGAGGAACAGGATGCTGACGACCGGCACGACGGTGGCCGAGACCACCGCCACCGCCGCCAGCACGTCGGCGAAGCGCTCGGGCACACGTTCGTAGACGTCGACGATGTCTTCCTCGGCCCCGCCGATGGTGTTGCGGGCGTTGATGGCGATGAGGACGCCCCCGACCAGCAGCGCCAACGACGCGATCAGGCGCACGAAGTCGGCCTGGTAGCGAACGCGCTGCCGGGGCGCAACCGACACGTTGACGTCGTGGGAGGCGCCCGCCTGGTCAGTCGCTACCGCCTCCGACGTGCGCTGCACGCAGGTCATCCTGGCACGGCCGGGTCGTGAATCAGGCGACGCCGGGCGCGTTCCGGCGATCGGTGGGTCAGCCGCGGGCAGCCGCGTTGCCGCCGGGCGCGCCCGCCTGGGCTGCTCGTGGGTCAGAGCTTGGCCAGCACCGAGTCCGCAGAGCTGACGTCGACGCCCGGATTGGGCTCGACCATCAGCTGGGTGACCACCCCGTCGTCGATGATGGCGGCGTAGCGCTGCGACCGGGTGCCGAGCCCGAAGCCGGAGCCGTCCAGCGTCAGCCCGACCTCGGCGGCGAAGTCGCCGTTGCCGTCGGCCAGCATCGTGATCTTGTCCCCGGTCCTCTGGGCCTCGCCCCAGGCGCCCATCACGAAGACGTCGTTGACGGCGATGCACGCGATGGTGTCGACGCCCTTGCCCTTGATGTCCTCGGCGCGCAGCACGAAGCCGGGCAGGTGATGGTCGGAACAGGTGGGCGTGAACGCGCCCGGCACGGCGAACAACACCACCTTGCCCTTGCCGAGTACCTCGCCGCTCTGCACCGGCGCCACGCCGTCGCTCGTCACGGTCATGAGCTTGACGTCGGGGATGCGGTCACCGACCGAGATCGCCATCGATCCTCCTGGGATTGCTGTTGGCACACGAACGTCCCGCATCATGCCCCAACCGGCCGATCGAGGCCCGAACGCGGCATCGCCCCCGGCGGCCGGGAGTCCGGCAGCCAGGGGCGACGTCCCGCCTGATCAGAGCGCTAGCGATCTACCGGGATCAGAACACGCGCCGCCGGATGGGGCGACGCTTCAGCCGGCGGTTGCTGATGGCGTTGTAGACCAGCAGCGCGATCACCGCTCCGATGATCGAGCCGATGACGCCCGACGCCTGCAGCGCCCCCTCGTCGAGGTCCTTGTCGAAGATCAGGTAGCCGAGGAAGCCACCGATGAACGACCCGATGATGCCCAGCACGATCGTGCCGACCAGGCCCATCGGGTCACGCCCAGGCACGAGCAAGCGGGCCAAGTAGCCGGCGATCGCACCGACGATCAGCATCCAGATGATGAATCCGAGCATCTTGCTCTCCCTTTCGGCCGCGGTCCCGACCGCGGTGTCCAGTGGTTTCCCCTTATGCGTGCCCCGAACGGAGCTCACCGATTCGCTCGCGCTGAGTGGTCGCACCATCACAGCGGTTTGCGCACGTCACGGGGGCAGACTCGTCCCGTGCCCACCGATGCCCCCGCCCTCAGGACCCCGCCCGACGGCGCGGCCGTCCCCTCCCGGTCCGACATCGCCGCCGCTGCCCGGCGCCTGGCGCCGTGGATCCGGGTGACGCCGCTGCTCGAGGTCGACGCCGTCGACCTCGGCCTGCCCGACCGCCGCTGGCCGCTCGTGCTCAAGCTGGAGATGCTGCAACACGCCGGCTCGTTCAAGGGCCGCGGAGCGCACCACCAGCTCCTCGGGGACCTGCCGGCGGCCGGCGTGGTGGCGGCGTCGGGCGGCAACTACGGCGTGGCCGTGGCCTATGCGGCCCACCGGCTGGGCGTGGCGGCGACCGTGTTCGTCACCGACACCACGGCACCGGCCAAGCTCGAGGCACTCCGGTCGCTGGGGGCCACGGTCGAGGTCGTTCCCGGCTACTACGACGTGGCCCTGGCAGCCAGCCACGAGCGCGCGGCCGCCACCGGTGCCCGCTTCCTCCACGCGTTCGATCAACCCGAGATGCTCGAGGGTTCCGGCACGCTCGCGGCCGAGCTGGAACGTCAGACCGGGCCGGGGTCGTCACCGGCGCGTGGGGGCACCGAGGGGATCGATCGGGTCATCGTCGCCGTCGGCGGCGCGGGGCTCATCGGTGGCGTGGCCTGTTGGTACCGGGGGGCGGTCCGCGTCACCGGTGTCGAGACCCGGGGATGCCGGGGCCTCGACGCCGCCCTGCGCGCGGGCCGGGTGGTCGACACCGACATCGGGGGGCTCGCCGCCGATGCGCTCGGCGCGCGCCGGGTCGGCGAGCTCGGCTTCGCCGCCGCCCGCGCGTGGGCCGAGGGCGTCGTGGTCGTCGACGACGCCGACCTGGTCGATGCGCAGAGACGCCTGTGGCGGGCGCTGCGGGTGGCGACCGAGCCGGCGGGGGCCGCCGCCCTCGCGGCGCTGACGACGGGTGCGCTGGCGCCCGATCCCGACGAGCGCATTGCCGTCGTGCTGTGCGGTGGCAACGTCGATCCCGGCACGCTCGGCTGAAGAACCACACCCGAACTTGCCGCAGTTGGCGCTGTCATGGCCTCGGTAACGGCGGCAAGTTCGGGTTGGGGACGGGCGGCAGGGCGACCTGTGCCGCGACGGCGCGGGCCAGGCGCGGCTCGCTGGCGGCCACCTGGGCCGGGGTCCAGAACGACGCGCCGTTCTCGAGGATGCAGGCCATGTCCCAATAGGGGTGGAACGCCTCGCCGGTGAGCTCCTCGTAGGCGGCCCGGAAGTCGTCGGCCGCCCGGTCGCCCGCCAGGTCGGTGAGGTTGGCGCGGCAGGTGGCCACGTCGCAGCCCCGCGGACCGGCACAGGCGTTGGCCCAGTCGACGACGCCCGAGACGCGGCCGCGCCGCCACAGGACGTTGCCGGGGTGGAAGTCCCGGTGGATGAACGTGGGCGTGTAGGCCGGCACCGCGTCGTGCCACAGGCCGATGGCCGTCTCCCAGAGCCGTGGCCAGCGCGACGCCGGCGGCGGGGCCACCGTCGTGTCCGTGTACCAACCGAAGTACTCGTGACCGAAGCCGTCCGGGTCGACGGCGTGGATCGCAGCGGCCACCTCGGCGAGGCGCCCGGCGTCGGGTGCCGGCACCGCCCGGCCGGGCAGGAAGCTCATGAGCAGGGCGGGAACCCCGTCACCGATGTCCACGCCCGTGGTGTCCGCCGCCACCACCTCCGGCACCGGCAGCCCGTGGGCGGCGCCGAACCGCAGGGCGTCGACCTCCCGGCGGGGGGCCACGGGCTCGTCCGCGAGAAACCCCGGCCACACGTACCGCCGCAACACCAGCCGGGTCCCGTCCGCGGCGTACAGCCCGTGCACCGCAGTCGACGACGCCCCCGCCAGCCGGCGGATCCGTGCGATGCGCACGCCGGCGTTCCGCTCCACCCAGGCCCGGACCGCGGGCGGGACCGTGGTCCGACGCAGCTCGGGTGGCAGCGAGGCGACGGCGCGCTGGTTGGGGTGACGGGGATGCTTGGTGGCGCCGGTCGACATCCTTGGGCCCGAGTCTGGCCCCTCGGTCACGCCAGGCGCGCCCCCAGCTCACGGCGCGCCGCCTCCAGCCACTCCCGTCCGGCGTCACGCGACGCCCGGGCCGCATGCAGGTCGACGCCGTAGATGGCGGCCGCGTTCACGCCGAGGATCTTGTCCTTGGCCGCCACGGTCAACGGCGGGTAGCCGTGCCGCTCCTGCAGGCGCTCGGGGATCGTGAAGGCGCGGAAGGCGTCGATGAGCGGCTGCGGGGCGCCGTACCACACGGAGTCCGTGCCCCAAACGATGCGGTCCTCCCCCACGGCCAGCAGGAGCTTGCCGAGCACGTGAGCGGCCTCGCGTGGCCGGCGCAGCACGAGGAACCACGTGCTCCCGAGCTCGGCGTACACGTTGGCGCCGGGACCGATCCCGGCGTCGGCGAGGCTCGCCACCAGGCGGCTCACACCCCGGCCGGGGTCGGCCTCGTGAGGCCCCTCCTCACCCGTGGGATCGGGCTCGTAGCCGGAGTGGTACACGAGGAACGTGATGTCGGAGAACAAGGCCGCCGCCGGTCCGACGTCGCGCGGGTCCGACCCGGCAGGGGCGGCGCCGGGCACCGGCCCCCCGATGCCCTTGTGCGCGCAGACGATCCTGGGCCCGAGCGTTCGCACCTGCTCGAGAAACGGAATGCCGACCGCCTCGTCATCGAGGAACCACCCCGTCGGCATGCCGCCGGGCGGCACGGTCTCGGGCGGGTCCCACAGCGTGTACACCTTCCAGCCCGACGGCCGCAGCGAGTCGCGCCACGCCTGCATCGCCTCGATCTCCCCCGGGCCGTAGTTGGGGTGGACGATCGTGTGGGTGAGCACCCTGCCCGTGCCCGCATAGCGATCGACGACCTCCCGGCAGGCGGCGATCTCGGCGTTGGACAGGACGTTCTCGTGCTCCTGCCCCGGCAGCGACGTGAGCAGGGCGACGGCCGTCTCGCTGCCCCCGAACACCAGTGCCGCCCATTCGGCGGCGGAGATGCGTGCCGGGTCGACGCCCCCGGACCACCGCTCGGGGTCGGTCATCTCGAGGAACCCGATGAGTGCGGCCGCCCCGGGGCCGTGGAACCTGGCCGGGTTCACGAGATGGGTCTGCACGTCGACTACGACCGACTCCCCGCCACCGTCGAAGCAGGCGTCGGCGGTGGCGGCGTCGACCTCGGCCTCGGCCGGGACGGTGTAGAAGCCGCCGCCGGCGGCGGCGTCGATGGCCCGCAACGCGGCCGCCGTGCCCCGGCGGTCGTCGACGTAGGCCGGCGCGGCCAGGCCGACCCGGCGCGCTTGCCCACTCGCCGCGTCGCCGAAGCGGGCCAGCGCCTCCCGGTCGGCTCGCCGCCAGGGCAGGGGCCGGTACTCGTCCGACGACCGCCGCCGGAGCAGCGGCGGCACCGGCAAGCGCAAGCTCACGCGGGCTCGGCCGCGGGGTCCGCGGTCAGGCCGAAACCCCGGTAGCCGTCGGCAGCCACGTCGTCACACGTGGAGCGATACTGCGGGAAGCCGCCGACGTAGGGCAGGAAGACGCGCGGCTTGCCGGGCACGTTGGCGCCCATGTACCAGGAGTTGGCCCTCGGGAACAGCGTGGCGCTCGCGAGCTGGTTGACGTGGTCGACCCACGCGTCCTCGGCCTCGACGGTGGCCTCGATGGTGCCGAGGCCGTTGGCCCCGAGGTACGACAGGCAGTCCGCGATCCAGTCAACGTGCTGCTCGATGGCCATGACCATGTTGCTGAGCACCGACGGGCTCCCCGGGCCGGTGAGGATGAAGAGGTTGGGGAAGCCCGCAGTCGCGATCCCCAGGTACGTGCGGGGGCCGGCGGACCACTTGTCGCTCAGCGGCCGGTCGCCCCGGCCCCGGATGTCGATGCGCAGCAGCGGCCCGGTCATCGCGTCGAACCCGGTGGCGAAAACGATGGTGTCGAGCTCGTGGACCCGCTCGGTGGTGCGGATGCCGGCGGGGACGATCTCGGTGATGGGCGTCTGCCGCAGGTCGACCAGGGTGACGTTGTCGCGATTGAAGGTCTCGAAGTAACCCGTGTCGAGGCAGGGTCGCTTGGTGGCGAAGGGGTGGTCGGTCGGCGTGAGGGCCTGCGCCACGTCGGGGTCGACGACGATCTCGCGGATCTTCGAGCGGATGAACTCGGCGGCGGTGTCGTTGGCCGCCTTGTCGACGATGAGGTCGCGGAACGTCGTCGTCATCGACATCAGGCCCCCACGGGCCCAGGCCGCCTCGTAGCGCCGCCGTCGCTCGGCGGGGTCCACCTCTAGCGCCAGCTCCGTCGGGGCCGCCACTGCAATGGCGGAGAACGAGCTGCGGGCCTTGTCGCGAAGCGCGCGGTAGCCGGCCTTCACCTCCGCCTGGGTGTCGGGGGTCAGCGGCTCGTTCCGGGCGGGCAGGCTGAAGTTCGGGGTGCGTTGGAAGACGACCAGGTGCGACGCCTGCCGGGCGATCACCGGGATCGACTGGATCCCCGACGAGCCGGTGCCGACGACGCCGACCCGCTGCCCGCTGAAGTCCACACCCCCGTGCGGCCACTGGCCCGTGTGGTACCAGTTGCCCCGGAAGCTGCTCAGGCCCTCGATGTCGGGCGTGGTGACGGCGGACAGGCAGCCGGTCGCCATGACGCAGAACCGCGCCGACACGTCGTCGCCCCGGTCGGTCGTGACCCGCCACCGGCCGGCGGTCTCGTCGAAGGCGGCGGCGGTGACCCGGGTGTCGAACTGGATGTCGCGACGGAGGTCGAAGCGGTCGGCCACGTGGTTGATGTAGCCGAGGATCTCGGGCTGGGGCGCGTACCGCTCGCTCCAGGCCCATTCCTGCTCGAGCTCCGGCGAGAAGGAGTACGAGTACTCGAGGCTCTCGACGTCGCAGCGGGCGCCCGGGTAGCGGTTCCAGTACCAGGTGCCGCCCACGCCCGAACCGGCCTCGTACACCTGGACCGAGAGCCCGAGGCCCCGCAGGCGGTGAAGCGCGTAGAGCCCGCCGAACCCGGCGCCGACGACCACCACGTCGAGGTGACGCGCTCGGTCGGTGGCGCTCACCGGCGGGCTCCGGCCGTTGCGGCGGCGGTGTCGGCGGCGGGCGCGAGGAACTCGGCGATGTCGATCGGGCTGCGCAGCGACACGCCACCGTCCGCCACCAGCACCTGGCCGGTCACCCACCGCAGCTGTGCCAGGGCCACCGCCGCGGCGGCCACGTCGTCGGCGCTGCCCACGGCCCCCAGCGGTGTGCGGGCCGCCACCGCCTCGCGGTACCCGGGCACGGCGTCGGTGCGGGCGAACAGCGGCGTGTCCGTCGTGCCGGGGGCGATGACGTTCACCCGGATGCCTCGGGGCCCGAGCTCGGCCGCGGCGATGCGGGCGAGCTGGACCACGCCGGCCTTGGAGCTGTTGTAGTGCGCCATGTTGCGGTCGGCGAGGAACCCGGACACCGAGCCCGTGATCACGATGGACCCGCCGGTGCCGGATGCGGCCATCGCCCGGGCGCACTCCCGGAGGCACAGGAACGTCCCCCGCAGGTTCACGTCGTGGTTCCGGTCCCACTCGTCGGCGGTCATGGCCAGCAACGGGGCCGACCCGCCGACGCCGGCGTTGAGGAACGCGAGGTCGAGGCCGGACAGGCGGTCGGTGACGGCGGCGACGGCCTCGACCACGGACTTCTCGTCGGCCACGTCGCACACCAGCGCCACGTCGCCGTCGCCGTCGCGTGCCTCGACGTCGAGCACGGCGACCCGGCTGCCGGCGCCACGCAGCTGGCGGACGATCGCCTGGCCGATCCCGCTGGATCCACCGGTCACCAGCGCCGCGGTGCCCTCCATGGTCATGGCGCCCCGCAGGTCAGCCACCGAGGTCCACGTCGAGGACGGCCTTGCGACGCTTGAACCGCCAGCCGTCGGGCGTGCGGACCAGCTCGTCCTCGTAGCGGCCGGTCATGGCGATGCCCACCTGGTCGCGGGCCCGGCTCCGGTTGGCGATGATCACCGTGCAGCGCTGCGTGCCGCGGTCGCCGTCGACCTCGATGATGGGGTCGGTGGTGATGTGGACGAAGCCGTAGCCGGTGGCCTGGGACATCTTGACCAGGGCGTCGCGGCCCGACACGGGCGCGCCCCCATACTCCATCACCCCGTCCGGGGTGAACGTGTCGGCCCAGGCCTCGGAGTCGACGTCGTCGAAGGCCCGGTTGTAGCGGGCCGTGAGCTCCCGGATGGCCAGGTGGTCGAGCACCCGTTCCAGTGCGTCTGACATCGCTTCCCCTCACGCGGCCGGCTGGGACCCACTGTACTTTGCATCATTATGCTGATGGCCGGGGTGTCCGAATGGAGGCCCGTGTGCGGGCTCGGGTGGCTCATCTTCGCCACTGCCTGCCCCGCGGAGCTGGGCACCGCGACATGACACCGCCATCTCAAGGCACTCGGGGCCGGCTGATCGGCGGCCCGCCCCCGCGGTTCCCCCCGTCGATGGG
>Ga0081538_10001731_pt1 | contig 22177 bp, 17 predicted proteins | sample TabmetS5T2R1_FD_71022 | JGI IMG/M metagenome (GOLD analysis project Ga0081538, IMG submission 71022) | Tabebuia heterophylla rhizosphere microbial communities from the University of Puerto Rico - S5T2R1 | ecosystem: Host-associated > Plants > Roots > Rhizosphere ...
TGGGCGGCCTCCTTGTGATGTTCGTTTTCATCTTCGTGGCCCGCCCCATAACCGTTCTGGCGTGCCTTCTGCCCGACCGGCGCGGCGGATGGACGGGCAGGGAGATGGCCTTTATCAGCTGGTGTAGGGAGACGGGTGTGATCCCCGCCGCCGTCGCGAGCCTGCTCCTCTCGCGCGGGGTCGAGGGCGCTGAGATCGCCGTCTCCATGGTCGCCCTCGCTGTCTGCACCACACTCCTCCTGCAAGCAACGACAGCAGGTTACGTCGCCCGCCGTCTCGATCTGCTTGATTCTTAGCACGCGGCCTGTCAGCACGCTTCGGCCTGAAATCGAATAAGGTGGGCAAGAGCTCGAGCCCATCCGAGACCATATGCGCAAGGCTACTCATGAAGACGAGCAAGGTGGCCAACACGGAGCGTTCCTTCGCGAAGTGTTGCTGCGAGCGATTCGGCCGCTACTCTTTTCTGTGAAAGAGGATACAATCCAGTAGAGGAGTGATCGGCTAAGACCCGAAGGGATGCCTTGGCGCAGCTCACCGACAGCTACAACCGCAAGATGGATTACCTCAGGATCTCGGTCACGGACCGCTGCAACTTCCGCTGCCAGTACTGCATGCCGGAGGACATCCAGTTTCAGGACAAGAGCCACATCCTGACCCTGGAGGAGATGCTCACCTTCGCCGAAGCATGCCTCGAGTTAGGCGTCACAAAGGTCCGGGTAACGGGCGGCGAGCCGCTCGTCAGGCGCGGGGTCGTCATGTTCGTCGGATGGCTCAAGGATCTGGGCTTCGAGGACGTAACCATGACGACCAACGGCTTCCTGCTGGAGGAGAACCTGGAGGGCCTCGTCGAAGCCGGCCTCGACCGCGTCAACATCTCACTCGACACCCTTCAGCCCGAGAAGTTCGCTTTCATAACGCGGCGCAGCCACTTCCAGAAAGTCTGGAAAGCGGTGATGGCGGCGCTCGAGACACCACTCTCGCCGGTCAAGATCAACGCCGTCGCGATGCGCGGCGTGAACGACGATGAGATCGCAGACATGGCGAGGCTGACGCTCGAATATCCTATGCATGTCAGGTTCATCGAACTCATGCCCCTAAACGGCGACACCGACGGCTCGCGTTTCCGCTCGCTCTTCATCCCCGGGCGTGAGATCCTGGACCGCGCCACAGAGGAGCTGGGTGACCTCGAACCCATCGAAAAGGAAGATCCAGCAGCCCCCGCAGACGAGTTCCGCTTCGATGGCGCCCCCGGCACTTTCGGCGTCATAACGCCGGTCTCGGAACCCTTCTGTGCTCGTTGCAGCAGGCTCAGGCTCACGGCGGACGGCAAGATCCACCCTTGCCTTCTCACCGACCTCGACGTCCCCGTAAAGGACGCCATCCGCTCTGCGGACCCCATACCGGCGATCCACAAAGTGCTTTGGGAGACGGCGCGAATAAAGCCGGCGGCCGGCCTTACCCTCCCCGAGGAGACCCGCCACCGCACCATGAGCCAGATCGGGGGCTAAAGAGCGAACCTTCGATGGCCGCGAGCGTGGCCCAGGCCGCCCGCTGTCAAACCGCAAGTTCGAGAAGCCGGGAGATGAAGCTCTTCGGCTTCTTGTAAGCGAACACGGGAAGTGTGCCGAAGCGTCTGATCCGGGTGTTGGGCCCGTAGCGGCCCCAGGAGAAGCCATCGCCCGGTTTCGCCAGACGAAGGTCGATTATCTGGAAGCTGTCGTCGTCTAGCTCGCGCGCGAAGGCCGAGAGGATTGGGTCCTCGGACCGGAGACACTGCTCGTGGGCTAGGACCCCGGGGTTCGTCTGCCACACGCGGGCCAGGCGGTCCTCGTGAACATCGTCGATTAGGCTCTGGTGCGGTGGTTCGAACATGCGGAACAGTTCATCCAGGAACTGATCCAACGAATCGGCCTGGTAGAGGATCACTGGCGCGTCGTGGCACGCGAAGTAGATGGGACCCCACCCCGCGGTGTCCGGGTGTAGATCTACGACCCAGAAATTACCGTAGCCGTCTGCCGCGATCGGAAGTCCGTAAGGGAATGCCGCCTCGAACTCGAACATGAGATCCCTACCCGTGAAATCGACCTGGTCGACCGTTCCGTAGAAACCTCTACACGCGCCTAGCAACTCCATGACCTCTGGTGGAATGTGACACGGCACCCGGCCTACGAAGTCCTGCAGTTCTGTGTGGGAGAGGCCGGGAAGTAGCTCCAACGTGACGACGTGGCCATCTTCGTCGATGAGCGTTCCTGACTGCGCTTGACGGATGATCTCGAGAGGAGTTACGAGTGGTCTCCCGGCTAAACACCTTTGTAAGATCATACCGGCGCACGATGCGGTTCCCAACGTCCTGTTGCCTGTAGGGGCGGGTTTGAAACCCACCCCTACGCCGCAAACCGCTTTAGTCAGGTTCTATGGTGGAGATGAGGCCTTCGTTGTTGAGCCCGTCTTGGTAGAGCTCGGCCAGCTCTTTGTGGCACTTGGTTGCGACGGCTTTGCCTTTGGTGTGGGCTTCCATCATGATGTCTACGGCCCTCTTCACGGACATGCGCGGGATCACCTTTTGCAACACGGCGACGACGTGCTCCATCGGCGTGTAGTCGTCGTTGTGCAGTATGACTTTGTAAGGGGGCTCCTGGGTGACGCTGCGCTCTATCTCTATCCCCGGCTTCGTCTCGGTCGAAGACGCGAAAGGGATCGCTACGCCATGCAACGTTGGTATGCTTTGCACTTTCATCTCCGGATCGCCGAACTGCTCACCTAGGGCAAAATACCGCGACGACGCCGGATTCGCAACCCTGTCCGTCCTACTGGATCCTGGGTAGCACTCTTTCGACGACTTCTTCGACGGTGCGAAAGTTACGCTCCGCTATCTTCGAGGTACGCGGTCCCTGCGGATAATCCTCGGGGTCGTCGCGCATGAGAGGCGGTAGCCTGACAGGACTCTTCGCGCTCCATTTCGAGAGCCAGGGCTCCGGTACTCTCTCGGGCAGTTCCTGGTGGGAGACGGCTGCCCAGAGCGAGGTCCAGGCGCGCGGGACGACGCGCCAGATGTCGTAGCCCCCGCCGCCGGTTGCCACCCAGCGGCCTCCGCAGAGTTCGTGGGCCAGGTCGTGTATCCGATGGGGCACATGCTCGTAGAAGCGGGTCGTTGCGGAGAGGTGAGTAAGCGGGTCGAGGGCATGGCCGTCGCAGCCGTTTTGGGACAGGATCAGGTCGGGGTCGAAGGCGCGAAGGGCCGCGGGGACCACGCCCTCGAAGCAGGAGATCCAGGACTCATCGTCGGTAAACGGTTCGAGCGGCACGTTCACGGAGTAGCCGACTCCGCCGCCTCTGCCCTTCTCATCGACCCCGCCGCTGCCAGGAAACAGATAACGGCCCGACTCGTGCATCGAGACGGTAAGGACATCGGGGTCGCCGTAGAACATCCACTGCACGCCGTCGCCGTGGTGGGCGTCGGTGTCGACGTAGGCGATGCGGACGTTAGGATGCTCCTCTTTGAGGCGAGAGATCGCGACCCCGGCGTCGTTGTAGACGCAGAAGCCGCTGGCCCTGGACCTCATGGCGTGGTGCAGTCCGCCCGAGATGCACATGGCGTGGTCCGCCTCCCCTGCCATCACGAGCCGGCACGCGCCGAGCACACCCCCTACCACGCGGGCGCAGGCCTCGTGCATCTCGGGGAAGATGGGATTGTCCGGGGTCCCGAGACCGTAGTCCAGCAGGTCGGAGAGCTCAGCCGCTCCCCGGCCGGCCTCCTGGACCAGACGCACGTAGGTGAGGCTGTGGACGGTCGTCAGGTCCTCGTCGGTCGCCGGTCCGGGGGAGACGAAGGGGTAGTCTTCCAGCAGCCCGAGGGCTTCGCAGAGCTCGAGTGCGAGCCGCACGCGCAGAGGGTCGAAAGGATGGTCGCCGCCGAAGCCGTAGTCCTCCAGGGCCAGGTCGTGGACTATGGCGGCCCGGCCGCTCAAGGCCTGGGCGGCCACAGGACCGAGTAGCCTGCCTCCTCGAGGTATCCGACCGCCTCGGTGGTGTCGATGGTGTCCACCCTGAAAACGACGATGCGTTCCCTGATCGCTCCTTCTTCCTTGGGCTCCCTTATCGGGCCCATCGCCGCGCTGACGATGTTTATGCCGCACATCCCGAAGACGCCAGCCGCGCCGGCCAGAGACCCTGGCCTGTCGGGGACCGAGACCTCCATGCGGCTCCCCGGCTCGTTGGCGCCGACCAGGTAGACGAGCGCGCTCATCACGTCAGAGGAGGTGATGATCCCGACCAGTTCCCCGCCCTCCACGACGGGTAGGCAGCCGATCCTGCGCTCTCGCATCGTGTTCGCGGCCTGCTCGATGGGATCGGCGGGGAGAACGCTGACCACTTCGGTGGCCATCACGTCCTCGACAATAATCTCCTGCAGCGCGGCGGCCCTTTCGTGGTCCCCGAACGCGGGGGTCGCCGAGCGCAGGTCCCTGTCCGAGACGATCCCGACGAGCCTCCCTTCCGAAAGGACGGGAAGGTGCCTGATGCGCCTCTCCCTGCACAGGGCTAGAGCAGTACCCACCGTCTCATCCGGCGCGAGCGTCACGATGTCACGGGTCATCGAGTCTTCTACGAGAAGCATCGGATAACTCCTTCCCTCGTCGCATTGTATAGTAGCCGATCGTCGCGGGTAAGCGTGCGCCTGGTATAAATCACCCATGCCCGAATATCTCAATGGACTCCTCGCCGACAGCGCAGCGGCCCTGGTGCATGAGAGCTTTACGGGCGTAAGCGCCCCGTGGTGGTGGGAGCGGCGCCTGGGAGGAGGCATCGAAGTCTGCCAGGAATTCGACCCCGAAGTCGCGAGCCGTGAGATCTCGGCGAAGACAGGCCACGAGGTCTCCGAAGTCCGCCGGGCCATCGCCGAAGAACTCGGCCTCGAAGGCCCCGAGCCCGTGGTCCTCACCTTCGAGGTTGCTGGCGAGACCGAGACCCGCCGCGTCGCCGAGATGCTGGCCGAACGTTCCTCAGAGCCTGAGGGCCTCGCTTCGGGCATCTACCGACGGATCGAGGAGGCTTTCGAGACAGACCCCGGCGATCCGTAGAGGGATTCATTCGTCGCGACAAAATCCTTCAGCGTACTGCCAGGATGAAAGGCGCAAGCCATTTCCTTCGATGGCCAGGGCGTAAACGTAGCCGGGGTAGGGAATCGATTCCCGTAAGGTTCAATCGCAAGGGTAGTTCCATTCGTCGAAGCTCCGCCTCCAGGATTGTGAGACCTCCCCGCGCAGCGAGGCGGGGAGCTCTTGGTACTCGTTCTTGCGGTAGCTCGAGTTGGATCTCACGTAGTCTTCGAGCGCAGGCCGAAACACATCGAAGCCGGGGATGCCGAGGCTCTCGTAGAGACTTCCTAGCTCAGCAACCGGGTCTCTTTCGAGGTCCTCGAAGCGGATCTCGTGGAACCGACCATCGGGGATGAGATCCCTCTCCTCGAAGAAGGCGTCGTACAGGATCTTGTAGCGCCCGATAATCCGGGCATCGATCTCCTCCGGCGAGTGCGGCTTTTGGAGACAACTGACTCTCTCCATGACCGGACTCCACTGCCTGGCCGACTGGAAGACGGCAAAGGGGTCACGGTGGATGTGCACGAAGCGCGCGTCGGGGAACATCTCGAGTAGCAAAGCTATACGGCCCGTGTGTGGCGGCGACTTGAGGACGAGGGGCCGTCCGAACTTCCAGGTCAGCTTCTTGTAGAGCAACACCAAGGACGCTTTCCACCGGTCTACCTCGTCCTCAGGGACGGCTCGGAAGGTGAGGTACCTGTCGTAGTAGCCGGCCCATCGGGGAAAGATCCATCCGACGAACGGCGAGCACATGGTGCCGAATGTCGCGAACTCGTCCTCCAGGGGGACGTTGGGTGCGAAGGCCACGTTGTCGATGAGACGCGTCTTCGGGGCCGCCAGCCGCAAGATCGTCGAGTACCGCTCGGTGGAGAGAAAGGTGTGCGGGCTGAGTGCCTGCCACGTGTTGGGGTAAGCGAATTGTTCGTCCTGGGCGAGCAGATTGTGTAGATACGTCGTGCCACTCCGCCAGTGCCCCAGGATGAACAAGGGACGTCTGACCTCCACATCCGCGATTTCGGGACCGTACTTCCTGTTTTCGTAGGCCCGTATCAGGGAGGTCAAGGCGCTGGTCATGGTCATGAGCGCCGCGCGGGGTAGGTAAGGAGCATCTACGGCGAAGCCGTGCTTCCGGAGCATCCTGATCCACTCGTCAATGGGCATCCCGTAGAAGCTCGTATACAGCCGATTGACCAGGAAGACACGGATCTTGTCTGCCCGGGAAATCTTCATCCGATCCTTTCCTCGGCTGGTCCGGCCACGACCCTGGTCGTGCAATCGGGATCGGTGTAGAGCCTCCTCAGGAGCACGGTCTTCGGGTCTTCGACGACTGCGCCCAGCCTCAGCCGCCGGTAGGGGAATCCAATATGCCGCTCCGGACGAGGTACACGAGGTAGTTCTCCATCAGCTCTCCATCTACCGGCGGGCACGAGATCCCGGTACCCGAGAGCGCCTCTTTGGTGTTCCGGCAATCGAACTCGGGCACCTTGCCGACCAGCGCCGGCCCGTCCGCCGCCGCGCTCATGGAGAGCAGGGGAGCCAGGGAGTACAGGGCGTCGCGCCGCAGGCCCTTGGTGGGGTTGAGCAGGTTCGCCCGCCACTCGTCGTAAGGAACGCGCTCGAGCGGGTAGCCGAAAGCCTCGATCCAGGCGACCAGGTCGTTCACGCTTGCGGGGTGGGGACTCGCCAGGTGGAAACGCTTGCCGAGCGACCCTTCTCGCAACGACAGGCGGACGATCGCGCGGGCAACGTAGTCGACAGGGACCATATTCATCTGCGTGTCCATCTTCGGAGCGGTACCGAGGCCGGCCCAGGTCTTTATCATCTTGCACGTGAAGTCGTCCTTGTTCCAGGCGCCCGTCCGGCTGTCGCCCGTGATCAAGGAAGGCCGATAGACGCACCCGGGTAGTCCTCTAAAGAGCGCGATCTCCACCAACTTCTCGGCGACCCACTTGCTCTGTGTGTACCCGTTGTAGAGGGATCCCCCGTGATCCAGGTCGTCGTCTTCCCTGACGACCTCGACTCCCGATCGGCCAACCAGTGGGAACACCCCCAGGGTGGAGATGAAGTGCAGGGGCTTCACCCTATCCCGGGCCGCCAGCCTCAATACCTCCTGCGTCCCGAGAACGTTGATCGGCTTGAGCGCGTTGTACGGGTAGACCCAGTTCACCGAGGCTCCACTGTGATAGACGGCGTCGATCTTGCCCGCCAATTCCTCGAACCGCCTGGACCCGAGTCCGAGGAGCGGCTCGGATAGATTCCCCACGACAGGGACGATCCTGGACGACAGTTCTTCGTCCCACAGCGCGTAAGCCCGGAGCACCCTCCGGAGCCTTTCGCCGCCCTCTTCGGCGTCGGCTGCGCGCACCAGGCAGTAGACGTCCGTCCGCGTGCGCCGGAGTAACTCGGAGAGCAAGAAAGAGCCGAGAAAGCCCGTCGCCCCGGTCAGCAAGACACGTTCGGGGCCCGTCGTGGCGGATGCATCATTCGGTTGGATCTCGGGGTCGAGCACGGCTTCTGCCTCGAGATCCTCCACGTTGACGGCGACGCGATCGAGCAGCTTATCGAGGGCCCCGGATTTCCTGCGCAGTGTTTGCACGAGGAGGGCACGCTTCTCTTGCGGCGAGAGACCGGCGAGGCGGTCGTTCATCCCTCGGCCCTCTCTTCTTCCTTGCCCAAGTCGCGCAACAGGGCGTCGACTTCCTCGTCTGTCAGTCCGTCCACCTGCGCCTGGATACCATCCTCGGCCACTTCGGGGGCCAACGCAGCGTCGACCGCCGGCGCGTCCAACCCTTCGAGCAGGTGCGTCGCCAGCTGCGAGAGGCTCGGCCCCTGGAGCAATGCCGTCACCGGCACGGGCGTCTCCAGGCCATCCTCCACCCGGTTCTTCAGCTCGACGGCCATCAAGGAATCGATCCCCAACCTGTTGAGCGGCTGGTGCGCGTCCACCTTGGTCGGAGAGCACTTGAGCACCTGTGCTATCTGCTCGACGAGGAACCCCTCCACCAGGAGCCGGCGCTCCTCGGGCTCGGCGGCCAAGATATCCTTGCGTACGGGGCTATCCTTCTCTACCGGGCCATCCCCGGCCAGTACCTCTTCCGAGAGCCTGGAGAGCAGCGGAGGCGTGTAGGAGCCAAGCAGTTTGCCCCAGTCCATGGCGATGCCCATGCACTGGACGAGGTCTCGCTCTAGCATCCGCTCCATGAGCCGCAGCCCCTGCTTCGGGGTGAAGGGCTTGATGCCCTGCCGCGTCAGGTGCTCGACCCTGTCGGACCGTGTCGCCAGGCCCACATCGGTCCAAGCGCCCCAGTTGATCGCCAGCGCCGGCAACCCGAGGGCCCGCCGGTGGTGGGCCAGGGCGTCCAGGAACGCATTCGCCGCCACATAGTTGCCCTGCCCCGGGGAGCCGAGAACCGAAGCCGCCGAGGAGAAGAGCAAGAAAAAGTCCAGATCCTCTTCAAGCGTCAGCCGGTGCAGATTCCAGGCCCCGCTCACTTTGGGCGCCATGACCCTCGCGAAGCGATCTTCGTCGAGCTGCAAGAGGACCCCGTCGTCCAGGATCCCCGCAGCGTGGACCACGCCGCGCAACGGCGGCATGGAGCTGTGGATCTCCTCGAGCATGCCGGCAACCTGACGTTCATCGGAGACATCCGCCTTCGCGACTACCACACGTACTCCGTCGGTCTCCATCTTTGCTACGGCTTGCCGGGCCGCCTCGGTAGCGGCGCCGCTCCGACCTGTCAGGAGCAGGTGCCGCGCTCCCTGCTCTACCAGCCACCAGGCCGTGGAGAGGCCGAGGCCGCCGGCGCCACCGGTGACGAGGTACGTGCCGTTCGGGCTGACGGAAGGACGCTCTGCGGATGGGACTACCGACACCTCATCCACTTCCAGCGACACCACGACCTTGCCGATGTGCTTCGCCTGCGCCATGTGGCGGAAGGCATCCACGGCCCGAGATATCGGGAAGGTTTCGAAGGGCAGGGGTTCGAGCGAGCCTTCCTCGAAGAACTGTAAGGACTCGCGCAGGATGGCCTCGCAAAGGTCTGGACGCTTTAGCAGGTACTCAGAGAGGTCTATGGCAAAGAACGAGATGTTACTCTGGAGCAGCCAGAGGTCCAGGCGCGTGTGCTGCAAGAAATCGACCTTGCCGATCTCGAGGAAGCGCCCTCCGGGCCGGAGCGTCGACAAGCTCTTGGGGATGAACTCTCCCGCCAGGGAGTTCAACACTACATCTACGCCCTCGCCGGCCGTCAGCTCCATCACCTCGTCCGCGAAGTCGACGGACCTCGAATCCATAACGTGTTGGACTCCGAGCGACCTCAAGAAGTCCCGTTTCGCGGGGCTACCCGCCGTAGCGAAGATTTCGGCGCCCGCACGCCGGGCGATCCGTACCGCGGCCTGCCCCACTCCTCCGGCGGCCGCGTGGATCAGAACCCGCTCGCCCTCCGCAAGCCTGCCCAGGCGGTTCAGGGCGTAATGCGCGGTGAAAAAGGCGATAGGCAGGGTCGCGGCCTCTTCGAAACTCAAGTGGGCTGGCTTGGGCATCACGAAGGTGGAGTCGGTCGTAACGAAGGAACCCAGGCATCCTGGGGCGAAGGCGATCACGCCGTCCCCTACCTCCAGTCCCTCGACGCCCGCCCCGACCGTCACGATCTCTCCCGCACACTCGAACCCGACGTCCACGGAATCCTCGTACAGCGGAGGGATGAGGTCCATCGCGATCAGGACGTCCCTGAAGTTCAGGCCGACCGCACGAACCCGGATCTCTACCTCTCCGGGGCCAGGCTCCTTGCGGTCGGTCTCCCGCAGCTTCATCTCGTCGAGAATGCCTGGCTTCGACACCTCCAACCGGAACGGCTCGTCCGGGGACACGGTGCTTTGCCTCTCGGCAACGGCTTCGGGCGAGCAACGCACCACCCTGGGAACGTAACGCTCACCGCCGCGCAGCGCGATCTGGTCTTCCCCGTCTCCTACCCAGAGCTCCCGGAAGAGCGATCGGACCTCATCCGTCGAGCCCAGGTCCACCTTGGTGCAGGCGAACTCCGGATGTTCCAGGGAGATGACCTTTCCCAGGCCCCAGAGCGGCGCCTGGTCTACGGAAACGGGTCTGTCCCCCACAGGCTGGCTCTCGCGTGTCACCAGCCAGAGGCGGGGCGCGACGTCCAACGTCGTCAGTGCCTGCACCAGATGCAGCGCGCCCGTGCACCCAAGCATTCTTGCTCTTTCCAGGGTCTCGATGCGGGTTTCGGGAGGTGGATCTGCTGTGAGGCCCCACAAGTATGCGACGCCCCTGAGGGGCAACGAGCCTGCCTCGGTAAGGTCGGCGAGAAGGTGCCGGAAATGTGCGGGATCGGCGGGATCGAGCCGATAGCGCCCCGGTCCCTCCTCCAGATACTCATCACCAGGGGAGACCGAGACGCACGCTTCGCCATGCTCTTCCAGGTAGCTCTGGAGTACCCGCCCGACCCCGCCTGTGTCGCCGAAGATTAGCCAGCTCGCACGCTGGTCGAGGGACGAGGGCTCTGGGGCTTCGAGCTCCTTCGGTTCCCACTGCACCTCGTATAGCCAGCCGTCGAGGTCTTCCTGCTCGTTCTGAGGCCGGGCTTCGCGTTCGAGGCGCTGGAGGCGAAGGCCGGAGGTTTCCAACAGGACCTGCCCACTCTCGTCGAGCAGGAACACGTCACCTTCGAGAGAATCGGCGTCCGCGTCGGACCTCAGGAGGGCGTGGGCCCACAGCCCTCCGTCAGGGAGGTCGTCGAGGTGGAGTCTGGCCAGGCCTACGGGGAGGTAGAGATCGTCCCCGTCCGCTCTTTCCTTTGGCAGGGCAGCTGCGAGTACCTGGAAGCCTGCGTCCAGCAGGGCGGGGTGGATCTTATGGCCGCTTCTCTGCGTGGCCACCGCCTCCGTGAGCCGTAGCCGGCCCAAGGCTTCGCCGTCCCGGCGCCAGAGCTGCTCCACGCCCCTGAAGCTCGGCCCGTACTCGAGCCCCCGCTCTCGTAGCCCCTCGTACAGATCGGCGCCGCCGACGATCTCCCGGCACCGCACCATGATGTCCTCGGGAGATTCGTTAAGCCCCACCGCCGGGCAGGCATGCCCGTCGTCCTGAGAAAACTGGTGGCGGACTATACCCGTTGCGTGCAGCGTCCACGAGGCGTCCAGCCGCGTTGCTCCCTCTTCCTGGCTGAAGAATCGGAAGGAGGTCTCTCCGACACTCCGCGCGGAGAGGACGAGCTGCACGGCCCTGGCTCCCTGCTCGGGAAGGAAGAGCGCTTTCTCGAAGCTCATGTCCTCCAGCGTGTAATCCCCGTCTCCCAGGGCTTCGTCCGCCGCCGAGAGGACCATCCCGGCGAACGCCGCAGCAGGCAGCACTGCGAGCCCCTGGACGCGGTGGTCACCAAGATAACCGAACGTCTCTGCCCCAAGGTCCGTTTCCCAATGGTGCGTTCCTGGATCGGCGGCGGATCGCAAGTACAACCCCAAGAGGCGACCTCCGCCGTTCAGGCGTGCCCTGCCGTCTCTGTTTGTTAGGCTATCCTTCTCATGCAGCCAGAAGCGCTCGCCCTGCCAGCGGTAGGACGGCAGCCGGACGCACCGGCTCCTGGAGCGGTAGAGTTTGTCCCAGTCCACCGGATGCCCCAACGTATAGAGCGTCCCGAACGAGCCAAGGGGTGCCACCCGCCCTTCGTTCTCCAGGAGGGAGGGTAAGGTAGTGCCCTCGCGTCCGTGGTGGCGCAGGCATTGCTCGATCGAGCCGAGGAGGACGGGGTGGGGACTGACCTCCACGAAGACGTCGTGGCCGCCTTCCAGCAACCGCTCCACGGCAGTCGAGAGGAGCACCGGCTGCCTCAAGTTGCGCACCCAGTAAGCAGCATCGAGCGCCCGGCCGTCCTCGATCTCACCCGTCACCGTCGAGAATAGGGTCACAGACGAGGACCGGGGGCGTATGCCCTCCAGGGCCTCCAACAGGTCGGGACGCAGGGAGTCCACTTGCGGGCTGTGGGAGGCGTAATCTACCCGGATCCGGCGGAACAAAACGTCCTGGCGCCCGAGTTCGGCCAGGACTTCCTCGAGCGCCGCCACCTCCCCCGAGAGCACGGTGGTGTAGGGGCTGCTGTTGACCGCGACCGAGACGCGGCCCTCGCGTCCGGATATAGCGCGCTCCGCCTCCTCGAGCGAGAGCTGCACAACCGCCATGCTGCCCTGCCCGCTGGTCCTTTTCACCAGCTGGCTCCGGCGGCAGATCACCCGCGCTGCGTCTTCCAGCGTCAAGGCTCCAGCCACGTGGGCCGCCGCCACCTCACCGAGGCTCTGGCCGACCAACGCGTCGGGCTCGACACTCCATGAGCGCCACAGCTCCGCCAGGGACACCTGCACCGCAAAGATGGCGGGCTGGACGACATCGACCTCGGCCAATCGGGAATGTGCTTCGTCGGCGGCCAGCTCCGCCAGCAAGGACCAGCCCGTATACTTCCGGATCGCCCGGTCGCAGCGCTCCATCGCCTCCCGGAACGCGGGTTCCTGCTCCAGGAGTTCCCGTCCCATGCCGACCCACTGCGATCCCTGCCCCGAGAATACGAAGACGAGCTTGCGCCGTTGGTCGCCGAGCTTGCGGCCGGACGACACGCCAGGGCCGGCCTCGCCTTCCAGGAATGCCTCAAGTTGCTCCGCGAGCTGCTCGCGGGATCTGCCAACCAGTGCCAGCCGATGGGCGTGGTGAGTTCTCCTGGCGCCGGCGGTGTAGCAGATGTCTCGCAAGGAGGAGACGGCACCTTCCTCGGCGCGCAGGAATCCTATGTAGGCCCTTGCCGTGTCTTCGAGAACCTCGGGACTGTGGGCAGAGAGGGGCAACAGGTGGGCTCTAGCGGCCACTTCTGCATCCGCTCGCGGAGCCTCGGGGGCCTCCTCTAGAACGACGTGGGAGTTGGTGCCGGAGATCCCGAAGGAGCTCACCCCGGCGAGGGCGGGGCCCGGGGAGTCCGGCCAAGGACCGAGCTCCCGCTGCACTGTAAGGGGGAGCTCTTGCCAAGGTATGTTGGGGTTGGGTGTTCGCAGGTGCAGGCTGGGCGGTATGGTCTTGTGTTTGAGGGCCAAGGCGACTTTGATCAGGCCGGCTACTCCTGCCGCCCCCTCGGTGTGCCCGATGTTCGTCTTGACGGAGCCGACGACGCAAGGATGGTCCTCGGGCCGCCCCTCTCCGAGCACCACCCCGAGTGCTTGCATCTCGACGGGGTCGCCCACCGACGTGCCCGTGCCGTGGGCCTCCACGTACTGGACCTCACCCGGCGAGACGCCGGCGCTCCTGTAGGCCTCCTCGAAGACCGCCTCCTGGCCAGGGCGGCTCGGTGTCATAAGCAGGCCGCCGCTGTCTCCGTCGTTGTTCACCGCGCTGCCCCGGATAACGGCGTAGACGTCGTCCCCGTCCGCGAGGGCCGAGGAGAGCGGCTTTAGCACGACCATCCCGGCTCCCTCGCTGCGGACGAAGCCGTCGGCGCGAGAGTCGCCGAACTTGCAGCGGCCGTCGGGCGCGAGCATCTGCGCCAGCGAGAAAGCTATGTAGGGCTCGGGCCCAAAGATCAGATTCACCCCCCCGGCGAGGGCCACGGTGCTCTCCCCTGAGAGCAGGCTCTGGCACGCGAGGTGCACCGCGACGAGCGACGTAGAGCAGGCGGTGTCCACCGTCATACTCGGTCCCTGTAAACCGAGCGCATAGGAGAGGCGTCCGGAGAGTACGCTCAAGGCGTTGCCCCCGGCGAAGTAGATGTCTATGTCGGCGGAGTCCTCCAGCAGGTTTCCGTAGTCGCTGTTGCACGTGCCCGCGAACACCCCGATCCGGCCGGCGTCCAGCTTCTCGGGCACGAGTCCGGCGTCCTCGATGGCCTCCCAAGCCACCTCTAGCAACACCCGCTGCTGGGGGTCCATGGCGGCGGCTTCGCGGGACGAGATCCCGAAGAAGTAGGGGTCGAACTCATCGACCCCCTCCAGAAAGCCACCCCACCTGGTGCTGAGCTTGCCCGGTATTCCCGGCTTGGGATCGTACACGTCGCCGACGTCGAATCGGTCTGAGGGAATCTCCGTGATAGCGTCCACTCCTTCGCACAGAAGGTTCCAGAAAGCCTCGGGTCCCTGCGCACTAGGAAACCGGCAGCCGATACCGATTATGGCGATCGGCTCCCTCCCCACCTTTTCCATCTCGGACCTCCCGTCCTGGGACCTGCTAAACGACCTTGCGCCGGGGCGATCTCCTAAACCTGTCTCGCTCCACCTCTTCTCAGCACCGGGCATGTGAACGACCCTTCTCGAGTAGACCCCCTTCGAACTGGTTCATACTGCTACATCGATGGCGAGTAAAACATCTCGGAGCAGGCTTGCGGCGACGCCGTCAGTCACCCTACCATCGCCGAACTCCTCCCAGACTTCTCCTTTCCACAGCAAGCATGATGCCACGTACCCAAGCCTGACGCGACCTTTCGGCCACCCTTCTCTCCAGTCGCGCATTATCCATGTCGACTCCCTGGTTTTCGGCGGTCGCCTACTGGTATTGCTTATCGCCGGCGCGAACCACGCGGGCCTCCTACCGAGCGCTTCGGTTCAATACCTCGGGACGGACTCGTCCACGGAAGAGTAGGCGTCGAGACCGCCTTCCAGGTTGAGGACCTTCTCGAAGCCGACCCGCTGGAGGGCCATGGCCACGTAAGAGCTGCGGTTGCCGTGATGGCAGATCACGACGGTCTCGGAGGCGGGGTCGAGCTCGGTGAAACGTTCCTCCAGCCGGGACATCGGGATGAGCGTCGAGCCTTCTATGCGAGCGAGCTCGAACTCCCAGGGCTCACGCACATCGAGCAGAATGGGACGTTCTCCAGCATCGAGTCTGCTCTTCAGAGCGCGCGGCGTTATATTCTCGTAGCCGGAGGTCTCCATGTCGCTAGTATTCGTAGTCGGCGACGATGCGGCCTGTCGTCGTAGCGTCGAGCTTCTCGACGACGGCCAGGTGCGCTGGATGCTCCATGTACTCCCGAAGACCGGCAGCGTCCTCGAACCTGGCGAAGATGGCGTGCGTATACCCTCCGGAGCGTCCCGAGAAGTCTTCGCCTACGGAGAGGTCGACGGTGCTGGGCACCTCGTCTCTCAAAGCGCGGATAGATGAGAGGAGATCCTCGACTTCTTCAGGGGAAGCCTCCTCACGAACGGTTAGAAATACGAGATGGTCTACCACAGCACCGCCCCCTTGCTCCCTGTTGTATCCGATGGAGTCTAGCAGACGACCCAGTACCATCCACAACTAGATGCGGCGTTCGGTCCCGCCTGTCTTGTAGCGTCGATGCAGGCGTCCGTTCTGTTTCTAGGCGTAGAAGTTGCGGTCCCAGCGGTGGTTTTTGAGTACCTGCACTTGATCCTCGGGGAGTCCCTGGCCGTCGCCGACGGCCATGTTGCGCTCGACGTTGCGGACGGAGCGCATGCCCGGGATGACGGTCGAGACGGCAGGATGGCTCAGGATGTAACGGAGCGCTATCTCGGCTATCTCGTCCTCGCTCGCGCCGAGCTCGGAGACGATGGCCCGCACGCGGTCGTAGACCTCCTGTTTGCGTTCACCGCGGAAGTAGTGGTTGCGGAAGTCGCCCTCCTCGAAGGAGGTGTCGGGGGTGATCCTGCCCGTCAATGAGCCCTCGTCAAAGGGAACCCTGACTATCACGCCGATGTCGTGTTCCTGGCAGGCCGGAAGGAGCCGGTCCTCCGGGCTCTGGTCGAAGACGTTGTAGATCACCTGCACCGTATCTACGGTGCCCGTCTCGATGAGCCTCACCGCGTTCGACGCCTGGTGGTCGTTTATGGAGACGCCGAAAGCGCGGATCTTGCCTTCCCTTTTGAGGTCCTCTACCGCCTCCAGCCAATCCCCTTTGCCGACCCAGTCGTCCTGCCAGACATGGAACTGTTGCACGTCGATGGTGTCCAGCCCGAGGTTGGAGAGGCTTTGCTCCGTGCACTCCCTGATGTAGTCTCCGGGGAACACTTCCTCGGGAGCGATGCCTTCGGGAGCGGGCCAGACCCTGTTCTTCGGCGGAACCTTGGTCGCGACGTGGATGGTCTCGTCCCGCTCTTGGACCAACTTCCCTACGAGACGCTCGCTGTGTCCCTCCCCGTACGCCAGGGCCGTGTCTACAAAGTTGAGACCGAGGTCCACCGCCCTGTTCAGGGCCTTCAGCGACTCCTCGTCCTTCGCGCCGAGCCAGGCGTCGCCGGCGATGCCCCAGGCCCCGTAGCCTACCTCCGATACTTCCAGGCCCGTCCTGCCGAGCGTTCTGTAGTTCACGCAGCCTCCATGTGTAGTGCTTGCCGGAAAGTCCCCTTCTTGTTACCACGAGCGGGTCATCGCGAAACAGCGAGGCGTATATAATGCTTGCATGCAGAGGGAGGCATAAGGGTGCGGATACTCGACGAGCGTCGCGAGGCGCTGGTAGAGCGGGAGCGGGCGCTACTAGAGAGGCTGATAGCCTTCCTCGAGGACTTCGGGGCGCCGCCGGAGGACGTTGGCCTTGTCAGGCGGGCGCACCAGGACCTCGAAGAGTTGTTCTTGCTCGTCATCGTAGGGGAGTTCAACTCGGGCAAGTCCGCGTTCGTCAACGCGTTGCTCGGCGCCGACGTCTCCGAGGAGGGCGTCACGCCGACGACGGACCGCATCACCTTGCTCCGTTACGCCGACGAGCCCGTGGACAAAGGACGTCCTGACGGGGTACGGGAGAAGGGGTTTCCCAACGAGTTCCTGCGTGAGATCGCCATCGTCGACACGCCTGGGACCAACGCGATCATCCGCCACCACGAGGAACTCTCCAGGGGCTTCGTGCCGAGGAGTGATCTGGTGTTGTTCGTCACCTCCGCCGAGCGGCCTCTAACCGAGAGCGAGCGCGGGTACCTCGAGCTAATCCGAGACTGGGGGAAGAAGATCCTGCTGGTTATCAACAAGGCCGACCTTCTGGCCGACGAATCGAACCTCGAGGAGGTTCGCTCCTTTGTGGACGGCGGCATACGTTCGGCCCTCGGCCTGACGCCCCCGATCTTCTTCGTCTCGGCCCTCCTTGCTCGCAAGGCCAGGGCTGCGACCAATGCCATGGAGCGCGACGCCCTCATGAAGGCGAGCGGCTTCGCAGACCTCGAAAGCTACGTCACGAACTTGCTCGACGAAGAAGGAAGAGTCCGGCTGAAGATGGAGAGCCCGCTCGGGGTTGTCGACGAGCTAAACCGGCGCTACGGGGGAGCGGTAGACGAGCGACTGGCCCTCCTCAAAGAGGACTTCAGGACCGCGGAGAACGTCGAGTCGCAGCTCGAGCTATACAAGGAGGACCTGGGCAGGGACTTCGAGGCGCGGATGGCCGAGATCGAGAACATAGTCTTGAGGATGAACGAGCGGGGCGACGCCTGGCTGGAGGAGAACATCCGCTTCGCCAACATCCCCGAGCTCTTCCGCCAGCAGAAGGTGAGCGAGCGCTTCGAGCGGGAGGTCGTCGCTGACACCGAGGAACTCGTGGACGAGCGGGTGGATGAGCTCATAGACTGGATGGTCGACAGGAACCTCAAGCAGTGGCGCATGGTCGTGGAGTACGTCAACCGCCGCCGCCAGGCCGAGTACGAAGAGCGCTTGATCGGGGAGGTCGGCGATGGTTTCGAGTACAACCGCGGCCGGCTCATCCAGTCCGTCGGTAAGAACGCCCAGGACGTCGTGCAGCGCTACGACAGGGAGCGCGAGTCCGAGAAGCTGGCGCACTCCATCCAGGGCGCTGTCACCCAGGCCGCCGCGCTCGAGGTCGGGGCCGTCGGTATCGGGGGCGTCGTGGTCGCGCTCGCAACGACCCGGTTTCTCGACGTTACGGGGATCATCGCCGCCGCGATAATCGCCGGCTACGGCCTGTTCATCCTCCCGAACCGCAGGCGCAAGGCCCGCGAAGAGTTCCGTGAGAAGACGGACTCCCTACGCGAACGCCTGGGCGAGGTAGTCAGACGCCAGTTCGAGGCTGAGTCGAACCGCTCCGTCGAGCGTATGCGGGAGGCCATAGCCCCCTACACCCGTTTCGTCCGGTCCGAGCACGCCCGCATGACCGGCGCCGGAGAAGAACTCGCAGCCCTCGACGCCGAGACCCGCGCTTTGAAAGATGAGATCTCCGCCCCCGGGGTCGGACCGAAGACATCCTTCTAAGCGTCATCCCGTGGCGCGGCACCGAAGATCCGTTGTAGACTCGGACGCCGGAAGCTTTCCAGGAGGCGAAGATGGCTGACCGTGAGACCAAGGAACGCAAGCTCGTAGCCCTGATGGTAAACGACCTTGGACCCGGATTCGGGAAGAAGGAGATGGCCGATCTTCAGGGAGAGGTGAGCGCCCTCTCCGACCCCGAGCTCGACGAAACGCTCGCGGAAAGGTTGGATCTCCCCCATTCCGTGGGCGAAGACGAGCTGGAGCAGGCCCTGTTACATGTCGAGGAACGCCCCGGCGGTGATCAAGAACGCTACACCGGCGCCCCCGACATGAGCCACGAGCCGCGGCCCGAAGAGCGAGGAGGTCCGAGCGAATAATACTAGGTGTAGTACTTACAGTACTTTTCTATCCGCCTGGCCTGCATGGCACTTTGAGACTGTGCTAGGATCACCTTCCTACCTTAGGAGGACGGGAACCTACGGAACATACGCTGCGACAACCGCAGACGGCCGATCCCGCGACCGGCGGCAAGGGACCATACAGACGCGTCGGCGCAACGCCAGGCACCCCTGACGTAAGGCTGCCGTACAGTCCGGGCCTGGACGGCCTGCGCGCACTCGCCGTCATCGCCGTACTCCTCTACCACGCGGATCTGGCCTGGATCCCTGGCGGCTTCCTGGGGGTCGAGGTCTTCTTCGTGATCAGCGGCTATCTCATAACGGCGCTCTTGCTCGCGGAGTGGCGCCAGCGGGGTCGCATCGACCTGAAGACCTTCTGGCTGCGGCGCGCGAGGAGGCTCCTCCCCGCGCTCTACGTGTTGCTCGTCGTCAGCCTGGCCTTCGCCGTGGTCTTCCTGCCCGGTGAGGTGGCGGGGCTACGCGGCGACGTGCTGGCCGCTTTCGGATACGTGACCAACTGGTATCTGATCTTCGGGCAGGAGTCTTACTTCGAGGCCGTCGGGCGTCCTTCGCTGCTACAACATCTGTGGTCGCTCGCCGTCGAAGAGCAGTTCTACCTGATCTGGCCTCCGATTCTCGCCCTCGGGCTATGTTTCGGGGCGACGCGCCTCAGGCAACGGCGCTTGCTGACCGTTGTTCTCTTTGGCGCCGTGGCATCGGCGGTGGCTATGGCGCTCCTGTACACCCCCGGCGTGGACCCCTCCAGGATCTACTACGGTACAGACACGCGCGCTACGGGGTTACTCTTCGGAGCCGCGCTCGCCTTTGTGTGGTCGCCCGGAGTCAGGTACCGTCCTTCGGAAGCCCGGCGAGCCTTAGCCGGGCGGGGACGGTTCAGGCGCCGCTGGGGATGGACCGCCCCACTCCTTCTCGACATCCTTGGCTTCGCCGCGCTGGGTGGACTCGTCTGGTTGTGTCACCACCTCGGTGAGTTCCAACCCTTCCTGTACCGGGGCGGCTTCGCGCTGGTCGGGCTCGCGACGGCGGCGACGATCATGGCCGTCGTCCACCCGTACACGCTCGTAGGAGCGCGCCTTCTAGGGTCGGCTCCGCTGCGCTGGGTAGGGGTGCGCTCTTACGGCATCTACCTCTGGCACTGGCCGGTGTTCATGGTTACCCGTCCCGAACTGGACGTGCCGTTCGACGGGCCGTACCTGCTCGCGCTGCGCCTGGCCGCGACGGTCATCCTGGCGGACCTCTCCTACCGCTACATCGAGACGCCGATACGCCGCGGCGCCCTCGGACGGGCCTGGAGGACGCTCCGCGAGGCGCGGGGACCGCTGCGCTGGCGGCTCCGGCTCCAGTGGGCCGGCGCCCTCGTGCCCATTCTTGTGTCCTGCGCGCTGCTGGGCCTAGCCGTGGCCCGGGCCGAACCGCCGGAGAAACCTTCCTACCTCGCCTCCATGAAGTCCGTACATACCGTGGAACAAACGCACCCCGATTCCTCCGCTGCCGGGACAGAGGGTCTCCGGAAGGACAAACGAGCGGACCACCAGAACTCCGGAAAAAACGGCGACGCCCCGATGACCCAGGCACAGAGGGCCCTGTACAACGGACGAACAGGTCCTTCCGAGTTTAGCGGCTCCGTGAGCGCCATCGGCGATTCGGTGATGCTCGGCGCAGTGAGAAGACTGCAGAAGGACATATACGGGCTCACGGTCATCGACGCGGAGGTCGGCCTACAAATCTATGCCGCTACCGACACGCTGAGACATCGTCGCGCCGCGGGGCAACTCGGAGACGTGGTGATCGTACACCTCGGAAACAACGGTACGTTCACCAAAGGACAGTTCGACCGGATCATGCGGACCCTCTCCGGCGTAGATAGGGTCGTATTCGTCAACGTGTCGGTCCCCCGCGCCTGGGAGGATCCGAACAACCAGGTGATCGCAGAAGGGGTGGAGAGATACCCCAACGCCGTGCTCGTCGACTGGCACTCGGCGAGCGCAGATCGGCCCGAGCTCTTCTACAAGGACGGCTACCATCTCCGCCCCAAAGGCCAGCGGATCTACGCCGGCCTGATCTCGGCGCACCTCCCCGAAGAGTAGAAGCGATCGGCAGGGGGTCACCGATCCCCTGCCGATCGCGCTGTCAGCCTTCAGCAAAGACAAGAAGCTGAGGGCTGACAGCCTGCAAAGTGACAAAGCCACTTTGCTTAACTGCCCGAGGCACCCTCGCCTTCGTCACCGGCCTCGATCTGGATGCGCTTCGGCTCCCGTACGGCCGCCGCGCCGGAGACTCTCACCTCGAGCACACCGCCGTCGAAACGGGCACTGATCTTGCTCTCATCTACACCCTGCGGCAACGTCATGCTCCTCCTGAACGAACCATAACGCCGCTCTCGCACGTAATAGCCAGAACCCTCACGCTGCTCCTCGGCCTTGCGTTCCCCGGAGATGGTCAGCACCGCATCGTGCAACGTGATGTCTACGTCCTCCTGCTTGACACCGGGCAACTCCGCCCTGACGACGATGTCCCCGTCGTCTTGCAGTACGTCGAGCACCGGCGCCCACCGGGTCGGCTCGTCCCCGTGCTGCCTCCCACTCCTGCGCGAGAGGCCGCCGAACACCTCGTCGAACATCCGGTTCATCTCGCTCTGCATGTCGTAGAAACCGCGGTAAGGTCTCATGGCCATCCCGACTACCTCCTTACGCTCTCCGGCTCCCTACCAGAGCCACCCCTTTCGGCTATCCTATTGGCCGAACTGCCATGCCCGGACTGGCTACTGTCTGTGGCTGATACCGAAGCTGGGTCTCTCGGTGTCCCAGAACAGGATTACGCCGTGCTCCGCCATCACGTCCGACACCCCGACGAGATGCCAGTCGTGGTGGTCGCCCTCGTCGAGGGCGCCCTGAATCTGGTCCATGACGTTCGTGTTCTTGTCCACCGCAAGCTCTTGAGCGTAGTATCGGCCGTGCTTTTTGCCTGCCATCCTATGCTCCCCTTTCCTTAGCTCCTGGATCACAGTATAGGCACGATGCCGGCCATACAGCAACCTCCTCTGGATAGCAGGCTTCGGTTCTATTCCTGCAGAAAGACTTCGATTGCCCAGGCTCTTGGGACTTTGCGTATGAGGGCGGGGCTATCCCCGGAGGGAAGAGCCCCGCCCTTCTAGTCGCCGGCCGATTTTACGCGGCGCTACGGCCACGCGAAACCTACCGGAGCTGCGCCTTAGTCGTCGTGCCTGTCCTCACCATTGTCGTCGTGGCGTCCGTCGTCGTCGATTTCGGCGTTGACCGTGGCCTCTCCTATTAGCAGGCCACCCTCGAACAGGTCAGTGTCGAACGCCTCGTTTAGCGCTTTGGCCGCTTGGGAGGTCAGCTTCGCGTCGACGCCCTTCAGCACGATCCGCTCGGAACCGACCTTAACATCCTCCGGAGCACCCAGCCTAAGCAATGCTATGCGCTGCCCCGTTCCTGCCACCTTGGCGGTAAGGACACTTC
>Ga0081538_10001732_pt1 | contig 22176 bp, 17 predicted proteins | sample TabmetS5T2R1_FD_71022 | JGI IMG/M metagenome (GOLD analysis project Ga0081538, IMG submission 71022) | Tabebuia heterophylla rhizosphere microbial communities from the University of Puerto Rico - S5T2R1 | ecosystem: Host-associated > Plants > Roots > Rhizosphere ...
CCGGGCTGGATACCAATTTTGGGAAAAGGTCATGCTCACATCTAGTCGTGGTCGCGAATAGCCGGGATACGCGCGCGCAGCTTGGCGATGCTGTGCCGCCGCACCTGCGCCGCCCATTGCGAGTCCACCGTCTGCGGCCCGCCGATCGATCTCAGATCCAATTCGAGGTTGGTCACGAACAGCGACTTGCCGTCCTTGCTGAAATCGGGGCTCGCCGGGAACAACAGCCCGCGCGTCACTCCGTTTTTGACGCCGTCGAAATCGCCGAGCTTGGCAATGGCCTTGCCGGTGGGATCGACGACGACGATCTCGTCAGCCTGATTGGCCGCCACCCAGATATTGTCGTCGCGATCGAGCACGATGCCGTCGGCGCCGTTGATGCTGTTGGTGAACTCCAGCGGCGTACCCGGGGTGCCGCCGGTCACCGGGATCTTGATGAGCCGATCGGTAGATGTATTGGCGACAAAGAGGGCCGTTTCGGCCTTATTGAACCCGACGCCGTTGGCGCCGAAAGGCGGGACGCCGTTCGGCAGCAGGAGCGGATCGGTCACCCACGCCGCTGCCGCTCCGCAACCCGGGCCCGTCTTCTTCCAAATGATGCCCTGGAACGAATCCGAGATGTACGTGTTCCCGGCGGCATCGAAGGTCAGGGCATTCAAGCCCGCGGCGCCGGTGACGGTGATGCAGACCGACGACGTACCGGTTTGCGGATCGACCGACCTGACGTTGCCGGCGCCAAAGTCGATGACGAGGAGCATGTGCGTCGTCGGATGGAACGCGAGCCCAAGCGTCGCCGGCGACGATCCCGCAATGGTGACGCGTCGCAAGAGCCTGCCGTTGTCATTGAAGACGAACAACAGCGCCGGCGCACCCGTCGTCGAAGCCGGATCGAAGGTCGTCACGTAGACGTTGCCGTCCCGGCCCACCGTGAGACCTTCGATCATGGGCGTGCCGGCCGGCAACACCACAAACGTCTCGACCTCGCCGCGATCCCACGCGCTCGCCGGTGTGACGCTCAGCGCCGCAAGCGTCAGGCTGACGCACGTCAGTGCCGCCACGCCCAATCGTCGTATACGATCTCGCATGCATTTCCCCCCATATGTGAGCGTGCGGTCATTGTGACGGGTCCCCCGCCGATCGTCCGCACATTTGCAACCGCATCTTACGTGCAGATACAACTCTAGGAGCGTCGGCTGCGCCCGACAAGCAGGTATTGCCACGCCTCCTCGAACGACGTGCGCCGCACCACGTCATGCGGCGCCGGTGCGGGGCGGGCGCTTCACACCTGGAGCGTGCCGGCTTTGGCCGCCGCATAGCGTTCGGCGACCTTGTTCCAGTTCACCACGTTCCACCACGCCTTGAGGTAGTCGGCGCGGCGGTTCTGATAGTTGAGATAATAGGCATGCTCCCACACGTCGTTGCCGATCAGCACGCGCTTGCCGTCCATCAGTGGCGTGTCCTGGTTCGGCTTGGTTTCGAGCGCGAGCTTGCCGGTGCGATCGACGGTGACGAAAACCCAGCCGGAGCCGAACACGCGCCCGCCGGCGGCATTGAAGTCGTTCTGGAATTTCTCCAGCCCGCCGAGATCGCGGTCGATCGCCGCGGCAACCTCGCCGGACGGCTTGCCGCCGCCCGCTCCCATGATCTGCCAGAACATCATGTGATTAGCGTGCCCACCGAGGTTGTTGCGCACCACCGTGCGAATCGCCTCTGGCACCTCATTGAGCTTGGCGAGGACTTCGGGAATCGGCTTCTGCCCGATCTGCGGATGGTCCTTGGCGGCATTGTTGAGGTTGTTGACATAGGCTTGGTGATGACGCTCGGGATGAATTTCCATCGTCTTGGCGTCGATGTGCGGCTCGAGCGCATTGGCCGGGTAGGGCAGCGGATCCCGCTTGAACGGGCCGGCGGGGGCGGCGGGGGCGGCGGGGGCTGGTGCTGGGGCCGGAGCCTGGGCGACGACGATACGGGGCGCGAGCGTCGCCGCCGCAATGCCGGCCGTCGCGGCAACGAGATGACGGCGAGTCACGGACTGCATGGTATTCCTCCTGGCCTGTTGCGCGGACGGTTTCTCCTTTTCCACGACTATAGCACCGCTAGGAGAAAAATTGTTCTCGTCCTCACCGCGGGCGTCTCCTGCGCCGGGCGCCGTCGGCCGAACGCCGGCCAACAATGGGTCTCTTGCCGCGCGGCTGCAGCAAGCCGCAGGCCCGGCGGACATTGTCCAATTGGATCAACGCGTTTAGGATGAGATCGGGGCGAAGGTTGCGCGGCTCGCAAAAGCGAGCCGGCAAGCATGGAGTTCTGCTCGCCCGACCCGCTGCGGCCGATGCGGTTGTGGCAACTCGGGTCTGCATGGGGCGGGAACAAGGCGTCATGAGGACAGGGCTGCTTTTTCTGATTTTCCTGCTGGTCGCCACCGCGTCGGCCGTCCTTCCTGCCCCGGCCCAGCAGCCGAATGATGTGTCCGCTCCGCGCTTTGCGTTGTTGATCGGAAACGCCAGCTATCCGGACGCACCCACACCGCTCGCGCATCCACCAAAAAACGTGCGTGCGCTGGCCGATGAATTGCGGCGCAGCGGCTTCGATGTCGATGTGAGGGAGAACCTCGGCAAGGAGGAGATGCAGCGCGCCATCGACAGCTTCAAGCTGAAGATCAGGCCGGGTTCCGTCGCGCTGTTCTTTTTCAGCGGTTATGGTCTGCAGGTGAACCGCCAGACCTTCATCATTCCGGTCAACGCGCAGGTGTGGGCGGAGAGCGACATCAGGCGCGACGGGATCAGCGTCGAAACGATCCTGGGCGAGCTCAACAGCCGGGGCGCGCGGATCAAGCTGTTGATCGTCGATGCGTCGCGGCGCAATCCCTTCGAGCGCCGCTTTCGTGCGGCGCCGGCCGGGCTTGCCACCATCGATGCGCCGGCCGGCACGCTGATGATCTCCGCCGTGGCGCCCGGCAAGGTGATCGATAACGAGGGAGACAACAGCATCTTCATCGGCGAACTGGTGAAGGAAATGCGCGCGCCTGGGCTGACGGCGGAGGAGGTGTTCAGCCGCACCCGCATCGGCGTCTCGCGCGTCTCCAATGGCGAGCAAGTGCCGTGGGTCTCCTCCTCGCTGGTGGACGAGTTCTATTTCAGTCAACCGTCGGCCAGGATCGGGGCGGCCCCGCCGCCGGCCGAGCCGCGTCCCGCGCAACGGCCGCAGCCGGGAGCAACTCCTCCTCCTCCTCCGGCGCGACCGGCCCAGCCGCCCGCTCCGCCACAGCAGGCGGCCGTGCCGCCGCGCCCGGACCCGGCCCCGACCAGCCAGCGCCCCGGCGATGTTTTCCGCGACTGCCGGGAGTGCCCGGAGATGGTGGTGGTGGCGGCCGGCGAGTTCGACATGGGATCCAACGATTTCGAGTTCGAGAAGCCGATACATCGGGTGACTATTGCCAAGCCCTTCGCGATCGGGCGGCGGGAAGTCACGTTCGAAGAATGGGATCAGTGCGCTGCCTCCGGCATGTGTACGCACCGTCCCGATGACCGCGGACAGGGTCGCGGCGAGCGGCCGGTGGTCAACGTCAGCTGGCGCGACGCCAAGCTCTACGTCGGCTGGCTGTCGCAGAAGACCGGACAGAAATATCGGCTCCCCAGCGAGGCCGAATGGGAATACGCCGCGCGCGCAGGCACGAAAACCGCCTACTGGTGGGGTCGCGAAGCGGGCGGCCGGTACGCGAACTGCCGCGAGTGCGGCGGCGGCTCCGGACAGCAAACGATTGCAACAGGGAGCTTCGCCGCCAATCCATTCGGACTGTTCGACACCGCCGGGAACGCAGCCGAGTGGGTGGAGGATTGCTGGAACGACACCTACCGCGGCGCTCCCAAGGACGCCTCCGCCTGGATTTCCGGTCAATGCGGCCAGCGCGTGCTGCGCGGCGGATCATTCGACAGCCAGGCGCGCTACCTCCGCTCCGCATCGCGGTTCCGCTACGACGCCGACGTGCGCTATTACGCCAATGGATTCCGCGTCGTTCGCGATCTGCCATAGCGAGGTCACCCGCATGAACCGTAGTGCCGTCATCGCGTTCGCGGCCGCGCAAGGGGTCCTGGCAATCGGGCTCGTCGCCGCCGCGCCGCCCCCGGCCGGTGCCGCCGAGGAGAAGCCGACCGGCGCGGTGGTGATCGTCACGCGCGCCACCAAGGCCTGCTTCTCCGCCTCGGTTCAGATCACCGGCTTTCTGGTTGCGCGCCGGGAGGCCCTGGTGACGCTCGACATGGACGGCTTTCGCGTCACCGAGATCCTCGCCAAGGAGGGAGATCGGGTGACGTCAGGGCAAACGCTCGTCCGGCTCACTCGCCAGGAAGGCGGCCCGACGCCCGGTGCACCCTCAGGTGGTGCTCCCGCCGGCGCCCAGGCCGGCGCCGCGCCGACAAGCGCGGTGGTGAAGTCCCCCGCCGCCGGGAGCATCACGCGTGCAACCGCCGTGCTCGGAGCGACCGCCAATCCGCGCGCCGACCCGTTGTTTCGCATCGCCGTCGACGGAGTGATCGAGCTCGAGGCGGAGATTCCGAGCATCCACGTGCCCAAGCTGGCGCCCGGACAAACGGCACGCGTCGAGATCGAAGAGGGTCGTGAACTGACAGGTTCGGTCCGCCTCGTTCCGGCGGAAATCAACCCGATGTCGCAGCTCGGTCGTCTGCGCATCGCGGTCGAGAGCGATCCCTCGCTGCGGCCGGGGAGCTTTGCCCGCGCCACCATCGATGCCAGCCGCAGCTGCGGCATATCGGTGCCGAAAGCCGCCGTGCTCTACAAGACCGAGGGGACCAGCGTCCAGGTGGTTCGCGACCGCATGGTCGAGACGCGGCGCGTGCGCGTCGGCTTTCATTCCGACCTCAACGTCGAAATCCGCGAAGGCGTGGGCGAAGGCGAAATCATCGTCGCCAATGCCGGGACCTCGCTGCGCGACGGCGACCAAGTCCAGCCGAAGTTCGTCGAAGTCGGGTCGGTGGGAGAGCGCTGACTCACTCCCCGCTGGCGGCGGCGCTCAGGCGATCCACGTCGAGGAGCGAGATGCGGCCGCGGCGCAGTTCGATGATGCCGGCTCGCCGCCATTCCTGCAGTTGGCGATTCACGCTTTCGCGCGCGGCGCCGACATAAATGCCGAGCTCCTCCTGCGAAATGTGGACCTCCGAACCGAAGTCGTCGGCGAGCGCGCACAGGCGGCGCGCCAGCCGCGCGTGCAGCGGCAGCAGAACCGCCTCCTCCATCCGGTCGCTGACCCATCGGATGCGTTGGCATAAGAGCTCGAGCAGGCGCACCGTGATCCGCGGCTCCCGTTCGAGATAGGCGAGGAAATCGCTGCGCCGGACCATGAACAGCTCCGACGGCTCCGCCGAGATCGCATCGGCGGTGCGCGGCTGGCCGTCGAACAAGGCGACCTCGCCAAACAAATCGCCGGGACCCAGCATGTTCAGCGTCAGTCTTCCGCCGCCCGCCGTGCCGGTCTCGATGCGAATCCGCCCGCGCCGCACACCGTACAGCGCGTCCCCCTTGTCCCCCTTTTGGAACAGCACCTCGCCAGCGTCCAATTGCCGCCGAGTGCACAGGCCGGCGATGCTCCCGATCGCCTCTTCCCCGAGACCGGCGAACAGCGGATTCATCCCCAGGAGCGCAGCAAAATCCGGCCGCTTGGCCGGTCCCTTCGCTGCAGGCTGATCGGCCATATTTTGTCACCCTGTCTGCGCTATGGGGCGACGGAAGAGGAGCCCTGTCGCCGCGGCAGTGTAGCAACCGTGCGGGGGCCATCAACCGCCTTCACACCTGACGGCCCAGGGAATAGGACTCTTGCAGGGACGGGCTCGAAGCGCAGGTCGTCGATGGCGCTCAACCCAACATGGCCTAATGGCTTGAGCGCGCGTCGCGGCCGGGAGGATTACGCGTGAAACTGATCAAGGTTGCGGCTATCGGGCTTGCCGGGCTCGTGATTCTGGCCGTGCTGGTTCTCGTGTTCGGGGTCCCGGCGCAGCCGCTGGTCGCCTACCTGGGCGATCAAGCGGCGCAGGCCGGCTATTCTCTGCGGGTCGATGGAGCATCCCGGCTCTCGCTTTGGCCGTCGCTCAACATCTCGGCCGACGACGTCCGATTGAGCGAGGCCTCAGGTACGCGGGAGGAGCTCCTTGCCGCCAAGCACGTGCGCGTCGGCATATCCCCGCTGGGCCTCCTCAGCGGGGACATCCGGATCAACGACGTCGGCGTGAAAGAGCCGATCATACGCCTGACTTCCGGGCGAAGAACGGGAGAGGGCGGACGCACATCGCCGACTACGATGGAGACCGCCAAACGACAGGTCGCGATCGATCGTTTCACCATCGAGGACGGCACGCTCATCATGCGCGACGTCCGCGAGGACCTCGAAGGCCGCATCGTTTCGCTCCAACTGACGGCCTCGATGCCGTCCCAGGGCCCGCTCGATATCACGGCCGAAGGCAAGGCCGGCCACCAGATCCTGCGGTTCACCGCCAAGGCGAATGCGTTGAGCCAGATCGTCGACGGCAGGCCCACGCCGATCGAAGCGAGACTGGAATTGCCCGGCCTGCTCAAGGCGCCGCTGTCGCTCGCCGCCACCCTGAAGGCGGCAAATCAGCGCGTCAGCATCGACGGCGTGCGGGGCACGCTGGGATCGGGGCGGGTCAACGGATCGGTGGCGATCGACGTGGCGGGAGCAAGGCCGCACGCGAGCGCCAGCCTGGTTTTCGATCACCTGCAGCTGGCGGCGCCGTCTCGCCCGGCCACGGGCACCGAGCCGTGGAGCGATCGGCCGATCGAATTCAGGGTGCTGCGCGTCTTCGAAGCGGTCGTGAAGCTCTCGGCGCGCGAACTGGTCGTGCGCAACATTCATCTGGCGCCGGCGGAGGTCGAGGCCAATTTGGCGGGCGGCCTGCTGTCGGTCGTGCTGTCAAGCTCCGAGCTCTACGGTGGTCCGATCCAAGGCAAGCTCGTCATCGACGCCGGAAGCCGCGATCCACGGCACGGCGTCAGTCTCGACTTCAGCAAGGCGAACGCCCTTCCGTTCCTCACCGACGCGATCGGATTCGACCACCTGGAGGGCCGCCTCCAGGCCAAGATCGACGTGACGGCGTCCGGCGCAAGCCCCGCCGCAATCGTGTCAAGCCTCGGGGGCACGGCCCAGCTGGGCCTCGAGGACGGTGCCATTCGCGACGTGAACGTTCCCGCGATGATCCGCGCGCTGTCGAGCCAGACGCTGCAGGGCTGGCAGGAGAAGGGCAGCGAGAAGACCCAGCTTGCGTCGCTCGCCGCGACCTTCCGGGTAGCGAACGGCCAGGCGACCACCGACGACCTGCGCCTCGCTGGGCCGCTCGTGCGCATGACCGGCAAGGGCACGGCGAATCTCACCACCCGGACGTTGGATTTCCGCGTCGATCCGAGGCTGGTCCTGAGCCTGCAGGGGCAGGGAGGACCAGCCGATCCGGCTGGTCTCGGGGTGCCAGTCGTGATCCGCGGCGCCTGGAACGAGCCGCAGATCTATCCGGAGATTGCCGGCATCCTGGACAATCCGGAAGCCGCCTTTGCCAAGCTCAAGGCGATGGGCGGCAGCCTGTTCGGGTTTCCCGACCAGCAAACCGGGGGCGGCGCCAATAAGCCCAAGGTCGACGAGGTCATCAAGTCGCTCGATCAGATCATCCGCGGCGACGGTCGCGGCCGGCAGGGCGACACCAAGGGCCAGGTGCGGGACGTCATTCGCGACCTGCTCGGGCGCTAGCCCATGGGCGCGCGGTCGGCATGGACATGCGCGCGCGATGGGCCAGCACCGGGCGCCGCCAGGCTCTGTCTGTGACCTAGATCACATTTCTTGCGCCGCCGCGCGCTCATGCTCCCCGATAAGGCGCAATCCCGCTCGGCGAGCAGGTTTCCGTGGCCCGGCTTGACTCCACGCTTCCGCAGCATTCCTCGCCCCCGCACCGGCGCGCGGCAGGCGGGCTCTTGCGACCTTTGCCCCCTCAGTCGATGATCGGCCGCGAGAGGAGTCGATGAAAGCGGACCTGCTCAAGGCCCGACCCCGCATGTGGGGCCTGTTCGGCAAATACGTCGTTTCGTTCGTCGGGCTCGTCGTGTTCGTGCTCGCCGTCAACGGGGCACTGGAAATTTACATCACCTATCGCGACACGACGGCCACAGTCGCCGCCCAACAGACCCAGCGGGCCGAGGCGATCGGAGACCGCATCAGCCAATTCATCTCCGAGATGGAGCGCCAGATCAGCTGGGCGACGCGTGCGAGCTCGGGGACGGTGGAGCAGCATCGCGCCGACTATGCGCTTCTCTTGCAGCAAGTTCCGGCGATCGAGGAGCTTGCCCATCTCAGCGGCGACGGACGCGAGCGGATCAGGATCACCCGGCGACGGCTGACCATGGATTCGGGAACCGACTACAGCCGCGATCCGAGCTTCAGCGAAACCGTCGCTCAAGGGGTGTGGTTCAGTCCGGCTTACTATCGCGGCGATTCCGAGCCCTTTATTACGATCGCCATGGCGCATTCCGGCCGCAATGCCGGCGTCACGGTTGCCGAAGTCAATCTCGCTTTTCTCGCCGATCTGATCGGCGCGGTGCAGGCGGGCAGGCCGGGCTACGCCTATGTGGTGGGGCCGCTCGGCCGCCTGCTGATGCACTCCGACCCGAACATGTCGCCGCGCAACATCGATTTCTCCAAGCTCCCGCAGGTGGAAGCCGTGCGGGCGGGGACGCAGCCGGCGACAATCGGACGCGATCCGCAAGACGACCGCGTGCTGACCGCTTTCGCGTCGATCCCGCGCATGAATTGGTATGTGTTCGTCGAGCAGCCGCTGTGGCAGGCGCTCGCCCCACTGCGCGATCTCCTGTTCCGCCTCGGCTGGCTCGTTGTCATGGGGCTGATCGTTGCCGTCATCGCCGGAACGATCCTGGCCCGGCGGATGATCGGCCCGATCCGCGCCCTGCAGGGCGGCGCCTCGCGGCTCGGCGCCGGCGACTTCACCCATCGCATCAAGGTGCATACGAGCGACGAGCTGGAAACCCTGGGCAACCAGTTCAATCGCATGGCGGAACAGCTGCAGGAGTCCTATTCCCGGCTGGAGCAGAAGGTCGAGGAGCGCACGCGCGATCTGGCTCAGTCGGTGCGCGAGCTCAAGGCGCTCGAGGAGGTCGGCCGCGCGGTCGCCTCCTCGCTCGACGTCAAGGCGGTGCTAGCGACGATCGTCACACAGGCGGTCGACCTCTCCCAGGCGGATGGCGGCGCGATCTACAGCTACGATCCGGAGGAACGGGTCTTTCGCCTGGCCGAAGCGCACGGGCTCGACCAGGCGCTGGTCGAAGCCATTCGCGCCACGCGCATTGGCGCATCCGAGAGCCAGATGGGCGAGGCGGCGCGCCAGCAGCAGCCGCTCCTCATTCCCGACCTCACGGCGATCCCCAATTTTCCACTGCGCGACATCATGCTCGCCGCCGGCTTCAAATCGGCGCTGGTGGTGCCGCTGGTCGGCCCGGAAGGAACCCTCGGCGCGCTGGTAGTCCAGCGCAAGGCGAGAGGGGCTTTCCCGGCCAACACCGTGGGGCTGATGCAGACTTTTGCCCACCAGTCCGTGCTCGCGATGCACAATGCCCAGCTGTTTCACGAAGTCGAGGAAAAGGGCGAACAGCTCGCCATCGCCAACGAGCACAAGTCGCAATTCTTCGCCAACATGAGCCACGAGCTGCGCACGCCGCTCAATGCCGTGCTCGGCTACACCGAGCTCATCGTCGACGGGCTCTACGGGGAGATACCGGACAAGGCCAAGGAGGTTCTCGAGCGGGTGCAGATCAACGGCAAGCATCTGCTCGGCCTGATCAACGACGTGCTCGACCTGTCCAAGATCGAAGCCGGCCAGCTCAAGCTGTCGCTCGAGGACTACTCGATGAAGTCGGTGGTCGATTCGGTGGTCGCCACCACCGGGTCGCTGGCCCAGTCCAAGGGACTGAGCATCAAGACCGCTGTGGCCGATGGCCTGCCGGTGGGACGCGGCGATGAGCGGCGCCTGACCCAGGTGCTGCTCAATCTCGTCGGCAACGCAATCAAGTTCACCGATACCGGCGAGGTCGAAATCTGCGCCGCCGCCGCCAATGGCACGTTCGACGTCGCGGTGCGCGATACCGGGCCTGGCATCGCGTCGCAGGACCGGATCCGCATCTTCGAGGACTTCCAACAGGTCGACAATACCAGCACGCGACTCAAGGGCGGAACGGGTTTGGGGCTTGCCATCGCGCGACGCTTCGTGGAGATGCACGGCGGCACGCTCACGGTCGACTCCACTATCGGCGTCGGCTCGACGTTCCGCATCCGCGTGCCCGTGCGTGTGAACGAGCAAAGGCAGCCGCAATGAGCAAGCGCATCCTGGTGGTGGAGGATACCGAAGACAATCGGCGGATTCTGCGCGATCTCCTCACGCGCGCCGGCTTCGAGCTGATCGAAGCGGTGGACGGGGAAAGCGGCGTGTCGATGGCGACCGAGCACCGCCCCGACCTCATCCTGATGGATATCCAGCTGCCGGTGTTCGACGGTTACGAGGCGACGCGCCGCATCAGGGCCAATCCCGAGACGCGCAGCATTCCGATCATTGCCGTGACGTCATACGCGCTGTCAGGCGATGAATCCAAGGCGCTTGCCGCCGGGTGCGACGGCTATGTGGCCAAGCCGTTCAGCCCGCGCAAGATCCTCGCGATGGTGCAAGAGTTTCTGCCGCAGTAACGAGGACGCCGAGAGCTTGCGCACGCCGCCCCGCATCCTTGCCGTCGACGATGTGCCGGAGAATCTGGAGATCGCGCGCATGCGGCTGGAGGCCCACGGCTACGAGGTCGTCACCGCCGCCGACGGCGAGGAGGCGCTCAGGCGGGCGCGCGAGGTCGAGCCCGATCTCGTGCTCCTCGACATCATGATGCCGAAGCTCGACGGAATTTCCGCTCTCAAGCAGCTCAAGCAGGACAACGCGCTGCGCTTCGTGCCGGTGATCCTGCTCACCGCCAGGGCCGACACCGCTGACGTGGTGGCCGGGCTGGAAGCCGGCGGCGATGATTACCTGACCAAGCCGTTCGACCAGGCCGCGCTGATCGCGCGGGTGCGCTCGATGCTGCGCATCAAGGCGCTGCACGATCTGGTCCAGGAGCAGGCGGCCAAGCTGCAGCAGCAGACCGAGCAACTGGCCGCATGGAACCGCTCGCTGGAAGAGCGCGTCGCCGCACAGGTGGCGGAAATCGAGCGGGTTGGCCGGTTGCGGCGCTTCCTGGCGCCGCAGGTCGCCGAGGTCATTGCCTCATCGGAGGCAAGCGCCAATCTCCTGCAGAGCCACCGCCGCGAAGTGACGGTGGTATTCTGCGATATCCGTGGCTTTACCGGTTTCACCGAGATCGCCGAGCCGGAAGAGGTCATGGCGGTCCTGCGCGAGTATCACCAGGCCGTGGGCGATCTCATCTTCCGCTACGAAGGAACATTGGAGCGCTTCGCCGGCGACGGCATCCTGATCCTGTTCAACGATCCCATGCCGTGCCCCGACCACGCGGAGCGCGCGGTGCGCATGGCCCTTGACATGCGCCAGAGCCTGAATGCGCTGATCGGAGTTTGGCGCAAGCGCGGGCACACGCTCGGCTTCGGCGTAGGCATTGCGCTGGGCTATGCGACGCTCGGGCAGATTGGGTTCGATCGGCGGTTCGACTATGCGGCCATCGGCAGCGTCACCAATCTCGCCTCGCGCCTGTGCGACGAGGCCAAGGCCGGCCAGATCCTCATCAGCCAGCGGATTTTCGGGCTGGTCGAGCCGCTGATCGAGGCATCCCATGTCGGTGACTTGAGCCTGAAGGGCTTTCACCGGCCGATGCCCACCTACGAGGTGCTCCGCTGGCGCGCGAGCTGAGCGCCTACTCCGGCGAAACCGCCAACCCCGGCCGGCTTTTTTCATCCCGTTACGACAGCTTGCTCATAGCCATCGTTGACCCGTGGCACCAATCGCGGAACTCCGTTAGATTCGGCCGCCATTTCGCGCGGGGTTCACGCATGCCGCCCATGGTTGCTGCCGCACGCGTTGTCGGTTTATCGGCGCTTGCCCTTGCGGCTGTTGCCGCCGCGCTCGCGGGCGTCGCGCAGGCAGAGCCGAGCGGGGGCGCCGCGGTCGGAATGGCGGTGACGGTCACCAAAGCGAGCAGGACCTGCTTCGCCGACACGCTCCAGGTGGCCGGAATCCTGGTGCCGCGCGAGGAGGTTTTTGTCCGCCCCGAGACCGAAGGGTTGCAGGTCTCGCAGATCATGGTCGAGGACGGGGAGCGCGTGACCTCGGGCCAGGTGTTGGCACGCCTCACGCGCCCCGAGGGGCAGGGCCCCGCCACCACCTCGAACGTGCGGGCTCCTGCCGCCGGCATCGTCAATCACCGCTTCATCCGCGTCGGCATGATGGCGTCCGCCCGCGCCGATCCGCTGTTCCGCATCGTCGTCAACAGCGACGTGGAGCTGCAGGGCGACGTCCCGGCCCCGCGCCTCGGCAAGCTCGCGGTGGGGCAGACCGCGCGGGTGGAACTCCCCGGCGTCGGCGAAGTCACCGGCCGCGTGCGCATGGTGTCGCCCGAAGTGGACGTCGGGACGCAGCTTGGCCGCACCCGCGTCTCGCTCGGCAACGACGACAGGTTCAAGGTCGGCGCCTATGCCCGCGCCATCGTCGAGGTCGGCCGCAGTTGCGGCGCCACGATCCCGCTCTCCGCCGTGCTGTATGGTCCGGAGGGCGCCGTCGTGCAGGTGGTACGCGACGACCGAGTCGAGACGCGCCGCGTGCGCGTCGGGCTGCTGTCGGGCGGCAATGCCGAGATCCGCGAGGGCCTCAACGAAGGCGACATGGTCGTTGCCCGCGCCGGCGCCTTTCTGCGCGAGGGAGATCGGGTGCGCCCGATCCAGGAAGGCTCAGACTCCAAGCGTTAGCCTACGCCGTGGCGCGCGCCTTCATGGCGTGATCCACCAGGGTCTTGCCCAGCGACCATGCGGCCCCCGGCACGCGATGGGCGTCGGCAATCACCGCGTCGAAGGAGCGCTCAATCCAGTCGCAGTCTTCATCGGTCAGCGTCAGCGCCGGCTGCAGCTTGATCGTGTGAATACCGTGGCCGGCCACCAGGCTCAACACCTTGTGCTCCTTGAACAGCGGAATGGTGATGAGTTGGCAGAACAACCCGCTGTTCACCGCCTCCAGCGCATGCCAGGAGGCCTTGAGCCTGAGCGAGCGCGGCGGGCCGAACTCGACCCCGATCATCAAGCCTTTGCCGCGCACCGCTTTGATCAGTTCGTGCCGCCGCACCATCGCTTCGAACGCCTCGAGCAGGCGTTGCCCGAGGCCGGCCGAGTTCTCGACCAAGCGCTCGCCTTCCAGCACGTCCAGCGTTGCGATGCCGGCCGCCATGGCGAGATCGTTTTTGGAGAACGTTGAGCCATGCACCACGGCGCGGTCCATGCGGCTGAAGACCTTGTCGAAAATCCATTTGCGCGTGAGCACCGCGCCGACCGGCACATGCCCGCCGGAGAGCGATTTCGCCAGCAGCACCATGTCGGGCTCGACGCCCCAGTGCTCCACCGCGAGGAAGCGGCCGGTGCGGCCGAGACCGGTCTGTATCTCGTCTGCGACGAACAGCGTCCCGTGCTTGTGGCAGAGCTCGGCCGCGCCGCGCAAGTAATCGTCGTCCGGCATGTTGACGCCCTTGCCCTGGATCGGCTCGACGATGAAGGCCGCGAGCTTGCGCGAGGCGAGCGCCCGCTCGAGCGCGCCAAGATCGTTGAACGGGACTTCGACGCAGTCCGGCAGGAACGGGTCAAAGCCGGCGCGGAACATCGCGTCGCCATTGACCGAGAGCGCGCCGTAGGTGAGGCCGTGGAACGCGTGATCGCAATAGGCAAACCCCGGACGTCCGGTGGCGACGCGCGCGAACTTCAATGCAGCTTCGACCGCTTCCGCGCCCGAACTGGAGAAGAACGCCTTGTCGAGATAAGGCATGCGCCGCAGCAGCCGCTCGGCGAGAATTCCCGCCAGAACCGAGACGTCCATCTGCACCAGGTTGGGCAGTTCGCCGTCGAGCACGCTCGTCAGCGCGTCGCGCAGCTTGGGATGGTTGCGGCCGATCGCGAATACGCCCCAGCCGCTCAGGAGATCGAGGTAGCGCGCCCCTTGCCGGTCGAACAGATATTGCCCCTGGCCACGGACGAAGCCGACGTCGTAGCCGATCGTCTTGAGAACCCGCACCAGCTGTTCATTGAGGTGGCGCATGTGCAGCGCGTAGCGGTCCGCCTCGCGCTCGGCGAACAACGAAGCCATATCCCGGCTCATCCTCGACCTCCCGGGCGCATGTTCCGGCGAAGCTTGGCCCGGACTTGCTGCGGGCTGGGCGAGCCGCCACAGCGGCGAGGGACCGGTTCGCCGTCAAGAACATGCGCTACATACTTCAGCGTCCAAGACGTGGATGGCCGGGACGTCCCTCGCGATCGCTGTTGCGATCGCTCGCCCGGCCATCACGATGCAACGGATTTCAACCCCAATGACCGACCCCTCTTAGAGGGACCGCCATGCGGCCGCAATAGCGCGCAGGTCACATCGGGCTGGGGCGTCGCCCGCTTGGTCCTATCCAAAATCCGGGAACTATTCAATTTCCGCACCTGGATCGGCGCCGCCCGCCCGGTTTGACTTAACCCGAAAATGGCCAATGCTAGCTTTGTTCCGGCGGAGCGGGCACCGGTTCAATGGCGATCGTGCCGCAAGCCCGAGAGGAGGACCATGGAGAAGGTGACGATCCCGGCGCTGCAGGCGATGAAGCGCGCGGGCAAGAAGATCGTTGGAGTGGTCGCCTGGGACTATCAGATCGCGCAGATCGTCGACCGCGCCGGGGTTGAGATCGTTTCGGTTGGAGACAGCGTGGGCATCAATCTGTGGGGCCAGGCCAATCCCCTCGAGGTCACGCTGGACGAGATGGTGGTGGTGTGCAAGGCGGTGCGCCGCGGGGTCAAGCGCGCGCTGGTGTCTTGCGACTTTCCGTTCGGTCCGCTCCAGGAGGGTCCTGACGTTGCGGTGCGGGCCGCCATCCGGCTGGTCAAGGAAGCGGGGGCGGACATGATCAAGCTCGACGGCGCGGCCGACTTTCCCGACGCCGTCCGCGCCGTGACCCGTGCCGGCATCCCGGTCTTTGCGCAGTTCGGCGTCACGCCGCAGACCGCCCTGCAATACGGTATTCCCTACAGTGCCATGTCGCGGCCCGGCGCGCAGGTGCCGCCGGACATGACGGCGCAGCTCGTGGAGGAAGCCAAGCGCCTCGAAGCAGCGGGCGCCGCGCTGATCGACTTCACCAACTCCGGTCCCGACGCCGGCACTGCGGTCGTGCGCGCCGTGTCTATCCCGGTGATCGGAGGATTTGGCGGCGGTCCGTGGCTCGACGGCCGCATTCGCATGGCGCACGCGGCCATCGGATATGTCGCAAGCGCGCTCGATTCCGATGCCGAGAATTACGCCAACGTCGCCCGCATCACGCTCGCCGCCATCACGGCGTATGCCGAGGACGTGCGCGCCGCGCGCCAGATCAAGGGCGGCATCCCGGTCAAGCCCGCATCGTGAACCATGCCAACTGCAGTCATCGACGGCATCGCGACCCGCTATGAGGTCATCGGCTCGGGGCCGCCGCTTCTGATGTACGCACCCGGCGGCTTCAACGCGACCGTCGAAACGTGGAGCCAGCAGGGCGTCTATGCCAAGCTCAAGCTGCTCGACCACCTGCCCACGAAATACAGCTGCATCGTTTTCGACCGGCGCGAATGCGGCTGTTCGGGCGGCCGCATCGAACGCGTCACCTGGGCTAATTACGTCGAGCAAGGCAGGGGGTTGCTCGATCACCTCGAGATCGACCGAGCTCACCTGATGGGCGGCTGCATGGGCTGCTGTCCGGTCATGGCATTCGCCGTGGCGTACCCGCAAGCGACGCTGAGCATGATCCTCTTTTGGCCGGTGGGCGGTGCCAAATATCGCATCAACGCGCACCAGCGCTTTGCCGAGCACCTGGCCTATGTGCAGCAGCACGGCCTGGAGGCGGTCGTCGCCCTGATCGCCCGGGAGGGCAAGCCGTTCAATGCCGACGCGCGCGGTGGCCCGTGGGCGTCGGTCATCCGCCACGACCGCGCCTTCGCGGCGGCTTTCGCCAAGCAGAACGTGGACCACTACCGGCTCATCGTGGCCGGCATGGGCCGCGCGCTGTTTGACCGCGATACCGCGCCCGGCGCCGAGCCCGAGGATCTCATGCGCCTCGACATCCCGGCGTTCATCGTCCCCGGCCGCGACGCCTCGCACGCGACGTCGGCCGCGCGCTACCTGGAGGAATGCCTGCCGCGGGCGGAGTACTGGGACGTTCCGGTGGCCGAGCAGACGGAACAAACCGTTCCGGCGCGGGCGCTGGAATTCCTCGATCGCATGAGCGCTGCCGTTCGGTAGGCGCGGGCCAGTGTCGCGGTTCGGAAGTTTGCTTGAGCTTGCAGCTTGCTCGGGAGCGAACTTCCGAATCAAAGCGACACCAGCAACTCTGTGAATTCTGGTGTGGTTTGGATTTGAAGTTCCTGCAAAGAGGGTGCCGCAACAATTGCAGGAACGTCAAATCCACCACACTGCGCCGGCGGGTTTGCATGAGCACGCCGGATCGGTGCATGATCTGATCCCGCGGATGAGGGAGGGAATAATGAACAAGAGCGCTTGGCGCACGATCGTGGTTCTGACTTCTGTGTCCTTGGGAATGCTCGGCATTACGGCAGGCATCGCAGGGGCGAACGATGACGTCATTCATACGCGTTACGACGGCGTCAGTAACGATTTGTTGACGGCGGGGCTCGGCAAGACGGGGCTCGGCAGCCCGGTGCCTCCCGGTTTTGTCGATCCGCTCAAGCCGACCGCCGAGGAGCTGCGCCGGCTGGCGATCCACAGCAATTACCGCGCGCTCATCGATCCGACGCCCGGCGGCGGCTACGGCTCCCTCTATGGGCCGAACGTCACGGCGAGCGGCGAGGTCACCACCAGCGAAGGGCTCATCGCCGGCGACGAGTACATTGCCTTCGAGAAGGACGATCATGGCCGCAACGTCACCATGATGGTGCAGGTGCCGGACACGTTCGATCCGACCAACGGCTGCATCGTCACGGCGCCGTCGTCCGGCTCGCGCGGCGTCTATGGCGCCATTGCGACCGCCGGCGAGTGGGGCCTCAAGCGCGGCTGCGCCGTGGCCTATACCGACAAGGGAACCGGCACCGGCGCGCACGACCTGCAGAACAACACGGTGAACCTGATCCGCGGCGAGCGCGCCGACGCGGCGGCCGCGCGCGACGATTCGAACTTCACAGCCGACCTCAGCGGGCGCGAGCGCGCCGCTTTCAATGCCGCATCGCCGAACCGCTTCGCTTTCAAGCACGCTCACTCGCAAGTGAATCCGGAAGAGGACTGGGGCCGCAACGTGCTGCGTTCCATCAAGTTCGCCTTCGTGGTGCTCAACAGGCAGTTCGCCCACCGGCACATTCACATCAGCAAGCGGAACACGATCGTGATCGCCTCCAGCGTGTCGAACGGCGGCGGCGCTTCGGTGCGCGCGGTGGAGCAGGACGATGACGGCCTGATCGACGGGCTGGCGGTGGGAGAGCCCAACGTCAACCCGAAATTCAGTTCCCGCTTCTCCATTGTTCAGGCCGGGCAGCCGCCGCTGTTTGCGCACAGCAAGCCGCTGATCGACTACATCACGCTGGTCAACGTGTTCCAGGGCTGCGCCAACCTGGCGCCGGCCAACGCCACCGCGCCGCTCAATCTCGCACCGAGCCCGCCACGTTGCGCCGAGCTGCACGCCAAGGGGCTGCTGACCGGGACCACGCTCGTCGACCAGGCGACCGAGGCGCAGAAGATCATCAACGATTTCGGCATCCTGCCCGAGCAGAACGTGGTGCAGCCCGGATACTGGTTCGCCAATGTGTCGCAGGCGATCTCGGTGACCTATGCCAACACCTATGGCCGCTTCAGCGTCGTCGACAATCTCTGCAGCTACAGCTTCGCCGCCAACGGCGGCGTGCCGGGCGGACCGCCGGTGCCGATTGCGGCCACCGAGGAGGCGAAGATCTTCGGCACCAGCAACGGCATCCCGCCGACTTCGACCATTGCCTTGATCAACAATGCCGCGCCCGGCGGCCCGAAGGAGGATCGCGGCTCGACGCCCAGTCAGAACCTCGACGGCGCGCTCTGCCTGCGCTCGCTCGCGACTGGCCGGGACGCCGTCACCGGCGCGCCGCTCATCGGCACGCCGCGCCGGCAGGCGCGCCGCATCGTCGATGGCGTCGAGGACATCCTGGCGACCGGCAGGCTGCGCCGCGTTCCCGCCGTGTTCGTCACCGGCCGCAACGACGGCATCCTCCCGCCCAACTTCACCTCGCGCGCCTATTTCGGGCTCAACAACGTGGTCGAGGGCTCGCGCAGCTCGCTGCGCTATTACGAGGTGACCAATGCGCACCACCTCGACAGCTTCAACCAGTTCCCCGGCTACAATGACAAATTCATCCCGCTGCATCGCTATTTCATCCAGGCGATGGATCTCATGTTCGACCACCTGCGCAACGGCCGGCCGTTGCCGCCGAGCCAGGTGGTGCACACGATTCCGCGCGGCCCGGGCGCGCCGCCGATCACCGCCGCCAACGTGCCGCCGATTGCCGACGCGCCGGCGCCGGGCGCCGTGATCACCTTCAGCGGAGGTCAGGTGAACATTCCGGACTGACAACAACCCTTGCCACGCGAGCGGGAGGAATGACATGCACCGGATCGTCTGCGTTTCCATGATCGTCATCGCCGCCGCTGTTGCGGCTTCCGCCCAGGCTCCCCAGAGAGGCACCATGAGCACAGTCCCGCCCGAGGTTGTGAAGGACCTTGCCCCCACCGGCACGCTGCGCGCCGCGATCAATCTCGGCAATTCGGTCCTGGCGCAGAAGGATGCGGCGTCAGGCGAGCTGCGCGGCGTCACCATCGATCTCGCGCGCGAGCTCGCGCGACGTGCGGGCGTGCCGGTGGAGTTCGTCCAGTTCGAAGCGGCCGGCAAGGTGTTCGAGGCGCTCAAGGCCGGCGTCTGGGACATCGCCTTTCTGGCCAACGAGCCGGCGCGCGCCGCCGAGATCGATTTTACCCCGGCCTATGTCCTAATCGAGGGCACCTACATGGTGCGTAAGGATTCGCCGCTGAAGGTGATTGCGGACGTCGACCGGCCCGGCGTGCGGATCGCGGTCGGGCGCGGCTCGGCCTACGACCTCTATCTCACGCGCACGATCAAGAACGCCACGATCGTCCGCGCGGCGACCGGCGGCGGGCGCGCCATGATCGATCTCTTCCTCAACGAAAAGCTCGAGGTCGCGGCCGGCGTGAAGCAGCCGCTGGTGGCCTATGCCAAGACGGATCCCAACGTGCGGGTGATGGACGGCCGCTTCATGGAGATTCAGCAGGCGATGGGCACGCCCAAGGGCCGCACCGCGGCGGCCGGCTACCTGCGCGGCTTCGTCGAGGAGATGAAGGCCTCGGGCTTCGTCGCCGAGGCGCTCAAGCGCAGCAACCAGCCCGACGCCGCCGTGGCGCCGCCGGTGACGAATTGAGGGCGCTGCCCGTCCGCGTTTCCCGTGCGCAGATCTGTAGGTCGGGTTAGCGCGGCCGCCGAGCCTGCTATTGTTGCGAAGATCCTGTTCCGCGCGTCACCCAAGAGTTTTTGTTCGGTGCACGGTCGCTGCGACAATCCAGAGCCATTGTCCGTATCTGAATTCATTGCGATCCAGGGCGATTGTCTTGCACAATGTGTTCGCATTCTTCGGAGGGTCAGCCATGGCCACCGACCATGCCGTGCGGCACCGCTGCTATTACTCCGACTATCTACGGCTCGATGCGCTGCTCGCGCAGCAGGTTCGCGAAAGCGAGCGCGCCGGGGCGCCGGCGCATGACGAGATGCTGTTCATCATCGTGCACCAGGCCTACGAGCTGTGGTTCAAGCTCATCCTGCACGAGCTCGACCGCATCCAGGAGGATTTCGGCCACGAGTCGCTCGAGGACGATCGCCTCGGGCGGATCGTGCACGGGCTCGATCGCATCCATGAAGTGCTGAAGCTGCTGGTGCATCAGCTCGACGTGCTCGAGACGATGACACCGCTCGATTTCCTCGACTTCCGCGACCTGTTGAGCCCGGCATCGGGCTTCCAGTCGGTCCAGTTCCGCTCGATCGAGATCCGCCTCGGCCTGCGCAGCGAGGACCGCCTCAAGTTCGACGACAAGCGCTTCGACATGCTGCTGTCCGACCGCGACCGCAAGCGCATCGCCGCCGCGGAAGCCGGGCCGAAATTGGTCGACCAGCTCGATCGCTGGCTCGCGCGCACGCCGTTCGTCGAGCTCAGCGGCTTCGTCTTCAGCAGCGCCTATCGCGAGGCCGTGATCCGCTCGCTCACCGCCGACACCGAGCAGCTGCGCGCCACCGAGGGCATGAGCGAAGTCCAGCGCGAGGCGGAAACCAAGGCGATCGCGGCCGCGCTCAACCGGTTCACTGCGATCTTCGAGCCGCAATCGGACGATTCGCCCTGGCGCATGTCGTTCGCCGCCGTACAGGCGGCGCTGTTCATCATCGTCTATCGCGACGAACCGGTGCTGCAGCTCCCGTTTCGCCTGCTCGCGGCGCTGATGGACATCGAGGAGACCATGGCGCTGTGGCGCTATCGCCATTCGCTCATGGTCCGCCGCATGATCGGCGTGAAGCTCGGCACCGGCGGCTCGTCGGGCCATGACTATCTGCGGCAGACCTCGGAGCGGCACCAGATATTCGGCGACCTGTTCGGGCTGTCGAGCTACCTCATTCCCCGGTCGGTGTTGCCGCCGCTGCCGCCGGCCGTCAAGGCGCGCATGGGATTTGCCTACGCGAGCCGGTCGTGAGTCTCGACCTCCGGGCGCATTTCTCGATCTTCCGCGAGGCTCAGCCGGCACGGATCCACCTCGCCGCCCACAGCCATCACTTCTGGCCTGACGTCGCGTGCGAAGCCCATGCGGAAGCCGTGCGTCAGGCCGCACATCACGCCGACGATAAATGGGGGCCGATCTTCGACGACCTGATCCCGCGCGTTCAGCGCGGCATCGGCCGGATCCTGAACCTGCCGGACGCGCGGACGCTGGCGTTTGCACCCAACACCCACGAGCTCGTCTGCCGCCTCATCTCGGCGCTGCCGGTCGCGCATCGGCCGCGCGTGCTCACTACCGACGCGGAATTTCATTCCTTCGAGCGGCAGATCGCGCGCCTGGCGGAGGAAGACCTCGTCGCCGTGGATCGGGTCCCGGCGGAGCCGACGGATACTCTTGCCCAGCGCTTCAATGCCGCCGCGCAGGGCCGTTACGATCTGATCTTCGTCAGCCACGTCTTCTTCAATTCCGGCGCGACCTGCGGCGACCTCGCCGCGTTGGCGCAGGCGATACCGTCGCCGGAGACCTTCATCGCCATCGACGGCTATCACGGCTTCATGGCGCTGCCGACCGACCTGTCGCGCGTGGCCGCGCGCGCGTTCTATCTCGCCGGCGGATACAAATACGCCATGGCGGGCGAGGGCGCCTGCTTCATGCACTGCCCGCCGGGCTATGCGCCGCGGCCGCGTGACACCGGTTGGTTCGCCGGCTTCAGCGGACTGGGGGACAGCGCCGCCGGCGATGTCGCCTATGCGGAAGACGGCTCGCGCTTCATGGGCGCGACCTTCGATTCGAGCGGCCTTCACCGCCTTGCCGCCGTGTTTGCCTGGATGGACCGCATCGGCCTCTCGGTTGCCGTCATCCACGATCACGTCTTGGCGCTGCAGTCTCGCTTTCGGCAGGCGGCGGCCGGGATCGAGCCTTTGTGCAACGCGCGACTTGTAACTCCCATCGAAACGCCGGAGCGGGGGCACTTTCTTTGCTACGAGACGCCTGAGGCCGCCGCGATCCACGCCCGGCTGGCCAAAGCGGCCATTGTCACCGACGTGCGCCGCAACCGCATCCGCTTCGGCTTCGGCTGCTATCACACGGAAGACGACATCGACCGCGCGGTCGCGGCGATCGCGCGGGCGCTCGGGTGACGGCTGACGCTGCACAATGGCGCTATCGATTG
>Ga0081538_10001733_pt1 | contig 22159 bp, 22 predicted proteins | sample TabmetS5T2R1_FD_71022 | JGI IMG/M metagenome (GOLD analysis project Ga0081538, IMG submission 71022) | Tabebuia heterophylla rhizosphere microbial communities from the University of Puerto Rico - S5T2R1 | ecosystem: Host-associated > Plants > Roots > Rhizosphere ...
AAAAAAGGCCCGGGATCGCCTGATCCGACTAGCCCAAGCTCATCCAGCCTGGGTGCTAGGGTTCGCCGACGAAGTCTGGTGGAGCCGCGTGGCCCACCCCAACCTGCATGCCTGGACAGACGGCGATCCTGTGCGCTTGGTCCAACACACGGCAGGCAAATATGATCCCGACCCCAAAGCGCTCGCCTGCTCTGGGTTGTGGCGTGCGGACACCAATGCCATGCTGATTCGCTTTGTCGACGGGCGGCCGGTCAGCCACGTGACCACCCAGTATCTCAGGTGGCTGGCTGCCCGGTTAGCCGACGAAGGCAAACAGGCGCTCATCGTGATCTGGGATAATGCCTCCTGGCATGTCAGCCGTGAAGTGCGGACGTGGCTCAAGACCCATAACCAGGGGGTCAAGGGCGCCGGCGGCTGCCGCCTGGTCATGGGTCAGTTGCCGAGCAAGAGCCCCTGGCTCAACCGCATTGAACCGAAATGGGTCCATGGCAAGCGTGCCATCGCTGAGCCCACCCGCACACTCACAGGCGAGGAAACAAGACAACGCATCTGTGACTATTACCACTGTGAACTCTTCGCCCCACTTGCACAAAAAGTCGCGTGACTATGCACTAGTAGTCTGTTACACCGATTCCTTTTGTTTATGCTCTTGGGTATCTTCCCCTCTGAAAGGAGGGAGCCATGCCCAAGAAATATGTCGTGCACTTGAGTGACGACCAACGGGAGCTGCTCTATGCCCTCATCCAGAAGGGCACCGCCCCCACCCGCACCGTGCGCCGGGCGCACACGCTGCTCCTGGCCGATGAGCAGCAGCCGGTGCAGACGGTTGCTGCCATGTTGCATACGTCTACGGTCACCGTGACGCAGACGTGCAAGCGGTTGCTCGACGCGGGGCTGGACGCTGCGCTGTATGATCGGCCCCGGCCCGGCAGCCGTCGGAAATTGGACGGGCGTCAGGACGCCCATCTGGTGGCCCTGGCCTGTAGCACCCCGCCCGCCGGACGAGACCGTTGGAGCTTACGGCTCTTAGCCGACCGGATGGTAGAGTTAGGCCTTGTTGAGGGGCTTTCCTATGCCACGGTCCGACGGGTGCTGAAAAAAACACGCTGAAACCGTGGTTACGGGACCAATGGTGCATCCCTGACCCCAATCCCGAGTTCGTGGCCCGGATGGAAGACTTGCTCGATCTCTACGAAGAGCCCGATGATCCCACGCGGCCCCGCGTCTGCTTTGACGAGCGGCCGTGCCAGTTGCTGGGCGAGAGGCGTGCGCCGCTGCCCCTGGTGCCGGGGCACCCGTCGCGCGTGGACTATGAATACATCCGGCACGGCACCTGTAATCTGTTCATCATGGCCGAGCCATTTCAGGGATGGCGCCATGCGACGTTGACCAGCCAGCGGACCAAGCGAGAGTTTGCTCACTGCATGGCCGAGTTGGTGGACGTCCATTTTTCCAGGGCGGAGAAGATTCGCGTGGTCTTGGATAATCTGAGCACCCACACCCCAGGAGCGCTCTACGAGGTTTTCCCCCCAGCCGAGGCGCGCCGGATCCTCCGCAAACTTGAATTTCATCCCACCCCTGTGCATGGCAGTTGGTTGAATATGGCGGAAATCGAGCTGGCCGTCCTCACCCGCCAGTGTTTGAACCGCCGAATTCCTGATATGTTCACCATGGCCCGTGAGGTGGCCGCCTGGGAGGCGCGACGGCATCGCCACCAGGCGATGATCGATTGGCGCTTTACCACCAAGGATGCGCGCATCAAACTGAAGAGCCTCTATCCAAAATATTCAACGTAACAGACCACTAGTTGAGGCCTGGTCATAATTCATGCTGCCCGCAAGAAGGGCTTGACGCCCTTGCCCAGAGGCCGGTCGTGCTCATGCTGATACCGCCACACCAACTGCTAGACGCCCACCGCTCCCAAGGCGAGCAACTGCGAGCGTTGCAAGCCCTTCACGGGAAGCTTCGCCCGCCAGTCACAGACGTTCTTGCACCACCCGGTGAAAGGCTCAATGGCTTGCGAGCGCAGGTGGTGGAACACCTTCCGGCCTTCCACGCCCCCGTCACGAGGGGGAGACGGGCCTCGCCGGGTGGCGACCAGCTCACCGCCGCGTTGGTGGCACCGCTGCCGCAGGTCGGGGTCGTTATCGTGGGTGTCGCCCAGTACAGAACGCACCTCCCCCGGCAGCTGCTCCAACCACAAGGGAGCCCCCTCATTGTCAGCCCGATTGGCTACCGTCAACTCCGCCGCCAGGGGGAGCCACACCGCGCCCACCGTCACGGCCAGCTGCCGGTTCCAACCATACCACCAGCCGTGCCACCCGGATGTGCTCCACCCGGCCTCGGTATCACTCGAGCTGTGGGGCACGACCCCCTGCTCCCGATGTGTTGTGTGCCACACGCCCCCGCCGGTCGCCAGCGGGGTGCGATCCCAGGCGACCGCGCGGCCAGGCGTGGCCCAGGGCGGCACCAGGAGGGCCAAGTGCCGGCCAACATCCCCAATCAGCCCGGGCAGGCGTGGCGGCCGGGCGGCCAGGCGGCGCTCCCACGTGCGGCGGCTCGGAAAGCGCCTCTGCTCGGCCAACAGGCAGCGTAACTGGCGTGGCAAGGGCTCGTCGTGATTCAGAAAGGCCAGTAAGGCGTCTGCCGTATAGAGGCGGCGAATGATCATGATGCCGAACGCCTTCATGATGAGCCGAGCGGCATACGTTTTGGGCCGGCCGCGCGATCGCGTGGCGGGCTCCGGTGGCCAGGGCAACCGATCGACCAGGAAAACGAGGCTGACCAGTAGGCCGTTGTGTCGTCGCATCTCCACATCCCCATGGTGTCAATGTGTGGCAACGGAGATACTACGGGGTCAGCCGTGCTGTGGCCAAGCCGGGCACGGCTGTTTTTATTTATGACCAGGCCTCAACCATCTGAATTTACTGTAGCCTATCCTTTTTGGTTCATCCTAACTTAATGCCATTCGGGTCATGATCGCTTTTGGTGACATGGTGTGAGCGTGAAGTGAACCACCTTTGACAAGGCCATGCACACGAGTTCCTGGATAAAATTTGACTACTCTTGATGAAAATGCATACGGGAAACCGGTCTCAAAACACGGACGGCGAGCAATCCAATCCGCGAGATCTCGGACAGCCGACTGGCTTTCACCAAAAACGACGAAGAGCCCGAAAATTTTGACGCGGTTTGGGGCGTGCGGTGCGGTTTCGGCTCGGGGACAGGCCGCACGCACCGCGTCCCGGTCGTACCCTGGAATGGAAGGAGGCGTACATGGCGTCGGAACGGCCTCACCCCGGTGACGAGGCTTCGATGGCGGACCCTGTGCTCACGTTCGATCTGCCGGCCCTGCTCGCCCAGGTGAAGCGTGAGGACACCTGGGCCAGTGCTTCCCGTGTGGGCCGCACTCTGGTGAAGACCCAGAACTTACGCGTGGTGCTGATGGCCTTGCACGCTGGCGCAACGATCCCGGCACATCAAGCCGGCGGCCCCATCAGCGTGCAGGTGATCGAGGGTACGCTGACGTTCCGCACCGAGACCCACACCTTCACGCTGCGCTCGGGACAACTGCTGGCGCTGCAGGCGGGGATCTCCCACACAGTGGAAGCGGCCGACGAAGCGGCATTCCTGCTCACCGTGGCCGCGGCGACCCCATAGCCTGGTGCGTCTAGCCACCCTGGGGATGTGCGGTGTGGAGGCAGTGCGCCTGAGATAATGTGAGGGAGGCATGTCCGATGTCTGGACCGCTTTACCGCTTTTTTGGCCGAGGACCATGACCGTCTCGACGGGCTTCTTCGGCGTTCGGTCACTGAGGCTGGCACGATCGATCGTGGCGCCTACACCGAGTTCCGCGCCGGCCTGCTCAAGCACATCAGCATGGAAGAAAAGATCCTGCTGCCTGCGGCGCAACGCCTGCGGGGTGGCGAGCCCCTGGCCGTGGCGGCGACGCTGCGGCTCGACCACAGTGCGCTGGCGGCCCTGCTGGTACCGACGCCGACGCGCACGATCATCGCCGCTATACGCGCCATTCTGGGGCCGCACAACGCCCGCGAGGAGGGTCCCGGCGGGGCGTACGAGGGCTGTGAACAGCTCGTGGGTGCGGAGGCCGAGGCGCTGCTGACCCAGCTGCGCGCCGCCCCCGATGTGCCTCTAGCCCCGCACAGCGATGGCCCGGAGGTCATGGCCGTGGTGCGCCGGGCGCTGGCCCGCGCCGGCTACGATGAGGCCCTGCTGGATGCACGGCGCGAGGGTTGAATGCGTCGAGGACGCGCAGGCCGGCGCCGGCGGCGCGAGCCGGATTTCCCTGGAGGACTTCGCCACCGCCATGGTGGATGAGCCCGAGCGGCCGCGTCACCCGCACCAGCATTTTCCCATCGGCTACTGAACGAGCAGAGCGAGGGATTGGACACGTCGACTCCGCGCTGACGTCGTGGGCGGCAGACGTCCCCCTGTCGGAGCTCGCGGCATGGAAGGAGGGTGAGAGGAGGGGGGCGATGGATTTGAGGAGGCCATTCGGGTCATGATGGCATTCATGGGGTTGACGTGTCTCTCCCTGTCTCTCAGATGCCAACCCTCAGCACGGGTGTCTCTCGGATATTGTAGACCAGAAGCAGTGGACACAGGAGGCTGGAGGCCATTGGCCGCAGCTGCCGATATCGGCCAATGAGTGCTCCCGGCTCTTTGTCGAGAACGCGAGGGACGACATCATGAACGCCTCACGTCGAGAGATGTTGCAGTGTGCGGGGGCAGGCCTCGCTGCCGCCGCCCTGTCCGTGGCTGGCGTCGCGCGGGCGCAAGTGCGAGAGGAAGCGGAAAACGAACCCGTGATGATCCTGCGCAAGGGCATCGACAAGGCGCTCGAGGTCATCAACGTCGACCTCCTGGAGGCCGAAGCGAAGACGCGCCTGTCGGAGGGCGTCTACGTGTTCATCGCCCATGGCTCGGGCGAGCAGTGGACGCTGCGCGAGAACCGGCGCGCCTTCGGCGACTACGTCTTCACCCCGCACCGCATGGGCGGCATCGTCAGGGACACGATCGACACCTCCATTGCCATGCTGGGCGAGACGTTCCCCCACCCGGTCTTCGTCTCGCCCATGGGCAGCCACGGCCTCGTCCATCCCGAGGCGGAACTCGCGACCGCGCAAGGAGCGGCCCAGGCGGGCGGCCTCTTGTGCGTGTCGAGCGCCTCGACCGCCAGCCTGGAGGACATCGCCCGGGCCTCCACCGGCCCCACATGGTTCCAGATGTACCTGAACGTCGACATGGGCCGCTCCAAGGAGCTGCTGCCGCGCGTGAAGCCCGCCGGCTTTCAGGCGGTCATGCTGACCATCGACGCCATCGGCCAGGGCTCGTCCGACGACTATGTGCGCCTGGGCCGGCCGCGGCCGTGGCTGCCGTACGGCAATTACGCGTCCGGCAGCGCCAATGCGTTCAAGACCGACCTGTCCTGGGCTGACCTGGAGTTCACCGCCACGACCAGCGGGTTGCCGGTGGTCGCCAAGGGCATGCCGCGGCCGGAAGACGCGGTCGCAGCCGTGAAGGCGGGCGCTGCGGCGGTCCAGGTGTCGAACCATGGTGGCCGGGCCCTGGACGGCACGCCGGCCGCGATCACGGCCCTGCCGCGCATCGCCGACGCCGTGCAGGGGCGCGCGCCGATCATCCTGGACAGCGGCATCCGCCGCGGCACGGACGTCGCCAAGGCGCTCGCCCTCGGGGCGACCGCGGTCGCGGTCGGCCGGCCGGTCTGGTGGGCGCTCACCCTGGGCGGGGCGGGCGGCGTCGCCGGCCTGATGGCGTATTTCCACCGGGAACTCGTGGACACCATGCTGCACCTGGGTGTGGACAAGGTCGGGTCGCTGGGACGCGCGCACGTCGAGCGCGTGGGCTGAGTGGCGGGAGCCCGCTCTCACGGCCGCGCGGGCGTGGCACTGGCGACAACCGCGCGGCACGGCAGACTCCCCCCGTGGCGCGTCCGTGGGTCGCTGCCGGCGGCCCTTGCCACCATCGCGCGGCAGACGGGCGGGAGGGGGGAGGGGTATGTCGGACCTGCTGCCAGGCCTCAAAGGCGTGCACGGCGAGGGGCGTGATGGCGGCGATGAACCCAAGCATTGGGCTCACGCCACACTCCAGGGCCGCTCGGGTGTTATGCATGCGGCCCTGCACGCGGGTCTGAATCCCGACGGGGGCATATTCGCCTGCCGGGAGGCGCCCTGCGGGTGGACAAGGGTCGATAGCCGGAAGGTTTTTGCTACAAGATCTTGAGGCCGCAGGGCTTTGTCGGCCCGTCATAGAGGGCGCCAGCCAGGAGGGTATCATGGCTCAATCAGAACAGGTGGACGTGCTCGTCCTCGGCAGCGGCGAGGCGGGCAAATATCTGGCCTGGCACATGGCCCACGCCGGGCAGCGGACGGCCGTCGTGGAACGCCAATGGGTCGGCGGCTCGTGCCCCAACATCAATTGCCTCCCGAGCAAGAACGAGATCTGGAGCGCCAAGGTCGCCGACCTGGTCCGCCACGCGGCCGCCTTCGGGACGGTGACCGGCCCCGGGTCGGTCGACATGGCGCGCGTGCGGCAGCGCAAGCGCGACATGGTCGAGGGGCTGATCGCCATGCACCTGGAGCGCTACCAGGCCAGTGGCGCCGAGCTGATCATGGGGACGGGGCGGTTCGTCGCGCCCAAAACCCTCGAGGTGCGCTTGAACGACGGCGGCACACGACGGCTCGCGGGCGATCGCGTGTTCCTCAATGTGGGGACGCACGCCACCATTCCCGAGATCCCTGGCCTGGCTGCCGCCCAACCCCTGACGCACATCGAGGCGCTGGAGCTCGACCGGCTGCCCTCGCACCTCATCGTGCTCGGGGGCGGCTATGTGAGCCTCGAGTTCGCGCAGGCGTACCGGCGCTTCGGCAGCCGCGTCACCGTCGTCGAGCACGGCCCGCAGCTCGCCGGCCGTGAGGACCCCGACGTCGCCGACGCGATCCTCCAGATGTTCAAGGCCGACGGGATCGACGTGGTGCTTGCGGCCGAGACCCTCCGGGTGCAGGGGCGGTCGGGCGCGCGCGTGAGCCTCCTCGTGCGCACCCCGCACGGCGAGCAGACCTTCGACGGCAGCGACCTCCTGGTCGCGGCGGGCCGCACGCCCAACACGACAGGGATCGGTCTGGACGTGGCTGGCGTCCAGGTCGACGCGCGCGGCTATATCACCGTCAACGACCGCCTGGAGACCACGGCGCCCGAGGTTTGGGCGATGGGGGAGTGCGCCGGCAGCGCCCAGTTCACCCACGTCTCCTTCGACGACTTTCGCATCATCCGCGACAACCTGGCCGGCGGGCATCGCACCACGCGCGACCGGCTCATCCCCTTCTGCCTGTTCACCGACCCGCCGCTCGCCCGCGTCGGCCTGAACGAACGTGACGCCCGCCGCCGCGGGGTCGAGGTGCGCGTCGCCACGCTGCCGATGAGCGCCGTGCTGCGGACGCGCACGACCGCCGAGACGCAGGGGTTCATGAAGGCCCTCGTCGACGCGCAGAGCGACCGCATCCTGGGCTTCACCATGCTCGGCCCGGAGGCGGGGGAGGTGATGGCCGTGGTGCAGACGGCGATGTTGGCGGGTCTGCCGTATACGGCCTTGCGCGACGCGATTCTCACGCACCCGACGATGGCCGAAGGGCTCGGCTCGCTGTTTACGAACGTCCCAGCCAAGGCCACGTAGTGGCGTGCACACGCGTAGCGCCGCCGACGATCTTCAAGAGCTTCACGCGCCAGATCGATTGAGACTGATTGACGATGCCGACAGAAGATCCTTCAAGACAGCACACGGCGCGCGACGCGAAGGAACGCGAATCTTTCGCGTTCGCGCATCGCGTGCTCATCGCGACGGGCCTCGTGACGGGCGTGGCGCTCGTGCTGTTGTGCGTGTGGTACGCGGCGGATTTATTAATGCTCGTCTTCGCGGGCGTGCTCGTCTCGATTCTGCTACGCGGCTTCAGCCGGTTGCTGACGCGAACAACGGGCGTGGGCCATGGGCTGTCGCTGGCGCTCGTCTCACTCACGCTGCTTGCCCTCATCGCCGCCGGCGTGCGGTTGATTGGGGGCAGCGTCGGCTCGCAGCTGAGCGAACTCCAACAGCAACTCCCGCGAGCCATCGAGAGCCTGAGCCGGTTTGTCGCGCAGTACGAGTGGGCGCAACGCGCGGTTGAGAATTTGCCGAGCCTGCGCGAATGGTTCGCCGGTCGCCGCGGCACCATCGTCTGGCGCGTCACGGGGCTGGCGTCGACGACGCTCGGCGTGGTCTTGAATGTCGTGCTCGTCGTCATCATCGGCCTGTATCTGGCGTCGCAGCCTGCGCTGTATTCTAGGGGCATCAAACGTCTGCTCCCATGGCGCGCTCGCGACCGCGCCGGAGAAGTCTTGGGAGTGATTGACGAGGCGTTGTGGCGCTGGCTCATCGGGCGTTTCGGTCTGATGCTCGTCAACGGTGGGCTGACATCTGCCGGATTGTGGCTCTTGGGTATGCCTCTCGCGCCAACGCTCGGCCTGCTCGCGGGGCTCCTGAACTTCGTCCCGAATTTCGGACCGTTGATCGCCGCGATACCTGCCGTGCTCATCGCGTTCCTGCATAGTCCGCAGCAAGCCCTGTATGTCGCGCTGCTCTATGTCGGACTGCAGGTGATTGACGGCTACGTGCTGACGCCGCTCGTGGACCGTCGCAGCGTCGAACTGCCGCCCGTGCTGACGATCTCGGCGCAGCTCCTCTTGGGTCTGCTGTTCGGCTTCGTCGGTCTGCTCCTCGCATCACCGCTCACGGCGACCGTGATGCTCCTCGTCAAGATGCTGTACGTCGAGGACGTGCTCGGCGATCCCATCATGCGGGAGAGCGTCGTCGGCGAGCGTGATACGACAGCGCAACGCATGGTGCCGGGAAGCGAGTCGACGCCGGAGGAGGCGAAAGAGGGTTGACGCGCCGCTTCCTCACGCGCTGAGAGGGGTTATGTGAAATGAACAAAGAGATCACCGGCGTCCGCCTACGTGAGTTCCGCCGATGGCACGCGCCAGCCGGCGATGTTCTACAAGCCGCGGGCAAATGACCCCCGCCCGCTCCTCGTCGGCCTACATTCGTGGAGCGAGGGCTACCGGCAGGACGAGAGCGTCATCTACGCCGAGTGGTGCATCGCCAACGGCTGGGTTTTTATCCATCCGCACTTCAGGGGGCCGAACGGCAGCCCACAAACGACCGGCTCGGAGCTGGTCATCGGCGACGTTTTGAGCGCGGTCGAGTACGCGAAAGCGCACGCCCGCGTGGACGAGGGTCGCGTCTATGTGGTCGGGTGGCCGGGCGGCGGTCATCTGGGGCTGTTGCTCGCCGGGCGCGCGCCGGAGATGTGGGCGGGCATCTCGGCGTGGGTGCCGATCTCGGATTTGAACGCTTGGTATGAACAGAGCAGGCGTTTGGGAACCAAGTACGCCCGCGAGATCGCGGCCTCGTGCGGGGGCAGGCCCGCCGGCGATTCGGCGGCGGCACGCGAGTGCCGGAAGCGCTCGCCGCTCACGTACCTGGAGCGTGCGGGCGGTGTGCCGATTGACATCAATCACGGCATACGCGACGGGCACGGCGGCGGTCCCGTGCCGATCAGCCAGTCGCTGCGAGCCTTTAACCTGCTGGCAGCGCCCGATGACCGCCTCCCTCGGGCGGGGCGGCGCGTTTGCCACCTGTGCAGATGGGATAGACACGACGGGGATCGTGCGGCACGATCGCTTCGAGTCGGAGGTCACAGACCCAGTGATCGATGAAGTTGTAGACGTAGCTGAAGCGCTCCCCCTGATGGAGACGCAGCGCTGCCAGCGGGACGTGGCGCGCATCACCATCGAGGTGAGGGCCATCCAGCCGTGGAGTGCCATACGCTTTGCCATGGATGTGAAATGAATGAAGAAAGGTATCACTCCAGGCGAAGACGACCTGCAGCGCCGCATGGAGGGTGGCCAGCGACATGTCGTTGCGGACGAGAAGCCGGCGCCAGATCAGGGGGCTGATCCCTTGGACGACCACACGGAATTGATAGACGCAGGGTGGAATGGATGAGGGCTCCATGGGGGGAGCGTACCGCAGGCGAACCAAGACCTCAAGCGACTCCCCCCAGAATCAAACGCTCTCCAAAGCCCATAATATTGGCAGTGACCCCTTCAGTTCCCGGAGTATTTTGGGTTTGCCCACCAAACCCGAAATACCATGACTGTTGTGCTGGATTACTGTAGGGGCGAATTTAAGATCCTCAAGCATAAGGGGGGCGAGCGGATGAAGAAAAGGATTGAATCGAAGGCCGTACGCGAGATCATGACCCCTGCCCCGGTGACTGTGCGTCCCGACACGAGTATCTCAGACCTCAAGGCCCTGTTTGAGCGCTACGACTTCAACGCGTTTCCCGTGGTAGACGAAGTAGGGGTGCTCCGCGGCCTCGTCTCCAAGCTGGATTTACTGCGAGTCTTCCGCCCCGACTGGCGTCGCGGCGGGATCTCCGGTGTGTTGGCGCTCTGGGCCGAGCGTGTGGACGACATCATGAGTCGTGGCATCGTCGCCGTCGAGCCCGACGAACCGGTAGTGACGGCGGTGGACCTCATGATTGAAACCAGGCGGCGGAGCCTCCCGGTGGTGGAGCGCCGCGCAGAGGGGCGTGTGCTGGTAGGCATGCTCAGCCGCACAGATCTGCTCCCATACCTCACCCTGGCCGGTGAGGAATCGCCATAGCCGGGAGCCAGCACGCGCCACCAGCAGTCCACCGCCAGCGGCGTTTCCGCCCTGATCGAGGTCGTCACTGCCTGCCGCATGCCACTGTGATAGTAGGCCGTGTGAGCTCCAAGGCGGCGCGGTCGCGTGCCCGAATGGCGCACTATGCGCGACGATCACAGGTTGCTGTCTGGTGCGCACTGGCGTGGCCCCGCCGGGAAGGACGCAGCCATGCCATGCCGGTTCAATGCCTCATCACGCGCGCACTCCAGACATATCTCCCCCGGCAAGGGTTGAATGCGATACTATTACTTGATGTCAGCGTGTGAGGATGTGTTTGGACCCTCAAGGTGACGGGGCCGGAGGTGGTATGGCTCACCCCAGAGATGCAGACGGAGCGCTTCCAGACGGGAGCCGACGACGGGGATACGAAGACCGATGACCCTTGCCCTCGCAGTAGCCGCCGGATTCGCGGCGGCCTTGGTCGCGCCCACGCTCTCCCGGCGGCTAGCCGGGGCCTTCGGCTGGCTGATGGCGGTCGTGCCGGCGGGGCTGTGCCTCTACTTCGCCAGTCTGCTCCCGCAGGCAGCTAGGGGCCAGCCGATGGCCGTGACCTATACCTGGGTGCCCACGCTCGGCGTGCAGCTCTCGTTCCATGCCGACGGGTTGGCGTTACTGTTTGCGCTGCTCATCAGCGGCATCGGGAGCCTGGTGATGATCTATGCCGGCGGCTATCTCGCAGGACACCCGGACCTCGGCCGTTTTTACGGGTTCCTCGTCCTGTTCATGGCCTCGATGTTGGGGCTGGTGCTGGCCGGGAACGTACTGACGTTGTTCGTGTTCTGGGAGCTCACCAGCATCAGCTCGTACTTGTTGATCGGCTTCGACCACGAGCGCGAAGACGGGCGCGCGGCGGCGTTGCAGGCGCTGCTGGTCACGGGCGGTGGTGGCTTGGCGCTGTTAGGGGGCCTCGTGCTGCTCGGCCAGATCGGCGGCAGCTATGAGATCACAACGCTCCTGACACAGGGTGAGACGGTGCGTGCCCACGCGCTGTACACCCCCACCCTGCTGCTGGTGCTGCTGGGCGCCTTCACCAAATCGGCGCAGATGCCCTTCCATTTCTGGCTGCCGGGCGCGATGGTCGCCCCGACGCCGGTCAGCGCCTACCTCCATTCCGCGACGATGGTGAAGGCGGGCATCTACCTGCTGGCGCGCCTCCTGCCGGTGCTCGGCGGCACCCCCACGTGGACCGTCATCGTCACGACGGTGGGCGCGGTGACGATGGTGGGGGGCGGCATCCTGGCGCTCTATCAAACCGATCTGAAGCGCTTGCTGGCCTTCTCCACCGTCTCCGCGTTGGGCATCCTGACGATGCTGCTCGGGATCGGCACGCGCCATGCCCTGGAGGCGATGGTGGTGTTTTTGTTGGCGCACGCGTTGTACAAAGGCGCCTTGTTCATGGTCGCGGGGGCGGTTGAGCACGAAACCAGCACGCGTGACGTGGAGAAGCTGGGCGGGTTGCGGCGCGCCATGCCGGTCACGACGGCGGTGGCCGCGCTGGCGGCGGTGTCGTTGGCGGGCTTCGGGCCGGTACTCAGCTTCATCGGCAAAGAACTGCTCCTGGCGGCGGTGTGGGAAGTCCGAGCGGCCAACGCGCTGCTCGTTCCCGCCGCCGTGCTCGGCGGCGCGCTGTTCGTCACCGTGGCGGCGATCGTGGCGATCAGGCCGTTTTGGGGTGGTGAAGTACAGACGCCCAAGCACCCGCACGAGGCCCCCTTCAGCCTGTGGATCGGTCCGGCGGTGCTGGCTACGTTGGGGGTCGTGTGTGGCCTCGCGCCATCTCTCCTCGCCGACCCACTCATCACGCCCGCCGTGGGGGCGGTGTATGGCACCATGATACCGGTGAAACTTGCGCTGTGGCACGGCTTCAATGTACCGCTACTGCTCAGCGCTCTATCGGTCGTGACGGGCTTGGCGCTGTACGCGCTGTGGACGCCCTTGCGCCGCGCCACCCGCGGGCTCGAGGCGGCGTGTGAGTACGGCCCGACGCGCTGGTATCAAGCGTGCCTGGACGGCCTCAACGCCGTGGCGCGCGGACAAACGCGCCTGCTGCAAAGCGGCTATCTGCGCTTCTACGTCATGACGGTCATCATCACGACGACGGCCCTGGTGGCGTATGCCTATACCAGTCGGGGCGCGTTCCCCGGCCTGCCCTCGGGCGGCGGTCTGGGCGTGACGGACCTGGTGCTCGCGACGCTGATGGTGCTCGGCGCATTCCTCACGGCACGCGCGCCGTCGCGGCTCAGTTCCGTCGCGGCGCTCGGCGTGGTCGGCTACGGCGTGGCGCTGACCTACATCCTGTATGGCGCGCCTGACCTGGCAATGACGCAGTTCATGACCGAAACGCTCACGGTGATTTTGTTTGTGCTGGTCTTCTACCACCTGCCGCGCTTCACCCACTTGTCGAGCACCCTGGTTCGCTGGCGTGATGCCGCGATCGCGGCGGCCTTTGGCATGCTGATGACGGTGCTGGCGTTGGCGGCCACCGCGCTCCCCCTCGACAGCGCGTTACGGGACTTTTACGCCAGTAACGCCCGCCCCCTGGCGCACGGGCGCAACGTGGTGAATGTGATCCTGGTGGACTTTCGCGCCCTCGACACCCTGGGCGAAATCACGGTGCTGGGCGTCGCGGCGATCGGCGTGTTGGCGCTCTTGAAGCTGCGCCCGCCGAAGGAGCACGGGTGATATCGATCATTCTGCGCACCGCAGCCAGGTTTTTGCTCGAGCTCTTGTTGTTATTTTCAGTATTTTTGCTGCTGCGCGGGCATAACGAGCCGGGCGGTGGGTTCGTGGGCGGCTTGGTCGCCGCCGCGGCCTACATTCTCTACGCGATCGCTTACGACGTACCGTCCACCCGCGCGGCATTGCGCCTGGCGCCGGACGCCATCATCGGGGTGGGACTCCTCATGGCGCTGGCGGGTGGCCTCATCCCAGTGCTGCTTGGGCGTCCGTTCCTGACCGGCATCTGGGCCGATGTGTGGCCGGGTGCCGGAGTGCTCTATCTCGGTACGCCGTTACTCTTCGACGCCGGGGTGTACGTGGCGGTGGTGGGCGTGGTTCTGACGATCGTGTTGGCGCTGGCGGAGGAATAGGATGGCGGTTGTGTTGGCGGTGGTGATCGGGGTGCTGTACGGCGTCGCCTTGTTCCTGTTGCTGCGTCGCAGCCTGGCGAAGGTGATTTTGGGGTTGGCCATCCTGACCAACGCGACCAATTTGTTGATCTTTACGGTGGCCGGGCTGGTCCGTGCGCGTCCGCCGATCGTGGCCCCGGACGCCGAACAGCTCACGCCGCCGTTCGCCGATCCGGTGCCGCAAGCGTTCATCTTGACCGCGATCGTCATCGGCTTTGGCGTGCTGGCGTTCGCCTTAGTGCTGGCATACCGCGCGTTTCAGGTGGTGGGCAGCGACGACTTGGATGACATGCGCAGCACCGACACCTTGCCGCCCGATTCGCCAACGCTCCCGGAGCAGATCGCGGACTCCGGCCGTGTGCAGGGATCGGAAGCCGGTCGGGAGCCAGCGGTGGTACGAGACGGAACCGCAGAAGAATCCGGTTAAGGCGGCGAACCCACACCGTCGCGGTCGGTTGTGCGTTCGCCACGCTCCTCGAGAAGCGTATGGCCTGACCGGCCCTCTGAGCGGCGTGCATTGGCGGTCATTCATGCGATGAACCATCTTGTCTTACTGCCACTGGTGATCCCGTTTGTCGTGGCGGTGGCGGCGTTCCTGGTGCGGCGGCGGCCGCTGTTCCAACGGACGCTCGGCCTCGCCGGGGCAGGCGGCGTGCTGCTCGCCGCGCTGGTGCTCATCGTCGCCGTGTGGCGCCACGGTGTGCAGGTGCTCCACATCGGCGGCTGGCCCGCGCCGTTTGGCATCACGCTGGTGGCCGACCTGTTCAGCGCCTTGATGGTGGTGCTGGCCGGCGTCATCGGCTTCCTGGTGACCGTGTATTCCTTGATCAGCGTGGACGCCCGTCGGGCCTCGTTCGGCTATTACCCGTTGCTGTTGATTCTCCTGATGGGCGTGTGCGGCGCGTTCTTGACGGGCGATCTGTTTAACCTGTATGTCTGGTTCGAAGTGTTGCTGATGGCGTCATTCGCCTTGCTCACGCTGGGAGGAGAACGGGGGCAAATCGAGGGCGGTTTCAAATACGTCACGCTCAACCTCATCGCGTCGACGCTGTTCCTCACCGCGCTCGGCCTGGTGTACGGCATGACCGGCACGCTCAACATGGCGGCGTTGGCGCGAAGCTTACCCGCCGCACCCTACCCCGGTCTCCTTCTGACCGTGTCCATGCTGTTTCTGGTCGGGTTCGGCATCAAAGCGGCGGTGTTTCCGTTGTTTTTCTGGCTGCCCGCCTCGTACCACACGCCGCCCGTGGCGGTATCGGCGGTGTTTGTCGGCTTGCTGACCAAGGTCGGCGTGTACGCCTTGGTGCGCCTGTTTACGCTCGTGTTTCTGCAGGACACCGCGTTCACGCACACGCTCATCCTGGTGCTGGCGGGCTGCACGATGGTGACCGGCGTGCTGGGAGCCGTGGCGCAAAACGAGTTTCGCCGCATTTTGTCGTTCCACAGCATCAGCCAGGTCGGATACATGCTGATGGGGCTGGGTTTATTCACGCCGCTCGCACTCGCGGGCGCGCTGTACTTCATGATCCATCACAGCGTGGTGAAAACCAATCTGTTTTTGGTGAGCGGCGTGGTGTACGAGAGGCAGGGCAGCTACGAGTTGAAACACCTGGGCGGGCAATACCGCGCCTTCCCGGCGCTGGCGGCGCTGTTCCTGGTGTCGGCGCTGTCGTTGGCGGGGGTGCCGCCGTTTTCCGGGTTCTTCGCCAAGCTGTCGTTGGTGCAGGCCGGGTTGGCGCTCGGCCATTACGGTATCGTGGGCGTGTCACTGGCCGTGGGCGCGCTGACGCTGTTGTCGATGGCCAAGATCTGGGCGGAAGTGTTTTGGAAGGCGCCCCCCACCGCACCCGGTGCCGGCGGGGCAGCGGTGCACGAGATCCAGCACAACCGGCTGGCGGTTTTGCTCGCGCCGGTCGTGGTGCTGGCGCTCGCGGCGGTGCTGATGGGCGTGCTGGCCGAGCCGGTGTTGGCGCTCGTCACACGCGCCGCCGACCAGTTGCTCGACCCGGCGGAGTATATCAACCGCGTGCTGGGAACCTAGGGAACTCCGGAGAGGGTACGGCGAACGGCAGGGACGATGGGCGTGCCGAATGGTGAGTCCCGCAACCGATGAGGTGTCACCCATCACGAGTGACGCACGCAGGGGTGGAGGTGTGGATGAACGGACTGGTGCTGAACGCCTTGCTGGCGCTGGCATGGGTCGCCATCTCGGGCGATGTGAGCGTCGGCAACTTCGTGATCGGCTTCGGTTTCGGCCTGGTGATCTTGTTTTTCACGCAGCGCATCGTAGGTCAGCCTACCTACCTGTTGCGCCTGTGGCGCCTCCTGAACTTGCTGGTGTTTTTCCTGTGGGAATTACTCTTGGCTAACCTGCGCCTCGCCTACGACGTGTTGACGCCCGGCTATCACCTGCGCCCCGGCGTGGTCGCGGTGCCGCTCGACGCACGCACTGATACGGAGATTACGCTGCTGGCGAACATGATCACCCTGACACCGGGATCGTTCAGCTTGGACGTGTCGGCCGACCGGCGTGTGCTGTACGTCCATGTCATGTACCTGGACGAAGACGTCGACGAGTTCCGGCGCAGAATCAAGCAGGGCTTCGAACGACGGATTCTGGAGGTGCTGCGGTGAACGGCGCTCGCGTCTTAGCGGTGGTCGAAGCGGTGGTCTTTGTGATGATCGGTGTGGCGCTGCTTCTGGCCTTCGTGCGCTTGGCGCGTGGGCCATCGCTGTCGGACCGCGTCGTCGCACTCGACCTCATGGCGGTGCTGGCGGTGGGATTGATCGCCATGGTGGCGTTTGCGGCCGGCCAAGCGGTCTTCTTGGATGCCGCGATCGTGCTGGCGTTGGTCGCCTTTCTCGGCACAGTGGCGTTCGCGCGCTACCTGGAACGGAGGGCCCACGATGAGTGACCTTGTTGTGGCGGTGCTGCTCGTGATCGGCGCGTCGTTTTTGCTGCTGGCGGGCGTCGGCGTGCTGCGGATGCCCGACGTGTTTTCGCGCATGCAAGCCGCCACGAAAGCGTCGACGCTGGGCGTGGGGTGCATCCTGGTGGCGGTCGCCGTGCATTTCAACGACCTGGGCGTCACGGTGCGGGCGCTGGCCGCCAGCGTCTTCTTCCTGCTGACGGCCCCCGTGTCAGCGCACCTGCTGGGCCGGGCGTCGTATTTTCTGGGGGTGCCGTTGTGGGAAGGGACCGTGATCGATGAGTTGCGCAGCCGCTACGACCTGCGGACCCACAGGCTTGAGAGCAGCTTCGCCGCCACGGTGCCGAGTCCGGTCACGGGTGCGGATGCCCTTGTCGATGGGCATGGTGCGGCGCCTGATGACCAACGTCGGCACGACCCCGAGGGCGTGGAGTAGGCCGCACCACGTTGGGCCACACGACGCAAACAAACCGCGTCATAATTTTGTGGCTCTTGCGCACTCTTGATACTATCTTGAAAATTAATCGCTATGTAGCCGGTACGGGTTCGAGGCTGACGCGATAGCCCAGGTGTTCCAGTCGCCGTGTGAGCCGGTCGACGAGATGGTGACGCCGCTGGTGATCGAAATAGCTGGCTCCGAGCTCATGGTAGGGCGCATGGCGGGACAGCATGTGGAACGCACTGACGACGATGGAAGGCGCCACCGCAAGAATGGCCCGTTTCTTCCCACGGCGTGCGGCCAGGCGATGGCACAGGGCCGACACGTAAGGCCCTTGGGCCCGGGGCGCGGCATGGGCCATCTGTGTCAGGCCGGCCCGCAGGGCGCGATTGCCTGGGCGCGTCTTCCCTGAGCGATGTTTCCCTGCGCGTTCATCGTTGCCCGGTGCGACGCCCGTCCAGGCGGCCAGGCAGGCCGCCGTGCCGAACCGCGTCATCTCCGTGCCCCATTCCGCCACTAGCAGCTCGGCCCCCCGCTGCTCCACGCCGGGAATGGTGTCCAGCACACTGACGGCGTGAGCAAACGACAGAGGCTCAGTGGGCGTGTCCAGGGCGCCTGGATTCCCGTCTGCCTGCTCCGCTGTTGGGGTGGGTGGCGCACCCGGCGCGAGCGTCATCAAGCTGTGGGTAATATCCACACTGAGCGTAGCAATCTGCTCATCCAGGAAGTCGACATGCGCCAGTTGCAGGGCCAGCAGCCGCCGGTGATGGTCGCGCATCAGGCCGGTCAGCGCCTGCTCCAGCAGGGGCATCTTGGTGCGCATGCGCCCTTTGGCCAGCTCAGCCATGGGGGCTGGGTCCGCCCGCCCCGCGAGCCACGCCGCCAAGATGGCCCGGCCCGACACCCCCATGATGTCCGTCGCCACCGCCGCCAGCTTGATATTGGCCCGCGCCAACACCCCTTGGACGCGGTTCACTTCGCGGCTACGTTCCTGCACCAGCTTGGTGCGATACCGCGTCAAGTCCCGGAGGTCGCGCTGCCCTACCGGTGGAATGAAGCGGGCCTGCAGCAGACCATAGCGCATCAGTTTGGCCAGCCACCGCGCATCCGCCTTGTCCGTCTTACGCCCAGGCACTTGCTTCACATGGGCCGCGTTCACCAAGAAGATGGTGAAGTTGCCTTCCAAGAGGTTATACACGGGGCGCCAGTACTCGCCGGTGCTCTCCATGGCCACGTGCGTAATGCCCGCCGCGGCCAGCCAGTCCGACAACCTCAGCAGGTCTGCCGTCATGGTCCCGAACTCCTGCAACTCCACAAGGCCGTCCGCCTGCTGGCCCGCGGGGTCGGGCCTCACGCGGCACGCCATCACCGTCTTCTTGTGCACATCCCACCCTGCACCATGGGGGAAGAGCACGTCCATGCGCCCCCTCCGGAAGCTGGGCGGGCTGGCGGGATACCCCGACATGACGATTCTATCGTGCGTGCTCCGCTTCCGCGGGGAAGCTGGCGACACTCCTTGGTGCCTGGAGGTATCCGGGTTCCAACTCTGCTGCAGGCTCGCGGCACCAACATCGAAACGACCTCACGGCCAGCCCAGATGCGCACATTCTACCCCGCACTGGAGGCGCGGGCTCGCACATGTCTCTTTTCATGGCTCTTGGTGCCCCGTAGGGCATGACAACTCTGCTGAAAATAGAGAAGCTCTTTTCATCCGCGGTGGTGAGCGCCAGTTCATGAGCTACTGCTGGCGAAGTCTCCTCGGGTTATGCGGCGGCGCCAGCCGCCATCAGCCGGGCGAACGGCGTGATACGGGTCTTGGCCCGCGAGGTCTCCAGGAACCATTCGCCGAGCCGCAACACGTTCAGCCCCACGGCGGCGAGGATGTGTCCCAGGTGCACTCGCCTCAGGCCGATGTCACGGGTCCGTCGCAGGCACATGCTGCGGGTCTCGCGCGAGATCGTCCCTTCGATACCGGCCCGGCGGCCATACTCCGCCTGAAACGCTTCTGTGGCTTCCCGTTGCCGAGCCGTCTGGAGCGCTTGATATTGCGGCAGAGGCTGGATGGTGAGCGCCCGCCGGGGGTAGCGCTTTTTCGAGCGTATGCACTGGGCGACGTGGTCACAGCGGTGACCATCTGTGCTCGAGAACTTCACCTTGATGACCGCATGCTTGCGGTGATCGATGGCGGGCGTCCAGCTGATGCTGGTCTTGCCGGCCGGACAGGTCGCCTGGTGCTGGGCCCCATCGATCGGGAAATGCTGGGCGTTAAAGCCGGCCCCTGCGCGGGCTTGCCAGTGATAGTCGAGGCGTGTGGGTCCCAAGAGATCCACGCCGTAGCGCTCCTGACTCCTGACAAGCAGGTGGGCGTCCAGGAAGCCGGTGTCCACGATGTGCGTGCCAGGGAGTAAGCCCCGCTGCTGCAGCGCCGCGTGGATCTTGGGAGTGGCCTCCCCATCGGCCGTCGGGCCACTCATGGTTTCGACGTGCGTGATGAGATGCGGGGCATCATCCTCACAGGTTTCCGTGAGATGGACTTTGTAGCCCACCCATGGGGTCGTGTGCTTGCGCGCATCGTGGGCTTCCGCATCATAGGGAGAGCTGATGAACTGTGCGGCCGGCGGAATGTTGTCGGCCTCGCGCCAGTGCAGCTGGGTGCCGTCCCACCAATAGTTTTGGAGCCAGACCCGGCGCAGGAGGGCGACAGCGGGCACCTCGCGCAGCCAGGGCGGGGCATCGGCGTGATCGATGGCTGCCAGTATGCGCCAGCCATCATGCCCAATGGTCAGTGTCAGAGCGGCACGGGCCGGCTGTGTACTTGGGAGCCGATCATCCTCCGCTCGTCGCGCATAGCGGTCCCACCAATCGGGATGGCTCACGGCCCGTAACCACTCCGGAGCGACGACGGCAAGTGTATTCAGCACATGCCGCATCGCTTCGCCGACGACCTCGATGCGGTTCAACGCCCGCACCGCCGCCAGAATATGGGTGGAGTCCGTCCGCTGCCGCCCCCTCGCCTTGACGAGTTGACGGTCACGGCACCACGTGAGCAACGTGTCAAACAGGAGGGACTCCGCCGACCCGGCCAGCAGGCGGCCGCGAAATTCACTGAGGACCGACGCATCGAACCCGGGGTCTGTGAGTTCCAGGCGCAGGACGTATTTCCAATCGATACGGCCGCGTACCGCGTGCACTGCTTGGCGATCCGACAGCCCTTCAGCGAATTGCAGGATCGTCACGAGCGCGAGCTGCCAGGGGGGTTGGGCAGGCTGTCCGTGCGTGGGAAAGAGCGCCAGAAAGGCGTCATCCGTGAACAACGCATCCAACTCATCGGCTACCCGCAGGTACTTGTGCCCCTTGGGAAACGCGGCGCGGGCGACACGCGCCGTTTCAGGGGGGACAGGCTCAATCGGCATTGGGCGAAGCATGGTACACCTCCAAGGCTATTCATGAAATCTTCGCAATGCCGATGGATCGTATCAATGCTTGAACGACTTCGCCAGCAGTATCAAGATTGCGTAAGACCCGCAATTCAAGCTGACTCCAGGCGATGTAATCAAGCCGACGCCCTGATAAAATCAAGCTGCTACACCTAGCAAAGCCCAGCTCTCGCTGGATGGAAGGAGAGAGGATGCGACAGACGCCCATGAGGACATTGCTGTGGATGGTGACCATAGTGATCGCTGTTGGCATAGCAGCCTGCAGTGGCGTGCGCAGTGTCACCATGTCGTCATTCGAGACTGCCTTCGCTGGTCATCAATCCGGGATCGCGGCTGTCAGCGAAGGGAGCGACACCACGGCCAGACCATGTCAGGATATGAATCTCGACGTGGCGCTGGCGGAAAAACTCTCAGGGGGCTGGCGGCTGCCAACGCTGGCTCAGCCCCGGACGCCCCCACGCCGATCTCACCCCTGGACCATGAAGAGGTCATCGAGAAGTACGACCCCTGGGAATCCTTTAACAGAAGGATGTTCGCCTTCAACCGGCGGCTCGATCGGCTCGTCCTGAAGCCGGTGGCGACGGTGTGGGACAGGGCTCTCCCCGATCCGGTGCAGGAGAGCATCGGGAACTTCTTCGCGAACCTCAGCATGCCACCTCGCTTGGTCACCAACCTCTTCCAGCGCGACATCGAGGGTGCCGGCCGGGAAATGGCCCGCTTTTTTCTGAACGTCTCGATGGGCGTGCTCGGCTTCTTCGATGTCGCAGCGGAGCTGGGCATCGCCAAGAGCGATGCAGACACCGGTCAGACCCTGGGTATCTATGGCGTCGGACCCGGTCCATATCTGGTCTTGCCCGTCTTCCCGCCGCTGACGGCCCGCGACGGCATCGGCTTCGCCGTTGATAGTGCGATGACTCCGCTCAGCTACGTCGTCCCGTCGGCTGCGAACACGGGCAGTCGGGGGGTGAACATCGTCAACGAGCGGGCGGACAATCTGGACCGCTTTGAGGGCGTTGAAGATGAGGTCCTCGACCTATACACAGCGGTGCGGAACGCCTATCTCCAACGACGGCAGAGGGCCATCCAGGATGGGGGGAGGCGGTATACACCTGACGCCAAGTAGCGGACGTCGCTCTGCGGCTGCGCAGGTGGGGGGCTTGGCGGGAGCGCTCTTGGTCCCCGGCCCCCCTTACTGTAGATCAGTTGGCCCAAGGAGAGCCTTGAGGCGGTGCGGACCATCGACTTCACCCCTTCAGCCCCCCAGCGGATAGGCCAGACACCACGAAGCGATAGCACGCGAACGACAGCGCGATCGGTGGCAGGCTGGCGATGAAACCACCAGTCACCAACATCCCCCAGTTCACACTGTGCCGCCCAATGAACTCCGCCAAGGCCACCGGCACGGTCTTGGAGGCATAGGTAGAGGTGAAAATCAGGGC
>Ga0081538_10001734_pt1 | contig 22156 bp, 15 predicted proteins | sample TabmetS5T2R1_FD_71022 | JGI IMG/M metagenome (GOLD analysis project Ga0081538, IMG submission 71022) | Tabebuia heterophylla rhizosphere microbial communities from the University of Puerto Rico - S5T2R1 | ecosystem: Host-associated > Plants > Roots > Rhizosphere ...
CTCCCCTGGCAATCGACGGCGAGCAGCAAACATGCGTACATGGCTCGCCCATCCACCAGCACTGTACAGGCACCGCAATCCCCCATATCGCAAACCTTCTTCGTACCGGTCAGATGGAGGTCGTCGCGCAGGGCGTCGAGGAGCGTGCGTCGCGGCTCCAGAACGAGCTTGTATTCAATGGCGTTGACGTTCAGGCGGAGGGTTCGGTCAGGTGGCTGCATTGGCTCCATCCTTCTCGTCGATAGTATGACCAGTGCTTCCAAACCCGTCTTACCAGCTACGAGGATAGTGGGTTTGGTCGGCTACCGCGCAAGATAGCCTCCGCTAGTCATTCGCGTGGGCCGCCGCCCGGAGCGGTCCCGCCCGGGATCGATTCACCCTCGGTGGGCCTGCCAGGGGTTGGCGTTTGTCCTGCAACCAGTGAGCGCTGGGTCGCGTCGTCCAATTCGCCGGTGACTGGTAAACCGTATTTCGCTTGATAGGCACGGAGCGCAGCCTCGGTTTGTAAGGTGAAGGCGCCTTTCTCGGAACCCGTCGGGAATCCCTCTGCGTCTAACCGCTCTTGGTAGCGGCGGAGTTGAGCCTCGTTCAGTTGTTGCGGTGGGGTGCTCTTCCGGACCGCATATTCCTCCGCCCGCTTCTGCTGCGCTTCACTAGGTCCGAGCCTTTCCTGTGGTGCGCTATCCTGCCATCGGACAGAGAGGCCGACGAATACGGCCGCTCCAACGACCACAGCGATGGCCAAGGTAATCAGTAGAGCCCGCATATTTCTCTCCCCAAAGCGTTGGGTTTGCACCAGCCGTTGCCTGGGCGACATCGCCGCCTGCTTCGGGAAAACCCATGCAGAAAGGCTGCGGCATCAACACCAATGAAGTAAGCCCCGCTGTCGGCTGTGCAGTGCAAGTCTCGTTCCCGAGTCCGCCTGCCAAGGAGGTCGTTCCTAGTGCCCGTATAAACGGCAGGGCAGCGCTGTGTGCGGGCTTCATCGGCTCTCATCTTGACAAATCGACGACCTCGGCCGTCTCAGACTGAGAGGCGCGGCCGGCGGGCGGGATGCGACGCGGCCTGAGGCGCGCATCAAGCCTTGGATGGCATTTTTCCTGCACCCCTGTACAGGCGCCCCGGGATCGCGCGCAATAGCCGATGGGGCCGGATCTTTGAACGGTTTACCGCTGGCCTCAACTGGCGCATCAGAGGTACATTATGTCTATACATGCAGATGTCGATGTGGTCCGCAAGCTTGTGTGACGTCTCGGGAGCTCGGACTGGCCCTCGCTTGCCCCTTCGCTGCGCACGCATGGGGCTCTTATGCTGCCGTGAGGGCGTGTTGTTCGCTAGTCATGAGAAAGGAGTCTACGATGCCTGAGGTGCTTGCCAAACCAGAGCTGGAAGCCATGCATGCATATTGGCGGGCGGCCAACTACCTCTCCGTCGGCCAAATCTATCTCCTGCACAATCCCCTGCTGCGAGAACCCCTGACGTTGGAGCATATCAAGCCACGACTGCTCGGACATTGGGGCACCACGCCGGGGTTGAACTTCATCTACGTCCATCTCAATCGTGTCATCAAAAAGTACGACCTCAACATGATCTACATCTGCGGCCCCGGGCACGGCGGCCCCGGCATGGTCGCGAACACCTATCTGGAGGGCACCTACAGCGAGCTGTACCCGGATATTTCCCAGGATGCGGAGGGCATGCAAAAGCTCTTCAAACAGTTCTCTTTCCCCGGCGGCATCCCCAGCCATGCGGCGCCCGAGACCCCGGGCTCCATCAACGAAGGAGGGGAACTTGGCTATGCCGTCTCGCACGCCTACGGGGCGGCCTTCGACAATCCAGACCTCATCGTCGCCTGCGTGGTGGGAGACGGAGAGGCCGAAACCGGTCCCCTCGCCACGGCCTGGCATTCCAACAAGTTTCTTAACCCGATCAGCGATGGCGCTGTGCTCCCCATCTTGCACCTCAACGGGTACAAAATCGCCAATCCGACCGTGCTGGCCCGCATCAGCCACGAGGAGCTGGAAAGTCTGTTCATCGGCTACGGGTACAAGCCCTACATCGTCGAAGGCGCTGACCCCGAGCAGATGCATCAGCTGATGGCAGCTACTTTGGATACGGTGATCGAGGACATTCGCGCCATTCAGCAACAGGCGCGCGCCAATGGCACGGCTCACCGACCACGGTGGCCGATGATCATTCTGCGCACTCCCAAGGGCTGGACTGGACCGAAGGAGGTGGATGGGCAGAAAACCGAGGGTTTTTGGCGCTCACACCAGGTCCCCTTCGCCGAGATGGCGTCGAAGCCGGAGCACATCAAGCTCCTGGCGGAATGGATGCAGAGCTACAAACCTGAGGAACTGTTTGAGCAGAACGGCACGCTGCGGCCCGAGCTGGCCCGACTTGCTCCTGTAGGGACGCGGCGTATGGGCGCCAATCCCCATGCCAACGGCGGCCTACTGCTCAAAGAGCTGAAGATGCCCGATCTCCGAGGCTATGCGGTCGACGTTCCCAAGCCTGGGGTCGTGGTCGCAGAGGCAACGCGCGTCGTCGGGCAATTCCTGCGCGACGTCATGAAGCTCAACTTGGGGCCCCGGAATTTTCGAGTGTTTGGCCCCGATGAGACGGCGTCAAACCGGCTCAGCGCTCTCTTCGAGGTGACGGAGCGCACTTGGGTGGCCGACACCGTCCCCGAGGATGACCACCTAGCCGCCGACGGGCGGGTGATGGAGATCCTCAGCGAGCATACTTGCCAGGGTTGGCTGGAAGGCTATCTGCTGACCGGCCGGCACGGTGTGTTTAATACTTATGAGGCCTTCGTGCACATCGTCGATTCCATGTTCAACCAACACGCCAAGTGGCTCGATGTGACCAGCAAGGAGATCCCCTGGCGCCGGCCGATCGCCTCGCTGAACTACCTGCTGAGCTCGCACGTCTGGCGCCAGGACCATAATGGCTTTTCCCATCAGGATCCCGGCTTCATCGATCATGTGGTGAACAAGAAGGCCGATGTGATCCGAGTCTATTTTCCCCCCGATGCCAACACCCTGCTCTCCGTCACCGATCATTGTCTGCGCAGCCGCAATTACGTCAATGTCATTGTCGCGGGCAAGCAACCCGCGCTGCAATACCTGGACATGGAGGCAGCCATCAAGCACTGCACCGCCGGCATCGGCATCTGGGAATGGGCCAGCAATGATAAAGGCACGGAGCCTGACGTGGTGATGGCCTGCTGCGGCGACATTCCCACGCTGGAGACGCTGGCGGCGGTCGATTTCTTACACCGACACATCCCAGAGCTCAAAATTCGGGTGGTCAATGTGGTGGATTTGATGGTGCTGCAACCCCGGGAGGAGCGTCCCCACGGCTTGTCCGGTCGAGACTTCGATGCCTTGTTCACCACCGATAGGCCGATCATCTTCGCCTACCACGGCTATCCCTGGCTGATCCATCGCCTCGCCTACCGCCGGACGAACCATCCCAATCTCCATGTCCGCGGTTATAAGGAAGAGGGTACGACCACGACGCCCTTCGACATGGTAGTACGCAACGATCTCGATCGTTTTCATCTGGTGGCGGACGTCATCGATCGCGTCCCCAAGCTCGGTTACCTCGCGGCCCATACCAAGCAGGCGGTGCGCGACAAGCTGATCGAGCACAAGGAGTACATCGTTAAATACGGCGATGATCTGCCAGAGATCCGCGATTGGAAGTGGCCCGCAGCATGAAATCGTGTGCCGCGAGTGCCCCGAGGGATAGCCATGCAACCTGAGCGTCGATCGGATGGACACATGATCCTGTGCCTGAACAGCGGCTCTTCTTCGCTGAAGTTCGCCCTCTACCAGCTCAGGGGGCCGGACGAGCGACGGCTTGCCCAAGGAGCGGTGGAGCGCATCGGCCTGACAGACGGACACCTCTGGATCCAGGGTGCGGACGATAAAGATCTGGTGGATGAACGCCGTGATTTCCCCGACCATACGGCGGCGGTCGAGGCGATGTTCACGGCTGCCGCGCAGATGGGTTTTCCGCCCCCGGTCGCGGTGGGCCACCGTGTGGTCCACGGGGGACCGGATCATACCGCGCCCGAGCGGGTGGGGGCGCCGCTCCTGGCCGAGCTGCAAAGGCTGGTCCCCTTTGCCCCTCTGCACTTACCCAGTGCGATCCAGGGCATTGAGGCGGTGGCATCGCGCTTTCCCGATCTACCGCAAGTGGCGTGCTTTGACACTGCGTTCCACCACCGTATGCCGGAGGTGGCACAGCGCTTCCCACTGCCACGTGATCTGTGGGATGAGGGCGTGCGCCGCTATGGCTTCCATGGGCTCTCCTACGAGTACATCATGGCGACCCTCGGAGCGGCGGCCCAGGGTCGCCTGCTTATCGCGCACCTGGGGAACGGCGCCAGCCTGGCGGCGGTGCACAACGGTCAGCCGCGCGATACGAGCATGGGGTTCACGCCGACCGGCGGCGTCATGATGGGAACCCGCAGCGGTGATCTCGACCCTGGGGTCCTGATCCATCTCATGCACGGCAAGGGTTATGACGCAGGACAGCTCGAAGATCTGGTGAACCATCAGGCTGGGCTGCTCGGGGTGTCCGGCCTCAGCCCCGACATGAAGACGCTACTAGAACAACGACAGCATGAGCCACACGCCGCGCAGGCGGTGGAGCTCTTTTGTTATCAGCTCCGCAAGTACATCGGGGCGCTGACGGCGGTGCTGGGCGGGCTTGACACCCTGGTCTTCACCGGAGGCATCGGCGAGCGCGCCGCCCCGGTGCGTTGGGAAACCTGCCAGGGACTGGCCTATCTCGGCATCGCTCTCGACCCCCAGCGGAATGCGGCGCATGCCGAGGTCATCTCCACGCCGCAGAGTACCTGCACGGTGCGAGTCATCCCCACCAACGAGGATCTGATGATCGCCCGTCACACACGCACGCTGCTCTTCTCGGGGGCGGAGCCTCGGCAGTCGTGAATGCGCCACAGTCGGGGCGTACGAGGTCCGGGCTAATGAGCACACAGGCGAACGAAGCCTCGTGCACCGCCGTTTTACGCCCACCCGAGCCCTCCCGCCTCGATGACATTGGCGTCAGGTTAAGGCGGTCGAGCTTGCCTCAGAACGAGCAATGCGTGCGTTATTGGCGGAGTATGCGGAGTATGGGGTGTATGGAGTATATATGGACTGGAATATGCGCGTTGTCAGGCTCATCATCTGCATTGGGCTTCTCATGTGCCTGCTGAGCACCACCTTGGTGGGTTGCGGGATCAACCGTCCGCCGGTTAAGAGTCTGGAGCAGTGGGAGCGGGACAGCAACAGGGTCCGGTCCAGGGAGTGAGATTCAGCTTATAAAGGCTCTATGCCCTGGGAAGACGTTGCTGCTATGATGCACATGATGTCGGCCAAGGGAGGCCATGGACCTTTGTAGGTCTTGAAGGGACCTGACCTGGTATGCCCATGTGGTCTACAAGCATTGGTCATGAGCAAGAGAGGAGAGGGAATCATGCCCATCCATCCGCTGGCGGGAAAACCCGTCGAGCCATCGATGTTGGTCAACATCCCCAGACTGGTGACGGCCTATTATGCTGAGCGTCCCGATCCCACCGTGCCTGAGCAGCGCGTGGCCTTTGGCACCTCTGGCCATCGGGGCTCGGCCTTCGGATGTGCGTTTAACGAGGCGCACATTTGGGCCATCACGCAGGCCATCTGTTCGTATCGCCAGCAGCACCACATCGACGGGCCGCTCTTCCTGGGCATGGATACCCACGCCCTGTCTGAGCCAGCCTTCGCTACCGCACTTGAGGTCCTGGCCGGGAATGGCGTCGAGGTGATGATCGACAGCCATAGCGGCTACACCCCAACCCCGGTTATCTCCCATGCCATCCTCACCTACAACCGAGGGCGTACGAGCGGCCTCGCGGACGGCATCGTCATCACTCCCTCCCATAACCCGCCGGAAGATGGCGGCTTCAAGTACAATCCTCCCCACGGGGGACCGGCGGAGACCGGCGTCACCGCCTGGATCGAAACACAGGCCAATCGGTTGCTCGCCGAAGACCTGCGCGGCGTGTCGCGCGTCCCCTACGCCCGTGCCCGCAAGGCCTCGACCACGCACGCCTATGACTACGTCAGCGCCTACGTCGGCGACCTGAGCGCAGTCGTCGACATGGAGGCGATTCGCGGCGCCAAGCTCCACATCGGTGTTGATCCGTTAGGGGGGGCGGGCGTGGCATACTGGGGGCCGATTGTCGAGCGCTATGGCATCGACGTGCAGGTCGTCAACGAGGCAGTCGACCCCACCTTCCGCTTCATGACCGTCGACTGGGACGGCAAGATCCGCATGGACTGCTCTTCGCCATATGCCATGGCAAGTCTCATTGCTTTGAAGGATCGTTTCGACCTCGCCTTTGCCAACGACACCGATCACGATCGCCATGGCGTCGTCACCCGCAGCGCCGGGCTGCTCAACCCGAATCATTATCTCGCTGTGGCGATCGCCTATCTGTTCACCCATCGCCCCCACTGGCGGCCGGACTCCGCCGTCGGCAAAACCGTGGTGAGCAGCAGCATGATCGACCGCGTGACGGCGCGACTCGGTCGCCGCCTGGTCGAAGTGCCCGTCGGGTTTAAGTGGTTTGTCGATGGTCTGCTCGATGGCTCTGTCGGCTTTGCCGGTGAAGAGAGCGCGGGAGCGTCCTTCTTGCGGCTCGATGGGACGGTGTGGACCACCGACAAAGATGGCATCATCCTGGGGCTGTTGGCGGCCGAGATGCTGGCCATCACCGGTCGTGAACCCGGCGAACTGTACCGCGACCTTACACGGGAGCTGGGCGAGCCGGTTTATGAGCGCCTCGATGCCCCCGCCACGCCCGCCCAGAAAGCGGCCCTGCTGCAGTTGTCGCCGCAGCAGATCCACGCCTCAGAGCTGGCGGGAGAGCCGATCATGGCCGTGCTCAGCGAAGCGCCCGGGAATGGCAGTGCCATCGGGGGACTCAAGGTGATCACCGCGAACGGCTGGTTTGCCGCTCGTCCCTCCGGCACCGAAAACGTGTACAAAATCTACGCCGAGAGCTTTCGCGGCGCCGACCATTTACGGCAGATCCAAGATGCGGCCCAGGCGCTCATTGCGAAGGTATCTGCCGTGGGTGTCTGATGCCCTTCTGGCCTGGACGGCCTGTTATAGTGCGGCAAGAGATCGATCGTGAGGGTCTATGGGGCTGGTGCTAGCACGCAGCACTAGGGAGGCTGGGCGATGGCGAGAACGAAAGAGCACGAGCGCCTGCAGGAGGCGCGGGAGAGCAATGTGCCGTGGCGCAAATGGGGCCCCTATCTCAGCGAGCGGCAGTGGGGGACGGTGCGGGAGGACTACAGCGACAATGGGGACGCCTGGAACTACCTTACGCACGATCAGGCTCGCTCCCGCGCCTATCGCTGGGGTGAGGATGGGCTGGCGGGGATCTGCGACGACCACCAGGTCTTGTGTTTTGCGCTGGCGCTCTGGAACGGCAAGGATCCGATCCTCAAGGAGCGGCTGTTTGGGCTGACCAATAGCGAGGGCAATCATGGCGAGGACGTGAAGGAGTACTACTTCTACCTCGACAGTACGCCGACCCACTCCTATATGAAGTACCTGTACAAATACCCCCAGGCGGCTTATCCCTATGCCAACCTAGTGGAAACGAATCGGCGGCGCTCGCGCCGCGAGTTCGAGTATGAACTCCTCGACACTGGCGTCTTCAGCGATGACCGCTACTTCGACGTCACCGTCGAGTATGCCAAGGCGGCGCCGGAGGATCTATTGATCCGCATCAGCATCCACAATCGCGGCCCTGAGGCCGCGCTCCTGCATCTGCTGCCGACCCTCTGGTTCCGCAACACCTGGTCGTGGCCTGACGGCGGTTCAAAGCCGATCCTCCAGGCCGTCGAGGGCTCGGCGCACAGTGTCATCCACGTGCACCATACCGACCCGCTGTTCCAGGAATCCTTGGACGACTACTACCTCGCCTGTGAAGGTGCGGTCCCGTTGCTGTTCACCGAGAACGAAACCAACAATGCCCGGCTCTTTGGCACGCCGAACGCGAGCCCATTCGTGAAGGACGGCATCAACAACGCCATCGTCCACGGGCAGCAGGACGCGGTGAATCCAGCCCATCGGGGCACGAAAGCCTCGGCCCACTACCAGCTCAGCGTCCGGGCTGCCGGTACGCAAGTTGTCCGGCTGCGTCTGACGCGCACGGCGCCAGGGCCGCTAGGCGATCCCTTTGAGACGTTCGACGCCGTGTTCCAGGCACAACTGCGGGAGGCGGATGAGTTTTATCGTGATGTGACCCCCGCCTCGGTGTCGACGGATGCGGCGCTGGTTATGCGCCAAGCTCTTGCCGGCATGCTGTGGAGCAAGCAGTATTACTACTTCGACGCCGACAGCTGGCTGGAGGACCACCAGGCTCACCCCCTCGACCCAGCCAGCCGCGCTTTCCGGAACCGCGACTGGTTCCATATGGTCAATGACGATATCATCTCCATGCCCGACAAATGGGAATACCCCTGGTATGCTGCTTGGGATCTGGCGTTTCACACCGTCGCGCTGGCGGCCGTCGACCCCGACTTCGCCAAACAGCAGCTTGACCTTATGCTCACCGGGCTCTACCTTCATCCCAACGGTCAGATCCCAGCCTACGAGTGGAACTTCAGCGACGTGAACCCACCGGTCCACGCCTGGGCTACCCTCTTTCTGACTCGGAACGAAGAGGCGCTGCGCGGTGAGGTCGACCTGGCGTTCCTGAAGTCGGCCTTCCATAAGCTCCTCCTCAATTTCACCTGGTGGGTCAACCGTAAAGACCGCTTCGGCAGGAATGTGTTCGAGGGCGGCTTCCTCGGCCTCGATAACATCGGCGTCTTCGACCGCAGCGCCCCGCTGCCCACCGGCGGGTATCTGGAGCAGGCCGACGGCACCGCGTGGATGGCCCTGTTCTGCCAGAACATGGGAGAGCTGGCGGTGGACCTCGCCGCCCACGACCCGACCTACGAGACGTTGGTCGAGAAGTTCCTCGACCATTTCCTGTGGATCGCCGCCGGTATGAATCGGGCTGGCGACGACGGCATGTGGGATGAGGCGGACGGCTTCTACTACGACATTCTCCGGCTCCCTGACGGCCGCGCCACGCGCCTCAAAGTGCGCTCCATGGTGGGCCTTCTGCCGCTCTGTGCCACGTCCGTGGTAGAGCCCTGGCAGCGGGAGCGCGTCCCGGCTGCGACGACCCTGCTCCTCGATCGCCTCCGCCAGATGCCGGAGCTGCTGCGCGTGATCCACCCCACTGGCCCGAGCTATTTCGGGGTCGGCGGGCGCGGAATCATCGCCCTGCTCAGCCCAGAGCGGCTGCGACGCGTGCTGGCGACGATGCTCGACGAGGGGGAGTTTTTAAGCCCCTACGGCATTCGTTCGCTCTCCAAGATCCATGAGCGGCATCCTTATGTGTTCCATGTCGGCGGTGATGAATACCGGGTGCATTATCTGCCGGCGGAGTCGGATAGCGGCATGTTCGGCGGCAATTCTAACTGGCGCGGGCCGATCTGGTTCCCGGTGAATGCCCTGATCATCCGAGCGCTCTTGAGCTTCTACCTGTACTACGGGGACACCTTCACCATCGAATGCCCCACTGGCTCCGGCCGCCTGATGAACCTCTTCGAGGTCGCCAAGGAGATCGCGGACCGCCTCACGCGCATCTTCCTACGGGACGAGCGTGGCAAGCGGCCCGTCTACGGCGGGACCGAGAAGTTCCAGTCTGACCCTCACTGGCGCGACCACCTTTTATTCTACGAGTACTTTCATGGCGACAACGGCGCCGGGCTCGGCGCCAGCCACCAGACGGGCTGGACGGGGTTGGTGGGTACCATCATCCAACTGTTCGGGGCGATGGATCCCCAACGTATCCTGGAGGTTGGCAAAATGGCGGCCTTCGGTCGCAGTCCGGCACAGACGTGAGACAGACGATACGTTTCGAGACGTCCGGCACCACGGTGAAGACCACTTACGCACGCTTGTGCCAGATCGACTTGGTTTGAACTTGCACAGCCCATCTGCGAGCCCGTAGGGCAGTGGGGACCGGCCAATGCCTCCTAAGGCGCGCGCCGGATTTCTCTTGCAAGGCCAAGATCAAGGCGCTGCTGACTGCCGGCGGTGGTAGGAGTCTTCAGGACGTGTCGGTGGATTTTCGAGGACCGAAGAGGAGATCGGCATGACGCAACGGCTAAGCGTGCTATTCTTCTTGGGCTGCCTAACGGGTTCGGTATTCGGACAGCCGGTCCAAAGCACTCTTGAGAAGATCCGCGCTACCAACACCATCACCATGGGGTACCGCGAGGCCTCCCTGCCGTTCTCCTACGTCGGCGATGAGAAAACACCTGTGGGCTATGTTGTCGACCTCTGCATGCGCGTTGCCGCTGGCATCCAGCAACAATTGGGCTTGAACGAGCTGCAAATCACGTGGACGCCGGTGACCCCAGAGAACCGCATATCCATGGTGACGAACGGCACGATTGATCTCGAGTGCGGCACCACGACGAACACGCTTTCCCGGCAGGAACAGGTGGATTTCAGTCATATGACGTTTGTGGACGGTGGCAGCTTGCTCGTCAGCACCGCCTCGAAGATCGACGGCCTCGCCGACATCGCCGGCAAGCGCGTTGCCGTGATCCCCGGTACTACCACGGAGAAAGTGATGGCTGAGTCGCTCCAGAAGGCGAACGTCGAGGTTGAGCTTGTGTGGGTGCGAGAGCACTCTGACGGCATCGCCGCGCTGGAGACCGGCAGCGCCGACGCCTATGCCTCGGATCGGGTGATCCTCATCGGCTTGGCGCTGACGTCCAAGGACCCGGCAAAGCTGGCGCTGTCCAACCAGTACTTGTCCTACGAACCGTATGGTCTGATGCTCCGCCGGGGAGACGCCGATTTTCGCCTGGCGGTCAATCGCGTGCTATCACAGTTGTATCGGTCCGGGCAAATCTATCCGATCTACGAACGCTGGTTCGGTGCCGTTGACCGTGCCAGTCCCCTTCTCCAATCGATGTATCTGCTGCACGGCCTCCCGGAGTAGTTGCGGTGGATGGCGGAAGGCTCATGAGAAGCCAAAAACCCCTCGTCGCAGCGGCTTCCCCCTGGACGCAGACCTGGTCACCCGCGATCTCGACTTTTCTATGCGCTGAACCGCACGTAGCGCAATAGCCGTCGCACCATCTCCTCCGTCTGGGCGGAGACGATCTCCATCTGCTCGGGCTCCTCACGTGCGTGCTTCGCCAGATGGCGGGCTGTCACGGTCAAAGCTGAAACAGCTTTCTCCACCTCAAGGCTCTGCTGAGCCAATAGTATCCCCAGGATCACCGATCCAAGGTTCGTCACCGCTTGCAAGACCACCGTCAGTTGCGCCGGACTCATGGCCATGAGGTGCGTTCGCACGCTCTCCACGAGTTCCCAGGGCATCCGTATGTCCTGCAACGGCCTGGCCATCGGTACCTCGGGCCCGAGGTCGCGCAAAAACGCCAACAGCGGTGCCCAAGCCGCCAACTGCAGCGCCGCCAGCGCTGGATCGGGATCGGGATGGAGCTCAAAATCACCGGGGAGGTGCTGGAGAATAACACTGATGGTGGCGTCGAGGCGGTCTACGATAAAATCGCGCTGCGTCGCATATAGCACATACAGCGTCTGACGCTGCAGATCAAGGACGCCGTCGGCCATGAGCTCGTCGGCCATGGCATTGGCCAAGTCCCACGACGACATCAGTACCGGATGGCCCTTGGGCGTGTGCAACGGCTCATCATTGACCAGCAGCATATAGACGCCATCAGCGGCACGTATGTCGGTCGTGTCGATATGTTCGGGCAGCTGCATCCGACCCCTTCCGCCGCAGTGCAGAGGGCTATTTCCCCGCAAAATTGGCTGGCCGTTTTTCGAGGAAGGCCGTTGTCCCTTCCCGCATGTCCTCGGTGCTGCAGATCACCCCAAACAGATTTTCCTCGAGTTGTAAGCCTTCGGCCAGGCTCATTTCCATCCCATGCTGCACGGCTTCGAGGATCATGCCCACGGCGAGCGGTGCTTTCGAGAGGATCTGCTGGGCCAGTTTCTCAGCCGTCTCCATGAGCTCGGCCGCCGGCACCACCCTATTGACCAGCCCAACTCGATGGGCCTCCTGGGCGGAGATCGGTTCGCCGGTCAGCATCATCTCTAGGGCGATGCCTTTGCCGACCAGACGAGGCAGCCGTTGGGTGCCACCGGCACCGGGGAAGAGGCCGAGGTTGATCTCCGGCTGACCAAAACGGGCATTGTCCGAGGCAATGCGGATGTGGCAGGCCATGGCCAGCTCGCAGCCACCGCCCAGCGCAAAGCCATTCACCGCCGCGATTACCGGCTTCCCCAGATGTGCAATGGCGCCGAACGCCAGGCGGTTCTTTTCCACGAAGGTCTTGGCGGCGACCGGCGTGGTCTGCGCTAACTGTTTCAAGAAATTGATGTCCGCTCCCGCGCAAAAGGCCCGATCACCAGCCCCCGAGAGGATGACCACCCCAACATCGGGGTCATGCTTGATGTCACCGAAGACCTCGGCCAGCTCTTCAAACATCTCGGGGCTCTGCGCGTTCAGAATGCGGGGTCGATTCAGCGTCACATAGCCTATCCGTGCCTTCTTCTCGTAGAGTAACGCCTCGTACGGCATCCGTTAACTCCTCTCGGGCGGCTAGCGCCCATGAAACGGCGGCAACGGTTGCTTGCTGAGAAACGCCTGGACGCCGGTGAGGAGCGGCGGCTCGGACATCGGAGAACTCCTTGAACGCTATGCCACCCGCGCCACACAGCGCGCGCACAGGGTGGGGTGCTCGGGGTGTTGCCCGACGCTTTCGCACCAGTGCCAGCACCGCACGCACTTCAACCCGGGGGCGCGTCGAACCTGGACTGTCACCTCCGGCAGGATGTCGCTGCCCATCGCCTCGGTCGGCGCCGCATCGGATGAATGCACCGTAAGCGCCGACACGATGCAGATGCTGGCGAGGGTGCCGGCATAAGCATGAAGGAGGTCACGCCGTTCGCCGGCGGGCACGTACAGATCGATTGCCGCTTCCAGGGAGGTGCCGATGAGCCGTTGATGACGCGCCTGTTCCAGCGCCTTCAGGATCTCGCCGCGCACCTCCAACAGGAGCTCCCAGCGAGCCGCCAGTGCATCATCGACGTAGGCCGGTTCGACCTGGGGAAATTCGCTCAGATGGACGCTCGACTCGTCCCGACTGGCAGCCGGCAGATATCCCCAGATCTCCTCCGCGGTGAACGCCAGGATGGGCGCCATCAGCTTGACCAGCGCCAGCAGGGTCCCGTGCAACACGGTCTGTGCACTACGACGTTCCGCTGCATCGGCCCTGGCGGTATACAGCGTATCTTTCAGCACATCGAGATAAAACGAGCTCAGGTCGACGACGCAGAAGTTATGCAGGGTATGGAACGCGATGTGGTATTCATGGTCGTGATAGGCCCGTCGCACCCGCTCGATCGTCTTCTGCAGGCGGTGCAGCATCAGGCGATCCAGCTCCTGCAGTTCCGGATACGGCAAACGGTCCGCCGGCGGGTCGAAATCGGCCAGGTTCCCCAGAAGAAACCGGCAGGTGTTACGGACGCGGCGATACACCTCGACCAGATGGCCGGTGATCTCATCATCCGGGCCGCGCACGTCCTCGCGGAAATTCTCCGACGCCACCCACAGACGTAGGATCTCGGCGCCCTGTTTTTCGATGACCTCCTGCGGGGCCACGACGTTGCCGAGCGACTTGGACATCTTGCGCCCCTGCGCGTCGACGGTGAAGCCGTGCGTCAGGACTGCGTCGTAAGGGGCGTGATCGCGTGTGCCGACGGCGGTCAACAGGGAGGTATGGAACCAGCCGCGATGTTGGTCGCTGCCTTCAAGGTAGAGGTCAGCTGGCCATCTCAGATCGGGATGGTGTTCGAGCACGGCGGCATGGCTAACCCCAGAATCGAACCACACATCCAGAATATCCGTCTCTTTAGCGAAGCGGTCCCCGCCGCATTCGGGGCAACGGTAGCCGGGGGGGAGCAGCTCGGCGGCGTCGCGCTCGAACCAGGCGTCCGCGCCTTCACGCTCGACCACGTCAGCCACATGTTCGGCCAGCTCCTGACGGGCCAGCGTGGCCTGGCAGCTTTGGCAATAAAACACCGTGATCGGCACCCCCCACGCCCGTTGGCGGGAGATGCACCAGTCGGGACGGCTCTCTACCATGTTGTAGATACGCTCTTCGCCCCACGGAGGGATCCATTGCACGCGGCGGATCTCTTCCAGTGCCCGGCGCCGCAGGTCGTTGGCCTGCATCGAAATGAACCATTGCGCCGTGCCGCGGAAGATCACTGGATTCTTGCACCGCCAGCAGTGCGGATAAGAGTGGGTGATGGGCTCTGCCTTGAGCAACAATCCATCGGCGCGCAGCTTGTCGACGATCACCGGGTTCGCCTCCCAGACGTTCATACCTGCGAACAGCGGCGTCCCCGGCAGGAACCGCCCGTCATCCCCCACCGGATTGTAGATCTCCAGGCGATATTTGATGCCCATCTCATAATCTTCCTGCCCATGGCCAGGGGCGGTATGGACACATCCAGTCCCCTGCTCGAGGGTGACATGCTCGCCCAGGATGAACACCGACTCGCGGTCGGCGAATGGGTGGCGGGCCTTTAGCCCTTCTACCGCCTCACCGGGCATGGTGTGAAGGATGCGATACTTCGGAAAGCCGAGTTTTTGCAGCACAGGATCAGCGAGTTCCTTCGCCAGCAGAAAGACTTCGCCGTCGGCCTCGGCCCACACGTACTCGTATGAGGGATGAAATGCCACCGCCAAGTTCGCCGGCAGGGTCCAGGGGGTGGTGGTCCAGATCAGCACCGCCGCCTGCTTGCCCTGTAGAAACGGCAGCGTGGCCTGCGACGCAGGGGTGAGCGGGAATTTCACCCAGATCGACTCGTCAGTGCGATCCTCATATTCCACCTCGGCCTCGGCCAGGGCTGTCTGGTCGGTGATGCACCAGTGTACGGGCTTCACCCCTTTGTACACCCCCCCACGCCCGAAAAAACGTCCAAGCTCGCGGACGATCGTGGCCTCGTAGGGATAGCTCATGGTGAGATAGGGGGATTCCCAATCGGCGAAGCCCCCCAGCCGCTTGAACTCCCGCCGCTGGATATCGATGAAGTGTTCGGCAAAGGCGCGACAGCGTCGGCGAATGTCCGCTTTGCTCATGCCGGCTTTCTTGTCTCCGAGCTCAAGGTCGACCTGGTGCTCGATCGGCAGGCCATGGCAATCCCAACCTGGCACGTACACAGCGTTATAGCCTTCCATGCTCTTGACACGCACCACAAAGTCTTTGAGAATTTTATTAAAGGCGGTGCCGAGGTGGATGTGCCCATTGGCGTAGGGCGGCCCGTCATGCAGAATATATTTCGGGCGATCGGCGTACTTCTGCCGCAATTTCTGATAGATATGTTCCTGTTCCCAGCGGTGCAGGAGCTCCTGCTCGAGCTTCCCCAGGTTGGCTTTCATGGGAAAAGCGCTCTTGGGCAGGTTGACGGTATCCTTGTAATCCATGAGCACGTCCCTCTCATCTGCGAGCAAAAGCTCGTCGTGCACATCCAGCTGTGCAATGACCGCAACCTTGCGGGTCAATCTGAGGCCAGCACACTCTCTAGGGCAACTACGAGCGGTGGGAGGTTCTCCACCACTGTTAGCTAGCGAATGGCGAAATCGACCACATCATGACCATGCATGAGGCGACTTCCCGCACCGACGCTCTGTGGCCACGGGACGCCAGGCTCGTGGAACCGTTCTTCCCGGGGGGCCCGACTTGCGGCCTCAGCGATGATTTCCGGTAGCCGGATCCACGGCCGATTCACGAGGCGATCTGCGTCAAGGTCCTCCCGCTACGACAGCTTCATGGCCTCGCGCACCTCGGCCATCGTGGCTTGGGCGGTGTGCCGGGCTTTCTTGCTGCCCTCCTCGAACACGGTCAAGACCTCTTGCGGCCTGTCTTCAAGTTCGCGGCGCTTCTCTAAAATGGGACGCATCTCCCGCAATAAATTGGTACTCATCATCTTCTTGCAATCGATGCAGCCGATGCCGGCGGTTCGACATTCACGATCGACCAGTGCGATGGTGTCTGGTGGGCTGTAGATCTTATGGAAATCAAACACCGGGCACACTTCCGGATTGCCCGGATCGCTGCGTCGCTTGCGGGCCGGATCGGTCATCATCACCCTGATCTTACTGTCGATCTCCTCCGGGGCATCGGTGAGGTAGAGCGCATTATTGTAGCTCTTGCTCATCTTCCGTCCGTCCAACCCCGGCACCTTCGGCGTCTCGGTCAGGAGCGGCTCGGGCTCCGGGAAGACGGGCGCGTAGAGATGATTGAACCGCCGCGCGATGTCGCGCGCGAGCTCGATATGCGGCACCTGATCGATGCCCACCGGCACATAATCACCCTTGTAGATGATGATGTCGGCGGTCTGCAACAACGGGTAGCCCAGAAAACCGTAGGTGGTGAGGTCTTTGTCTTTGATCTGTTGTTGCTGCTCTTTATAGCTGGGTACACGCTCTAGCCAGGGCACTGGCGTGATCATCGACAACAGCAAGTGCAGCTCAGCATGCTCCGGCACGTGCGATTGGATAAATAGCGTACACTTCTCCGGGTTGAGCCCCACCGCCAGAAAGCCCGCCATGTTATCCAGCATGTTTGCTTTCAAGGCATCGGTGTCGGCATAGTCGGTGGTCAGGGCGTGCCAATCGGCGATGAAGTAATAGCCCTCGTACTGATGCTGCAGTTCCTGCCAATTTTTCAAGGCGCCCAGATAGTTACCTAAATGCAAGGGGCCGGAGGAACGGATGCCGCTGAGCACACGCGTGTTGGCCATGCAAGCCTCTCCCTCAGATACTGCGTAGAAAATTGATAGTCCCCCGAATGAGGGGGAAGATCACCTGCTGAATCGCCCCGCTCATGAATAATACCAGAAGGATGATGAACCCATAGGGTTCGAGTTGGCTGAAGGTGATGGCTTGGCGACGGGGCAATACTCCATTTAACACCCGAGCACCGTCTAACGGTGGAACTGGCAACAGGTTGAAAATCGCCAACCCGACGTTAATCCACATACTGGCGTTGAGCATGCCGAACAGGGGAATGGCAATGCCGGTCGCGAGCGGAGAGGCAGCCCACCACGACGGGCTGGGAAACCACTTGATGGCCAATGCCGACGCAATTGCTAGGAGAAGATTCATCGCCGGCCCCGCGAGCGCCACCCAGATCATGTCGGTATGCGGTCGGCGCAGGTTATGGGGATTGACCGGCACGGGCTTGGCCCATCCGATGACCGGCGTCCGGGTGATCATGCCGAACAGGATGAAAAATGTGCCCAGAGGATCCATATGTTTGATGGGGTTCAAGGTCAACCGCCCCGCCCAGCGCGCCGTCTCGTCGCCGAACTGCAGGGCCACATAGCCATGGGCCAGTTCATGGAGCGTCAGGGCCAGCAGCAGAGGCGGCAAGCTGATCGCAATGGTTTGGATGATTCCCGCTACGTCCATAAATCCAGGGCTCCTATGCGCGTGAAGCACGCATCCGATCGTCACCTATCAGATTCGACGAGGGCTAAGTCTTGACCACTGAAACCGTCAATGGGCACAGATGAGCGCCGTTGAAGGCCGATCACATCACATGTTTCTGTTTATCTGAGGGTGCCCCCGTCGTGAGTTTTCGTCGCTGTGCGCCGCTGCCGATATGCTCATGAGCCCGGGATCTGCACCAAAGCGCTACGTACCAAGGCTTCCTCCGCCTCCCTGTCGCTCGCCTCTCCATCCAGCTTCGCTGCCAGCACACGCGCCAGCAGGCGACCGATCTGTGGACCTTGTGGCACGCCGAGGCGTTTGAGATCGTCCCCCGTCAGGTCCGGTCGGATGTATCGCCAGGTCGTGAGGTAGCGCTCGACGTCCTGGTGCACCTCGCGACCGGGGCAACGGGCGAGGAGCAGTGGGAGCATCTCCAATGGCAGCGCTCGCAGCGCCGCAACCACCTCACTGGGGCGCCGATTGTCCGTTGTGCACAGTCGCCGGCCAGCCCCCTCGACGGCGCTCAGGCCGTCGACCAACTCCTGTATCGTGCGGGGCGCTAGCGCTAAGCGGGCACCAGCCCGTCGCAGGACGTTCACGTCCAAGCCGTGAAACAGGCCGGCAAGGTACACCGGCCAGGCCTGGCCGAGCACGTCGGGGTGGGTCTCGGCCAGCTCCGCCCGCGCCTCGGCGACGCGCGTGAGCAGCGCCAGCCGGTCCGGGGATAGTCCAAGGTCGGCATCGATGCGCGACAGGATCCCCAGTTCCTCCAGACGTTTCAGACAGGCGACTGGGGACTCCCCCACCAGCATAAAGCGCAATTCCCGCCACAGACGCGCCCCTGACAGCAACTCGAGCCAACCCTTGTCGACGGCGCGCCCCAGCAATCGCAGCGTGTGTCGATGCAGGACGAAGCCGAAGCGCTGCTCCAGACGGATGGCGCGAAACATACGCGTGGGATCATCGCGAAAGCTACGATTGTGCAGCACACGTATGACGCCCTCGGTAAGGTCTCTGCTGCCTCCATGCTCATCAATCAACCTAAACGCCTCAGGGCCATTCAGGGCAAACGCTAAGGTATTAATGCTGAAATCCCGCCGACTGAGGTCATCGCGTATGGTGCCTGGTTCAACGGTCGGTAGCGCGGCCGGGTGCTTATAGGTCTCCCGCCGGGCGGTCGCCACGTCGATTTTGTGACCATCATGAGTGATGACAACCGCAGTGCCGAAGGCAGACGGTCCCTTACAAATACTGCCGGTCTCGGCCGCGAGCTGTCGCGCAAACGCCACGCCATCCCCCTCAACGGTTAGGTCTAGATCCTCATCACGTACCCCGAGCAGTAGATCTCGCACAAAGCCTCCCACCGCATAAACGCGCACGCCGTGCGCGTCTGCGGTGCGCGCCGCGGCCTGAAGTAGCTGTTGCAGCGCTGGCGATACCCGCATGCGGCAGCGCTCGACTAGGTCCATAGCGCTGTCTGGGTTGAGGCCTGTGGGCGGCTGACTCTTGACGGCTGTTGCTGGCGACGTATGATGGTTCACACGGTTCCCACCTGCCGATCTGGAACGACGGCGTTGAAGTGCAGGACGGGTCGCTGGCCCGAGGTTGCGCCGTGTGTGACGTCGGGCTCTGGCGACATGGTGGACATGCGCAAGGCTATCAATTTCTCCTCGTGGGAGCACATGTTAGCAGATGGTGGCGAGGAGCGTCAAGGACGCCCAGCAGCTGTAGCATGCGAGACCAGCCTTGTAAAATCAAGGCCCTAATGCTAGTATAGAGGGAAAAATCCTTGCCAGCAGAGGAGTTACGAGGAGAGGTTAGCCTATGTCGAGACGATGGCTGTATCTCATGTTCGTCGGCCTCCTCATCGGCCATGGGCTGGCCAGCGAAACCCTTTCACCCATTCACGTCCTCTCTGTTGCCGACGTGATCAACCCGGTGTCCGCCGAGTACATCACCGAAAGTCTGAAAGCCGCAATCCAACAGGGGTCGCAGGCCCTGATCATCCAACTCGATACGCCTGGCGGTCTCGACAAATCCATGCGGCTCATCATCAAAGAGATGCTCAACTCGCCCATCCCGGTCATCGTCTACGTTGCTCCGAGCGGCTCACGCGCCGCCTCAGCAGGGACCTTCATCACGCTGGCGGCACATGTCGCAGCCATGGCTCCCGGCACCAACATCGGCGCCGCCCACCCCGTCTCCGTCGGCAGCGGTGAGATGGGCAAGGAGATCGGGGAAAAGGTGACCAATGATGCCGCGGCTTACATCAAGTCGATCGCCGAACGGCGGGGACGCAACGTTGAGTGGGCCGAAAAAGCAGTGCGCGAGAGCGTCTCGGCCTCGGAGACCGAAGCGCTGCAGTCCAAGCTCATCGATCTGATCGCCGTTGACCTCAACGATCTGCTCAAGCAGCTCAACGGCCGGAAGGTGGTGACGCCAGCGGGCGAGTATATTCTTAGAACTGAGGGGGCAGCGCTGCAGCACGTCGAGATGAGCCTGCGCCAGCGGCTGTTGTCGATGCTCGCCGACCCGAACGTGGCCTACATGCTGCTCATTCTGGGCGCCGCCGGGCTATTTTTCGAGATTTCCACTCCGGGCGTGGTGCTGCCTGGGGTCATCGGCGGCATCTCCCTGCTGCTCGGTCTGTATGCGCTGCAGTTGCTGCCGGTGAACTATGCGGGTCTGGCGCTGATCGTGCTGGCAATCATTCTGTTCATCGCCGAGATCAAGGTTACCAGCTACGGAGCCCTGACCATCGGCGGCATCATGGCCATGATCCTGGGTTCGTTGATGCTGTTTGAGGCGCCACCGCCGCTGCCTGGGGTCTCCCTCTGGGTGGTGGTGCCTTCAACGTTGGGGGTCGCCGCGTTCTTCGTCTTCCTGGTTGGCGCTGCGCTCAAGACCCTTGCACAGCGCCCCTACAGTGGCCGCGAGGGCCTGCTCCAGAAGGTGGGTGTGGCCTTAACCCCGATCGACCAGAAGCAAGGCAAGGTGTTCGTGGCCGGAGAACGCTGGAATGCCCGCAGCGAAGAGCCGATTGAGCAGGGGGTCGAGATCGAGGTTGTGCAGATGGACGGCATGACCCTTCTAGTCAAAACGAAACGGAGGTAAAGCCATGAACATCGCCATCGGCCTGCTGTTTCTGATCATCGTGCTGTTCTTCATCCTGACCAGCGCCGTGAAGATTCTCATGGAGTACGAGCGCGGGGTGATCTTCCGGCTCGGCCGCTATAGTCGCACGGGTGGTCCGGGTCTGACACTGATCATTCCGTTCATCGAGCAATTGCGCCGCGTTGACCTGCGGCTGGTGACCATGGACGTGCCCCCCCAGGACGTGATTACCCGCGATAACGTCTCGGTCAAGGTGAACGCTGTGCTGTACTTCCGGGTGATCAAGCCCGAGGACGCGGTGATCAATGTGGAGGACTTCCTGTATGCCACCTCGCAACTGGCGCAAACGACGTTGCGTAGTGTGCTGGGACAGGCTGATCTGGACGAATTGCTGTCGGCGCGTGAGAAGATCAACGAAGAATTGCAGACCATCCTGGATCGACAAACCGATCCCTGGGGCATCAAAGTGACCAACGTCGAGGTCAAGCACGTCGACCTGCCCACGGAGATGCAGCGCGCCATGGCACGACAGGCCGAGGCTGAGCGCGAGCGGCGGGCCAAAATCATCAACGCCGAGGGCGAATTTCAGGCGGCCACCCGCCTGGCGGAGGCGGCTCAGATCATTGCCGTCCACCCCCAGGCCCTGCAACTACGGTTCTTACAGACGTTAAGTGAGGTGGCCACGGAGAACAACTCCACCATCCTGTTCCCCATCCCGATCGATTTGCTCACCCCCTTCCTGCGCAGCAACCAGCCGGCCGTCGGCAGCGGTGGGAATGGCGAGCCGCAGGGGTAAGCCGACTTCTCTCGCCATCGGTGGCACTTTATGAGCCCCTTCCCACACGCCCCAAAGCACGGGATGCACCGGGCACAAACGGCCGCAGGTGCGATGAGAGAGCTGGATGGGCCGGGGAAGAGAGCACGGCTGGAAGAGTGCAGCGGATCAGCGCAGCAGCACCGCTCTCTCTCTAGGGGAGGGAGGGTGGCCACCACTCCTGGCGGCTCGAACCCGCCCTGGTAGAAGCCTATAGCCGCTGAAGTTTGCGTGTCGAACGTCTATGCCCCCCGCACGATGCGGTCGATCTGGATGATCTGCGCAAGCAAGGCTGACAGGTCCTCCAGGCGCAGCATGTTGGGGCCATCGGAGGGAGCACGGTCGGGGTCGGGGTGGATCTCCATGAACAGGGCGTCGCAGCCGGTGGCGACGGCGGCACGCGCGAGATAGGGGACAAACTCCCGCTGACCAGATGAAGCGGTGCCAGCCCCGCCAGGGAGTTGCACACTGTGGGTGGCGTCGAAAATGACCGGTACGTCGAAGGAGCGCATCACGACCAAGGAACGCATATCGGCAACCAGGTTGTTATAGCCGAAGGAGGCGCCACGCTCGGTGAGCAGCACCTGGTCGTTGCCGACTGAACGAACTTT
>Ga0081538_10001735_pt1 | contig 22147 bp, 18 predicted proteins | sample TabmetS5T2R1_FD_71022 | JGI IMG/M metagenome (GOLD analysis project Ga0081538, IMG submission 71022) | Tabebuia heterophylla rhizosphere microbial communities from the University of Puerto Rico - S5T2R1 | ecosystem: Host-associated > Plants > Roots > Rhizosphere ...
GGGGAGCCGTTGCCGCTGTTCTTGGCTGGCGCTGGCTGCTTGGCCTTGGCGCCGTCGGCGGCCGCGCCGACCGGCGCGAACCGCATGCTCATGCCGACCTCCTCGGCGTCGACCTCGACGGCCGACCGCCGCTGGCCCTCCGGGGTCTCCCAGGAGCGGCTCTTGAGCCGGCCCACGACCACGCACCGGCTCCCCTTGCGGACGCTCCGGCTGACGTACTCGGCCTGGTCGCGCCAGACGTTCACCCGGAAGTAGGACGGCTCCCCGTCCTTCCAGCCGTCGGTGTCCCAGATCCGCTGGTCGACCGCCAGCCGGAAGTTGGCCACGGCCACCCCGTTGGGGGTGAACCGCAGCTCCGGGTCGTCGGTCAGGTTGCCGGTGAGGGTCACCTGGTTGTCGCTCACCTTCGAGCTCCCTCCGTCGTACTGCGTAGGACGATCCTACGCGCTCTACCGAACATACGTTCGAATTATGACACCCACCCCCCACAGTGAGGGGGTTAGGATTGGGTGGTGCTGGCCACGTCGAACCGCGCCCACCCTTTCGTCCGCCGCGCCGGGCTGCTGGTCGCCCTGCTCCTCGCCGGCAGGGGGCGCCCCGGCGTCGAGCACCAGCACCGAGGTGATCGGTGAGCTCCGGCGGGAGCTGCAGCGGGCCATGGACGCGGGCGAGGGGGAGCTGCTGCGGTTGGAGCTGGGGCCGGTGGAGCTGGAGGCGACTGTCGCCGTGGAGAAGGGGGCGGCGTGGGCGCCAAGGCCCGGTTCTGGGTGATCGAGCCCGGGGGTGACGCCAAGACGACCAGGCCTCGACCCAGCGGCTGATGTGGGACTGGGACGCCGCCCCGGGGATCGACCCCGAGCGGGTCGCCGAGGTGCTGGTCACGCCGGCCGGGCGAGTGGATCAGCGACGCCACGCGCTGGCCGGCGAACGCTGGCTGGACGCCCTCGAACCACTCGGCAGGCTCGACCCCGGAGCCCTCGCCGCCATCGACCGGGAGCTCCACGCCGGAAGGCGATGAACCACCGGGCAGCCTGGCGCGTCTCTACAGCGAAGGGAGGCCGGATGGACGACCCGACGGGGGTGGTGGGCTTCTGCCAGCGGATTCGGCCTCGGCTGGTGGGGACGCTGAGCCTGCTCTGTGGGGACGGGGATGTGGCCGAGGAGCTGGCGCAGGAGACGCTGGCGCGGGTGTGGCTGCGGTGGGCTCGGGTGCGGGAGCTTGACGAGCCGCTGGCCGTCGCCTGGACCTACCGGGTGGCAGTCAACCTGGGCAACTCGTGGCTGCGGCGGCGGGTGGCGGAGCGGCGGGCCCGGGCCCGGCTGGCGGCGCGGGAGGCCGGGGCGCGGCTCGACCCCGACCCGGCGGATGCCGTGGCCGTCCGGCAGGCGGTGGCCGCCCTGCCTAGGCGGCAGCGGACCGCGCTCGTCCTGCGCTACTACGCCGACCTGCCCGTGGCCGAGGTCGCGGACCTGATGGGCTGCGCCCCGGGAACGGTGAAGTCGCTCACCAGCAAGGCGCTGGCGGCCATACGCCGGGTCGAGGGCATGCAGGTCGCTGAGGAGGTCACCGATGGTCCCTGACATCCGCGAGCAGCTGCGGCGGGCCGCCCGCGACCCAAGCGGCGACCTGGACCCGGCGGCGCTGCGGCGGCGGGTGAGCCAGCTACGGCGGCGGCGGGCCGGCTCGGCGGTGGCCGTGGCCGCCCTGCTGGTCCTGCTGGTCCCCCTCGGCCAGGCCGGCCTGGAGCGGCTGCGTCAGCCGGCCGGGGTCGTGGACCGGCCGCCGGGCCCGGCGGCGACCACGCCGGCCCCGCCGACCACCGTCACCGCCCCGACGACCACCGCACCCGGCCGGACGGTCAGGCCGGCGCCCCTGGGCACCCCCGAGCAGGCGTTCCGGGCCCTTGCTCGGCTACCGCGGGGGTGGAGCACCCTCCCGGCGCCGCCCGAACCGCGGGAGGAAGCCGTCTCGCTGTGGATCGGCAACGGTCTGTTCTTCTGGGGCGGCGCGTCCCGGATCGAGGGTCAGGCCGGCGGCTGGGTGTTCGACCCGGTCACGCGGAGATGGCACGCCATCGCCCCGGCCCCGCTGGCCGGGAGGTCGCTGGCCGCGGGGGTCTGGACCGGCCGGGAGGTGCTGGTCTGGGGCGGCTACGACAGGGGGGCCATGTTCGCCGACGGCGCCGCCTATGAGCCGGCGACCGGCGCCTGGCGCCTGCTGCCGCCGGCCCCGCTGTCGGCGCGGGCGCCGGTGGCCACCGCCTGGACCGGGACCGAGCTGCTCGTCTGGGGCAGCACGAGCCGCGACGCTCCGGGCGTTCGCGACGGGGCGGCGTTCGACCCCGGGGCGAACCGGTGGCGGACGATCGCGCCCGCCCCGGTCGCCCTCAACCTGGCCGGCTGGCCGAGCCCGAGCACCGTCTGGACCGGCCGGGAGCTGGTCGTGGTCGGGGCGCTCCTGGACGACAACAACGCCTCCACCCGGCGGCACGTCACCGGGCTGGCCTACGACCCGGCGGCCGACCGCTGGCGGCGGCTCCCCGACGTCCGGCTCTCCGCCCAGGCGACCGCGGCCGCCTGGACCGGGCGCGGGGTCCTGGCCGTGGACTATGACACGCGGGCGGCCAGGTACGACCCTGGGCGGAACGCCTGGCGCCGGCTCCCGGGCGTTCCGGGCAACTCCTGCGACGCCTATCCGGAGGTCGCGGCGACCGGCGGGGTGGTCCTCGCCCAGGGCTGTGGGAACGCCCTGTGGGACGGGGCCGCCGGACGGTGGGTCAAGATCAGGCCCAAGGGCCGCAAGGGCGTCGGCCGGATCCTGGCCGCCGGCCCGGTGTTCCTGATCGCGGGGGCGGGCCACGGTGGGGGCGCCAACGGTCTGGTCGCCTACAACCCCGGCCCCTGACAAGGCCGATGGGGCTGCCGGGTGGGCGCGGCAGCCCCATCGGGTCGGTGTTGGACTGGTCAGATGGCGGGGCGGGCGGTCGCCTTGCGGGCCTTGCGGCGGACCAACGCGGCGTCCAGGGACAGGGCCAGCACCGCGGCCGCGGCCAGCGCGGCCAGCAGCGCCACGGGCGTGCCGCGCTCGGCGGGCTGGGCCGCGCCAGCCGGCGGCTGGACCCTGGTGGACTCGTAGTACCAGCGGCGCTGCTGGGCCAGCGACGAGTCGTCGGCCGCGGCGGGCTGGGCCTGCGAGGCCCGCTCGCCGGACCGGAAGTCCTGGAGCGCCTGGTCGGGAGTGGCGGCCTCGGTCATCGAGGCCCGCTCTCCCGCCCGGAACTGCTGGACGGCCTCGTCGTGGCTGACTGGCTGGCCCTGTGAGGCGCGCTCGCCGGCCCGGAACTCCTGCACGGGGTCCGGAGGCCCGGCGGGCGGCTGGGCGACGGCGGCGGTGGCCGAGCTCAGGACCGCCACCATGGCGCCGAGCACGACCGTCCGCATGAGCTGCTTGCGCATGGTCTCCTCCTTGGTCGAGGGGTGGCTCCCCTGCTTCTTGTTGAGCCGAGCCTGCGCGCGGCCGCTGACAGCTGGCTGACAGCTCCGGCCGGGCCGCGGTTGTCCCGCCGTCACCCGGGCGGGACAATGCCCGGGGGCGCACCAACTCGCCCTGGAGGAGCGATGGAGGTTCGCCTCCTGGGTCCGCTCGAGGTAGCGGACGGCGGGCGGTCGATCGCGTTCGGGGGAGCCCGCCAGCGGGCCGTGCTCGCCCTGCTGGTGCTGCACGCCAACCAGGTCGTGGCCAGCGAGCGCGTCCTCATGGAGCTGTGGGGCGAGGACGCGCCCCCGGGCGCGGCCAACGCCCTCCAGGCGGCGGTGTCGCGGCTGCGCCGGGCCCTGCCCGAGGGGCGGCTGGTCACCAGGCAGCCCGGCTACCTGTTCCGGGCCGTCCCCGACGAGGTCGACGTCGGCCGGTTCGAGCGCCTCCTCGCCCAGGGGCGCCAGGCCCTGGGCGACGGCGCCGCCGCCGAGGCGGCCGACCTGCTGGCCGAGGCGCTGGCCCTGTGGCGGGGGCCGGCGCTGGCCGACTTCCGCTACGAGCCGTTCGCCCAGGCCGAGATCGCCCGGCTGGAGGAGCTGCGGCTGGTCTGCCTGGAGGAGCGGGTCGAGGCCGACCTGGCCCTCGGCGCCGGGGCCGAGCTGGTCGGCGAGCTCCAGCGCCTGGTCGCCGAGCAGCCGCTGCGCGAGCGGCTCCGCGGCCAGCTGATGCTGGCCCTGTACCGCAGCGGCCGCCAGGCCGACGCCCTGGAGGCCTACCGCGAGGGGCGGGAGCTGCTGCTGGACGAGCTCGGCCTGGACCCGGGCCCGGCCCTGGCCGAGCTGGAGGGCGCCATCCTGCGCCATGATCGGGCCCTGCGGACGGCCCCGGCGCCGGCCCCGCCCGCCGCCGTGCCGGTCCGCAAGCCGGTGACGGTGCTCTGCGCCGAACTGGAGGTCGGCTCCGGGTCGGGCACGGGCCTGGACCCGGAGGCGCTGCGGGCCGTCCTGGAACGGGCCCAGGCCGTCCTCGGCGCCACCCTGGAGCGGCATGGCGGGCGGCTGTCGGCCGCGGTCGGCCGGCGCATCGTCGGGGTGTTCGGCGTCCCGACCCTGCACGAGGACGACGCCCTGCGAGCCGCCCAGGCGGCCCTGGCCGCCAAGGGGGCCCTGGAGGCCGAGGCGGCCGTCCTGGAGGAGCGCGGGCTGGCCCTGTCGATGCGGGTCGGCCTGGCCACCGGCGAGGCGCTGGTCGGCGGTCCCGAGCCGTCGGGGTTCGCCGGCGACGCCGTCGGCCTGGCCGACGAGCTGGCCCAGCGGGCGGCGGCGGGCGAGATCCTGCTCAGCGGTCAGACCCGCCGCCTGGCCGCGGCCGCGCTGGAGGTCGAGCCGGCCGACGGCGACTGGTTCCGGCTGCTGGCCGCCCCGATCGGCGCCCGGCCCCTGGCCGTCCGCCTGGACGCGCCGCTGGTCGGCCGGGACGAGGAGCTGGGCCGGCTGCGCGACGGGCTGGCCCGCGCGAGCCGGGACGGCCGGCCGGTGCTGGCGACCGTGCTCGGCGAGGCCGGCATCGGCAAGACCCGGCTCGTCCACGAGCTGGCCGCCCAGGTCGCCGCCGAGGCGACGGTGCTGACCGGCCGGTGCCTGCCCTACGGCGACGGCATCACCTTCTGGCCCCTGCGCGAGCTGGTCGCCCAGGCCGGCGCCCCCCAGGGGTCGCGCCAGGAGCTGGCCGCGCTGCTGGCCGGCGAGCCGGACGCCGACCGGGTGGCCGAGTGGCTGGCCGGGGCAATCGGTCCCGGCGGGCCGGGGACGCTGGCCGCTCCCGAGATCTTCTGGGCGGCCCGCCGGCTGCTGGAGACGCTGGCCCGCCGGCGGCCGCTGGTGGTGATCCTGGAGGACCTGCACTGGGCCGAGCCCACCTTCCTGGACCTGGCCGAGGCCGTCGTCACCCAGGCCAGGGAGGGGCTGCTGGTGGTCTGCCTGGCCCGGCCGGAGCTGCTGGAGCGGCGGCCGGGCTGGGCCGCCGGGGCGGCGGACGCGATCCGGGTCGAGCTCGGGCCGCTGGGCGAGGGCGACGCCGGCGCCCTGCTCTGGAAGCTGACCGGCTCGCCGCCCGAGGTCGGCGGGCGGCTGCTGGAGGTCGCCGCCGGCAACCCGCTGTTCCTGGAGCAGCTGGCCGCCTCGGTCGGCGAGCAGCACCGGGGCGAGGACGAGCCCCAGCTCCCGGCCACCATCCAGGCCGTGCTGGCCGCCCGGCTGGAGCTGCTCGGGCCCGGCGAGCGGGCCGTGCTGTGGCGGGCCGCGGTCGTCGGCCGGGACTTCTCCCGCGAGGCCGTGGCCGAGCTCCTGCCCGCCGAGGGCCGGGCCCCGCTCGGCCGCCACCTGCGTGCCCTGGCCGCCAAGGGGCTGGTCGGGACCCCGCCGCCCGAGACCGGCGCACCCGGGCGGTTCCACTTCCACCACCTGCTGGTCCAGCAGGCCGCCTACCGGGCCATCCCCAAGTCGCACCGGGCCGAGCTGCACCAGCGGTTCGCCGCCTGGTCCGCGGGCCAGGCCGTCGAGGACGAGCTCGTCGGCTACCACCTGGAGCAGGCGGTCCGCTACCGGGCCGAGCTGGGCCAGGTCGACGACGAGGTCCGGGGCCTGGCCCGGCGGGGCGCCGGCCACCTGGAGGCGGCCGGGACCAGGGCGCACGCCCGCGGCGACGTCCCGGCGGCGGTGCGCCTGCTCCAGCGGGCGGCGGCCCTCCTCCCGGCGGGCGACCTGGCTCTTGAGATGGCCCGCGCCCGGGCCCAGACCGGCCTCGGGGCGGCCCTGATGGAGGCCGGCCGGCTCGACCAGGCCGGCCGGGCGCTGGAGGAGGCCGGGCAGGCCGCCGAGGCCGCCGGCGACGAGCGGCTGGCCGCCCGCGCCCGGGTCCAGGGCCTGCTGCTCGGGCTCCAGGTCGACATGGGCGCGGCTGCCGCCGAGGTCGGCCGGGCCCTGCCCGAGCTGCTGGACACCTTCGAGCGGGCCGCCGACGAGGTCGGCCGCTGCCAGGCCTGGCGGCTGCACGCGGCCGTCCACTGGCTCCAGGCCGACTCGGCCGCCGCCGAGGACGCCTGGCGCCAGGCGGCGGTCCACGCCCGCCGGGCCGGCGACGAGCGCCAGCTCACCGAGGTCCTCGGCTGGCTGGCCTCGGCCGCGCTGTGGGGGCCGACCCCGGCGCCCGAGGGCATCCGGCGCTGCGAGCAGTACCTGGAGGAGGTCGGCAGCCACCAGACCGGCGAGGCGGTGATCCTCAACCACCTGGCCGGCCTGTACGCCATGCAGGACCGGGCCGCCGAGGCGCGGGAGCTGCTGGCCAGGGGCATGGCCGCCTTCGAGGAGCTGGGCGTGACCATGACCTCCTCGGTCACCCACCCGGCGAGCTTCGTGGCCATGCTGGCCTCCGACGCGGCCACCGCCGAGGCCCACCTGCGCCGCGACTACGAGGGGCTGGAGGCGATGGGCGAGAAGGGTTATCTGGCCACCACGGCCGCGTTCCTGGCCCAGGTGATCGCCGCCCAGGGCCGCCACGACGAGGCCGAACGGTTCATCGAGGTCAGCCGGGAGGCGGCCGGCGAGGACGACTACTCCGCCCAGATGGTCTGGCAGGGCCTCCAGGCCAGGATCCTGGCCGGCCGGGGGCAGCTCGGGGAGGCCGAGGAGCTGGCCCGCTCCGCGGTCGCCCTGGCCGCCAGGACCGACTTCCTCAACCAGCACGGCGACGCCCTGCTCGAGCTGGCCGGGGTCCTGGCCGCGGCCGGCCGGGCGGCCGCGGCCCGATCCGCGGTCACCGACGCCCTGGAGCTGTACGAGCGCAAGGGCAACCTGGTCGCCGCCGCCGGGGCCCGCCGGCGCCTGGAGCAGCTGGCTCCGGCGTGAGCGAGCCCCGAGGCGGCGCCCGGTCGCGTCAGCGGCGGCTCGGCGCGGGCTCGTTGCGCCAGCGGTGCCACAGGCCGGCGTAGGCGCCGTCGGCGGCGACCAGCTCCTCGTGGGTGCCGAGCTCGGCGATGCGGCCGTCCTCCACCACCGCGACCCGGTCGGCGTCGTGGGCGGTGTGGAGGCGGTGGGCGATGGCGACCACGGTCCGGCCGGCCAGGACCGCCGACAGCGACCGCTCCAGGTGGCGGGCGGCCCGCGGGTCGAGCAGCGAGGTCGCCTCGTCCAGGACCAGGGTGTGGGGGTCGGCCAGGACCAGCCGGGCCAGGGCGACCTGCTGGGCCTGGGCCGAGGACAGGCTGTGGCCGCCCGAGCCCACCACCGTGTCCAGGCCCTCGGGCAGGGCCTCGGCCCAGCCGAGGGCGTCGACCGCGGCCAGGGCCGAGCGCAGCTCGGCGTCGCCGGCGTCGGGCCGGGCCAGGGCCAGGTTGTCGCGAAGGGTGCCGGCGAACACGTGCTGCTCCTGGGTGACCAGGACGACGTGGCCGCGGAGCTCGTCGAGGGGCAGCTCGACCAGCCCGACCCCGCCGACGGTCACCGACCCGGCCCGGGGCGCGTTGACCCCGGCCAGCAGGCGGCCCAGGGTCGACTTGCCGGCGCCGCTGGGGCCGACCATGGCCAGCCGCTCCCCCTGGCGCAGGTCGAGGTCGACCCCGTGCAGGACGTCGCGGCCGGCGGCGTAGGCGAAGCGGACGTCACGGGCGGCCAGCCGCTCGGAGGCGGGCTCGCGGCCGCTGGCCCGGCGGTCGGCGGGGACGTGGGCCACCCCGAGCAGGCGGGCGAAGGCGGTCGTGCCCACCTGGAGCTCGTCCAGCCAGGACAGCAGGATGTCGACCGGCTCGACCAGCTGGCGCATGTAGAGGGCGACGGCGGTGACCTGGCCGACGGTGGCCAGCCCGCGGGCGTGCAGCAGGCCGCCGGCCAGAACCGCGGTGGCCACCGGGAGCAGGTAGGCGCCCTCGATCACCGGGAACCAGACCGTGCGCAGGAACAGGGTGTAGCGCTCGGCCAGGTAGGAGCCGCGGATGTCGTGGTCGGTGCGGCGGACCCGGCGCTCCTGGAGCCGCAGCGCCTCCACGGTGCGGCCGCCCTCGACCGTCTCGGCGATCCCGCCGGTCAGCCGCGACCAGGCGGCCATCTCGCGCCGGTAGCCGTCGGGGGCGCGCCGCAGATACCAGCGGGTCGAGAACCACAGCAGCGGCAGCACGACCAGCACCGACGGCAGCGTGATCCAGGGCGACACGGCCACCGCGGCGGCAATGGTCAGGGTCCCGGTGACGACGGCGATCAGGGTCTCGGGCACGCCGAAGCGCACCACCTCGGCGACGTGCTCGACGTCGCTGGTGGAGCGGGCGATCAGGTCCCCCGTGCCGGCCGCCTCGACGGTGCCCAGGGGGAGGCCGAGCACGCCGTCCAGGAACTCCTCGCGCAGCTCGGCCAGCACCCGCTCGCCGAGGGCGTAGGAGGCCAGGCGGGCCACCCGGTAGAGCACCACCTGGGCGACCAGGGCGGCCAGCACGGCCAGGGCGATCTGGTCCACCCGCCCGGCGGTGGTGCCGCCACTGACCTCGTCGACCAGCAGGCCGAGCAGAGCCGGACCGGCCAGCCCGCCCAGGGCGGCGGCGGCGTGCAGGCCGACCGCCAGCGCCAGGCGCCCGCGGTGCCGCCGGGCCAGCGCCCTGGCCCTGGCCCGGACCTGGACGCTGGTGGCCACCGGCAGCCCGGACAATGGCGCGGTGGCGATGTCAGCCGAGGCGTCGGGTGCGCCCGCCGTGCTGCTGGGGGCGGTGGCCATGCTCATGGCTCCTCCTCTCGGGTGACGACCGCGCGGTAGCGCGGCTCGGTGTCCAGCAGGTCGCGGTGGGTGCCCTCGGCCACCACCCGGCCACCGGCGACCAGGGCGACCTTGTCGGCCCGGTCCAGCAGCAGGGGGCTGGTGGTGCAGACCACGGTGGCCCGGCCCGCGCGGGCCGCGGCCAGCCCGTCGGCGATCCGGGCCTCGGTGTGGGCGTCGACGGCGCTGGTCGGCTCGACCAGGACCAGGATCTCGGGGTCGGCGACCAGGGCCCTGGCCAGGACCAGGCGCTGGCGCTGGCCGCCGGAGAACGACCGCCCGCGCTCGGCGACCTCGCTGTCCAGCCCGCCGGGCAGCGCCTCCAGGACGTCGCTGGCCGAGGCGGTCTCGACCGCGGCCAGCACCCGCTCGGCCGGCACGGTGCCGGTCGGGTCGAGCTCGTCGCCCAGGCGGCCGGTGAACAGCCGCGGGTCGTGCTCGCTGACCAGCACCCGGCGGCGCACGACCTCCAGCGGCAGGTCGCGGAGGGCGACCCCGCCGAGGCGGACCCCGTCGCCGTCGGCGAACCGCCCCAGCCGGTCGGCGATGGCGGCCGCCTCCTCGGGGACGCCGGCCACGACGGCGGTGAGCTGCCCCGGCTCCACGACCAGGCCGCTCTCCCCGTCGACCAGGGCCGCGCCGGCCGGCGGCTCCGGCGCCGACCCGGAGGCCAGCTCCGGCTCCAGGGTCAGCACCTCGACGGCCCGGCGGGCACCGACCAGGGCCCGGGTGAACTTGTCGGCGGCCTCGGTGACCGTGCGGACGGGCAGGACCAGGAAGGCGGCGTAGCCGTAGAAGGCGATCAGCTCGCCGACGCCGACCTGGCCGGCCACGGCCAGCCGCGCCCCCAGCCAGGTGACCGTGACCACGAAGACGCCGGGCAGGGCGACCTCGGCCGCGTCCAGCAGCGACTGCACCCGGGCGGCGGCCAGCCCGGCCGCCCGCACCTCCTGGGAGGCGGCGGCGTACCGGCCGGAGAACACCGCCTCGCCGCCGATGCCGCGCAGCACCCGCAGTCCGCTGACGGTGTCGGCGCCGACGGTGGTGAGGTCGCCGACGAGCTCGCGGTGCCGGGTCCGCCGCCGGTGCAGCGGGCGCAGCAGCGGCCCGACCCCGGCCGACAGCAGCGGCACCCCGGCCACGACCAGCAGCCCGAGGGTGGTCGAGGTCCGCAGCAGCAGCACGGCCACGATCACGAAGGAGACCAGCGCCCCCGACAGCCGGGCCACGATGTCCATGGCCGAGCCGATGCGCTCGGCGTCATGGGAGCCGACGGCGGCGACCTCGCCGGTCGGGACGCGGCGGGGCAGCGAGCCGCCGAGCCGCACCGCCTGGCGGACCAGCAGCTGCTGGACCCGGTAGGAGGCGGTCAGCCAGTTGACCACGGCGGTGCGGTGGCGCAGGATCCCGGCGGCCGCGCTGACCAGCCCGGCGGCCAGGATCAGGGCCGAACCGCGCAGCAGCGCGCCCTGGTCGCCCTCGGCCACGCCCTGGTCGATGGCCCGGCCGACCAGGGCGGGCACGACCGCCAGGGCGCCCATCCAGATCACGCCGTAGACGATCCCGATCGCGAGCGTGCGGAGCTGCCCGCGCGCCACCCACAGCAGAAAGCGGGCGGGCGAGCGCAGGTTGGGCGTGCCGGGGTGACCCAGCGGAAGCTCGCGCATCCCTCGACCGTAGCAACGCCGTCCGCCGCTGTTAACCGAATTACCAGGGCCGACGGCACGAGGCCGGGCACTCGGCCCGGCCTCGTCTGGTTGGGTGGGAGTCAGCAGGCGTTGGCGGCCAGCCGCTCCTGGATCCTGGTGACCTTGCCGTCGGCGACGGTGAGGTCGAAGTAGTAGCTGCCCTTGCGCTTGGCGTGGTCGGCCAGCTGGGTGAGCACGGCGGCCCGGTCGCCGGTGTCCTCGCAGCCGCCCAGCAGCTTGACGTCGAGGTTGGCGGCCAGGGGCACGGTGCGCAGCCGCGGGTTCTCGTTGCGGACCCAGCCGGTGTAGTACTTGGCCTTCGAAGGCGGCGTGCCGTCGGCGATCGCGGCCTTGACGGCCTGGTCGTCATGGAAGACCTGGACGACGTCGACGACGATGCGGTCGCTGGCGACCTTGGTGATGTAGGCCGGGGTGGTGCCGTCGGGCAGGACCGGCGCCACGGTCGCGGTCCCCTGGTCCTTGGCCCCCGACCCGGTCTGGCCGGAGGTGCCGGCGTCGCCGGTGGTGCCCTGCTCGGAGGCCTGGTTGGTGTCCTGGTTGGCGGTGGGGCTCTGGTTGCTGCTCTGGTCCTCGGCGGCGGCCGCGGGCGTGGTCGCGGCCGGGTCCTGGCGCGCCACCGGCCGGGTGGCGATGGCCAGGCTGGTCCCGACGGCCAGGGCGAGCACGATCAGGGCGCTGGCGACCAGCACCAGCTGCCTCCGGTTCCGGCGGCGGCCATCGGACGACCCGGCCTGGGAGCTACCGGGATGCCTGTCCAGCGTTGGTGCCGACATGACAGCTCCTCTCGGATGCGCCGCGTGCGTGCGGCGCTGCAGCCTCAGCGTGCGCCCTTCCGGTCACGAACTGGCGGCTTGGTTGGTACGCTCCGCTCTCGGTCGTGTCACCGTTCGGCCACATCGACCGGGCCGCGTCCCCGCTCAGCCGAGCGAGCGGGCGGCGGCGTCGATCAGCCGCTGCAGCCGCAGCCCCCGGTTGACGTCCAGGGCGGGCGGGATCCCGCTGGTCACGGCGGCCGCGAACTCCCGCCGGAGGGTCGCCCCGGCCGCCTCCAGCTCGGCCATCGCCGACGGCCGGTCCGGCGGCCGGCGGTAGCCGAGCGACCCCGACGGCCCGTACAGCACGCACTCGAACACCGACTCGGCCAGCGGCAGGGTGAGCGACATCGACACCTCGCTGACCTGCCCGCCGGCATGGCGGCAGGTCAGCGAGACCCAGCGCAGTGAGTCGCCTCGCCCCGACAGCTCCTCGATCGGCCCGACCGCCCCCTCCAGCAGGTCGAACAGGTGCGGTCCGACGTCCAGCAGCGACCCGTGCCGCTTCCGCCAGGGGGTCGCGAACGGGCTCTCGTCCAGCAGCGCCCCCGACAGCGACGCACAGCGCGCCCCCAGGACCTCGAACCCCTCGGCCTCGGCCAGGAACGCCCGCCCCCTGGGCCCGTACCGGTTGGTCAGCACCATCTGAGAGACCACCCCGGCCTCCCCGACGGCCGCGGCCAGCTCCTTGGCCGCCGCGACCGTCAGGGCCACCGGCTTGTCGAGCAGCAGGTGCTTCCCGGCCCTGGCCGCGTCGGTCGCGATCCGCGCCTGAATGTCCGGCGGCACCGCGAACGCCACCGCCTCACAGAGGTCGAAGAGCTCCTCCAGGCTGTCCACGGCCCGGCTCCCGTGGGCCTCGGCCAGCGCCCGCGCCGCCTCCGGCCGCCGCGCCCACACCCCGGCCAGCGACGTCTCCGGCCCCCCGGCCAGCATCGGCGCATGCAGCATCTCCGCCCACGGCCCCGCCCCGACCAGCCCCACGGCAACCCCACGCACAGCCACCAGCCTCCCCGCTCGCTTTCCCTCAATCTCTCACGACCCGCCCTGATACCCTCACCCCGGGCACCGCGCGGGTGTAGCTCAATGGCAGAGCACAAGCCTTCCAAGCTCGAGACGCGGGTTCGATTCCCGTCACCCGCTCCACGGCCACGGTCTGAGATGGCAGTGCACACTAGTTGCATGCAGAGAGGTGCCGGCGGTTCCCCGATGACCGGGACCCTGGCGGCGGGGCTCGAGGACCCCGAGGGCAACTGTTATGCGTGGTCGACATCCAGCGGGACGGCGAGCGGCTAGGCTGCCCGGCCGCAGCTCCGCCCCTCCGCCTCCAGGGCGCCCTCGATCGCCTCGGTGAATGGAGGTGGGACGACGACGCTCGGCCGCAGCTCGCCGGTGCCGGGGACGAAGAGGCGCCGGACCGCGGTTCGGTCGGTCAGGTTGAAGACGACGAAGCAGTAGCGCTGCTCGATGCGGCCGCTGGTGGGCCGGACGGGCGCGGCCAGGACCCGGCCGACCAGCTCGGTCACCCGGGGGCGGCCCTTGATCCGGGCCAGCTCGTACCGCCCGCTGTTGACGCTCAGGTACCGGACCTTGCCGTCCAGGTCGAGCAGGTCGGCCCCGGTCCGGGCGCCGGCCGCCTCCTCGGCCTCGTACAGCAGCAGGCGGCCGTGGTGGCTGGCGGCCAGCCGGAAGCTCGGGCGGTAGCCCTTGACCGTGAAGACCGCCGACCCGACGGCCAGGTAGGCCGCATCCCCGTCCCGGGGCCGGTAGGCCAGGGGCGGACCGCTCGTCGGTGGGTTCGCGCGGACCTGCGCGAACTCCGGCCCGAGATCCCCGGGCGTGATCGGGCGGCCGACGCCGTGGTCGGCGACGTAGTAGGTGACGCCGCCGAACCGGATGAAGTCGATGTAGTCCCGGGTCCCCGTCACCACCCCGCCACCCCCGCCACCGCAGGCGGCGAGCAGCAGGCAGCCGGCAAGCACCACGCCACGCAACCGGCTCATCGCTCCTCCACGTCCCTCGAGGAGTATGACGCAGCGACCGGGCCGAGGGTTCCGGGCGTGGTACCCGCCGGGTCGGACCGTCAGGAGTCCAGCGTCGCCTTGACGGTGATCTCGAGGTTGCCGCGGATGGCGTTGGAGATTGGGCATCCCTTCTCGGCGTCCTCGGCGGCCTGCTGGAAGGCGTTCTGGTCGAGGCCGGGGACGACGCCGTTGACCTCGAGGGCCGAACGGGTGACGACGACGCCACCACCCTCCTTGGGGTCGAGGGAGACGGTGGAGGTGACGTGCAGGCGCTCGGGCGCGTTGCCGGCCTGGGCCAGGAAGTGCGAGAAGGCCATCGCGTAGCAGGTGGCGTGGGCCGCCGCGAGCATCTCCTCGGGGCTGGTCTTGCCCTCGGGGCTCTCAGTTCGGGCCGCCCAGGTCACCGGGAAGCGCCCGATGCCGCTGCTGGCGAACTCGGTGTCGCCCTTGCCGCCGATCAGCGGCCCCTCCCAGAGCGTGTGCGCCTGGCGGTCGGCCATGGCCATGTCGACATCCCTCCCGATCAATCGTGGTCCAGTCCACGAAACGCTAGGCCGCCGGGGCCCCGCCTGTCGACTCCAGGTCGAGCAGCCAGGCCTTGCGGTGGACGCCCCACCCGTAGCCGCCGAGGCGGCCGTCGGTGCGGACGACCCGGTGGCAGGGCACGATCACGGCCACGTGGTTGCCGGCGCAGGCGGCCCCGGCGGCCTGGGCGCCCAGCGGGTCGGTGGCCGGGTCGGCCAGGTCGGCCATGGCGCCGAGCTGCTTGTAGCTGATCGTCTGCCCGGCCGGCACCGTCCGCAGGGCCCCCCAGGCGGCCTGCCGGGCCGGGTCGCCGGGCTGGGCGACCACCACCTCGTCGAGCGCGCCGGCCTCACCCTCCAGGTAGGCGAGCATGAGGCCGGCCACGCCGTCGGGATCGGTGGCGGGCCGCACCTCCGCCGCGCGCCGCCGCGGGTCGAGCCGGCGCTGTAGGCTCTCGGCCCGGCTTGTGAACCCGGCCGCGCAGACCCCGTGGCCGCCGACCAGCAGCGTGAACGGTCCCACCGGGGTGGGCACGGTGGTGGTGTGCAGGTGCATGGTGCCGCCTCCGCGACTCGGCTCGGTCTGTCAGCAACGGAACACGGTGGCCCTCCGGATCGTTTCACCCCGGAGACTACCGATCGACCGTCACAGGGACTCTCTAGTGTTGGACAACGTGACCCAAACCGCGGCACCGCCCAGAGCCGGGCGGCGCGAGTGGACCGGCCTGGCCGTGCTGGCGCTGGCCTGTCTGCTGTACGTGATGGACCTGACCGTCCTCCACCTGGCCATCCCGGCGATCAGCGCCGACCTCGAGCCGACCAGCGCCCAGCTGCTGTGGATCATCGACATCTACGGGTTCTTCGTCGCCGGGTCGCTGATCACCATGGGGACCCTTGGCGACCGCATTGGCCGCCGCCGGCTGCTGATGATCGGGGCCACCGCCTTCGGGGCGATGTCGCTGCTGGCGGCCTTCGCTCCCACGGCCGAGTCCCTGATCGTGGCCCGGGCCCTGCTCGGGATCGCCGGGGCGACCCTGGCCCCCTCGACCCTGTCGCTGATCTTCCACATGTTCCAGGACCCAAGGCAGCGGTCGGCGGCCGTCGGGTTCTGGATCGCCAGCTTCGCGGCCGGCGAAGCCATCGGTCCGCCCCTGGGCGGCATCATGCTGGAGCTGTTCTGGTGGGGGTCGGTGTTCCTGCTCGCCCTGCCGGTCATGGCCGCCCTGCTGATCCTTGGCCCCCGGGTCCTGCCCGAGTACCGCGACCCGGAGGCGGGCCGGCTGGATGTGCTGTCGGCCGGGTTGTCGATGGCGGCCATCCTGGCCGTGGTGTACGGGCTCAAGGAGATCGCTCAGGACGGCCTCGGCGTGGCCGCGGTCGGGGCGATCGTGGCCGGGCTGGTCGTGGGGGTCGCCTTCGTGGTCCGGCAGCGTCGCCTGACCGATCCCATGATCGACCTGCGCCTGTTCCGGCTCGGTCAGTTCAACGCCGCTCTGGTCACCAACTTCCTGGCCATCTTCGTGGCCGTCGGCTACTTCCTGTTCGTCGCCCAGTACCTGCAGCTGGTCCTCGGCCTGTCGCCGCTGGAGGCGGGGCTGTGGTCGCTGCCCTCGGCGGCCGGGTTCATCGTCGGCAGCCAGCTCGTCCCCCGGTTCCTGCAGCGGGTCCGGCCGGCCTGGGTGATCAGCGGCGGCCTGGCCATGGCCGCGGCCGGGCTCGCCCTGCTGGCCCAGGTCCAGGTGACCGGCGGCCTGCCCGCGCTGGTGGCCGGGTCGGTGATCATCTCGCTCGGCCTCGCCCCGGTGTTCGGGCTCACCACCGAGCTGATCGTCGGCGCCGCCCCGCCGGAGCAGGCCGGGGCCGCCTCGGGGATCTCCGAGACGGCGAGTGAGCTCGGCGGCGCGCTGGGGATCGCCGTCATGGGGTCGATCGGGGTCGCCATCTACCGCGGCCGGCTCGCCGGCCACCTCCCGCCCCAGGTCCCGGCCGACGTGGCCGAGGCGGCCCGGGACACCCTGGGCAGCGCCGCCACCGTCGCCGCCCAGCTCCCGGACGCCCTGGGCCAGGCCGTCCTTCAGGCCGCCCAGGAGGCGTTCGTGGCCGGGATGCGGCTCAGCTCCATGCTGGCCGCCGGGATCGGCCTCACCCTGGCCGTGCTCGCCCTGATCGTGCTGCGCAAGCAGGGTCCGGTCACACCGGAAGCGGACGGCGACCGGGAGCTGGAGACCGCCGGCGCCGGGTCAGTGCACTCGGGCTAGAAGGAGCTGAAGCGGCGCCGGAGCCGCATGAAGACGAACGAGATACCCAGCGGGAGGAGCACGATGCCCGCGAAGATGATGAGATTGACGACCAGTGTCATCGCCGGGTCCTCCCCAACGTGTGCTGCCGCCTCAAGTGTAGCTGCCTGATGTCATGCGTGAGCCGCCCGACCTGACCGCCGAGGCGATTGCCGAGGCGCTCCAGGGCGGCTTCGGGATCCGGGTCGCCGGGCTGTCGTTCCTCCCCGTCGGGAACGACGCCGGCTCCTGGGCCTACCGGGTCGAGGAGGACGGCGGCCCGCCGCGGTTCCTCAAGGTCCGCTCGGGCGCCGGGGCCATGCCGGGCGCGGCCGTGCCCGCCTACCTGCGCCGCCGGGGCACGCCTGGGGTCCTGGCGCCGCTCCCGACCCGGGCCGGCGAGCCCTACCTGGCCGTGGACCGGTTCGGGCTGGCCCTGTATCCCATGCTGGACGCCCGCACCGGCGCCGACGCGGAATTGTCGCCGGTCCAGTGGCGAGCGCTCGGCACCGCCCTCGCCGAGGTCCACGCCACGCCCCCGACCCCCGAGCTGCTGCGGCTGGTCGGCCGTGAGACGTTCCGCCCCGGCCGGCGGGAGCTCCTCGCCGAGCTGGAGGCCGCGCTCACCACCGCCGACCCGGCCGACCCGGTCGCGGGCCGGCTGGCCACCGCCTGGCGGTCCCACCGGGCGGTGATCGACAAGCTGGTCGGCCAGGCCGACCGCCTCGGCGGGGAGCTCGCCCGCTCCCCCGCCCCGGCCGTGCTGTGCCACGCCGACCTCCACACCTGGAACGTGCTCGTCGACAGCGCCGGGCAGCTCTGGATCAGCGACTGGGACGAGGCCGTCCTCGCCCCACGGGAGCGAGATCTGTTCTTCGTGGTCGGCGGCATCGGCCACGGCCTCGTCACCCCGTCCACCACGGCCAGCTTCCTCGACGGCTACGGCGAGGTCACCGTCGACCCGGCCCTGCTCGCCTACTACCGCTGCGCCTGGGCGGTCCAGGACATTGCCGCCTACGGCGAGCAGGCCCTGCTCTCCCCCACCGCCGGCGAGGCCACCAGGCGCGCCGCCGCGGAGGGGTTCGAGGACCTGTTCGCCCCGGGCAACATCGTCGACCTGGCCAGCAGCCAGGCGTAGGCGCGGATGTTCCGATCTGCCCGGCAACCTCTACGAGGAGAACGACGGCACGCTGGCCCTGGGCGGGGTGCTGCTCCTGGTCACCCGCCGCCGGTCCGGCTCGACGCCCGCCTGATCCGCTACCGCCCGGCGCTCAGGCCAGGCCGAGCTGCCGCAGCCGCCCGGGGGAGTCCTCGAGCGACCAGGCATGGACGATCCTGCCGTCGCGGACCCGGAAGATGGCGACCTCGTCGACGCCCTCGAAACGGCGCCCGGTCGGGGCCTGGCCGTGCCAGGTCCCGAGGTGGGTGGCCGAGCAGGCGAAGCGGCCGACAACCTTGTCACCCTCGGCGATGAGCTCCACGACCTCCATATGGACGTCGGGAAAGCTGGCCCGGAACGGGGCGATCCAGCCCCGGGCCGCCGCCGCCAGCTCGGGCGCGTACAGCTCGTCGATGACCTCGAGGCGGCCGCCGTTGAGGACCTCGGCGACCAGCCGCCGGACCACGCCCTTGTTGGCCTCGCTCACCGGGCTCCCTCCGGGGCGCCGTCGGCGGCGGCGACGGCGAGCAGATGGGCGCTCGCCCCGAGCAGGCTCGGCTCGGTCTCGACCCGCCGGATCGCGGCCAGGACCCGCTCCCGGCGGCCCGGGTCGGCGAGCCGCTGCTCGATGTCGGGCAGCATCCAGGCAGGTCCCTCGACGGCGAGCACAGCCTCCAGCCGCAACCCCGCCTCGGTCACCTCCCGGCCCAGCTCCTCGGGCAGGTGGAAGTAGGCGGTGGTGAACCACTCCGGCCGCGTGGCCGGGTTGCGGTGCTGACCGTCGCGCAGGTCCCCCTCCACGATGGCCTCGAACCCGGGCTCGTCCAGATAGCCCCGCAGCAGCCCGTCCAGGGTGGACGCGAACCGGGAGATCGCCGCCGCGACCACGATCCCGCCGGGACGCAGCACCCGGCGTGCCTCCGCCAGCGCCCGCAGCCGGTCGCCCCGGTCGGTGAGGTGGTACAGGGGCCCAAGGAGCAGGACGGTGTCGACACTGCGGTCCGGCCACTCCAGCCGCCGGGCGTCCCCCACGGTGGCGCCGGCCAGCGGGGCCGTTGGCTGCCCGGCCGAGGCCCGCAGCGCCTGCCGCACATGGAGGGCCACCGGGTCGACCAGGTGGACCTCGTAGCCCTGCGCCGCCAGCGGCAACGCGTACACCCCGGCGGCCCCACCAACGTCCAGCACGACCGTCGGCGGCGACGGCAGATACCGACCCAGCAGTTCCCAGGTGCGGACCCGCTCCAGGTTCCAGGTCCCAAGCCGCCGCTCCTCGGACACTGCCGCGTAGTGCCCGGCGATCTCGGGGTCGAGGTGCTCGTGGTCGTCCATCAACGACAACCTACAGCCCCGTTGTCGAGGCGGCTGGGCTAACGTCGCCCTGTTATGGACCTGCTGGAGCGGACCTCCTTGCTCGAGGAGCTGGCCGACGTGCTCGCCACCGGCGGCCGGGTTGTGCTGGTGGCGGGTGAGGCCGGGATCGGCAAGTCGGCCCTGGTCCGGCGGTTCACGGAGCGGCATTCGGGGGAGGCGCGGTTCCTGGTTGGGGCCTGTGATCCGCTGCTGACGCCTCGGGCGCTGGGGCCGCTGCACGACATGGGGCGGCAGACCGGCGGGCGGCTGGCCGGGCTGCTGGCGGCCGGGAGCCCGCGGGAGGAGCTGTTCGCCGCGCTCCTCGACGAGCTCGACCACGGGGCCCGGGCGCAGGTCGTCGTCGTGGAGGACGCCCACTGGGCCGACGAGGCGACCCTGGACCTGCTGGTGTTCCTGGGGCGGCGGGTGGAGCGGACCCGGGCGCTGCTGATTGTCACCTACCGTGACGACGAGCTCGGGGTCGACCACCCGCTCCGGGCGGTCGTCGGCCGGCTGCCGCCGGAGGCGGTGCGGCGGCTGCAGCTGGCACCGCTGTCCGAGGCGGCCGTGGCCGAGCTGGCCCGGCGGGCCGGCCGCCCGGCCGCCGGGCTGCGCGCCCTCACCGGCGGGAACCCACTACTGGTCACCGAGGTGCTGGCCGGCGCGGACGCCGGCGTCCCCATGACCGTCCGCGACCTGGTGGTGGCCCGCTTCGGCGGCCTGCCGGCGGACGCCCAGGAGGTCGTGCGGCTGGTGGCCGTGGTCCCGACCCGGACCGAGCTGTGGCTGCTCGAGCAGGCGCTGGGCCCGTCGCCGGCGGCGGTTGAGGTCGCCGTGTCGGCCGGGCTGCTGGTCGTCGGCGAGGAGGCGGTCTGGTTCCGTCACGAGCTGCTCCGCCGGGCGGTGGAGGGCTCGCTGTCAGCCCTGGCCCGCCGCCAGCTGAACCGGCGGGTCCTGGAGGTGCTGGCCGCCGCCCCCGAACGCCGGGTCGACCTCGCCCGGCTGGTGCACCACGCCCGGCACGCCGACGACGTCGAGGCCGTGCTGCGGTACGGGCCGGAGGCGGCCAGGCAGGCGGCGGCCGTCGCCGCCCACCGGGAGGCGGTCGGGCACTACCGGGCCGTGCTCGCCCATGCCGAGCGGATCCCCGCCCCCGCCCGCGCGGAGCTGCTGGAGGCCTACTCGGTCGAGGCCTACCTGTCGGGGCTGTCGAGCGAGGCGGTCTCGGCCCGTCAGGCCGCCGTGGACCTCCGGGAGGCGGCCGGCGACCCCGAGAAGCTGGGCGAGACGCTGCGCTGGCTGTCGCGCCTGCACTGGTGGGACGGCAACCGGCCGGAGGCGGAGGCGGCCGGGGCCCGGGCCATCGCCGTGCTCGAACCGCTGCCTCCCGGCCACCAGCTGGCCATGGCCTACAGCAACCAGGCGCAGCTCGACATGCTGGCCAGCCGATACGAGCCGGCGCTGGCCGGGGCCAGTCGGGCGATCGAGCTGGCCCGGCGACTGGACGACCGGGAGACCCTCACCCACGCCCTGACCAACATCGGCTCGACTCGGCTGCAGGTCGGCGACCTGGGCGGGCGGGACGAGCTGGAGGAGGCCTTCCAGGTGGCGGTCGCGGCCGGCCTGGAGGACCACGCCGCCCGGGCGCTCGGCAACCTGGCCTCGATCAGCGCGGAGATCCGCGACGACCGGCACGCCCGCCCGGACCTGGACCGGGCGCTGGACTTCCTCAAGGCGCATGAGCTGTCCGGCTATGTGCAGCACGCGCTCGGGCACCGTGCTCGCGTGCGGCTGGACCAGGGGGACTGGGCCGGCGCCGAGCAGGATGCGCGGGCGGCGCTGGCCGAGCAGGTGAAGGGTGGCGCCAGGGTGGTGGACGCCCTGGTGCCGCTAGGCCTGCTGCAGGCGCGCCGCGGCGACCCCGAGGCCGCGGCCACCATCCAGGAGGCCGCCGAGCGCGCCTTCGCCACCAGCGAACTGCAGTGGACCGCCCCGGTGGCCGCGGCCCGGGCCGAGCTCGCCTGGCTGCACGGGGACGACCGCCGGGCCGCCGAGGAGGCCGCCGCCGTGCTGGAGGCGGCCGTGGAGGCGGCGCACCGCTGGTTCGCCGGGGAGCTGGCCTTCTGGATGCGGCTCGCCGGCGCGCCGGTCCGGATGCCGCCGGTGATGGCCGAGCCGCACCGGCTCCTGCTGGCCGGCGACTGGCGGGCCGCGGCCGACGCCTGGCGGGAGCTCGGCTTCCCCTACCAGCGGGCCCTGACACTCGCCTGTGGCGACCAGGAGCAGGCCCTGCTGGAGGCGCTGGCGCTGCTGGACGGCCTGGGGGCGAGGCAGACGGCCCAGCGGGTGCGCCGCCAGCTCCGGCGCCGCGGCACCCGCCACGTCCCCCGCGGCCCGATCCGGGCCACGGCCGCCAACCCGGCCGGCCTCACCGCCAGGCAGGTCGAGGTCCTCGGGCTCCTGGCCGAGGGCCTGACCAACGCCGAGATCGCCGCCCGGCTCTCGCTGTCGGCCAAGACGGTCGGCCATCACGTCTCCGCCCTGCTGGCCAAGCTGGGCGTCGGGTCGCGCCACCAGGCGGCCGTGGCCGCTCGCCGGCTCGGAGTCGTCGTCGCCAAAGATAGGGAGCCGGACGGCCAGAGGTAGGGAGGACCTCCCGATGCCCCCTGGGAGCCGCGATCTAGGGTCGCGGTGCACCGACCCACGCGGCGGGTCGCGGAACCGGGAAGGATCCAATGGACATCGCCACCATCAAGGAGCGGCAGCAGGCCACCTGGGCCTCGGGCGACTACTCGGCCGTCGGGACGCGCTTGCTGCTCGTCGCCGAGCTGCTGTGCGAGGCCGTCGACCTGCGCGCCGGCGAGCGGGTACTGGACGTGGCCTGCGGCAACGGCAACGCCGCCCTGGCCGCGGCCCGCCGCTTCTGCCAGGTCACCGGCATCGACTACGTCCCCGCGCTGCTGGAGCGGGCCCCCCCGCGGGCGCTAGCCGCGGGGCCGGCCCCTGCCCTCCCAGGACC
>Ga0081538_10001736_pt1 | contig 22142 bp, 19 predicted proteins | sample TabmetS5T2R1_FD_71022 | JGI IMG/M metagenome (GOLD analysis project Ga0081538, IMG submission 71022) | Tabebuia heterophylla rhizosphere microbial communities from the University of Puerto Rico - S5T2R1 | ecosystem: Host-associated > Plants > Roots > Rhizosphere ...
CCGAAAAGTATGGCAGGTGGCAGGTTTTGCGATGCCCGCCTGGCGTACAGCACCATGCACAGCCCGTTGGAGCACCTGTTCGTGGATATGATGTCGCCGGACGATGCCAGTGCGCGGGTCGCGTGAGAGCCGGGTGGCAGGAAACACGTATTGCCATATCCAGTCGCGATTGGCATTGGGATATTTACGCTCCAGAGCGTAGGGGAGATAGACAGCCCCATGGCCTGCCTCCAGATCACGCGTGTGCAGGTGTTTGACGCTCTGGAGATGCTGCTGTAAAGGGGTTTTGACGGGCTGCGGCAACATGGTGACACGATCTTTCTGGCCTTTGCCGTTGCGCACGACGATTTGATTGTAGGCAAAATCCAGGTCTTTGACGCGCAGACGCAGACACTCCAGCAGGCGGAGCCCAGCACCGTACAGTATGGTGCCCATGATCCAGGGGACACCGGAGAGCTGGCGCAGCACTTTTGCCACTTCGTCCTGGGTTAACACTACTGGGAGACGCTGGGGGTGTTTCGCACGTACCACGTCGTGCAGCCAGCCGATGTCTTGCTGGAGCACCTGCTGATACAGAAAGAGGATGGCGCTTAAGGCCTGACTTTGCGTCGAGGCCGCTACCTGGCCTTCCACGGCCAGATGGGACAGGAATTGGTGCACTTCTTGCACGCCCATGTCACGGGGATGGCGCTTGCCATGAAACAGGATAAAGCGCTTGATCCAACTCAGGTAGGTTTCTTCGGTGCGTAAGCTGTAGTGCCTGGTACGAATCGTAATGCGGACTTGTTCCAGGAGTTTGGGGGGCTGATGCTGGCTAGGCCTACTATGACTCTGAACCATAGAGCACTCCTCTCAGGAATAGGGGAAATGCCTGATGAGTCTACTGTACATATGTGCACTATAGCAAAGATCCTACTGCCTTGACAAGGGCACTAGAGTTATTTTCCCCCCGTCCGTCCGGAGGGGAGCACCTCGCTACATCTGCCGCCATTGGCTTTAGCCGTTGGCAGCCTAGAGCGAGAGCCACAGAACACGTCTCTCGACCATCTTATATGGCTCTGTACCGTCTTTGTGGCTCTGAGGGCGTGCTATGCGGCCCTAGGCCGTCGAGTACATCAGCGACTGGGGCAAAGACGGCTCCAGGCCGTATAGTCCACGTTATGGACGCTTTTTGCGGTTGCCATTGCAGCAGCCCCTCACGCGATTGACGGCAATGCCGTAGAGCCTCTACAATAGCATCTGGTAAAGTCGTGTCTCGGTAGTCCACCTGGAGACGGCACAACGCTCCTGAGGAATACGTGTGCTATGCCGGAATTCTTTAATGTTTTTGCCCCAGACGTTGCTCTACAGACCCTGCTCGATCGCCTGCAGAAGCGCGCGGAAACCGAAACTGTCCCAACACACCAGGCCCTAGGCCGCGTCACTGCTGATGCAGTGCTCGCCACCGAGCATCTGCCAGCGTTTCCACGCTCAACCATGGATGGGTACGCCGTCCGTGCCCGCGATACCTTTGGCGCGTCGGAGAGTCTGCCGGCCTACCTGGAGGTCGTGGGCGAGGTGCGGATGGGACAGGCCCCGGACGTCACGCTTGCCACCGGCCAGGCCGCAGTCGCCTATACGGGCGGGATGCTCGCAAACAGTGCTGACGCGGTGGTCATGGTAGAAAATACGCAGCAGATCGACGCCACCTCGATCGAGGTCTTGCGTCCTGTGGCACCTGGAGAGAATGTTATACAGGTGGGTGAGGACGTGCGCATTGACGAGGTTATCGTCCCAGCCGGCGGTTTACTCAGACCTCAGGATATCGGCGGCCTGCTGGCGCTCGGCATTACCCAGGTCAAGGTGCGTTGTCGTCCGCGCGTGGCGATCGTGTCCACGGGCGACGAAATCGTCTCACCCGATACCACACCAGCTCCTGGGCAGATCCGTGACATCAACACGTACACCATCGCAGCCCTGGTGGAACAGGCTGGCGGCGTGCCTGTCCCCATGGGGGTGGTGCAGGACGACTATGAGGCGCAGCGCCAGGTGGCTGTAGAGGGGCTGGCACAGGCCGACATGCTCGTCTTCTCCGCCGGGAGTTCGGTGAGCAGCCGGGATATGACCGTGCAGGTGCTGCACAGCCTTGGCCCTCCCGGTGTCCTGGTGCATGGGATGGCGCATCGGCCTGGCAAACCCACGATTATTGCCTTGATCGAGGATAAGCCGGCCTTTGGGCTGCCGGGTAACCCGGTGTCGGCGATGATCGTGTTCCGTCTCCTGGTGCGGCCTACCCTGTATGCGTTGACTGGCTGTACGCAGGTGCCGCAACCCAAAACCGTACAGGCGCGCCTGACCAAGAACATCCCATCAGTTACGGGGCGTGAGGATCACGTGCAGGTGCGTCTGTCCCACACTGACGGCGAGCTGCACGCTGAGCCTGTCTTCGGCAAGTCGAACCTTATCTATACCCTGATCCGGGCCGATGGTATAGTGGTGGTACCGCTGGATCAGGGAGGGCTGTACGCCGGGACCGAGGTACCAGTGCAGCTGTATGATTAGGGTGGCGATCATGCATACACATACGCGACAGTACTACCTCAGCGATATTCCGCTCTCTGAGGCTCTGCAAAAATTCCACGCTGCCCTGGCAGAGGCGGGAGCGCTCATCCTGGCAGAGGCGGAAATGCTGGCGCTGGACCAGGCCCATGGGCGCGTTACCGCGTCGCCGGTCTGGGCCGCACGCTCCTCGCCTCACTACGACGCGTCGGCAATGGATGGTGTGGCGGTGCGGGCGCGTGAGACCATTGGGGCTACGGAGACGTCTCCCCTGCGCCTCGTAGTGGGCGAGCAAGCCGTGTGGGTCGATACCGGCGACCCGATGCCGCCAGGATTCGACGCGGTCATCATGATCGAGGTCATCCACGAGGTCGATGCGTCCACCATCGAGATCCAGGCTCCGGTCGCCCCCTACCAGCACGTGCGTCCTTTGGGAGAAGATATCGTGGCGACAGAGCTGGTCCTGCCGGGGAGTCATCGCCTCAGGCCACAGGATCTCGCCGCCTGTGCGGCGGCTGGACTGACCACAGTGGCGGTGCGGAAGCTACCACACGTTGCCATTATCCCAACTGGGACAGAACTCGTCCCCATCGGTACCGAGCCTAAACCAGGCGACATCGTCGAGTTCAACTCCCTCATGCTTGGCGCCATGATGGCGGAATGGGGTGGCACAGCGACACGCTGGCCCTCCATTCCTGATGACTACGAGCGCCTTAAGCAGACCATCCTGGCAGCAGTGGCAGCGTCGGATATCGTGGTGGTCAATGCTGGTTCCTCGGCCGGTTCTGAAGACTACACCGCCAGAGCAGTGGCCGACCTCGGGCAGCTCGTGGTCCACGGTGTCGCCGTGCGACCCGGGCACCCTGTTGTGCTGGGTGTCGTGTGCCAGAAGCCCGTGGTCGGTATCCCGGGATATCCTGTCTCAGCGGCACTGACCTGCGAACTCTTCATCAAGCCGCTCATCGAGCACAAGCTGGGTCTGCCGCCGTTCACGCGTCCTAAGATCACCGCGCACATCAGCCGGAAGGTGCTGTCGCCCACAGGCGAGGACGAATATCTGCGCGTCCGGCTGGGGCGCGTGGGCACGAAGATGGTGGCGACGCCCATCCAACGCGGCGCCGGTGTCATTATGTCGCTCGTACGAGCCGACGGCCTGGTGATCATTCCGCGCTTCTCCGAGGGCCTCGATGCTGGTCAGGAGGTGATGGTTGAGCTGTTGCGCTCGCCAGAAAGCCTTGACGGGACCATTGTCGCCATTGGTAGCCATGACCTCACCCTGGACCTTCTGGCGTCCGAACTCCGCCGTGGCCACCCCAACCTGACCCTGGCGTCCTCCAATGTCGGCAGCCTCGGTGGGCTCCTGGCATTGCACCGGGGAGAGACGCATCTGGCAGGGTCGCATCTCCTGGATGAAGCGACCGGGGAGTACAACCTCGCCTTCATACGCCGTTACGTGCCCGGGCGTGCGCTCATCGTGGTCAATCTGGTGCACCGCATCCAGGGCTTCATCGTGCCGCCGGGCAATCCCAAGTCACTCACGACGCTGGCTGATCTGACGCGTGACGGCATCACGTTCGTTAACCGCCAGCGGGGGTCGGGCACCAGGGTGTTGCTGGACTACCTGCTCAACCAACAGGCCATCACGCCGGCCCACATCTCGGGCTATGAACGTGAGGAGTTCACGCACCTGGCCGTGGCCGCGGCGGTGGCGGGAGGACGCGTCGATGTCGGACTCGGTGTGCTGTCCGCGGCGCGGGCGCTGGGGATGGACTTCGTCCCGTTACGCAACGAACAGTATGACCTCGTCATGCCCAGGGAATTTTACGACAGCGAGTTGCTCCAGCCACTCTTGGCGCTGATACGGAGTCAGGCCTTTCAGCAGCAAGTCGAAGCGCTTGGGGGCTATGATGTGTCTACCATGGGTGAGGTCGTCGCTACGCTGCCCTAGCAACGGAAAGCGTCATGATCCAGCAAGAACTGATGACCACCAAAGAGGTGGCGGCCTACCTGCGGATTAAAGAACGCAAAGTCTACGAACTTATCAGTGCACGACGTATTCCCTGCAGCCGCGTGGCCGGGAAGTGGCTCTTCCCCAAAGTGCTCATTGACCTGTGGGTGGTGCAGAACAGCGAGGGCAGCAGCAAGCGCAACGCCGCCCTCGACCGTCCGCCCATCGTGGGTGGCAGCCACGATCCACTGCTTGAGTGGTGCGTACGGGAATCGGGCTGCGAGCTTGCCACTATGTTCAATGGTAGCCTCGACGGCTTGCAACGCTTTGCTCATGCGACTGTATTGTGCTGCGGGCTGCACGTCTTTGATCCAGACACGGCTGATTATAACTGGCCCATTGCCAGGCGTACCCTGGCTGACCTCGACATGGTGCTTATTGAATGGGCCTGGCGCGAACAGGGCCTGATCGTGGCTGCTGGCAACCCGCACAACATTCGCGGCCTGGCGGACGTGCAGCATGGTGTTGTACGCCTGGTAGCGCGCCAGGAGGGCGCCGGCAGTCGTCTCTTGTTTGAGCATCTCTTGCGGGAGCAGCACCTTGATCCTACTGCCCTCCACTTTATTGACCCACCAGTGCGGAGTGAGACCGAACTCGCCCTGGCTGTCCGCGACGGCAAAGCTGACGCTGGCTTTGGCATTGCTGCCGTGGCGCGTCAATGCCGGGTGGATTTCGTGCCGCTCCACCGCGAGCGCTACGACCTTGTCATTCGCCGTTGGGAGTATTTTGAGCCACCGTTTCAGCGGCTCCTGGCCTTTACCCAGACGACACGGTTTGTGGAGAAAGCCGCCGAGTTTGGAGGCTATGATATCACGGGCATTGGCCATGTAACGTATAACAGTCCCTGAGCGGGGGCCGTTATGAGCCAGTCTTGCGGGCGTTTGGGAAAAATGCCTGTTCACCCTCAATACGGAACGCGGCAATGGCCTGCTGGCCTTTGTCAGAAAGCAGCCAGTCAATGAACGTCTGACCATCCGCCGTTTTCACATGCGGATGCTTTTTGGGATGCACCAGCATAACGCCGTATTGATTAAACAAACGGCTATCCCCCTCGACCAGGATGAGCAAATTGCCTCGGTTTTTGAAACTGATCCAGGTGCCCCGGTCTGTGAGGGAGTAGGCATCCAGACCGCTGGCCGTGTTCAGCGTTGCCCCCATACTAGCCCCTGCCTCACGGTACCAGGTACCACTCGCTGCCGCTACGCCGACGCCGGCAGTCTTCCAGAGGCTCAATTCCAGCTTGTGTGTCCCGCTGTCATCCCCGCGAGAGACGAAGGTAGCTTGCTTTGCCGCCACCTGCGCCAGGGCCACGGCGACATCGGTCAGGCCTTTCACCCCAGCAGGGTCGGCGCGGGGGCCAACCACGACAAAATCGTTATACATCACGTCAAAGCGCGCCACACCGAAGCCTTCGGCTATGAACTTTTCTTCGGATGGCTTGTGATGGACGAATAACACGTCTGCGTCTCCACGCTGTGCCAGTTCAATGGCCTGACCCGTCCCAACTGCCACGACGCGTACCTCAATACCAGTGTCCTGCTGAAACAGCGGCAGCAGATGGCGGAAGAGGCCAGAATTTTCAGTGGAGGTGGTCGATGCCACGGTAATGAACCGGTCGGCTGCGATCGCAGATAATGGGTAGGCCGCTAGGCAAGCCACCGCCATGCTTAATGTCAGGAAAACTCTTCGATGCAGCATGAATCCCTCCCTTTTGTGGGTTATCTTCATGTCACCACAGTAACTTTCCTTCAAGAAACGTGGTAGCTTCCTTACTCTGTGGATTGCTGAAGAAGGCCGTCGCTGGCGCATGTTCGATCAACCGGCCATGGTGGAGAAACAGGATCTCGTCCGCCAGACGCCGGGCCTGTCCCAGGTCGTGCGTAGTCATGATAATTTTTGTACCTGTGCGGTGAATATGGTCGAGGAACGCTTCTACGGCCTGGGTTGCCGCCGGGTCAAGGCTGGCAGTTGGTTCATCGAGGAACAATACCTGGGGCTTGAGGGCCCAGGCACGTGCCAGGGCGAGACGCTGCTGCTCTCCACCAGACAGGACGCGCGCCGGTTGCGCCGCAAGCGGCAATAACCCGGCCTGTTCCAGCACTGCCATCATCCTGGCCCGTCGCTGTCGACGTGGGATGCCTTGCAGGCGCAACACGTAGGTAATGTTCGCCGCCGTCGAGCGTCGGAGGAGTACGGGGCGCTGGAACACCATGGCCTGGCAACGGCGTGCCGTTTCGGGAGTAGTGCCAGCCCAGGCGATGGTACCGGCAGAGGGTTGCAGGAGGCCATGGCAGAGTCGCAGGAGCAAACTCTTGCCCGCACCGTTCGGTCCCAACACCACGGTACGCGGTCCCGCAGCGGTGCGGAAAGAGATACCGTCAAGGAGATGTTTCCCCCCGATCTCATAACAGAGATCGTGCACCACGAGGGGCAAAATCGCCGCTGGCGTCATGGTGTGCTCCTCAGGATTGACAGAAAGCAGTTCCATCGCCTTCATCCATACACACGCCTGGCTGCGTCTTGAATGACCATGGCTGTAGTGTTCACGGCGAGCACGAGGAGCATCAGAATCATGCCTAGAGCCAGAGCCAGGGGGAGGTTTCCCTTACTCGTTTCGAGCGCAATCGTCGTGGTCACCACGCGCGTCACGCGATGGATATTCCCCCCAACCATAATGACGGCCCCCACTTCGGCGCTGGCACGACCAAAACCAGCCAGAATTCCCGTGAGCAGGCTAAAGCGCCCATCCCACAGTAACGTCCAGAGTGTGCGCCATGGTCCAACGCCAAGAGAGCGGAGCTGCTCGGCATATTCCTCATGCAAATCAGCCACTGTCTGCCGTGTGAATGCCGCAATAATGGGGGTGACAAGGAGACACTGAGCGATCACCATGGCTGTTGGCGTGAATAAGAGACCCAACGTGCCCAGCGGTCCAGCCCGCGACAGCAGCAGATAGACCATGAGGCCTACCACCACAGGGGGCAACCCCATCAGCGCATTGAGCAAGATACGCACCAGGGCCTGTCCTGGAAATCGCCACACCGCTACAGCCGCGCCAAGCGGCAAGGCCAGGACTGTGGCGAGCCCCACTGCCGAAAGGCTTACAGAGAGAGATAGACAGACAATGGCTACCAGGTCACGGTCAAGGCCAACCATGAGGCCAAGGGCTGTGAAGAAGGCGGCACGCAAATCATCCATCGTGTGACAGCTCCCGACTTGCAGCGACGCACACCGCTAAAAGTCCTCGTATAAAACCTGCTCTGTGAGGTGTTCGATTATGCCGTTTATGCGTTTTTAACGCAATAGTACGATTTTCTAAAAATTCACATATTTATGCAGCTTTTATGCGTGAGAATACGAGAACAAGTGTACCGATACTTTGGGGGGTCTATGGTGAGGAATAATTGTAGCGGTTAGGTGTTACTTAATATGTAGCGCGCACCTCAGGCCACTCCATGCGCATACTACGCACTCTCCAGAACGTCGTGTAAGGATTTTTATGAATTGTTGTCGCCGCGCTGAATCCTGTGCCGGCGTGCAGCGTCTGAGAGAGTAAAAAGCTGAGTGCGGATGGGTTGCAGACTGTACTGATCTGTGCTCATGGCACTGCGGGTGGAGACAAGGCATCGTAGTGCGTAACCGTTTTTACTCTGTAGCAAGTAAGGAGAGACTCTATGAAGACGACCAGTTTCCTCGTGGCCTCCGCCCTCGCCGCCGCTTTGTCCCTGCCCACTGTAGCCAAGGCTGGACCAGCCCCGCAACCCAAGTTCGAGGCGGAGAAGTGCTATGGGGTCTCCAAGGCCGGCAAGAACGACTGCCAGACGGCGAACTCGTCGTGTGCCGGAACCTCGAAGAAAGATAACCAGGGCGATGCCTGGATCTATGTGCCCGCGGGCACCTGTGACCGGCTCGTGGGTGGTAGCACCAAGTCCAAAATCTAGTGGCAAGTCAAGCGCAGCGGACGAGGGGGCTTGACGATGGTCTACATAAGTACTAGCTCAAAGTTAGGCGTGGGGATCGGGTTGCGTGCACCACACGTCGCTGAGGTGCTGGCGACGCGTCCGGCTATCGGTTGGCTCGAGGTGCATGCCGAGAACTATATGGGAGAAGGTGCCCCTCTCGCTGCGCTGGAGCGACTCCGAGCCGATTACCCAGTCTCGGTTCATGGGGTGGGACTGTCACTCGGGAGCGCTGAAGCGCTCGATAACCATCATCTGTCGCGTCTGCAAAGGCTCATAACACGGCTCGAACCGGCGTTCGTGTCTGAGCATCTCTCCTGGAGTATCGCAGGAGGTATCTATCTCAACCATCTCCTCCCCTTACCGTATACGGAGGAGACCCTGGAGGTCGTCGCCCAGCATGTGATGCACACCCAGGAGGCTTTGCAGTGTCGCCTCCTCATCGAGAACCCGTCGAGTTATCTCCGTTTCGCCCACTCGCCTATTCCAGAGCCTGAGTTTCTGGGGGAGTTGGTGCAGCGTACGGGCTGTGGACTCCTGTGCGATGTCAACAACATCTACGTGAGCTGCTGCAATCTTGGGGGAGCCCCTGTCGCCTATCTCAACGCCCTGCCGGCGCGTGCTGTCGGTGAAATCCATCTCGCCGGGCACGCCGTGAATGACGCTGACGGTCAAACGATTTTGATCGATGATCATGGTGCGCCAGTCAGCGATGCGGTCTGGGCCCTCTATGGTCACGCCCTGGCCCGCTTTGGCCCGGTGTCCACCCTGATCGAGTGGGATACCAATATCCCAGAACTGGCGGTGCTATGCGCTGAAGCTCACACAGCCGAGCGTTTTATGCAGCGTACCGAGGAGGCGGGCTATGCCGGCGTTGCGTGAACTCCAAGCCGCCTTCCTCCGTGCCATGTTTGGCCCTGACGAGCCCGAGTTGCTGGAGGCCATTGCTGGCGATGGACTGCTCCCGGCGGCCCGGCTACAGATCTATCGTCACCACGTGTTGACGTCACTGACAGATGTCTTACAGGCAACCTTCCCGGTCGTCTGTCGCCTGGTGGACGAACGGTTTTTCCGCTACGCTGCTGCTGCCTACATTCGGCAGCATCCTCCCGTGGTACCGTGCCTGTTTGAGTATGGTGCGCACTTTCCGGCCTTCCTGGCGGCCTTTCCGCCGTGTCGCCACCTCGAGTACCTGGCGGACGTGGCCCGTCTTGAATGGGCCCTGCATACGGCCTTGCACGCTGAGGTACGTGCGCCCCTCGACCCTGCCGAGCTGGGTGGCCTGGCGCCGCACGAGGTGGCCCAGCTCACATTCCAGTTTGATCTGTCGGTCACACTGCTAGATTCCCCCTGGCCCATCGACCAGATTTGGCGCGTGAACCAGGTGGACAATGAGGTTTATGCCCCCGTTGATCTCAACGCAGGAGGGGTGTCGCTTGAGATCCGTCGGTGGGAAGATGACGCTGGCTTCCGCCGGCTCGACCCCGCCATCTATACGTTCCGCACGACGCTGGCAGCTGGGCATGCACTCGCCATGGCTGCTGAGGCGGCTCTAGCGGCCAGTCAGGAGTTTGACTGTGTGGCAGCCTTGCACGAGCTGCTCACTGACGGCGTTATCATCGGCTTCACACTGTAATCAGACACAAGGGGGATGCTCGCCGTCATCCAGACGTTTGTTTATCCCAACGCCTGGTCCGACCATCTCCCCTGGGGATCAATCCTCCTCTTCCTCCTCACTCGCGGTGGTGGAACCATCTCGCTCGATCGGCTCCTGGGACTGGAGCCGGCAAGGCCTCGTCGGGAGTAAGAGCCGCAGCGAGGCGGCGCCTGGCTTCGGCGTACACGGCAGCAGGCAGCGGCCCTTGCAACACTGCTGCGACGTTGGCATGGAGGTGCGCAGGGTTGAGCGTCCCCACGATAGTGGTATGCATGTCCGGATTGGTTATGGTGAAGCGGAGCAGGAACTCCGTCGCGGACATGCCCTCCAGCAACTCGTCCATCCTGGCGTGCTCCCAGAGTTTCCAGACGTCAGCGGAACCCTGCCCGGCGCCCGGCTCACCACGAGCCACGCCCCCGCGGATGACGATGCCCGCCCCGCTCCTGGCTGCCTCGGCAATGGCTGCCTCGTGTTCGGGCTGAAGGGCCGAGTACGGGATCTGAAAAACATCAAACACACCCATGGCTATGTGGTCGGTGAGGTTCGGCAGGATGGAGGAACAGCCCAGGAAGCGCACCTTGCCGGCGCGCTGGAGGTCGTAGAGCGTCTCAATGGCCCCCTCGTGCTCTAAAACCTCCCTGGCAGGGCTGAAGTGAAACTGGACGATGTCCAGGTAGTCGGTCTGCATGCGACGCAGGCTCTGGTGCACTGCATCCATGATGTTCTTCCGGCTGTAGTCATGCAGGCGGGGCAATGGGACACCAAACCTCGTGCGCTCGCTCGGGGCAAACTGCGTCACGTCCAGCGGGCACCCGCACTTGGAGGCCAGGAAGAACTCCTGACGACGGCTGGAGAGGCACCTGCCAATGTGCTCTTCGGCCTCGCCGTAATCCACGGCGACATCAATATAGTTGATGCCGACATCCAGGACAGCGTTGAGAATGCGCCTGGGCTGGCCTGGCGTGAGCGGCCGGCCGACGCCAGCGACCATGCCGCGTAGCTCTAAGGCGCCGAAGCCGAGGGTGGTCACACGCAGTCCGGTACGCCCAAGTACTCTCGTGGGGAGATCTGGCATGTCTGGGGGTCCCTCAGCGACAGTAGGGCAGTACCTGGTCGCCAAATATCTTGATGGCCTCCAGGATGTGCTCATGCGCGGGTCCGCCCGAGTGGGCATGGCGCAGGCGCAGGAGAAAATAGTCTGCGCCCGTCGCCTCCTGCCAACGATGAAATTCGCGGACACACGTCTCAGGCTCACCCAGGATAAGACGATCTTGCGCCAGGTTATCTAAGGTCAACTCTGCCTCTGAGCCAATGTCCCGGAACTCTGCGAGCCGATTTTCCCAGTAGTAGCGATAGGCCATCATGACTTCCGGTCCATAAATGGCTTCAGCCTCCGCCCGGCTCGTGGCTACCCAGGCATCCCGCATAAGCACCACTTGAGGCTGCCGTCCGGCCTGCACTGCCGCCTGACGATAGATGTCCACCAGGCGTACGGTCTGCGCCAGCGCGGTGCTGGGCGTGGCCACAAAGGCATCGCCGAGACGCCCGGCCCGGCGCACAGCGGCGGGCACGCTGGCGCCAATCCACAGGGGCGGCGCCGGAGTCTGCAATGGTCGGGGGCGCATCTGGAGGTTGTCCAAGGTGTAGTGCGCGCCATGAAAGGAAAATGGCTCCCCACTCCAGCACTTGCGAATAATCTCCACTCCCTCTTCGAACAGCCCTGCCCGGTGCTCCATAGGGACACCAAAGGCCTGAAAGTCTGCGGCTTGATAGCCGACGCCCACCCCCAGGATGACACGCCCTTTGGAGATGATATCCAGAGTCGTCACGTCCTCGGCAACGTGCACCGGGTGGTGCAGGGGCAACAGGATAACCGAGGTGCCGACGTGCAGGCGACGTGTCTGGGCCGCCACCGCCGTGGCCACAATCAGTGGCGAGGGCAAGAAGCCGTCTTTATCCTGGTGATGCTCTCCAAAGAAGCAAGCATCAAAACCACTTGCCTCGGCCAGTTGGGCTTCGGCAATGACCTGGTCTACACAGCGATCTAAATGCTCCCCGCGTGGTGGGTTGGCAATCGAGCTATAGAGGCCAAATTTCATGCGTCTCCTTTTGTGCCAGAGGGCTACGGCTATCTCACGCGTGCGGTGTAATCCTGGCGAGCCCGGTCAATGGCACGGGTTCGCCCTGCCACCAGGATCTCGCGACGCTCAGAGGCCCAGCGGTTAGACGCCGCGGTGCTGGCTACCGATCCTTGGAACTGGGGCATGACATAGCGCGCCAGCAGTTCGTAACTGTGCAGCATCTTGTCCCGCGGGGCCCAGTCAATGGTCTGCACGAGGAAGCCCCCATACCCACCGCTACGCTCTTCCAGGCGCTTGATGCCCGCTACGCAATCGTCCGGCGTGCCGACAATCCAAAAACCGGCATCGGCCATAAAGTCGATCACCTTGTCCAGTGGGCCATCAAAAACCGGCCGCCGCCCGTTGGTGCCCTCCGAATACTCCCGTAAGTAGCGGCCAGCGCCCATCCGGGCTTCCGCCCGCGCTTCTTGTCGGCTCTCCGCCAGGTGGACCGGGAGCACCAGGCGCCAGTCTTCCCGCCGTACCTCCTGCCCATGCTCCGCCGCTGACTCCTCGGCAATGGCCCACAGATTCTGCAGATCGGACTCGTTGCTCGCCGACGGGTCCCTGGGCACAGTAATGGTCAGCACGGCAGCCCCATACTTCCCCGCCAGCACCACGCCCGCTGGCGACTGCACCGAGGCCACTGCGATTGGCATGTACGGCCGCTGATAGGGCCGCAGCTGGAGTAACGCCTCGCGCAACTCGAACCAGTCACTTTTGTAGGTGATGGGCTCTGTCTCGGTGAACAGGCGGAGGATGACTCCTAAGGCTTCATCCATCCGCGGCCGCTGCGCCGTGTGGTCAATGCCCATCATGTAGGCATCACTCGGCAGGGCACCAGGCCCCACGCCCATCATGACTCGACCGTGGGTCATGTGGTCCAGTTGCACCATCCAGTTCGCTACCATCAAGGGATGGTGGTAGGGGAGGCTAATCACCCCGGTCCCCAGTTTGATGTGGCGCGTGCGCTCGGCAGCCGCGGCAATGAAAATCTCCGGGGAGGAGATAATCTCCCAGCCGGCGCTGTGGTGCTCTCCGATCCAGGCCTCGTCAAAGCCAAGGTAGTCGAGCCACTGGACCAGCTCCAGATCGCGATCTATAGCCAGGGTAGGATTTTCCCCAACGCGGTGGAAGGGACCCATGAAGACGCCAAACTTCATTCGCTCCGGTAGACTCATGTGCGTCTACTCTCCTCTCGTATGGGAAAGCCGCTGAGGACCTCGCCTCAATGATGTGCAGATGGTGTGACCTGGCCATTATAGTCCCCCTACACAGCAGGAGCAACCAGCCTGGCGAAAACCCCTACACGCGACGTGCTATTGACACGCTGCTGACATTTTGGTACAGAATTTATGGTGTCTTGGGAGTGAACTGACTGTTGTATACTGCCACAGCCATAGTGCTAGAGCAGAAGGAGGTGCCTATGCGTGCGCAGCCCTTTACAGCGCCAGTCGAGTATGCTGGCACAAGCGTCCGTGTAGATTTTATACGGCGGACATACCAGCATCTGGCCTGGGCGGTGCTCGGTTTCATTGTCGTGGAAGCCCTGTTACTCCAATGGTCTGGGGCACAGGTGCTCGTCCGTACTATGACTGGAGGATATTCCTGGTTTATCGTGTTGGCGGCGTTTATGGGGGTGTCGTGGTTGGCTGAGAAGTGGGCTCACTCAGAGGCCTCACCGCAGATGCAGTATGCCGGACTGGCGCTGTTTGTGGTGGCAGAAGCGATTATTTTCTTGCCGCTGCTCTACATTGCTGCCTACTTCAGTTCCCCGAATGTCATTCCGACGGCAGGCATTGTCACAGCCCTGCTGTTCGGGGGGTTGACCTATATTGCCTTCACCACGCGCCGGGATTTTTCCTTCCTGGGCAGCATCCTGTCGCTCGGCGGGTTTGTGGCCCTCGGCGTCATCGTCGCGAGCATGCTGTTCGGCTTCAGCCTTGGGGTGGTCTTCGCTGGACTCATGGTGGCGTATGCTGGCGGTGCTATCCTCTACAACACGTCAAACATCATGCATCAATATCGTCCCGATCAGCACGTAGCAGCAGCTCTGGCGCTGTTCGCTTCCGTCGCCCTCATGTTCTGGTACGTGCTGCAAATTGTCATGTCACTCTCCGATGATGACTAAATGCCCTGGTGTCACACGTCTGGCCCGACGCAACCCTGGCGGGCCAGACGGCGCTTCCTCTTGCTCTCTTACTACCTGGACTTGCCCCCGCTCCCCTTCTTCTCTCCACCACCGCGCATCTGCTGGGTAATCTGCTGTCCCATGACCTCTGCGACACTCTGGACCAGGGTACGGGGAAACGTGTACCGCAACGTCGCTGCGTCCTGGCGGGTGAGGAGATCCATGACAAAAGGTTCATCGGGTCCTTGTTGCAGCTTTTCAATCAAGGCTTGACTCACAGGATCCTGGCCACCCATCTGCCCCTTACTCTTGCTCAGTTGCAGCAAAGGGGCGAGGAAGAGTTCCAGGTGCACCAGCGCATCGGTCTTCGTTGGAGCTTGGGACGAGGAAGTACGGACGCGGTCAAGGAGTCCTTGTAAGGGCACAGGCGAGTTGCCAAGATGGAAGGTGAGCATGTCTCCTTGGGCAGCAAGGAACGCCGTGTGAGGTAGTTCGGGCGACCCGCTAGGAGGCAATTCGAGGCGATGCAAAGTGGTATCTCGGTACGCCATAGCGTCTCTGGTGACTTTCATCGGGGTAGCCCCAAACACAGGAATCTTCTCCGCGATGTCGAGAAGCATCTTGAGGGCGCTAGCACTTGTAGGGAACGGCCCCCAACCAGTTACCTCAGGTCCTGTGCTATCCCGCATGCGTACCTCCACGGCGAACTCGATCTCTTTTTGGGCATACCACTGTTCAGCGAGCTTCACATAGGTCGCAATGGCCTGCAGGCCCGCGTCACGCTGCTCCCGCGACAGCGCGGGCATTGCTCCTAGCTTGGCCTCGAGCATCTGGCGTGATGCCGGTAGCAGCGCCAGCATTTCTTGACGGAGCGTATCCGTCATGCGCAGGTTTTCGACGAGACGTAGGAGTGCACCAGGCGTAAAGAACTGCCCTGTCCGGGACATATGGCCGGCCTGTGCGTTGACGAAAGCCGCACTGGCCGACGCGGGTCGCATCTTCGTCTCCAGATCGAAGATCCAGCCTGTTGGAGCCAGGGTGAGACGACTCTCCCCCAGGAGGAGATCATCCAGAAATTGGCGCAGGCCTTTTTGTAGCAGCGCTACAGAAGTCGTCATGGCCTCCTTATCTGTGGACGACAGCCCCTGCTTCTCGGCGGCTTCTTGCCATGTCGCTTGCCAGAACTGCTCCATACTAGCCAGCATGTTTTGCCAGGCAACGTCTAGCTGTTGCTTCACTGCATCGACATCAACTCGTAAGACGAGATCGGGACCACTCTCCTGCGTCCCAAAAAGATCGGCCGGCAGTGTGACATTAAAACCCTGCACCGCCTCTGGTGTGGTGGAGACAATGAGCACACTCGCTTGCGCGTCTACCAGTCCAAAGGCCGGCATGGGTCCTCCCTGCAGGCTCAGCTTCGTACCATTTTCGACGATGGTCTGTGGAAAAAAGCTGCGCAGGGTTTGCAGCATGGCGTCCCGTTCTGTGTAAGGTACTACCACAGCCAGGGGAGGCTTGTCAGCCACGTTCACCGTTGGTACAACCACGCCGATGGGACGTTGGCGATCCAAACCCCCGAGACCGGCGAGTTGCAACTGCACCATGCCGAGCACCATGTCAGCCAGCCCTGGGGTCTTCGCCATCGTGGAGATCTCGCGTAGCCGCTGTTCCAGGCGCTGATAGCTCCGCAGGGCGAGCCAGGCAACCGGTCGGGCCTTACTGGCCTCAGCCACTGCCGCGAGGACTGAGGTAAGAGTCAGGAGCATAACGAGTATGGCGCACGAGCGCCTGAGCAACAGGGTCATGATTCCTCCTACGAGACATGCAGTCATGAAGACACCTGATGTCACCTCTTGACATCGTGCATGAGATTGTATCCTAATTGTACAGCGCCGCAGCATCTGTACACCAGTAAGGCAACAGTGCATAGATACGTCCGAGGAGAATGCCGGCAGCGTCTCTTAACGCTCAAGAGCGACTGCGGAAGGCACGATACGGTGAGCGAGACTTCTAGCATGACACTCTTCAAGAGTTTGCTAATGCCCCGGGGCCTGGATGGAGGTAGCGCAGGCGTGTGCTGATCCCTCTAGTGCAGGACGCCAACCTGAGCAGTTGGTGCCTTAGCGCTGGAGGCCTACCGGACGAGAGCTTTACACCTCCTTGCCTAATTGCTGCCGCATTTCACGAAATGTCCTGTAGAGCAGGTCGTGCTCAGCCAACTGTTGTGCCAGCATCGCACCACAGGTTGGCATGTCGGTGTGGTTGATCACCAGATTCACGCTTTGACTGTAGGCATTCATGGGATCGGCAGTCACCAGTTCTGGCGCACAGAGGACCACAAACTGATAGCGACGTTGATCTAGTGGACGCTCACGCAAGAAGGTCAACACCAGATTGGTATCGAGCGAGGTCCCGTCAAAAGCGGCATCAAGCACGAAGAGGCGATAGGGCACCTCGCGTAAATACTCCAAGGCCTTGAACTGATTGGGCATGATATCTGCCGTGTAACCAAGGGATTGGAGCATCTGCTGACACACTTCCTGGTGCTCTGGACTGTCCAGGCAGACAAGGGCCTGCATGGCGTTTGCATCAGCCCCCATCGTCCGCTGCGGCATTGAGACCATGCCTATTTGCGGTGCCAGTCCTGTGTCGGTAACGGTACTTATGGGGGTGCGACGCGCCCGCGGATCATAGGGGAAGCGCTGCTGACAGGCCGGGCACGTGATGCGGACTGCATGGTCTGTGGGCAGCTTGTTATCGGGGATCTGTAAACGCTTATTACACGCAGGACAGGTAAGATACATCGTGCTTCCTTACCGAGAGCCAACTTTCTGGCGCTCTTCGTGGATGCGCTGTTCGTACTCTTGATCTATCGCCAGTTTGACGCCGAGTTCGTCCTTCGCGACGCCTATCGCATAATTAAATTCATCAATACCACGTCGGACTATAGAGCGTTGTGAAGCGTAGGCCAGGGCTGTTTGCTCAGTGATCAACCCGTCGCGATAGCCCTTGATGATGGACTTGTCGAACGTCTCCATGCCAGACGCCACACCCGCATCAATGATTTCGTAGAAGGTTTTGCCTTCGGATTCTCCATGCAGAATGGAGTCCTGGACACGCAGATTCGTGCGCATGATTTCGAGCGCAGCCAGGCGCCCACCACCGATTTTGGGTAAGAGACGTTGGCTGATGATCCAGCGCAGCATGGCGGCGAGCCGGCCACGGACCAATTGCTCCTCAGCCTGCTCAAACATCCCGATGATGCGGTTGATGGTCTGCCCGGCGTCAATTGTGTGCAGCGTACTCAGCACCAGATGGCCGGTTTCAGCAGCGTGCAGGGCAATTTCTACGGTCGATCGATCACGCATCTCTCCCACCAGAATCACCTTGGGCGCCTGCCGTAGAGCCGCCCGCAAACCACTATCAAACGTGTCAAAATCTGCGCCCAGCTCACGTTGATTAAAGGTCGCTTTTTCATGTTTGTGGACAAATTCCACCGGGTCTTCTAGCGTCACCACATGGACCGCTTTGGTCTGGTTGAGCTTGCGTAAAACGGCTGCCAGTGTGGTCGATTTGCCACTGCCCGTGGCACCAGTCACCAGGACGAGGCCGTTTTTTTCCTCCACGATCTCGTTCAGGACTGAGGGCAGGTGCATTTCCTCTACAGTCGGGATGTACGTCGGGAGCCGCCGCATCACCACGGAGTAGTTGCCACGGGCAGCGAAGATATTGATCCGAAAGCGCGCCCGATCCCCAACCACATAGGAGAGGTCTGCTGAGCCCTGTTCGAGGAGCATGTGGGTATTACGGCGGTCATTGTTGAGCAATTGCAGGGCGAACGTTTCGGTCTGAAACGGGGTGAGAGCTGCAATAGAGACCGAGAACTCTACAGGAATTAACTCCCCATCGACTTCCACCTGGAACGGTCGGCCAACGCTCACGTTGATGTCAGAGACTTTCGGATAATTGTCGAGAATATGATTCAGGATGAAATCTACCTCACGCGTGGGCATGGTCGGCCTCCTCGCCCTTACACCAGGTCCTCATCAGCTACATTGCGCAAGAACGCCCGGAAGCGCGCTTTGTCCAAACAATGCAGGTAGGCATCTTCAGGGTTAATGCGTCCTTTCTCCAGGTGATCGAGAATGGCATCGTCCAGGGACTGCATACCGAATTTTTTGCCGGTCTGTAACACGGTGGGGATCTGGAAGGTCTTGCCGTCGCGTATGAGGTTGCGGACGGCTGGCGTGGCAATGAGAATTTCCAGAGCAGCACAGCGGCCTCGCGTATCACGGCGTTTGAAGAGCGTCTGCGCCACCACCGCCTGCAGAGAGTCCGCCAGCGTGGCGCGGATTTGCTCCTGCTGATCATGCGGGAAGACGTCGATAATGCGGTCCACGGTCTTCGCGGCACTCTGCGTGTGCAGTGTGCCAAACACCAGGTGCCCCGTTGAGGCCGCTTCCACCGCCAGACTGATGGTCTCCAAATCGCGCATTTCCCCCACCATGATAATGTCGGGATCCTCGCGTAAGGCGGCCCGCAGCGCTGAGGTAAACGACTTGGTATGGAGACCCACTTCGCGGTGGTTGACGATACAGTTGCGGCTTTTGTGCACGAATTCAACAGGGTCTTCAATAGTCAGGATATGGTCTTTGCGTTGCGTATTCGCGTAGTCAACCAGGGCTGCCAGGGTCGTCGATTTGCCGCTCCCGGTTGGGCCGGTCACCAGCACGAGACCTTTAGGATACAGTGGCAGTTTGTTGAGGACCGGTGGCAGGCCGAGTTGCTCCACCGTCAAAATTGTATCTGGAATTTGGCGAAACACCGCAGCCACGCCATACTTCTGCACGAAGTAGTTGGCACGATAGCGCGCCAGCCCAGGAAGCTCGTAGGCGAAATCGATGTCGCCCGTCTCCTCGAACTGTTTGATTTTATACTCCGGTGCTACTTCGTACAGCATCTTCTTGAGGTCATCGCTTTCCAAGATCGCATATCGCACGCGCTGCAACTCACCGCTCACCCGGAGAATGGGCTGTGACCCAGACACGAGATGCAGGTCACTGGCCCCTTGATCAACCATCAACTTAAAGAACGCATCGAGCTTCGCCATGATGTTCTACCTATGGAAGACTCCACGCTCCTTGGTGGCACGTGGCTGTTCTCTGACGTCATGCTGCTCACACCGCCACCAACTCTCGCGCTTGTACTAGACTGCAAACAAGTATACCAAAAAAGTGTTGACGAGACGCACCTGGTGTTCTCTATGATCTATCGCACGCAGGTGGGTGTCCTCAGCACATTACGCGGCGCCCACCACGCATCGGCAAGACAAGGGGAAGATGTGCTACTATTACAGAGCATAGTCCGAGAGACGAGGGGAAAGAGACATCTGTTCCACAAAACTTCACGATCTCCTCGCAGTCTACGGGCATCCAGGGAGCGCTGGTACAAACCCAATATAAGGACATACACCTGATGCACATCTGTGTCATTGGTACGGGGTATGTGGGCCTGGTCACGGGGGCATGTTTCGCCGAGTTTGGTGTGCAAGTGGCCTGTGTCGATAACGTGGCGAGCAAGATTGCCATGCTCCAGGAAGGTCAACTCCCCATCCACGAGCCTGGCCTGCATGAGCTGGTCAACAAAAACCTGCGTGAAGGGCGTCTGATTTTTACCACGGATGTCACGAAAGCGATTGAGCAGGCGCTGGTTATTTTCATTGCGGTGGGAACCCCGGCGCGCGCCGATGGTGCCACAGACCTGCGCTATATTGACGAAGTTGCCGACTCTATTGGACGGTGTATGCGCGACTATAAGGTCGTCGCCACCAAAAGCACTGTGCCTGTTGGCACGGCCAAGCGTATTAAAGAGCGTATTCAGGCAGCGCAATCAGAACCTATTGCGTTCAGCGTGGTCTCCAATCCGGAATTCCTGCGTGAAGGCGCCGCCATCGAGGATTTCATGCGGCCCAATCGCGTCGTGATTGGCGGCGAGGACGCCCATGCCCTGGCAATCATGAAGGAGCTCTACAGTCCACTGTATCTTATTGAAACTCCCGTGGTCATTACCGACATCGTCACGGCTGAGATGATTAAATATGCTGCCAATGCTTTTTTGGCCATGAAGATCTCGTTCATCAATGAAATCGCCAATGTCTGCGACGTGGTGGGAGCCGATGTGCACGATGTGGCGCGGGGCATTGGGCTCGATCACCGTATTGGCCGCTTATTCCTGCATCCCGGACCAGGGTATGGTGGCTCGTGTTTTCCCAAAGACGTGCAGGCGCTAGTGCATTTTGCCCAGGAAGCCGGCATCGATCTGCAGCTCGCAGCGGCCGTAGAGCGAGTCAATACACATCAATGGCAGCACATGGTCGAGAAAATCGTGGCCGCAATGGGCGGTACTGTGGCGGACAAAACCATCGGCATCTTGGGATTGTCTTTTAAGCCCAATACCGACGATGTACGTGACTCGCCAGCGCTCAAGATTATTCCGGCTCTCCAGGCTCGCGGCGCCAAAATCAAAGCCTACGATCCAGTTGCCGTGCCCACAGCTCAGCAGGCTTTGCGCGATGTGGAGTACTGCATAGATGCCTATGCCACCTGTACAGGGAGTGATGCCCTGGTCCTGACCACCGAGTGGAACCAGTTCCGGGCTCTCGATCTGGAGCGGGTGCGCGCCTTATTACAGCAGCCGATTATGATTGATCTGCGCAATGTCTACGAGCCTGAGACGATGCGCCGCCTGGGCTTTCGCTATGCGGCTGTAGGGCGGCGTGGGGCTTATACCAATCGTGCGTACGATGGGGTATAAGCACTAGGAAACCTGTCTCCACGCCCGCTTTTTGCGGCAGAGGGTTGGCACTGGCTGTGAGGGTTCCCAGCCTCATTTTATAATGCGGAGATGCCCCCGTTGCCGTGGTGGCTGTGGTCCTTCATCATCCTGGTCCGGACTTTTCTTGCCGACCCCAGTCACAGGCCGTAAACGTCCCCGCGACTTTGGCGCTCTGGCTGGTGCTACTGCTCGAGGGGCTTGCTGTGGCGGTGCGGTTTGGGGTGGTGATGCCTCTTGCTGCTGCCGTAAGGCAAAATCCGCTTTCACTTCCGCTGGCATGCTGTCTGGCCACATCATGCCTTGCATGGTGTCGGGATTAAACGCCGCCCATACCGCTTCCATGGGGATATAACAGGTGTAGCGTCGTCCGCCAAACGAGAGATTCGCGCTGACCCCCTGGGCTGTGACCTCAATGGGCTGGGGAAAATTCAGATTCAGGATCAGTCGTAAGGCATGGTTGTTGGCGTGCTGAGGAGGCACACGCACTCCCTGGTGACGGGCGTCCAGGCACAGCATCGTGTCTCCCTCCGCTAGCAACTTGAGGACGACAGCTTCTTTACTCGTTGGGGTGTCGGGCATGGTCTCTCCCCTGGCAAACTCTACAACCGGCCGCAATAGCCTTTCCAGAAGTTTCTATGTTGAGGAATCTAACAGCCCCCTGGGGGGACGTCAAGCTAATCACACTTTCTTCCCCATAGAAAAGGTTGCGACCTCCAGAGAGGGATGGGCGCTCGGGAGGTCAAACCCAGCCGGTCCCCTCACTGCTGATCTCAAGGCCTCTCTCTGCTGGCCTGGATCAGGCGTTCCCGTATGTCTTGCACTGGTCGAGCGGTGAGGAAGGTGCGTTGAAGTGCCTGCTCCTGGAGCCGCTCCGCTACCCCGTCGATGACGTCCA
>Ga0081538_10001737_pt1 | contig 22139 bp, 19 predicted proteins | sample TabmetS5T2R1_FD_71022 | JGI IMG/M metagenome (GOLD analysis project Ga0081538, IMG submission 71022) | Tabebuia heterophylla rhizosphere microbial communities from the University of Puerto Rico - S5T2R1 | ecosystem: Host-associated > Plants > Roots > Rhizosphere ...
GAATGGGTTATCTTGCGCCTGTGCGCGCGCTCTCCACGGGTCGGGGTGCGTTTCTGGCTACGGCTATCGCCGTCATCGCTATCGCATGCGCAGCCCCATCCGCTATCGCGGACCGGGCCTTTACGCCGCGCTTCGCGGCCAACGCCCCCGGTGACATCGCAATGGCTGCCAACGGGCTGCTGTCCTGCGCAGACGGTGCCGCCGGTTGCGCCGAGGCGAGGGCAGGCACGCGCGGCGCGAAGCTCGGCAACAACAGCTGGGACATGCGCTACATCGACGTCGACTCCGATCCGGAGACGTTCGACTCGAGCAGCGCCGAGCTGAGCCTCCCGGCCGATGCGACCGTTCTGTTCGCTGGGCTGTACTGGGGCGCCAACACGACCGCTTCGAGCGACGAGAATGCGGCAGACGACGTGGCCGCCCGCAACCAGGTGCGCTTCGACACCCCAGGCGCGGGCGGCTACACGACGGTGACGGCGGATCAGGTCGACGAGGGCGCTGCTCGCTCGCAGCAGGGCGCCTACCAGGGCTTCGCCGACGTCACCGCGCTCGTGCGTGCGGCCCGGGCTGGCACCTATACGACCGCGAACGTGCAGACGGCCCGCGGCCTCGACCGCTACGCGGGTTGGTCGCTCGTGGTCGCCTACTACTCTCCCAGCGCTCCGCCACGCAACCTGACCGTGTTCGACGGCTTCGAGACCGTCAACAGCGGCGACGCCCCGCGCGAGTTCTCCGTCACCGGCTTCCGCACGCCGCGCTCGGGTCCGGTGCGCTCGAAGCTTGGTTTCGTCGCCTATGAGGGCGACCTGTCGCTCGGCGGCGACAAGGCGTACGTGAACAGCCGCAAGCTGCAGGACAGCGGGCCCTCGAGCGCCGACAACTTCTTCAACTCGACGATCAGCAATCAGGGCACGAACGTCACCACGAAGGATCCGAATTACGTCAATCAGCTCGGGTTCGACGCAGACATCGCCGACGCGACCGGCTATCTGCCGAACGGCGCGACGAGCGCGGCCGTCAAGCTCGAGACGACCGGCGACACCTATCTGCCAGGCGTGATCTTCATCGTCACCGACCTGTTCGCGCCGGACGTCCAGTCGACGAAGTCCGTCACCGACTTGAACGGCGGCCAGGTCGAGCCCGGGGACGAGCTCGAGTACGTCATCTCCGGAATGAACAGCGGCCAGGACGACGCCGTCGACGCCTTCGTCATCGACCCGGTTCCGGCGGGCACGGACTTCGTGGCGGGCTCGCTTCGCGTGGCGGGGGCCGCGCAGACCGACGCGTCCGGAGACGACCTGGCCGAGTTCGACACGGGCGCAGGCCAGGTGGCGTTCCGCGTGGGCAGCGGGGCCACGGCCGGAATCGGCGGGCGGCTTGTCCCCGGCGCGGGCTATGAAGTGCGCTACCGGGCGCGCGTCGCAGCCGTGTCGTCCGGCACGGCGATCGTCAACCAGGCGCGCGTGGGGATGCTCGCCGACCAGCTCGGCTTCCCGATCGACAACACAACCAACGAGACCAGGCTTACGACGACCGCGCCGGACCTGGCGATGGGCAAAGCCTTCTCCGGCACCGTGGCCCCCGGCCAGACCGCCACCTACACGCTCACCGTCTCGAACGTCGGTGACGCCCCCACCCGAGGCGAGGTCGTGGTTCAGGATCCGATGCCAGGCACGATCTCGTTCGGCCTGCCCGGGGGCCCCGGCTGGACCTGCGTACAAGACCCGGCCTTCGAGGTGACCTGCCGTCGCGCCGACCCGCTGGCTCCGGGCGCGAGCTACCCGCCGATCACGATCGCCGGAACGATCCTCTCGGTCCCGCCGCTCGGGCTGATCAACACCTCGATGGTCGGCGGCGGCGGTGACGTCAACAAGTCGAACAACGCCGCGACCGTGGCCCCGCCCTTCACGCCGCAGTCGCCGCTGTCGCTCGACAAGCAGGTCACGCCCGACACGCTCGCTCCCGGTGACGAGGTCACGTACCTGCTGACCGTCAAGAACACGGGCGGCTTCGGCCCGGTCGATCCGGTGCAGCTGAGCGATCCGCTGCCCGCCGGCTTGACGGCTCTCTCGGTCGAGCCGCTAGACGGTGGCAGCTGCGACACGAGCGTGAGCTGCAACCTCGGCTCGCTCGCCTCGGGCGCCGTCAGCCGCGTGCGCATCCGCGCGCGCGTTGGCGCGCAGGCCCCGCCCGGAGACATCGCGAACACTGCGACCGTCAGCGGCCCGAACCCGGATTCGGATCCATCGGACAACACCGCCACACAGACGGTGCGCGTGCGCCAGAGCGCGTTGCTGGCGGTTACGAAGCGCCTCGCCGGCACGCCGCGGGCCGGGGAGGCCGTGCGCTGGATCGTGCTGGTAACGAACAACGGCCCGCACACGAGCCCGGGCGCGGACGTCGTGGACGACCTGCCGCAGGTGGTCGAACGCCCGAGCGCGAGCGTGCCCGGCGGCTCCTGCTCGGTCGCCGGACAGACCGTCGGCTGCTCGCTGCCGCCGATCGCAGCCGGCGCCTCGACTGAGATCACGGTGGGCGGGACTCTGAGCTCGAACTCGCGCGCGGCGCAGCTGTTGAACGGGGCGCAGATCGAGCCTCAGGCGTTCGTACCGCTCTCCACGGGCTCGCCGCCGAGGCCGGTGCCGCCCGCGGCTTCGGCAGCGCCGCCCGGCGAGACGATCCGCCCAGCCGCGGACGTCGGGGTCGCCAAGGTGGCGACCCCCGACCCCGCAGCGCGCGGCGGTGTCATCACCTATCGCCTGCGCGCCACGAACCACGGGCCCTCGCCTGCCACCGGCGTGATCGTCCGCGACCGCCTGCCCGCCGGGATGCGCTTCATCTCGGCCAAGCCGTCGAAGCAGTGCAACGCGAAGGGCCGCAACGTCACCTGCCGCCTGGGCGAGCTGGGCAACGAGCGCTCGAAGGAGGTCACGCTCAGAGTCCGGCTCGGCAAGGGCGTGCGCGCCGCGTCGATCCCGAACAACGTGTCGATCGATGCCTCGGAGGCCGATCCCGCCGCGGCGAACAACCGCGATCGCGCCGTCGCTTCGCTCGCGCCCCGGCTCGTGCTGCGCAAGTCCGCGGGTAAGAGCCGCGCCCGCGTCCGCGACACGGTCAGCTACACGCTGCGACTCACGAACCGGGGTCCGGGCACAGCTCGCAACGTGGTCCTGTGCGACCGGCCGCAGACGGGGCTGGTGGTGCGGCGCGCGCCGGGCGCCCGCAAGCGCGGCCGCGCACGCTGCTGGAACATCGGGACGCTGCGGAGGGGCCGGACGGTCAGCCGGCGCGTGGTTGCGAGCATCGGGAAGGGCGCGGCGGCGAGCCGGACGAACGTGGCGACCGTCAGCACGGCTGGCACGCGCGCCGCTGCCGCCCGCGCGAAGGTGAGGGTGCTCAGCACGCCGGCCGGCGCATGCCCCTCGGCCGCCTGGGCCTCCGGGCTCCGCGGCCCGCTCGCGAACGCCGCCTGCTGAGCTTGGCTGATTGACTCGCGCGGGTGAGCCTGCGCTCCCCGTACGACGGCGAGATCCTGAAGCTTGCCCTGCCGGCGCTCGGTGCGCTCGCGGCCGAGCCGCTCTACCTGCTCGCAGACACGGCGATGGTGGGCCACCTCGGGACAGAGGAGCTCGCCGCGCTCGCGATCGCTGCCGCGCTGCTCGCGGGCGCCTTCACGCTCTTCAACTTCCTCACCTACGGCACGACCGCGCAGGTCGCGCGGCTGCAAGGCGCTGGGGAGGAGCAGGCGGCCGGCCGGATCGCCGCCCAGGCGCTGTGGCTGTCTGGCGGGATCGGCATCCTCTTGACCGCGTTGATAGCGGCCCTTGCCGTGCCACTCGTCGACCTGATTGGCGGCGACGGGCGCACTGGCGAGCTCGCCGTCACGTATCTGCGGATCGGCTCGATCGGCCTGACCTTCGCGCTTGTGGCGCTCGCCGGGCAGGGCTACCTGCGCGGCATGTCGGACCTGCGCACCCCGCTCGTGATCGTCGTCGTCGCGAACGCCGCCAACGTGCTCCTGAACCTGCTGTTCATCTACGTGTTCGAATGGGGGCTGGCGGGCTCAGCCTGGGCGACGGTCGTGGCGCAGGCGGGCATGGGCGCGGCCTTCGCGCGTGCGCTCATCGCGGCACCTGCGGACTCGCGCCGGCCCTCGCTCCCGGCCATGCGGCCGCTCGCGCGCATCGGCCGTGAGATCTTCATCCGCACGGCAGCGCTGTACGGGTCCTTCCTCGTCGCCGGCGCCGTGCTCGCCCGCGTCGGCGACGACTCGCTCGCAGCGCACCAGATCGCGTTCCAATTGTTCGTCTTCCTGGCGCTCGTGCTCGATGCGATCGCGATCGCCGGGCAGGTCATCGTCGGGCGCTCGCTGGGGGCGGGCGACGCCGACGGGGCGCGTCGCGCGGCGCGGCGCATGATCGAGTGGGCGGTCGCCGCGGGCGCGCTCTTCGGAGCGCTCATGCTCGCGCTCGTCGATCTGCTGCCACACGCCTTCACCGGCGACGAGGACGTCGTCGACCGGGCGCAGGAGATCTGGCTGATCTTCGCGCTCATGCAACCGCTCAACGGTGCCGTGTTCGCGCTCGACGGCATCCTCATCGGCGCGGGCGACACGCGTTACCTGATGTGGGCGATGCTCGCCTCGACGCTCGGCGTGTTCGTGCCGATTACGCTCGCCTCGCTCGCGTTCGACTGGGGGATCGTGGGTGTCTGGTTCGGGCTACTCGGGCTCATCCTGGCCCGGCTGGCGACGCTCGGCTGGCGCTTCAGAGGACCGCGCTGGGCCAGGATCGGCGCGCAGCGGGCCCCGGCCTAGCCTCGGCGCTGCGTGCGTCGACTGGCTCGCCGCACTCCGAGCAGACGAAGCGCTCGTCGATCTCGCCGCCGCAGCCCCGGTGCACGATCAGCATCGGCGGCCCGGCCTCCTCGGGCGCGTGCCGGTCGCCCCACTTCATCAGCGAGACCAGCACGGGCCACAGGTCGATGCCCTTGTCCGTGAGCCGGTACTCGAAGCGCTCAGGGCGCTGCTGGTAGCGGTGCCTTTCGAGGATGCCGTCGTCCACCAGGCGCGCCAGCCGGTCGCTCAGCACGTTGCGTGCGATCCCCAGACTGCCCTGGAAGTCGTCGAAGCGGCGCATTCCGAGGAAGACGTTGCGGATGATCAGCATCGTCCAGCGGTCGCCGATCACCTCCAGCGTGCGCGCGATCGAGCAGACCTGGCTCTCATAAGTGCGGGGGAGCACGTGGAGGAGCCTAGCGTGCTCCGTTGCGTGAAACAACCGACTCGTGTAGGGTGCGTTGCGTCACGCAACTCACCTTGGGCGGGAGGCTCGGAACGTGGAACGTCGCTGGAAGGTCCTGGGAGTCACGGCGGTCGCCGTCTTCATGAGCTTCCTCGACGTGACGATCGTGAACGTCGCCTTCCCCGACATCGAGCGGGACTTCCCAGAGTCCACCCGCGCGGATCTGTCCTGGGTCCTGAACGCGTACAACATCGTGTTCGCGGCGCTGCTGGTGCCGGCCGGGCGGCTCGCGGACCTTGTCGGGCGCCGCAGGATGTTCCTCACCGGCGTGGTCGCGTTCGTGGCCACCTCGCTGCTCTGCGGCCTCGCTCCCTCGGCCGAGCTGCTGGTGGCGGCGCGCATCCTGCAGGCCGCGGCGGGTGCGATCCTCGTGCCGACGTCGCTGGCGCTGCTCCTGCCGGAGTTCCCGGTCGACAAGCGAGCCACGGCTGTGGCGATTTGGAGCGCCACGGGCGCCGTCGCTGCCGCCCTCGGGCCGTCTCTGGGAGGTCTGCTCGTCGACGCGGTCGGCTGGCGCTGGGTCTTCTTCCTGAACGTCCCGATCGGCCTGCTCGCGCTCGTGCCCGCGCGCCGTCTCCTGCGCGAGGCGCGCAATCCGGACGCGGTGCTGCCGGACGCGCTGGGCAGCGCGCTGTTGGTCGCGGGCGTTGGCGCGCTCGCGCTCGGAATCGTCAAGGGCTCCGACTGGGGCTGGGACAGCGCACGCGTGCTCGCGGCGCTCGGGGCCGCGGCGCTGCTGCTGCCAGCGGTCGTGCTGCGCTCGGCGCGCCACAGGGCCCCGGTGATCGAGCTCTCCCTCTTCCGGACGCGCTCGTTCGCAGTCGCCAACGTCGGCATGTTCGCGTTCTCGACAGCCTTCTACGCGCTGTTGCTCTCGAACGTCCTCTTCCTCACCCAGGTGTGGGGCTACTCGATCCTCGAGGCCGGCTTCGCGGTCACGCCGGGGCCCCTGATGGCGGCGCTGAGCGCGCCCATCGGGGGGCGGCTCGCGGATCGCTTCGGCCAGCGCGTGGTGGCGCTTCCGGGGGCGCTTCTGTTCGCGGCGGGTTGCGCGCTCTTCGCGACCGGCATCGGCGCATCCCCGAGCTACGTGTCTGAGTACCTCGGCCCGACGATGCTCACGGGCGCGGGCGTCGGCTTCTCGTTCGCCGCGTGGGGGAGCGCCGCCGTGGCCGAGCTACCAGGCCCGCAGTTCGCGACGGGCAGCGCAGTACTTGCCTGCCTGCGCCAGATCGGCGCGGTGCTCGGCATTGCGATCCTCGTGGCCGTGCTCGACGCTGCGCCCGCGGTCGACCCGCTGTCCGGATTCACCGATGCCTGGACGCTGATGGCGATCGCGGCGCTGCTCGTGGCCGCGCTCGCGCTCGCCCTCGGGCGGTTGCGCGCGACCGCGGCCGCGCCGGCGGAGGCGCCGGCATGATCCCGTCCGCGGCCTGAGTGCGCCGGGCGAGCGCCCGGTACCCTTGCCCGGATGGCCACGACAGCCCAGTCCGTAGCCGACATCTGCGCCCAGGCAAAGCGCGCTGCCCGCCAGCTCGCCACGCTCGACACCGGCAGCAAGAACGCCGCGCTCGAGGCGATGGCGACCGCGCTGGAGCAGCGCAGCGACGAGGTGCTCGAGGCCAACGCTCGGGACATGGAGGCGGGCGAGGAGGCAGGGCTTCACAGCGGTCTGCTCGACAGGCTCAAGTTGACCGAGGAACGCATCGCCGTGATCGCGCGCAACGTGCGCTCGATCATCGCTCTGCCTGATCCTGTGGGCGAGACCATCGACGGCCACAGGCTGGAGAACGGCCTCGACGTGCGTCGGGTGCGCGTGCCGCTCGGGGTCGTGGCGGTCGCCTACGAGGCGCGCCCGAACGTCACGATCGACTGCTCCGCGCTCTGTCTGAAGTCCGGCAACGCGATCGTCCTCCGTGGCTCATCGACAGCCGCCCACTCGAACGCCGTGCTCGCGCAGGTGGCTTCGAGCGCGGTGCGCGCTGCGGGCGTCCCCGAGGGCGCGATTTCGATTGTAGGCGGCGGCGACCGCGACGAGTTGCGCCAGATCGCCACGCAGGACGGGGTCGTCGATCTGATCATCCCGCGCGGCGGCGAGGGCCTCAAGGCGGCGCTCAAGGAGCACGCGACCGTGCCCGTCATGTACGCGGCCGCGGGCAACTGCCATGTGTACGTCGACGCCAAGGCCGACCTCGACAAAGCGGTCGCGATTGCCGTCAACGCGAAGATCCAGAAGCCGTCCGTGTGCAACGCGGCCGAGACGCTGCTCGTGCACGCCGACGTCGCGGCCGAGTTCTTGCCGCGCGTCCTCCACGAGCTGCGCGAGTCGGGCGTCGAGCTGCGCGTCGACGGACGCACGCGGGCGCTCGCCTGGGAGCTCGCCGACTCGCTCGCCGATGCCAGCGAGGAGGACTGGGCGACCGAGTACCACGCCCTGATCCTGGCTGTGAAGGTTGTCGACTCGGGCGCCGAGGCGATCGAGCACGTCAATCACTACGGCTCGGGGCACTCGGAGGCGATCGTGACCGACTCGGTCGACGCCGCGCAGGCGTTCACCTCCGAGGTCGACGCCGCCTGCGTGTACGTCAACGCGTCGACGCGCTTCACCGACGGTGCGGTCTTCGGCATGGGCGCCGAGATCGGCAACTCGACCCAGAAGCTGCACGCGCGCGGCCCGATCGGCATGCGCGAGCTCACCACCTACAAGTTCGTCGTCGAGGGATCCGGACAGATCCTCGAGTAGGTGCTGTAGCGCTTGCGCATCGGAGTCTTCGGAGGAGCGTTCAACCCGCCGCACATGGGCCACCTCATCTGTGCCCAGGAGGTGCTGCTGCAGCTCGGGCTCGAGCGAGTGCTGTTCGTGCCGGTCGGTCAGGCGCCCCACCGCGAGATCGACGACGACCCCGGTGCCGAGGCTCGGCTCGAGATGGTCGAGGTCGCGATAGCCGGCGACGAGCGGTTCGCCATCTCCCGCATCGAGGTCGACCGCGAGGGGCCGTCGTACACGTCGGACACGCTCGAGCTGCTCCGCAGTGAGTCGCCGGACGACGAGCTCTTCCTGATTCTCGGCGGCGACCAGGCCGCGTCGCTGCCGACCTGGCACGAGCCGGAGAAGGTGCTGGAGCGGGCGACCGTGGCGGCCGTCGAGCGCGTCGGATGGAGCCGCAGCGCGATCGGGATCAAGCTCGCACGCCTGCGCGGAGCCGACCGCGTGCGCCACGTCGACATGCCGATGATCCAGATCTCCTCGACTGGGATCCGGCGCCGCGTGCGCGAGGGCCGGCCGATCCGCTACCTCGTGCCGCACGCCGTCGAGGAGTACATCGGGTCCCACGAGCTCTACCGCGCGAAGGTAGAGGCGGCGAGCACGTGAGCACGAACGAGTTCGACTCCGCCGCTCTGGCCGAGCGGATCGCGGCGGTGGCCTCCGACCGCAAGGCGATCGACATCCGCGTGATCGACCTGCGCGGGATCGTCTCGTACACGGACTTCTTCGTGATCTGCTCGGGCAACACCGAGCGCCAGACGAAGGCGATCCACGACGCCATCTACGAGGACCTGAAGCACGACGACGACCGCCTCCTCCCGCGCCGCACCGAAGGCGACCGCGACGCCCGCTGGATCCTGCTCGACTACTGGGACGTGATCGTCCACATCTTCACGCCGGAGGCGCGCGAGTACTACCGCCTCGAGACGCTCTGGGGCGAGGCACCGGCGCGCAGCGTGGGCTAAACCGCTCCGTCCGCCCTCCATGCGAACATGTGTTCGTTATCCACGAACGAGAAGGGCGGGATCGCCGAGACGGCCATCGCCGCAGCGGCCACGAAGCTGGGCGTCCCGGTGCTTCGGCCGATCGTGGAGCACGGGCGCTACGACCTGGCGTTCGAGATCGGCGAGCGGTTGCTGCGGGTGCAGTGCAAGTGGGGTCAGCTCGACGATACGGGCGCGGTCGTGCGTGTAGCTCTGAACAGCAATCGGCTGACTCCTGCCGGGTACGTCCAGCGGGCCTACACAGCAGACGAGATCGACCTAGTTGCGGTCTACTGCGCCCAGCTCGACCGCTGCTACCTTCTTCCGATCGAGCTGGTAGCCGGCAGGCGTGCCATTCATCTGAGGGTGACGCCTCCGTTGAACGGACAGCGAGCCTGCATACAATTAGCATCCAGTTTCGAATTCGACGGGGCTGTAGCTCAGCTGGAAGAGCGCGACGCTGGCAGCGTTGAGGCCAGGGGTTCGAGTCCCCTCAGCTCCATCCCTTCTTCCGCTCCAGGGAACCGCAGCTCAGCGGCGGCCATCCAGGTCGGCTCGCACCAGTTCCGCAACCACTTCGGCTACTACCTCGAGCGCGCCGCCGCCGGCGACGAGGTCGAGATCGCCCGGCACGGCCGTCCCTATGCGCGGCTGGTTCCCTGTGCTCAGCGCGGATGAATCCCGCCGTCCAACGTCACGACCTTGCTGGTGAGGTAGCCGTTACGCAGCATGGCCAGCGCCAGGTCGGCGACCTCCGCCGGCCTGCCGAGCCGGCCGACCGGCACGGCCTTCCTCAGCTCCCCGGGGTCGCCCGGCAGCATCCCTGTGTCCTCGATCAGAGCCGGCGCGATCGCGTTGACCGTCACACCATCGGCCGCGACCCGCGAAGCAAGGAAGTGGGTCAGTCCGTGTAGCCCTGCCTTTGACGACGCATAGTGCGGCCCGACGATGCCGCCGGTCAGCGCTGCGACGGACGACGTGAACAGGATCCGGCCGTAGCCGCGCTCGCGCATGCCCGGGAGGACGCGACGGGCGAGCAGGTAGGGAGCTCTCAGGTTGACGGCCAGAGTCTCGTCGAATGCCTGGGCATCAACGTCCTCCCACGAGTCCGGGCGGCTGAGACCCGCGTTGGCTGCGAGCACGTCGACGGGGCCGAGCTCGCGCTCGACCTCTCCGACCAGCCGCTCCGGGGCCGAGGCGTCCACGAGGTCGGCGCCGAACGCAAGCGCGCGCCCGCCGGCGCTCTCGATCTCGGCGGCCAGCCCGCTCGCCGCGGCCTCGTTCGATGCGTAGTGCAGCGCGACCGCCGCGCCTGCCTCGGCCAGCCGGCGGCTGAGCTCGGCGCCGATGCCGCCGCTGGCGCCGGTCACGAGGGCGATACGTCCGGCGAACGGCGCGTCGTCCCGCGCGGCCATGGGCCCCAAGGCTAGTCCGGCGCCCGCGCGCAGCTAGGTCCGCTTGACGGCGATGCCGCGCAGCGTGTGCGCCACGCTGTCGCAGGCGTCGATCGCGTCCTCGATGCGCTCGAAGATGTCCTTCCAGCGGATCACCGCCATCGGGTCGACGCCCCCATCGAATAGCGCCGTCAGCCCGGCGCGGAGGATGCGGTCGCCCTCGTCCTCGAGCCGATCGATCTCGGCAAGGTGCCGATGCGCCTCGGCGAGGTCGGGGCTGCCGTCGAGCGCGCCGAGCGCGAGCGCCACCTCGGAGCCCGCCGCGGCCAGCGTGTCGGCCAACTCGACGGCCTGGTCCATCGGAGCCTCGACGCGATAGAGGCCCAGGTAGTCGGCGACCTCCTCGGCGAAGTCGACGACGTCGTCGAGGCCGGAGGCGAGCGCGAGCACGTCGCTGCGGTCGAACGGCACCGCCAGCCGCGCGTGCAAGAGATGCACGATGTCGTGGGTGACCGCGTCGTTGGCGTGCTCGACGTCGACGAGCTCGAGCCGCTTCTCGGCGCCGTCCGGCCAGGAGCGCATCAACTCGCGCAGTAGCGACGTGGACAGCTCGACGTTGCGCCCCGCCCGTCCAAGCAGGTCGTACAGGTCGCCGAAGTCCGGTCGCCGGCCGACCATCCGCCCGAGCCGACCCGTCGCGTGCTCGCCACCGAGCCCGCTGGCACCCGACCGGGCGCGGAGGGTGAAGGGCCCACCCATGCGCCAGAGCCTAGGCAGGTTGAGCCGCTGGCTGGTGAACAGCCGGTGAAGCTGCGTCCGGCGCCGCACGCTACCCATGAGCGGCCTTCTCGCGGGCGCGGCGGCGCAGATCGGCGTGCCGGACGGTCTCATAGGCGATCAGCAGCGCGGCGATCGCCGCGGCGATCCCGAGCGCGACGAGCGAGTCGACCTCTGTCCCCAGTGGGATCAGAGCGAGGCAGACGAGCGCCGCCACGAGCCGCTCGCGGCTCAGCGCGCGTGCGGTGCGCAGGCGGAAGGCGACGTGCGCCGCGTAGTAGAGGGCGATGCCGCCGAAGAGCGCCACCGCGGGCACGGTCTTGAGCGGCTCGTCCACATCACCGAGCGTCTTCTTCACGCCGAGGGCGACGAGCAGGATCCCGGCGATCAGCGGCAGGTGCAAGTAGCTGTAGGCGTCGCGGGCGACCAGCAGTCGCTCATCGCCGTGCAGGTTGCGGAAGTAGTCCTCGGACAGGATCGCGGTCATGTCGAAGTAGGCCCACCAGAGCGCGGCGGAGAGCGCGACCCCGAAGAGCGCCGCCACCACGAGCCCGGTGTCGAGCTCGACGCCGGCGATGCCGGCCCCGATCGCGACGATCGACTCGCCGAGGGCGATGATCACGATCAACCCGAAGCGTTCGGCGAAGTGTCCCGCGGATACCCGGAACCCTCGCACCCCGAACACGATCGGCCCGCCGAGGTCGATCGCCAGCGCGACCACCCAGATCATCCCCTGCACCGAGCCGTCGAAGAACGCGGCGGCGATCAGCAGCAGCGGTGCGGGCAGCGCCGTTCGCGCCAGCACCCGCACAGCGGTCGCTGTGTCCACGTGCTCGTTCGCCTCGGCAAAGATGAAGATGTGCAGCCAGCGCACGCCCGCGTAGGCGAGGCCGAAGATCAGCGCGTTGTCGCCGAACACGTGCGGCGTGGCGAGCGCCGCGACCAGCATCGCCGCCATCGCACCGAGCATCAGCAGGCGCTCGGTGTCCTGCTCGGTGTCGATGTAGTTGGTGAGCCACGCGTAGGCACCCCACGCCCACCACAGCGCGGCGAGCACGAGCATGCCCTGTCCGAGTCCCTCCCAGGTGGGGTTCTCCGACATGAGGAAGGTGATCTGCGTGAGCGCGAAGACGAACACCAGATCGAAGAAGAGCTCCAACGGCGCGACGCGCTTCTCCGAAGCCTCGTCGGGCTCCTCGGCGGAAGGCACTCCTCGTTCCTCGATGACGCTCATCGGGCCTGACCCCGACTATCGCAGGCGCCTCAAACGGGATCCCCGGTGTCCCGGATGCGATTGCCTATGTAATGCTTAGGCAATGGCGGACGAAGATGGACTGCTGCTCGGCGCTGCTGCGCGCGCGATAGGAGTCAGTGCCGACACCCTGCGGCGTTGGGAGCGCGCCGGCAAGCTGCGCACCTCGCGCGACCACGCCAACCGCAGGCGCGTGCCCGCCGCGGAGGTCAAGCGCCTCTCGGGGCGGCCCGAGCGCCACCGCGCCGGCGACGCCCTTTCCGCCCGCAACCGCTTCCCGGGCGTGGTCAGCTCGGTCGAGGTGGACGGCGTGATGGCCCTCGTTGAGATCAGTGCCGGCCCGCACCGGATCATCGCCGCCGTCACGCGAGACGCGGTGGAGGAGCTCGGTCTCGCGCCGGGGGTGCCGGCCACAGCGGCGGTCAAGGCGACCTCGGTCATGCTGGAGAGGGGCGAGCTGTGATGCGCATCCTTGCCCTGGCACTCGTGCTGGTCGCCCTCGTGGCGGCCGGCTGCGGCGACGATGACGACGACAGCGGCGAGAGCAGCGCCGGCGAGGGCGGGCAGGAGCAGCGGCTCATCGTCTCGGCCGCCGCCTCGATGACCGAGGCGCTCGAGGCGTGTGCGCCTGACTTCGGTGACGCGGAGGAAACCGAGGTGCGGCTCAGCTTCGCCGGTTCCGACGAGCTGGCTGCCCAGATCCGTCAGGGGGTCAAGCCCGATGTGTTCGCGGCCGCCAACACAGCGCTGCCCGACGAGCTCCACGACGAGGACCTGGTAGAGCAGCCCGTCGAGTTCGCCACCAATGAGTTCGTGCTCGCCGTGCCGGCCGACTCCGACATCGAGGCGGTCGACGACCTGACGGAGTCTGGGATCAAGATCGCGATCGGCTCCGAGTCGGTGCCGATCGGCTCCTACACACGCGAGCTGCTGGCCAAGCTGCGGCCGGCCCAGGGGGAGGCCATCCTCGACAACGTGCGCTCAAACGAGCCCGACGTCAAGGGGATCGTCGGCAAGGTCTCGCAGGGCGCGGCCGATGCCGGCTTCGTCTACGTGACCGACGTGAACGCCACCGACGGAGCTCTGAAGGCGATCGAGCTGCCGGCCGCGGTCGAGCCCGAGATCACCTATGCGGCCGCGGTGGTCAAGGGCGCGAAGAACCCACGGGACGCGCAGGCCTTCGTGGATGGCCTGACCAATGGACCCTGTGCACAGGCGCTCGCCGACGCTGGCTTCGGCTCCGTCCAGCGGTGAGGCGCGCCGCAGCGAGCCGCCGCATACCGTGGTTTCCGGTGCTGCTCGCGGTCTGCCTCACCGCGACGCTGCTGTTCCTGACGCTGCCGGTCGTCGCGATCTTCGTCGACCGCAGTCCGGTCGAGCTCATCGACAGCCTCGGCGAGCCGGGGGCGCTCGACGCACTCTGGCTCAGCCTGCGGACGACGGCGATCTCGATCGCGGTCATCCTCGCGATCGGCACGCCGGCGGCGTACCTGCTCGCCACGCGGTCGTTCCGCGGCCGTGCGCTCGTCATCACGCTGATCGAGCTGCCGCTCGTGCTGCCACCCGCCGTGGCAGGCATTGCCCTGCTCGCCGCCGTCGGCCCGGCGGGCATCCTGGGCGGCACGATCGACGCTCTCGGAATCGAGCTCTCGCTCACAACCGCGGGTGTAGTGGTCGCGCTCACCTTCGTCGCGTCGCCGTTCTATGTGCGGCAGGCGGTCGCGGCCTTCGCGGCGGTGGACGAGCGCCTGCTCGATGCCTCCCGCACCCTGGGCGCCTCGGAGGCGCGCGGCTTCCTGAGAGTGATGATCCCTACCGCGCTCCCCGGCCTGGCTGCCGGGACGGCGCTCGCGCTTGGCCGCGCACTTGGAGAGTTCGGCGCGACGCTGATGTTCGCGGGCTCCTTTCAGGGGATCACGCAGACCGTCCCGCTCGCCATCTACGACCGCTTCTCGACCAACTTCGAGTCCGCGCTGGCCCTGTCCGCGGTCCTCGTCGCGGTCTCCGGCGCGTTGCTCCTGTCCGTAAAGCTGGTCGCCGGGGCCGAGGCCATGGGCGGCTGGGACGCCGCCGACACCCGTGCTGCGCGTTGATGTCAGCACCCGCGTCGGCGCCCTCGACCTCGATGTTGCGCTCACGGTGGACGCGGGGGAGTGCCTGGCGCTGGCGGGTCCGTCGGGCGCCGGCAAGACGACGATCCTGCGGGTTGCGGCGGGCCTGTTGCGACCGGCACGCGGCCTCGTTGAGGCCGATGGCGAGACCTGGCTCGACACCGAGCGCGGGATCGACATGCCGCCCGAACGCCGGCGCTGCGGCTATGTCTTTCAGGACTACGCGCTCTTCCCGCACCTCAGCGCCTGGCAGAACGTGGCCTACCCGCTGCGCGGAGTCCCGCGGCGCGAGCGTCGCGCCCGCGCGCAGGAGCTGCTCGAGCGCTTCGGCCTCGGAGGACACGCCGAGGCACGGCCCCGGACGCTGTCCGGCGGCGAGCGCCAGCGCGTCGCCCTCGCGCGGATGCTGGCGCGCTCCCCGGGCGTGTTGCTGCTCGACGAGCCGCTGTCGGCACTGGACGCCCGCACGCGCGCGAGCGCATCGCACGAGCTTGGCGCGGTCCTGAACGACGTACGGGTGCCCGCCCTGCTCGTGACCCACGACTTCGCGGAGGCGGCCCAGCTCGGCGACCGGGTCGGCGTGATCGACGCGGGTCGCATCGTCCAGGAGGGCACACCGACCGAGCTCGCGGCAGCGCCGCGCTCGGCGTTCGTGGCCGACTTCACCGGCGCCGTCGTCCTGACCGGCACCGCCCGCAGCGGCCGCGCCGGGCTGACGCTCGTCGACCTCGATGGCGGCGGCGAGATCGCGAGCACCGACGCGGGCCTCGGGAGGGTGGCGGCGAGCGTCTTCCCCTGGGAGATCGCGATCGAGCCGGTAGCGGACGAGCCGCATGGATCGGCACAGAACCGCGTGCTCGCGGAGGTACGGACGGTCACGGCGGTCGGGAATCGGGTTCGGCTCGGACTGGCCGGCCCCCAGCCCCTGGCGGCGGAGATCACGCTCGCGTCCGCCCGGGCGCTCGATCTTCAAACGGGCAGCCGTGTGGCGGCAACGTGGAAAGCGGCGGCCACAAGGCTCGTCGCCCTATGAGATGAGCGAGTCTAAAGTCTCGGGTCGATGGCGGATCGCTACGACCCGAAGCTGATCGAGCCTAAGTGGCAACGCGTATGGGCTGACGAGCACACCTGGGAGGTGTCGAACGAGGCTGCCGCCAAGCAGCCCAGCTCGTACATCCTCGAGATGCTGCCGTACCCGTCGGGCGAGCCGCACATCGGTCACCTGAAGACGTACTCGGTCGGTGACGCGGTCGCGCACTTCCGGCGTCGGATGGGCGATCTCGTCCTGCACCCGATGGGCTACGACGCTTTCGGCTTGCCCGCTGAGAACCACGCGATCAAGACGGGGCAGCATCCGCGCGACTCGACCGAGGCGGCGATCCGCGAGTTCCGCCGCCAGTTCCGCGAGTGGGGTATCTCGTTCGACTGGACGCGCGAGTTCGGGACGCACGAGCCGCGCTACTACCACTGGACCCAGTGGATCTTCCTGCGCCTGTTCGAGCGCGGCCTCGCCTACCGCAAGGAGGCGGCGGTCAAGTGGTGTCCGCACGACCAGACCGTGCTCGCCAACGAGCAGGTGATCGACGGGCGTTGCGAGCGCTGTGGCCACGTCGTCGAGGTGCGCCAGCTCGAGCAGTGGTTCTTCCGCATCACGGATTACGCCGACCGGCTGCTCGAGGACATGCAGACGATCGACTGGCCGCGCCACGTGGTGACGATGCAGGAGAACTGGATCGGCCGCTCGGAGGGCGCCGAGCTGGTCTTCCGCTGCGAGGAGCTGGGAATCGATTACCCCGTCTTCACCACCCGGCCCGACACGATCTTCGGGGCGACCTTCTTCGTTCTGGCCCCGGAGCACCCGGACGTCTTCCGCCTGAACGACTCGCCTGAGGTGCACGAGTACGTGAACCAGGCGCTGAACGAGTCGGCCGAGGAGCGCGGCGACGAGCACAGGGAGAAGACGGGCGTCCCGCTCGGCCACACGGTCACAAATCCCGCGACGGGTGAGCAGATCCCGATGTTCGTCGCCGACTACGTGCTGTTCGAGTACGGCACCGGCGCTGTGATGGCGGTCCCGGCTCACGACCAGCGCGACTACGAGTTCGCCACGAAGTTCGGGCTCGAGATCCGCCGGGTGGTGGAGGGCGACGAGCCCGCGCTCGAGGGAGAGGCGTTCGTGGCGCACAGCGAGAACGAGCGGCTAATCAACTCCGGTCAGTTCAGCGGCCTGCCGGCGCCAGAGGGCACGAAGGCGATCGTCGCTTGGCTCGAGGAGCGAGGCCTCGGCAAGCCGACTGTGAACTACCGGCTGCGCGACTGGTTGCTCTCACGGCAGCGTTACTGGGGCTGTCCAATCCCGATCATCCACTGCGGCAGCTGTGGGCTCGTCCCGGTGCCTGACGACCAGCTCCCGGTCGAGCTGCCCGAAGTCGAGGACTACGCGCCCAGGGGTCGCTCGCCGCTGGCGGCCGCTGACGACTGGGTCAACACCACCTGCCCGAGCTGCGGCGGGCCGGCCCGCCGCGAGACCGACACGATGGACACGTTCGTCGACTCGTCCTGGTACTTCCTGCGCTACTGCGATCCGCACAACGACGAGGCGCCCTGGGACCGCGAGGTCGTGCGCAACTGGATGCCGGTCAACCAGTACATCGGCGGAGTCGAGCACGCGATCCTGCACCTGCTCTACGCGCGCTTCTTCATCAAGGCGCTGGCGGACATGGATCTGCTCGACGTGCAGGAGCCATTCGCGCGCCTCTTCACGCAGGGAATGGTCCTGCGCGATGGCGACAAGATGTCGAAGTCGCGGGGCAACGCCGTGTCCCCGCAGGAGGTGATCGAGCGCTACGGCGCCGACGCCGCGCGCTGCTACATCCTGTTCCTCGCCGCGCCGCGCGACGACGCCGACTGGCAGGACGACGGCGTGGGTGGCGTGTACCGCTTTCTCTCTCGGCTCTGGACCGCGGCCGCCGAGGCGCCCGAGGGCGAGACGACGCCCGAGGGCGAGCCCTCCGAGCTGGTGCGCAAGGCGCACTGGGCGATCGACAAGGTCACGCGCGACATGTCGGACCGCTTTGCCTTCAACACCGCGATCGCCGCCGTGATGGAGCTCGTCAACGAGATCTACCGCCGGCGGGACGAGGTGCCCGCCTCGCACGTTCGCTTCGCGATCGCGACCGCCGGGTCGCTGATCTTCCCCTTCGCCCCGCACCTGGGCGCGGAGGTGTACGAGATGATGACCGGGCGCCGAGCCTGGGAGGAGCCGTGGCCCGAGGCGGACCCGGCTCTGCTGATGGGCGACGAGATTCAGCTCGTGATCCAGCTCAACGGTAAGTTGATCGACCGGCTGACCGCGCCGGCGGAGGCGTCGCAGGATGAGCTCGAGCAGATCGCGCGCGGCTCCGAGAAGCTCGCCTCGCGCCTCAACGGGAGGGAGATCGTGAAGGCAATCGTCGTGCCCGGGAAGCTCGTCAACTTCGTCGCTCGATGAACGGCCGCAACGGCCACACCACCATCCCCTTCGGGCCGCTGATCGCGGCGATCGGGGCCGTGATGCTGCTGGTGAGCCTGTTCCTCAACTGGTACGAGGGACTGACCGCTTTCACCGTGTTCGAGCTGGTCGACATCGTGCTCGTCGTGTGCGCGCTGCTGATCGTGGTGCAGCTCGCCGGCGGGATGGGGCTGCTGAAGCCGCCCGCCTCGCCGGTCGTGTCGCTGCTGGTGGCGTTCTTCGCCCTCTTCGTCGTGCTCACCCAGCTCCTGAACGACCCGCCCGCGGTGGCCGGGGGCAACGGGCCGGACCGCGACATCGGCATCTGGCTCGCCGTCGCGGGCGCGGTCCTGATGGCGACGGGCGCGTTCGTCGCGACGGCGAACATCTCGCTCTCGATCGAGCCGCGCAACCGCGAGCCGGCGGGCGTCGACCACGACGCCGAGACGGTGCGGGAACCGGCCCGGCCCGCGCCCCGGCGGGACGATGAGCCGCCCGCGACGACGCCCTGAGCGTGCCACGGTACGTCGCCGTCGTCGGGCCCGGTGAGGCGACCGCGGCCGACGTCGATGCGGCCGCGGCGGTCGGCGGGGAGCTCGCGCGTGCCGGCGTCGTCCTGGTCTGCGGCGGGCTGGGCGGCGTGATGGAGGCAGCCTGCCGCGGCGCGCGCGAGGCCGGCGGCACGACGGTCGGGATCCTGCCGGGCGCCGAGCGTTCGGCCGCCAACCCGTTCGTCGACGTGGCGATCGCGACCGGACTCGGCGAGGCCCGCAATGCGCTCGTCGTGCGCAGCGCCGATGCGCTGGTGGCGGTTGGGCGCGGTTACGGCACCTTGTCCGAGATCGCCCTCGCGCTCAAGGCGGGCAAGCACGTGGTGGGGGTCGGCAGCTGGGATATCGACGGCGTCGAGAGCGCCGACACGCCCGAGCAAGCGGTCACGGCGGCCCTGGCCGCGCTCACCTAGACTCGGCGCGCTCATGACCCCGAGCCAGCCCGACACGCCCTACCTCGACGCCCTGCGCGCCTACGCGGCGCGCCAGCCCGCGCGCCTGCACGTGCCCGGGCACAAGGGCGGCCCGGGGGCGGACCCCGGCCTGATCGAGGCGATCGGCACGCAGGCGCTCGCGCTCGACATCCCGGCGCTCACCTGGGGCATCGACGTCGGCGAGGAGCCGACCCCGTTCAACGACGCCCTGCGGCTCGCCGCCGAGGCGTGGGGCGCGCGCCGCACCTGGTGGCTCGTCAACGGTGCGTCGCAGGGCAACCACGCTGCGCTGCTGGCGCTCGCGCACCGCGGCACCGAGATCGTCACCCAGCGGAACGCGCACTCGAGCACGATCGACGCGCTCGTTATCTCGGGGCTGCGGCCGACGTTCGTCGCGCCCGAGCTCGATCCCGAGCTGCACATCGCGCACTGCATGACGCCCGAGGCGCTCGAGCGCGCGCTCGACGCGACACCGGGCGCGGTCGGCGCGACCGTCGTCTCACCGACCTACTTCGGAGCCGTCGCGGACATCGCCGGGCTCGCCGAAGTCGCGCACGGACGGGGCGTCCCGCTGGTCGTCGACGAGGCCTGGGGCGCCCACCTCCCGTTCCACGAGGACCTGCCTAAGCACGCGCTCTCGCTCGGGGCCGACCTCGTCATCTCGAGCATCCACAAGATCGTCGGCAGCCTCACGCAGTCGGCGATGATCCACCTCGGTCACGACAGCCTGATCGAGGAGAGCGTCGTCGACCGGTCCGTGACTCTGATCGAGTCGACGAGCCCGAACTCGCTGCTGTTCGGATCGCTCGACGCGGCACGCCGCAGCGCCGCGGTCAACGGGCGCGAGCTATTGGGCGAGACGCTCGCCGCGCTGCGGCGCGTCCGCGACGCGGTGCGCGAGATCCGCGGGCTCGAGGTGCTTGATGAGCGGCTCGCCGGCGCCCCGGGCGTGTTCGACTACGACCCGCTGCGGCTCGCCGTCGACGTCCGCGGCACAAGCGCGAGTGGCTTCGAGCTCGCCCGGTTGGTGCGCGAGCAGAGCGACGTGCTGCTCGAGCTCGCCGGCGAGAATGTGCTGGTGGCCGTGTTCGGCATGGGCGAGCCGGCCGGCCTGGCAGCCAAGCGGGTGATCGGCGCGCTTCGCCAGGCCGTCGACACGGTTGCGGAGCAGCCGGGCGCCCCGGACCCGTCCGAGTTCGCGCCGCCGCCGCCCTGGGGCGAGCTCGTCATGACCCCGCGCGAGGCCTTCCTCGGCCCCCAGGAGGTGGTGGCGACCGCCGACGCCGTCGGCCGGATCGCGGCAGAGTCGCTCGCCGCGTACCCGCCGGGCATCCCCAACGTGCTGCCCGGCGAGCGCCTCACGGCCGAGACGCTCGAGTACATCGAGCAGACGCTCGCGCACGGCGGCAGCCTGCGCGGGGCGAGCGACCGCGAGCTGAGGACGCTGCGGGTCGTGCTCGAGCGCTGATCGCAAGCGGGGCTCGCGTCGCCCGGGCTCAGGCCACTCGCTCGCGCCTGATCGCCTGCATCAGGCAATGCGCGCCGCCGCCGCCGAGCGTAAACGCCGCCAGCTCGGGGTCGTAGACGGTCAGTCCGAGCGCGCGCAGGCGCTCGTTCAGGTCCTTCGACTCTGCGCTCGTCAGGACCCGGTCGCCGCCGAGGCAGACGCCGTTCACCCCGAGCTTCAGGGCGTCCGCCAGTGCGACCGGGACGATCTCGACGCCCTTCGACTCAAGCCAGCGCGTGAAGCCTGCGCCGACCTGCTCGACGCACACGGCCGCGAGCCTCTCGCCCAACATCGCTGCGAGCACGTCGATGTGCAGGAAGTGAGGCGGGATGCGCTCTACGCGCACCTCCCAGCCGTCGGCCTCGAGCCAGCCGGCCAGTTGTCGTGCTGCGGGTTCCTGGGTGCGCTCCTCTCCGTTTCCGATTACCGCCACACCCGGTTCCACGATCATGAAGTCACCGCCCTCGAGCGCGGCGGCGGTGATCATGCGGTGGATCGGGATGTCGCTCTCCTGGTAGAAGCGGATGACCGGCGCATATTCGCCCCTCCGCCACCACTGGTGGCACTGGGTGACGATCGGGCCCTGGGGGATGTTGATGCTCGAGTCGCGCGCGAATACTTGGTAGGGAAGCGCCGGCTCGGGCTCGAGGAAGTGGACGCTCACGCCCGTCTCCTCGTAGACGCTGACCATCTCGGCGTGCTGGCGCAGCGCGTCCTCGCGGCTGAACGTCAGGCCGCTGTCCAGCGTCGCGCGGGCGATGGCACTGGCGGGGAGCCAGTGGAAGTTGTCCGGCGGGCAGACCAGTACGTCCAGCAGACGGCCATACTCAGAGTCCACGCCCCAGGGCGTCGTCGTTGTCTCGGCTTGGGTCAATGCGCGCACGATTCTATGAGTGACACCGTTCGCAGCCGCGTCGTCGTGCATGGGTACGTCCAGGGCGTCTTCTTCCGAGACTCAACCCGGCGTCGCGCCTCTGAGCTCGGTGTTGCGGGCTGGGTCACCAACCGCTCGGATGGGGCCGTCGAGGCCGTGTTCGAGGGTGCCCCTGACGCGGTGTCGGCGATGGTCGACTGGTCGCGACGGGGGCCGCGCGGAGCCGACGTCGAACGTGTCGACGAGCGGGAGGAGAGCCCGGAGGGGCTGACCGGCTTCGAGGTGCGCTAGCCGGCGGCCTCGCGCAGCTTCTCGAGCGTCTGGGCGACGCGACGCTCACGGGTGTCGTCGCGCTTCGCCTCGGCGATCCACTCGGCGTACTCGCGCCGGTGGCTGTATGAAAGCCCGTTGAACGTGGCGCGGGCTTCCTCGTCGCCGTCGAGGGCCGCAGTGAGCGCGGGCGGTAGCTCAACCGTGCGCGGCTCCTCGTCGAGCTCGACCGTCACCTCGACCTCGTCGCCGATCTCGATGCCGGCGCGCTCGCGCAGCTCCCGCCGGAAGCCGATCAGGGGGACGCCGCCGTACACCGCGACCGTCGTGCGGTAGTCGGTGCCGTTCACCGTGCCGCGGACAGGGGCGCGCGCCTTGCCGAAGCGCTCCTTGACGTCGAACGGAAGCTCGACCGTCGGCGCCTCG
>Ga0081538_10001738_pt1 | contig 22124 bp, 18 predicted proteins | sample TabmetS5T2R1_FD_71022 | JGI IMG/M metagenome (GOLD analysis project Ga0081538, IMG submission 71022) | Tabebuia heterophylla rhizosphere microbial communities from the University of Puerto Rico - S5T2R1 | ecosystem: Host-associated > Plants > Roots > Rhizosphere ...
CCGCGCGCTGGGGGGCGGGGCGAATGTTCTAGAAGGGCGGGGGGGCGCCGGGCGTGGGGGCGGCGGCGCTCACCTTTTCCGCGACGCGCCCCGCCGCGGCCGACGATCCGCCCGAGGGCACCGGCCGGCGCGGCCGGCGCTACGTCATCCGCAACGGCTCGGTGATGACGATGGACCCGCGCCAGGGCGATTTCGTGGAAGGCGACGTGCTGGTCGAGGGCGACAAGATCCTCGCCATTGGCCGCAACATCAACGCCGGCACTGCCGCAGTGATCGACGCGCGCGGCCGCATCGTCATGCCCGGCTTCATCGATACCCACCACCACCAGTTCGAGACCGCGCTGCGCAGCTTCCTCGCCGACGGCATCCTGCTCAACGACGGCACGCCGGCCGGGGTGATCAACTACTTCGAATACATCCTGCTCAAATTCGCCCCGGTGTACCGGCCGCAGGACGTCTACATCAACGAGCTGTTCGGCGGGCTGGCCCAGCTCGATGACGGCGTCACCACGGTGCACGACGTCTCGCAGATCCATCACTCGCCGGCGCACTCGGACGCCGCCATCAAGGCGCTGTTCGATACCGGCCGGCGCGCCGCGTTCGGCTATTTCGAGAGCGCGGGAGGCGTAGCCGGGAATCAGTACCCGACCGACGCGCGCCGCATCAAACGGCAGTTCTTCTCCTCGAACGACCAGCTCGTCACCATGATCATGGGCGGCGAGATCTACCTGCCAAACTTCCAGACGGCGTGGCAGATCGGGCGCGAGCTCAATCTCATGATCGCGGCGCACATCGTGGCCCCGTTCGGCATGCGGCCGACCTTCGACCAGCTCGCCTCGACAAACCAGTTCCGCTCCGACAACCTGTTCATCCACGTGACCGGCATGTCGGACATGGCATGGCAGAAGATCAAGGATGCCGGCGCCCACGTCTCGCTCGCGGTCCCGATTGAGATGAACATGCGGCACGGCATGCCGCCGATCCTCAAGACGCTGAGCCTCGGCATCGAGCCGTCGCTGAGCACGGACGTCGAGGTGACGCTGACGGCGGACTTCTTCACCCAGATGCGCTCCACCATGAACCTGCAGCGCGCGCTGGTGAACCAGATGATCCTCGACTCGCAGCCGACGACGGTGAACCCCTATCCGCCGCCACCGCCCGGGACGCCGAAGCTGCTGACGTCGCGTGACGTGCTGCGCTTCGCCACGATCCGCGGCGCCGAGGACCTGCGGCTCGACCGCAAGACCGGCTCGCTCACGCCCGGCAAGGAGGCCGACATCATCATCCTCGACGCCACCGGCATCAACGTGGCGCCGCTCAACCACGTGCCGGGCGCCGTCGTGTCGTTGATGGAGCGCACCAACGTCGAGACCGTGATCGTCGCCGGCAAGGTGCGCAAGTGGAAGGGGCGGCTGCTCGACGTCGATCTCAACCGGCTGCGCCAGCAGCTCGAGGCCTCGCGCGACTTCATCTTTGCCAAGGCGAACGTCCCGCAGGAACCGTTCCACTGAACGAGGCGAATGGCCTGACGCCAGGGCGGAGCGGCTTCGGCCGCTCCGCTCGCCTTCTTGGCGCAGCCAGCCTGACGGCCGTCAGGCCAGCGCGATCCGCACGCGCCGGTTCAGCTTGCCCTTCTTCTCGATCTGGGTGACGCGGACCGCGCCGATCTCGGAGGTGCGGCGCACGTGGGTGCCGCCGCACGGCTGCAGATCGAAGCCCACGATCTCGATCAGCCGCACGCGACCGGTACCCATCGGCGGCTTCACCGACATGGTCTTGACCAGGCTCGGGTTGGCGGCGAGCTCCTCGTCGCTGATCCAGCGGGAGCGAACTTCGGCATCGGCGGCGATCATCTCGGCAAGCTTGGCGGTGATCTCGTCCTTGTCGAGGCCTGCCTCCGGAATATCGAAATCGAGCCGGCTCTCGGCGTCGCCGACCGAGCCGCCGGTCACCGGATAGGGCAGCACGGCCGACAGCAGATGCAGCGCCGTGTGCATGCGCATGCGGGCATAGCGCATTGTCCAGTCGATCCTGGCGGTGACGGATGCGCCGATCTCGGGTCGTGCCGCTGCGCCGTCCAGGACATGAGCGATCTCAGCCTTCGCGACATCGACATAGACGGCGCCGGCGATCGGCGCCTTGTTCCCGTTCGCCATGACGAGGGCGCCGCGATCGCCTGGCTGCCCGCCCGACGTGGCGTAGAACACGGTGCGGTCGAGCAGCACGCCGCCCTCGTCGGTGATTCCCAGCACGGTCGCGCTGCAGTCCTTGAGGTATGCGTCATCGCGAAACAGGCAGTCGGTGGGCATGGCGGTTCCCGTTGCCGGCAGCGCGTCAAGGCTTCTGGTACGGTATTGTTAGGGTCGACCTGTGCTCCAGCCAGGCTGGCACCTCCAGCCCCCGCGAGCGCAGGAAATTCGGATCGAAAAGCTTCGATTGATAGCGCGTGCCGTAATCGGCCAGGATGGTCACGATCGTATGTCCGGGGCCCATGTCGCGGGCAAGCCTGGCCGCACCCGCCACGTTGATCCCGGTCGAGCCTCCCATGCACAGTCCTTCGTACTGGAGGAGGTCGAAGATGAACGGCACCGCTTCCTCGTCGGGAACGAGATAGGCCTTGTCGACCTTGATGTCCTCGATGATCGGCGTGACGCGCCCAAGCCCGATGCCTTCGGTGATGGAGCCGCCCTCCGACGCCTTGGCCTCGCCGCGCGTGAACAGGTCGTACATGGCGGCGCCCTTCGGATCGGCAATGCCGGTGACGACGCCGGGCTTCTTCTCGCGCAGATAGGTGGAGACGCCGGCAACCGTGCCGCCGGTGCCGATCGCGCAGATGAAGCCGTCCACCCGGCCTTGCGTCTGTTCCCAGATCTCGGGTCCGGTCGACTCGTAGTGGGCCTTGCGGTTGTCCAGGTTATTCCATTGGTCAGCGTAGACAACACCATTCGGCTCGCGCTTGCGCAGATCGTCGGCGATGCGCCGGGCGATGTGCTGATAATTGTTGGGGTTGCTGTAGGGAACGGCCGGCACCTCCACCAGTTCGGCGCCGCACAGGCGCAGCATGTCCTTCTTTTCCTGGCTCTGCGTCTCCGGGATGACGATGAGGGTGCGGTATCCGCGGGCATTGGCGACGAGCGCCAGCCCGATGCCGGTGTTGCCGGCGGTGCCCTCGACCACCAGGCCGCCGGGCCTGATCTCGCCGCGCTTCTCCGCCTCGAGGATGATCTGGCGCGCCGGGCGGTCCTTCACCGACTGGCCCGGATTCATGAACTCGGCCTTGCCGAGAATGGTGCAGCCGGTCGCCTCGGAGACGCGATTGAGCCGGATCAGCGGCGTGTTGCCGATGGCTTCGACGATGCCGTCGTAAATCTGCATGAGGGTGTTCCGCGGCTCACTTCAAGCCCGGAACCTAGAGTAGCCATTCCGTGGCGACAAGGCGGGACTCCTCCCACCCCGCCGGTCACGAATCCGGATAGCCGGCTCGCGCGATGCTTGGCGACGTTGGCCCGAACCGGCGCGACGCGCCGAGGAACGTCTTCAGCTGGACGTGATTGCTGCGCAGGAGCTCGCGCGGGCCCGCGTTGAAGAAGCGCTGCATGCGCATGAGGTGGGCCTAGGCGTTGAACCCGGCTTCGTGCGCGATCGCAGTCAGAGTCTCGGTGCGTTGAAATAGAGAGTTACTGCGCCTCTTCCACCCGCGTGAGCGTGGCCGGCCCCTCGCCGGTGATGAGCACCCAGGCTTCCTCGTCCTTGGCACCGTCCCAGTGCACCTGCTTGGCGAAGTGGGTGACGAACGAGCCGGCCGGCATCGGGACCGTGTTGTTGGGATCGAACTTGTTGCCGGTCGCGACCCACCAGGTGCCCTTCACCACGGTGATGAAGCGGTCATTGGGGTGGAAGTGCGGCCGGCTGAAATTGCCCGGCTTGAAGCGGTTGAGGACCACGTACAGCCCCGGCTTGGTCGGATCGCCGTGCAGGATCGCTTGGTTCACGCCGGCTGCGCCCGTGGGATCGCGCCATTTCAGCTGGTCCGGCAACTTGTAAACGAGGGCAGCCGGATCGAGCTCGACCGCGCCGGCCGTGCCGGTCGTGCCGGCCGTGCCGAACGAAAGCGCCAGCATGGCAACGAGCAGCCAAGCCCGCCGTGCGTGCAAATGAGTGGTCATGATGTCCTCCCTGCCGCCCGTGAATGATCGAGGCCGGCGCGAATTTTGATCGTTGGCCTCCAAAATCTTAGCCGCCGGCGCCGGGTTGGGAAGGCCACACCCTGCAATGCAGTCTTGCAACTCAGTCGCGCCGGAACCTTCCTCACGGCGACTGATTTTCTTCATGGCCGCGGCCAGCAATGAGGTATCTCATGGCTCTGAAGGGTCGTGCAGTTCTTCGGCGTCATCCTGACGGCGCTCGCGCTGGTGCCGGCGGGCGCGCATTTCTTCGAGTTGCCGAACAAGATCGACCTGGCGCAGGATCACTATTTCATCGTCCAGAACACCTACCGCGGATGGGCGCTGTTCGGCATCGTGGTGGTCGCCGCCCTGGCGATCAATCTCGTGCTGGCCCTCATGCTGCGCGGTCGGGGAGCGCCGTTCTGGCTCGCTCTCGCGGCGCTCCTTTGTATCGCGGCCGCGCTGGCGATCTTCTTCTCCTTTACCTATCCGGCCAACCTGGCGACCAACAACTGGACCGCCGTGCCGGCGAACTGGACCGAGCTGCGCACGCGGTGGGAATACTCGCATGCGGCGAGCGCCCTAATCACCTTCATTGCGCTCTGCTCGCTCACCCTGTCGATCTTATGGGCGCGCGGTTGAGCGATGCCGCAGCCGCGCCGATCCGGTCCGACCCAATCGGCGCGACTCTCGCGTGGTGGTTGTCGCCTGCGTATGGCCCGCCCGTTCGATCCGGCCCGCCGCCCGATCGCGTCAGGCGGGCCACCGCCCAATGGAACCGATCCACGGAAATTTGACTCCACCCGGGCACCTTGCGGAACTTAAAGTGCGGTCCCAGTTGCTCTAAGATTGCGTCAAGGTCGTTCATCGAGGGCGCAACAGAACGCCAAGGAGGTCGAAATGCCCAAGTTCGTCATTGCCCCGCACTTCCGGCTGCACGAATGGGTGGCCGAGCAAAAGGGCTATTTCGCCGCGGAAGGGCTCGTTTACGAATTTCGTGAGCAGACCACATCGAAAGACGGCAAGGTCCATGACCTGGGCGACAAGGTGGGCGCCTACCAGACGTTCGAGCAGGGGCGCACCTGCGACGTCAGCGCTGCCTGCCATTGGACGGTGAATATCGCCGCCTCGTCGGGGCACGGGAAGCTCTATGCCGATGCCTACTCGGTGTCTCCCTGCGGGATCTTCGTCCCGCCGGAATCGCCCATCCGGCACCCGCTCGATCTCGCCGGCGTGCCGATCGCGGTCGGCTACCAATCGGGCAGCCACTACGCGACCATCCAGGGGCTGGAGCAATACATGCCGCGCGACGACATCAAGCTGTCGTTCGCCGACGGATTGCTCTTTCGGCGCATGGAGAAGCTTTACGACCGCGAGGTTCCGGCCGCCTCGCTGTTCAGCGGGCCCTATTACTTCATGGAGCAGCTAGGCTTCCGCAAGATCATCGATACCACCTTCATGATGGCGACGATGATCACCGGCAATCCGGACCGGGAAGATCTGCGCAAATACTTCCATGCTCTGCGCAAGGCGCAGCGCGACATCGACCTGCGGCCCGAGCTCTACACGCATTATTACAAGAGGGAGATGCCGGCCCGTTTCCACGAGCTCATGGACACGCGCCGCTGGGGTCCGGGCGAGCGCATCGTGTTCGAGCCCTACACCAAGGAGGTGTTCGAGGAATCGTTCGACTGGATCGCGGCGCGCAACCTGTTCCCCGAAGGCCGAATGGGAACGGGCAGCTACGAGCAATCGGTCATCACGCTGGCGGCCGAATAACGCGGCCGACGCCGCAGGGGCGCCCCTCGTGGGCGCCCCGGGGCAACCACAAGGGTTGCCGCTACGCAAGAAGCGAGGGGAGAACGTCATGGTCTCAATGAGGTTGGCGCACGTCGGCGCCGTCTGTCTCATCGCGGCGCTGGATGCCGCGCCGACATTGGCGCAGACCTACGGGTTTGCCACGCTGCAGCCCGGCACGCTCAATCACACCACGGCGTCGGCTGTCGCCAAGGTGCTGAAGGAAAAGGCCGGGCTGAACGTGCTGGTGCAGCCGACCGCCGGAGACCAGGTGATCGTCCCCATGGTCGCCAGCGGCGAGGTCGACGTCGGCATCTCCAACGCGATGGAGGTGCACGATGGTCTGTCGAAGGGCGCCAAGGATTTGCGCATCATCGCAGCCGCTCATGCCTTGCGCGTCGGCTTCTTCGTGCGCAAGGACAGCGGGATGCGGACGGTGGCGGATCTCAAGGGCAAACGAGTGCCGTATGGATTTTCCGCCATGCGCGCGCTCGAGCCGACGGTGCGCGCCATTCTGGCGACGGCCGGGCTCAGCGAAAAAGACATCAAGCCCGTTCTCGTGCCCAACGTGATCCGCAGCGCCGACGACTTCGCCTCCGGCGCGGCCGACGCATTCTATTTCGCGTTCGGCGCGCCAAAGGTGCGGGAGGTCGATGTCACGGTGGGCGGCATTCGCATGACCGAAATCAGCGAGCAGGGGATGCCGGCGGCGCGCAAGATCGAGCGCTGGGGCTACTTGACCGAGGTCGCGCCCGGCCCAGTCTTCATCGGCGTCGAGAAACCGATGAAGATCTACAGCTTCGACAACCTGATCTTCACCAGCACCAAGACAAACGACGATTTCGTGTACCGGTTTCTCGACACGCTGTTGAAGAACAAGGACGATCTGATCGCCGTGCAGCCGGTGCTGCGCGAATTCTCGGCCGGGTTCGGCTATAAGCAGTACGAGGTACCCTATCATCCGGGCGCTCTGAAATACTTCAAGGAGCAAAATCTCGCGCCCAAGTCGCTGGAGTGACCGAGCGGCGTTTCGCTGACGAAAGCGGAAGGCAGAACAGCACAACGGGGGAGGAAGCCGCCATGCTGGCAACGCGATGCCTGATGACCGCCTGCATCGGCGGGGCCGCGCTGGTCTTCGCGATCGGGGCAGCGGGGGCCCAGACTTACGGCGTCGCCTCCATGCAGCCGGGTTCCATCAATCACACCACCAGCTCCGCCATTGCCAAGGTGCTGAAGGAGAAGGGCGGCCTCAACACGCTGGTGCAGCCCACGGCCGGCGAAACCGTGATCATCGCCATTGTCGGCCGCGGCGAAGCCGATTTCGGCATGGCGAATGCTCCCGAAATCGGTACCGCGATCGCCAGCAACGAGCAGCCCAACCTGCGCATGATCGGGGCGGTGTACACGCTCAAGACCGGCTTCTGGGTGCGCAAGGATTCGAACATGCGGATGGTTGCCGATTTGCGCGGCAAGCGCGTGACGATGGGCTATTCCGCCATGCGCGCGCTCGACCCGCTGTCGCGCGCCATCCTGGCGACCGGCGGCCTCACCGAGAAGGACATCAAGCCCGTGCTCGTGCCCAACGTCGTCCGCTCCGCGGACGATTTCGTTGCCGGCGCGGCCGACATGTTCATGTTCGCGTTCGGCGCGCCGAAGGTGCGCGAAGTGGACGTGAGCGTCGGTGGTATCCGCTTTCTGGAGATTCCAGAGTCCCCCGGTATGGCCGAAGCTCGCAAGATTCAACCTTACGGCTATCTGAGCGACGTCTCGCCCGGCCCCGTTTTTGTCGGCGTCGAAAAGCCGATGAAGGTCTATACGATCGACAACCTCCTGTTCACCCACGCCAAGGTGCCCGACGACGTGGTGTATCGCCTCATCGACACCATGGACGCCAACAAGGCCGACATGATCGCGGTCGCGCCGAACCTGCGTGAGTTCTCGGCGGCCGGGCTCAACAAGCAATACGAGTTTCCCTACCACCCGGGCGCCGTGAAATACTTCAAGGACAAGAAGATCGAAGCCAAGGCGATCCAGTGAACGAAGAGCGACGGCCCCCGCACGCAGCGGTGCCTCCAGCCGCCGCGTCCGAGGAGCGACTGCTGTCGAGCGCGGAGGAGTTCGCGGCCGCCGCGTCGAAAGCCACTGTCTGGCTGACCAATCTCCTGCAGGGGCTGCTCGTCGCCTGCGTTGTCCTCTGGGTGCTGGATGTGCCCAGGCAGGTTTTCAATGTTTCGTTCTATACCGAGCAGCTGTTGACCGCCTGCCTGGGTCTGACACTGGCACTCGCCTTCGTGGTGGAAACGCAGCGCGAGTACCGCGCCGTCGATCTGGCCGGCGCGATCGCGGCGGTCACCATCCTCGGCTACATCGCCTACCGCTTTCGCAATCCGCTCGACGTTCCGGTGCTGCTGTGGGCCGGCTTGGCGCTGGCGCTGGCCTGGACCTTTCTTGCCAGCAGGCCTGCGTTCGCGCGCGGGTTCGATTTTGCCAGCGCCGCCGTGTCGCTCGTGCTGTGCGGCTACATCTTCGTGCGCTACGAACCGCTGACCTACGAGCTCGCGATGCTGCCGGTGGAAGGCATCGTCGGCAGTGCCGTCCTGTTGTTCCTCGTGCTGGAAGCCAGCCGCCGCACGTCCGGCTTCGGCTTCGTCGCGATCATCTTGGCGATGGCGGTCTACATCTACATCAGTCCGAACCTGCCGGGCGACTTTCAGACGCGCTGGGTCTCGCCCGAGCGGCTCGTCGCTTATCTCGGCCTAGACGTCAACAGCATGATCGGGGCGATCCTGCAGGTCGCCGTTCTGGTGGTGATCCCGTTCACCATTCTCGGCCAAGTGCTGGCCCGCACCGGCGGCGCCGATTTCTTCTCCGATATCGCGATGGCCGCCATGGGGCGCTTTCGCGGCGGCTCGGCCAAGATCGCTGTGGTGGGCTCCGCGCTGTTCGGGATGATCTCGGGCAGCGCCGTGTCGAACGTGCTCGCGGTCGGCATCGTCACCATCCCGACCATGATCAAGTCGGGCTTCTCGCGCTACAAGGCGGCCGCGATCGAGTCGGTCGGCTCGACCGGCGGGCAATTGATGCCGCCGGTGATGGGCGCCGCCGCCTTCATCATGGCGGAGTTCCTGCAGGTGTCCTACGGGGCGGTGTGCATCGCGGCCGCCATGCCGGCGATCCTCTACTATGGCTGCCTGTTCCTTCACGTCGACCTCGATGCCGCCAAGCACAAGATCGGCTCGGTCGAAGATCCGAACGCTCCGACGCTCGCCGAGGTGTTGAAATCGGGCTGGCATTTCCTGGTGCCCATCCTCTTTCTCGTGTTCGCGCTGATCTACCCGGAAATCTTTCTGCTGACGCCGGAGAAGGCCGCTGTCGTTTCCACCGCCATTTTGATGGTGCTGACGCTGACGTTCGGCTATCGCGGCAAGCGTCCGACGCTGCTCGGCCTCGCCAAGGCGGTGATCGAAACCGGGCGCATCTCGCTCGACATCCTGCTGATCGGCGCCGCGGCCGGCGTCATGGTCGGAATCCTCGCCATTTCCGGGCTTGCCTTCAGCATGACGCTGCAGCTCGTCGCACTGTCGGGCGACAACGTCTTTCTGCTGCTGCTGCTCATCGCCGTGCTTGCCTTCGTGCTCGGGATCGGCCTGCCGACGGTGAGCGTCTATATCCTGACCGCGACGCTGCTCGCGCCGGCGCTGGTGAAGCTCGGCGTGACACCGATGGCCGCGCACATGTTCGTCATGTACAACGGCATGCTGTCGATGATCACGCCGCCGGTGGCGTTCGCCGCCTATGCGGCCGCCAGCATCGCGCGCACCGACGGCTGGACCACGGGCTGGATCGCCTGCCTCGTGGGTTGGAGCACGTTTGTCCTGCCGTTCCTGTTTGTGCTGACGCCGAGCCTGTTGATGGACGGCGCGGCGGTCGAGATTGTGCTCAATTTCAGCCGCGTGCTGTTCGGCCTGTTCGTCGGCACTGCCGCGATCGTCGGGTTCGCGCTTGCGCCGCTGACGTGGCGCGGCCGCGCCATCTATGGGCTGTTGTCCCTGCTGGTCATCGTGCCGCCGGCAGCATTCCCCAATGCCGTTTGGGTCAATGCCGCTGGCATCCTGCTATCGGTTGCGGTGCTTGCCGTCGATTACGCCCGCGTGCGCGGGCTGCGGGCGAAGAGCGTCGAAGCAAGCCCCACGTGACGCAGTCACACCTCGCGCCCGAGCTTCTGGTCGAGCGACCATCCATCGCCGCCGCGGATCAGGAAGAACAGCGCGGCCGCGAGAAGCAGGATGGAGAACTCGCTGCCGCGGTTGGTCCAGAAGAAGCCGCCGGTCTTGGACGTGAAGTAGACCGCGTTGAGCATGAAGATCACCACCGCGAACGCGGCCGCGCGGGTGAACAGTCCGAGCACCAGGAGAATGCCGCCGACGAGCTCGGTCAAGCCCACGAGCGTTCCCCAGAACATGCCGGGACTGTAGCCCAGGCGCTCGAACAGCTGGGCGTTGGCCGTGAGGCCCATGCCGCCGAACGCGCCGAACAGTTTCTGCATGCCGTGCGGGATGAGAATGCCGCCGAGCGCTATGCGCAGCAGCGGTGTCGCATACTCCGCCGTCGCGTCGTAGATTTTGCCGAGCGCCGGAATGTAAAGCTTCGCCCCTTGTGCCATGTGCTTCCCCCGTGTCCTCGGATGGCTGATGCAATTGCCGCGAGGATGTACTTGAGCTTAGCGAGAGCGGAATTCTTTGCAAAGGTTCTGGTTGGGTCGCGGCACGCGGAGCGCCGCCCACGCGCTACGACAGCTTGGCCTGGCGCGACAGCTCGGCATTGTCCTGCAGCCGCGCCACGATCAAGCGCAGCAGGGAGAATCCGAACTGCGGATTCTGGAAATAGAGCTCCTTGAACTGCTCGTAGGTGATCGTCGCCGTGTGGACCTCGGTCTTGCATCGCACCGACATGGTCCTGCGATTGCCGGGCGTGAACAGCCCGATCTCGCCGAGCAATGTTCCCGGGCCCAGGTTCTTGTGAATCTCGACGAGCTCAACCTCGCCCGACACGATATAGAACGCTTCCGTTGCGACCTCGCCCTGCCGCATCAGGAACTCGCCGGCGCGAAAGTTTCTCGGCCGCATATAGGGCCGCAGCCATTCGACGTTGAGGTCGCTCTGGGTTGCGGCGTCGACTTCGTGGATCAGCCGCCACATCGCCCGCAGCCGGACGGCGTTCAGCGGCAGCAGCACCAGGTTGAGGAGAAACGTCGGGTAGGTTCCCTTGCTGACGCTGTACACGACCGCAAAGGCATTGGCGACGATGGCGGCGATGCGTAGCGGAATGATCGTCCTGACATAGGTGCCGTAGAGGGCGGCGGCCGCCGCGGCGAAGCCGAACAGCTCCACCACATAGTGTTGCCTGAAGTGGTCGATCATGCCTTGAATGAACTGTTCCATCGTCGCGACCTTCTCGACCGGCTCGATTAGGGGTCGGGCGGCCATTGCACGCGCCCTTCCGGTTATCCTTGCGCAACCGGCGATACCACCATAGCCGGTTCATTTCATCGTTGCATTTCAATCGTTTATCGCAAAGTTGCGATATTGGCGATCAGCCTGCGCAGGATTTTGCCGGCAGCCGCGTTCAAACAGCGGCCAGAGGTATGTCGTTCCTGCTGGCGCTGTTCCTTGGGTTGCCGTCGAGACGTCGTATGGTCGCTCCCTCGCCGCCGCCGATATACGATCCCGCCCGCACCGGCGCGCCGGCGCGCACGTGCGCGCTGACAGGGAGTCGTGGCCGAGCCACATGGACGAGGCGAGCGACGAAGACCTCATGCAGTGGATCGCTCGCGGCGACGAGCCGGCGTTTCGTCAGCTCGCCCGCCGCTATGCTGCGCGCGCGGTCGCGCTGGCCCGCCGCATCACCGGCAACGATGCCGACGCCGAAGAGGTGGTCCAGGAGGCCTTGCTCCGCGTTTGGATCAACGCACCGCGCTGGCGGCCGCTCGCCGCCTTTCGCACGTGGTTCTACCGGGTGGTTGTTAACCTCTGCCTCAGCCGGCGGCGGCGCACGCCATTCTTGCCGCTCGAGGCGGCCGGCGATCCAGCCGATCCGTCACCCGGCGCGGGCGCGGCGCTGGAACGCGAGGAATCCGATCGGCGGGTCGCTGCGGCAATCGCCGCGCTGCCCGACCGGCAGCGCGCCGCGATCGTGCTGACCTACCAGGAGGGACTAAGCAATGCCGAGACCGCGGCAGTTCTGGAAACATCGGTGTCGGGTGTGGAGGCGCTCCTGGTGCGGGCCAAGCGGACGCTGCGCGACGCGCTCCCGCCCGACCGGAATGGAGACGGCGTATGAGACTTGCTGAATTCCAAGACCTGCTCGATGCCTATGGGCCCGATCCGTCGGCTTGGCCGGACGCACTGCGCAGCCACGCGGAGCGCCTTCTCGCCGCCGAGCCGGCAGCCCGCGTGCGCCTCGATGCGTCGCAGCGGTTCGATCGGCTGATCGCGCGCCACGTGAGCGCGCCGACGGCATCGCTCGACGCGGCGGCCGGCCGGGTGCTGCGTGCGCTTGCCGGCGAATTGCCGCGCCAGCGCGGCAGGCGCCAGCGCGGCTTCGCGCTGTCCTGGCCCACATGGCTGCTGCAGTTCGATTTTGCACCGGCCCGCCTGCGTATCGCGGCGCTCGCTGGGGTCGCCGCCTTGGGCGTGGCGTTGGGACTGGTCGGCCCGGACGTGGGCGGTGCGGAGTCTCGTCTCGCGGTCGGCTCGGCATCATCGGAAATCAATCTGGCCGCGGTGTTCGAGCCGGAACCCCTGACGGGAGTGAGACCATGACCATGGCAACGTCGGCGATGTTCAGCGAGGACCGCACCTCGCGCTGGATCCTGTTGGGCTCGCTTGCGCTCAACCTGTTCTTCGTCGGCGCGGCCGGCGCGCTCGCGGCGCGCTCCTATTTTGCCGAGCGCCCCGGCGCGACGGCGCCGCTCGATCGCAGCGTGGCGGCGCGCATCGAGCGGCTCGCCGCCACGCTTCCCGCCGCCGATGCCGACATCCTGCGCGGCGAATATCGTGCCAATGCGGCCGGCGTCGATGCCTCGCGGGAGGCGTATCGCGGGGCGCAGGACGATGTGCGCCAGACGTTGCGCCGCGATCCGTTCGAGCCCGAGGCGATGCGCGCCGCGATGATCAGGACCCGTGCCGCCCGCCAGGCCTTCGATCAGCTGCTGCAGGACGTGATCGCTTCCGCCGCCGCCAAGATGTCGGTCGCCGGCCGCAACAAGCTCGCCGATTGGCCGGCGAGTGCGCGCAGCACCGGCGCCACGGGCGCCGGCCAGGCCAACCGCTAGGGCCGCTGCGGCCGGGGAGGGGCGATCGATGCGAAAGCTTGCCAAATATGGGTTGATCCTCGCCGGCCTCGTGGCTGCGGGAATCGTCGTCGTCATCGTGGCGCAGGCGCAGCAGCAGCGGCAATTCTTCGGCAAGCGCGGCCGCGGCGCGCCCGAGCCGCCGGTTCCCGTGCTGGCCGCCCAGGCCAGGCTCGCCGATGTTCCGGTCTATCTCGACGGCGTCGGCACAACCAAGGCGCTCAACACCGTGGCCGTGCGCCCGCAGGTCGACGGCAAGCTCACCCGCGTCCTGTTCAAGGAAGGCCAGGACGTCGAGCGCGGCTATGTGCTGGCGGAGATCGACCCCACCACCTATCGGGCCCTGCTCGATCAGGCGATCGCCAAGAAGGCGCAGGACGAAGCGCAGCTCGCCAATGCCCGGCTCGATCTCGATCGTTACAACCGCCTGGTCGCATCGAACTCCGCCACGCGCCAGCAGGCCGATACGCAGAAAGCCCTGGTGGCGCAGCTCGAAGCACAGGTGAAGCTCGATCAGGCGGCAATCGACAACGCGCAAGCGATCCTTGGGTATACCAAGATCGTCGCACCGATCGCCGGGCGCACCGGCATCCGCATGGTCGACGAGGGCAATCTCGTCCGCGCTGGCGAAATCGGCAGCGGCATCGTGGTGATCACCCAGATCAAGCCCATTTCGGTGTTTTTCAGCCTGCCCCAGCAGCAGCTCGCGCGCGTCAACCGCGCCTTCGCCAAGGGGCCGCTCACGGTCGAGGCGCTTGGGCCGGACAACAAGGCAATCGTCGATCGCGGGTCGCTGCAGGTGGTCGACAACCAGGTCGATCAGGCCACCGGCACGGTGAAGCTCAAGGCCGAATTCCCTAATGCCGAGCTGCAGCTGTGGCCAGGCCAGTTCGTCAACGTCCGGCTCCTGATCGAGACCTTGCCGCAGGTGGTGGTGGTGCCCACGGCGGCGGTGCAGCGCGGCCCGAACGGCACCTTCGTCTATGTGGTGAACGACGACGAGCAGGTTGCGGTGCGGCCGGTCACGGTCTCGCTGCAGGACGACACCCAGGCGGTTGTCGCCGCCGGGTTGACGGCGCCGGAGCGGGTGGTGACCACCGGCTTTGCCCGCATCTCCGACGGCACCAAGGTCGCGGTCAGCAGTGCCGAGGAGGCGCCGCCGCCGGCGGCATCGACCGAGCCGCCGCGCCGCGGCCGGCGCGGGCAGGGGGGACCGAAGACTTGAGATGAGCGTCTCGACACCCTTCATCCGGCGGCCGATCGCGACCTCGCTGCTCGGCGTCGCCATCATGCTTGGCGGCTCGCTTGGCTATTGGCTGCTCCCGGTCTCGTCGTTGCCGCAGGTCGATTTCCCCACCGTGCAGGTGACGACGCAGCTCCCCGGCGCCAGCCCCGACACCGTCGCCGCCCTGATCACCGCGCCGCTCGAGCGCCAGTTCGGCCAGATCCCGGCGCTCTCGACCATGACCTCGTCGAGCTCGTTCGGCATCAGCCAGATCACGCTCCAGTTCGACCTCGGCCGCGACATCGACGGCGCCGCGCAGGACATCCAGGCCGCGATCAATGCCGCCGCCTCGATGCTGCCGCGAAATCTTCCCTATCCGCCGGTCTACGCCAAGGTTAATCCCGCCGACGCGCCGATCGTCACCTTGGCGTTGACGTCGCCGACCTCCTCGCTGCGGGAGATGAGCGATCTCGCCGATACGCTGATCGCCCAGCGCCTGAGCCAGGTCACCGGCGTCGGCAGCGTTTCGGTCCAGGGCGGCATCAAGCCGGCCGTGCGCATCCAGGCGGATCTGGCGCGGCTTGCCGCCTCTGGGCTCGGCCCCGAGGACCTGCGCACCGCCATCGTCGGCGCCAACGTGGCCGGCCCCAAGGGCGCGCTCGACGGCACCCACCAGTCGTACACGATCGGCGCCAACGACCAGATCCTGGCGGCGGAGGCCTACCGCGAGATCATCGTCGCCTATCGCAACGGTGCCCCGGTGCTGCTCGGCGACGTCGCCCGCATCGTCGACGGGCTGGAGAACAACCGGGTCGGCGGCTGGTACCAGGGCGTGCCGGCGGTGATCGTGGACATCAAGCGCCAGCCCGGCGCCAACGTCATCGAGACCGTCCGGCTGATCCAGCGCGAGCTGCCGCGGCTGCAGCGCGCGACGCCGGCCGGCGTGAAGCTCGAGGTGGTGCACGACCGCACCCACACCATCCGCGCCTCGGTGCGCGACGTACAGTTCACGCTGGTGCTCGCCGTCGCGCTGGTGGTGCTGGTGGTGCTGATCTTCCTGCGCACGATCCGCGCCACGATCATCGCCGGCATCACGCTGCCGCTGTCGCTGGTCGCGACGTTCGGGGTGATGTGGTTCTGCGGCTTCTCGCTCGACAACCTGTCGCTGATGGCGCTCACCATCGGCACCGGTTTCGTGGTCGACGATGCCATCGTGATGATCGAGAACATCGTGCGGCACATGGAGAAGGGCGAGCATCCCTTTGACGCCGCGCTGCGCGGCGCGCGCGAGATCGGCTTCACCGTGATCTCGCTCACCATGTCGCTGATCGCGGTGTTCATCCCGCTTCTGTTCATGACCGGCCTGGTCGGCCGCATGTTCCGGGAATTCGCCCTCACGCTGACGATCGCGGTGGTGACCTCGATGATCGTGTCGCTGACGCTCACGCCGATGCTGTGCAGCCGCATCCTGCGCGTCGCCCACGCGGAGCGCCGCAGCGCCGTGACGCGCGCCTTCAACCGAATGGTCGACGGAACGGTCGAGGCCTACCGCCGTAGCCTGGAATGGGTCCTGCAGCATCAGGGCCTGACGCTCGCCACCACGATCGCGACGCTGATCGCGACGATCGGCCTCTATGTCGTCATGCCCAAGGGCTTTCTGCCGCGGCAGGACACCGGCCTGATCACGGCAGTCATCGAGGCCGGGCAGGACGTGTCGTTCAACGAGATGCGGCGGCTGCAGGGCGAGGCCGCCGACGCGATCCGCCGCGATGGCGACGTGAGCGGCGTCGTGTCGGTCATCGGCATCAGCCCGATCAATCCCACGCCCAATGCCGGCCGCCTGGCGATCACGCTGAAGCCGCGCGACCAGCGCCGCGCGCTCGCCGGCGAGATCATCGAGCGCCTGCAGCAGGCGGTCGAGCCCATTCCCGGCCTGACCGTGTACTTCCAGCCCGTGCAGGACATCCAGATCAGCACGCGGACGAGCCGCGCGCAGTATCAGTACACGCTGACCGGAACCAATACCGAGGAAGTGAACGGGTGGTCGAAGCGCCTGGCCGAGCGGCTGCGCGCCGAGCCGGTGCTGCGCGAGGTCGCGTCCGAGGTCCAGGACGGGGGCTTGCGTGCCTTCGTGCAAGTGGACCGGGAACAGGCGGCTCGTCTCGGCGTCTCCATGCAAGCCGTCAACGACACGCTCAACACCGCCTTCGGCCAGCGCCAGATCTCGACGATCTACGGCCAATCCAACCAGTACCGTGTGATCCTGGAGGCCATGCCGGAATACCAGACCGATCCGAGTTGGCTCTCCCGGCTTTACGTTCCGGCTTTGCCGGCTGGGTCGTCGACCGCGACTACCAATACGCAGCTGACGACCGCGACCACCGTGACCACGGACCCAACGCCCTTGGCCAAGACGCAGGTGCCGCTAAGCGCCTTCACCCGGCTCGAGCGCACGGTCGCGCCGCTCACCGTCACCCACGAGGAGCAGTTTCCGGCCGCGACCATCAGCTTCAACGTCGCGCCCGGCGCGGCGCTGTCGGATGCGGTGGCGGTGATCTCCGCCGCGCAGCGTGATATCGACCTGCCGGGCTCGATCATCGGCAGCTATTCCGGCGATGCCGCTGAGTTTGCGCGCTCGCTCGCCGGCCAGCCCTGGCTGATCCTCGCCGCCGCAATCGCGATCTATATCGTGCTCGGCGTGCTCTACGAGAGCTTCATCCATCCGCTGACGATTCTCTCCACGCTGCCTTCCGCCGGCGTCGGCGCGCTGCTCGCCCTGATGCTGTTCGGCCAGGAGCTCTCCATCGTGGCGCTGATCGGGATCATCCTGCTCATGGGCATCGTGAAGAAGAACGCCATCATGATGATCGACTTCGCGCTGGAGGCGGAGCGGACCGAGGGTCTCTCGCCGCGCGACTCGATCGTGAAGGCGGCGCTGCTGCGCTTCCGCCCGATCATGATGACGACGCTGGCGGCGCTGTTCGGCGCGCTGCCGCTGGCGCTGGAAGGCGGCACCGGATCGGAGCTGCGCTTTCCCCTCGGCATCACCATCATCGGCGGGCTGCTGTTGAGCCAGCTATTGACCCTATACACGACGCCGGTGATCTATCTCGCCATGGAGCGCGTCAAGGCGCGGTTCACCGGCGCGCCACTGGCGCGCGGTGCTCCGCCGGCGATCGATCCGCGGCCGGTCACCGCGCCGGAATTCGTGCAGCAGGCGGCCGAGTAATTGCGATGAACTTCTCCTATCCGTTCATCCGCCGGCCGGTTGGCACCACGCTGCTGGCAATCGGGCTGTTCCTGGTCGGCGCGGTGGCCTACGGCTTCCTGCCGGTGGCGAGCGTGCCGACCGCCGATTTTCCCACCATCCGCGTGTCGGCGAGCCGCCCCGGCGCCGATCCGGTCACCATGGCGGCAACGATCGCGGCGCCGCTGGAGCGGCGGCTGGCGACGATCGCCGGGGTGACCGAGATCACCTCCACCAGCTCGCTCGGCATGAGCAACATCGCCATCCAGTTCGATCTCAATCGCAACATCGACGGCGCGGCGCGCGACGTGCAGGCGGCGCTCAATGCCGCGGCGACCGATCTGCCCGTCGACCTGCCGGCGCTGCCCACCTTCCGCAAGGCCAACCCGGCGGCGATACCCGTGCTCATCCTGGCGCTGACCTCCGCCACCGTGACGCCGAGCGCGATCTTCGATGCCGCTGACAGCGTGATCGTGCAGCGCATTTCGCAGGTTCCCGGCGTCGGCGAGGTGACGGTGAGCGGGGCGGACCAGCCGGCCGTCCGCGTCCGCGTCGATCCGGCCACGATCGCGGCGGCTGGCATCTCGCTCGAGGACGTGCGCGTCGCAATCGCCAACGCCAACAGCTGGACCCCGATCGGCAGCTTCGACGGGCCGCGCCAGGCCGAGGCGATCGGCACCAACGAACAGCTGCGCACGCCGGCCGCCTATCGCCACATCATCGTCAAGAGCCTCAACGGCAATATCGTCCGCCTGGGCGACATCGCCACGGTGGAGCAGGGCACGCGCAACAGGCGGTCGGCCGCCTGGTTCAACGGCCAGCCGGCCATCCTGATCAACATCACCAAGCAGAACGATGCCAACGTCATCGAGACGGTGGATCAGATCCGCGCGCTCATCCCCGAGCTCAAGCCCTGGATTCCCGCCGGGATCGACATCTCGGTGCTGTCCGACCGCACCAGCACCATCCGCGCCAGCGTGCTCGACATGCAATACACCCTGGTGGCCACGGTCGCGCTGGTGATGCTGGTTGTGTTCCTGTTCCTGCGCCGCGCCACGCCGACCATCGCCGCGGGCATCACCGTGCCGCTGTCGCTCGCCGGCACCTGCGCGGCGATGTGGGCGGTGGGATATTCCATCAACAACCTCTCGCTCATGGCGCTCGCCGTCTCGGTCGGCTTCGTGGTCGACGATGCCATCGTCATGATCGAGAACATGTTCCGCAATCTCGAGAAGGGGCATTCACCGTTGCGCGCGGCCTGCGAGGGCGCGCGGCAGATCGGATTCACGGTGGTCGCGATCAGCGTCTCGTTGATCGCCGCGTTCATTCCGCTCCTGTTCATGGACGGCGTGGTGGGCCGCGTGTTCCGCGAATTCTCGCTCACGCTCGCGTTCGCGGTGGTGATCTCGACCTTCGTGTCGCTCTCGGTCACGCCGATGATCTGCGCTCACTTCGTCCGGGCGGCGCCGAGCCGCAACGCCACCTGGCTCGACCGGATGGTCGAGACCGTGCTGTCGCGCACCATTTCGGCTTACGCCAGGAGCCTTGCCGTGGTGCTGCGCTTCCGCCTCCTGACCCCGATCCTGATCGTCGCCACCGCCGGACTCACGGTCGTGCTCTATATCAAGACTCCGCGGGGATATTTCCCGCAGGACGACACCGGCCTGGTGTTCGGCTGGAGCAACGCGGCTCCCGACATTTCCTTCAAGGCGATGACCGAGCTGCAGCAGAAGGTGGCCGAGATCGTGATGTCAGATCCGGCGGTGGCCAGCGTCGGCTCCTCGGTCGGCGGATCGGCCTGGAGCGGGTCGGTCAACCGCGGGCGCCTGTACATCAGCCTGAAGCCGCTCGCCGAACGCGGCGGGCTTGCCAGCGCGCGCGTGATCGAGCGCCTGCGCCAGAAGGTCTCCGCCGTGCCCGGCATCGGGTTGTGGATGCATCCGGCCCAGGATCTGCGCGTTGGCGCTCGCCAGGGAACGTCGGACTACCAGTTCACGCTGTGGAGCCACGATCTCGACGAGCTCACGAAATGGGTGCCGCGCGCGGTCGAGAAGATCAAGAACCTTCCCGGCTTCGTCGACGTCTCGACCGACCGGGTATCGTCGGGCCTGCAATTGAACGTCGCGATCGATCGCCAGGCAGCCGCGCGGCTCGGCGTGCGCATCCAGGACGTCGAGAACGCGCTCAACAACGCCTTCGCGCAGCGGCAGATCTCGACCATCTACACCCGGCGCAACCAGTATCGCGTGATTCTCGAGATCGATCCGCAGTTCCAGCGCGACCCGCAGGACCTCACTCGCATCTATGTCCCGGGTGCCGGCAACACCCAGGTTCCACTCTCCAGCGTGGCGCGGTTCGAACGCTCGCTGGCGCCGTTGGTGGTCCATCACCAGGGCCAGTTCCCGGCGGTGACGATTTCCTATGGGCTGAAGCCGGACATGCAGCTCGAGGCGGCGACCGTCGCGGTGCGCAGGGCCGTTGCCGAGCTGCACATGCCCGACGTCATCCGCGCCGACTTTGCCGGCGATGCCAAGGAGTTCTCGCAGACCATCGGCAAGCAGCCCGTGCTCATCCTGGCGGCGCTGTTCGCGGTCTATATCGTGCTCGGCGTCCTGTACGAGAGCCTGGCGCATCCGCTGACCATCGTGTCGACGCTGCCTTCGGCCGGCCTCGGCGCGCTCCTGGCGCTGCAGATAACCAACAGCGAGCTCACCGTGATCGCCTTCATCGGCATCATCTTGTTGATCGGCATCGTCAAGAAGAACGGCATCATGCTCATCGACTTCGCGCTCGACGCCGAGCGCCGGCGCGGCCTTGCGCCGGACCAGGCGATCGTCGAGGCCTGCCTGGCGCGCTTCCGCCCGATCCTGATGACAACGCTCGCCGCCATGCTCGGGGCGCTGCCCTTCATTATCGCCACCGGCCCCGGCTCCGAGCTGCGCCGGCCGCTCGGCATCACCATCGTCGGCGGCCTGCTCGTCTCACAGGTTCTCACCCTCTACACCACGCCGGTCATCTACCTCATGCTGCACCGGCTGCATAAGCGCTGGGGCGGCGCGCGCGAGGGCTTGTGGCGGCGCCTGCACCCGGGCCGGCCGGCGGCGGTGCCGGCGGAATAGCGGCCGCAAGCCGGACGATCCAACCACGCCGCCACTCGGCGATCGAAGCGGCAACGATTCATGCTGACCGCGGCGACGCAGAGCGGCGGCCTGCTACTTCGTCAAAATGATGAAATCCGTGTACTTCCCGGTTTCGTTGCTGATCGGGAGGTCGGAAATGATCAGCGAGGCGCCGGGAGACAGCAGATCGGAGATGCGATCGACCGCTCCCTTGGGCATGTCCACGCGGTCGAGGGCGGCCGCGGCCGCCTGGCGCGCCGAGGCCGGAACGTGCGGCGTGTGTTCGGGCTCCAGCCGGGCCTTTTTGCCCCGGCGGCGTTCCGGCTCGATCACGGCCCTGGCCGACATGGCATCGGCCGACAGGTTGACCGCCACCCAGCGCATGGCGCTGCCGTCGTCCTTGACGTCTGTCGCGGTATAGAGGTGCGTCCCGAGCGGCACGTCCGGATCACGGATCGTCACCGGCACGTCGAACAACGGCTCGAAGGCCTGGCGGACATAGAGGCGTCCCGTCTTGCGGCTGATGAAGACCGACACCGGCTCGCTCATGCGCGGGATGTCCTTCACTTCGGTCGTCGCCACGCGCGCACCCTTGATGGCGCTGTCGGCGGCCGCGCCGGCCATTGCGCCGTCGGTTGTCGTGGGGGAAGGCGCGCGGGCATCGACCACGTCGCTTGATTCGGCAGTGGCCGCGGTCAGCCGGCTGCTCCCCGCCAGAAGCACTATGCCGGCGCTGTCCGTACCGGGCGCACCGGGCGCCGCCGTGACGGTCGCAACCGGGCTCGGAATATCGCTCGATGTCACCGGATCGGTCTCGGTGATTCGCTTCGACCTGCTGACCACAACCTGATCGGCCGGCGGCTCTTCCGGCCTCGGCGTGAACAGCTTGGCATGCGCAATCTCGAACGGTGCGACCTCGTCGCGGGTGATGATGACGCGCGCGCCCATCCGGGTCGTGCCCCAGAGATATTGGGCGAATTGGCCGGGCAGGCGGATGCAGCCGTGCGAGGCCGGATAGCCGGGCAGCACGCCCTGATGCAGGGCCACGCCCGACCAGGTGATCCGCTGCATGAACGGCATGGGCGCATTGCTGTAGAGATTCGAGCGATGGAACCGTTCCTTGCCGATGACACTGAAAATGCCGGTCGGCGTCGGATGGCTGGCGGTGCCGGTCGAGACCGGCGAGTGGGCGACAGCGGCGCCCTTGCTGTAGAGCGTC
>Ga0081538_10001739_pt1 | contig 22122 bp, 20 predicted proteins | sample TabmetS5T2R1_FD_71022 | JGI IMG/M metagenome (GOLD analysis project Ga0081538, IMG submission 71022) | Tabebuia heterophylla rhizosphere microbial communities from the University of Puerto Rico - S5T2R1 | ecosystem: Host-associated > Plants > Roots > Rhizosphere ...
GGACTCGGGCTCCTGCTTCTCGTCTTCGCCCGCAAGCGTGCGGCCCTTCTCGACCGCCTTGTCGATCGTCCCGACCATGTAGAACGCCTGCTCGGGAAGATCGTCGTGCTTGCCGTCGAGGATTTCCTGGAAGCCCTTGATCGTGTCCTCGAGCCGGACGTACTCGCCGGGCGTTCCCGTGAACTGCTCGGCGACGAAGTTCGGCTGCGAGAGGAAGCGCTGGATCTTCCGGGCGCGCTGGACGACGAGCTTGTCCTCGTCCGAGAGCTCGTCCATCCCGAGGATGGCGATGATGTCCTGGAGGTCGCGGTAGCGCTGCAGGACCTCCTGGACGCGCGTCGCCGTCGAGTAGTGGTCGTCGGAGACGATCCCGGGCTGGAGCGCCCGCGAGAACGAGTCGAGCGGGTCGACGGCCGGATAGATCCCCTGCTCGACGATTGCCCGCGAGAGCACCGTCGTGGCGTCGAGGTGCGCGAACGTGTTCGCCGGCGCCGGGTCGGTGAGGTCGTCGGCGGGCACGTAGATCGCCTGCACCGACGTGACCGAGCCCGTCCGGGTTGAGGTGATCCGCTCCTGGAGCTGCCCCATCTCGGTCGCGAGCGTCGGCTGGTAGCCGACGGCGCTCGGCATCCGGCCGAGGAGCGCCGAGACCTCGGAGCCCGCCTGGACGAAGCGGAAGATGTTGTCGATGAAGAGCAGCGTGTCCTGGCCCTGGTCGCGGAAGTACTCCGCCATGGTCAGACCGGAGAGGCCGACGCGGAGGCGTGCGCCGGGCGGCTCGTTCATCTGCCCGTAGACGAGCGCGACCTTGTCGAGCACGCCCGACTCGCTCATCTCGAGCCAGAGGTCGTTGCCCTCGCGGGTGCGCTCGCCGACGCCGGAGAAGACCGAGACGCCGCCGTGCTCCTGCGCAACGTTGTGGATCAACTCCTGGATGAGCACGGTCTTGCCGACGCCGGCGCCGCCGAAGAGGCCGACCTTGCCGCCCTTGACGTACGGCGCGATCAGGTCGATGACCTTGATGCCGGTTTCGAAGATCTCGACCTCCGGCGAGAGGTCACGGAAGCTCGGTGGATCGCGATGGATGGGCCAGCGCTCGGCGTCCTTCGGCGCCTCTTCGCCCTTGTCGATCGGTTCTCCGATGACGTTCCACAGGCGGCCGAGGGTCGGGTCGCCGACCGGAACGGTGATCGGCTGGCCCGTATCGGTGACCTCGATCCCACGCGAAAGGCCGTCGGTCGAGTCCATGGCGACGGCACGCACGCGGTCGTCACCGAGGTGCTGCTGGACCTCTGCGATCAGGTCGCGTCCGTCGGCGTTGATCAGCAACGCGTCGTAGATGTTCGGCAGCCGATCGGGGAAGACGGCATCGAGCACGACGCCCTTGATCTCGACGATCGTGCCCACGTTGTTCTGCTTGTCAGCCACGAGCCTCCTGAGGAAGATTCAGACGTCGAAAACGGCGCCAGAAGCGAGGGCGCCGCGCAGGCGCAAGTCTACCCGAGCGCTCTTCCGAAGAGCCCTTCAGACGCCAGTGCTCTTCCCCGGCCGCCACACGGGCGGCATGGTCGAGCGCTCAGACGCGCGAGCTGACAGGCGAAGCCAACATCGGGCTAAGCCTAGCCCGCGAACGCCCTAGTTCTGCAGCAGGTTGAGGCCGCCGGGCGGCGACGTGACCGCCTTGCGGCGGAGCATCGCGCGGCGGATGTCGCTGAACTCACGGCTTTCGGCCGCGTTCGACACGCCGGGCGAGGCGAAGGTGAGCGACGGGTTCGAGCCGTCGAGCGTCGTGACGGCGCCGGTGATGCCGAGGGCAGTCAGCATCAGCGCCGCGGCAGCAGCGACCTCGACGGGCCGGCGCGAGATCCGGCGTCGCGGCGGGAGCGCGACGGGCTGCTCGAGGGTCTCGAGCGGTGCGTTCCGGAGCCGTGTCGTGATCGTGTCGAGCTCGGCAGCAAAGGAGCGGCACGGCTCGCAGCGTGCGAGATGGGCGGCGAGGAGCGCCTGCTCGAACTCGGACAGCTCGCCGTCGAGGCGCAGCGAGGCGCACTCACGGGCCCTTTCACACTGTTTCGTCAGCTGTTTCACCACTCGCACGTAAGTTTCTGACGCTTCAGCACAAACATAGTTAGCCGATACGCCCGGCTAGACAAGGTCGTACCGGTTGTCGGCAACAACCCCGACGAGGATGAGCACGAATCCGAGCACGACGAAGACCGCCGAGAGGTTGATCGTCTCCTCGCGCTCCTCGGGTGACGCCCAGCGCATGTGCCGCGAGCCGAGGAGGAACGGCCCGCCCTCGTCTCCCCCACGGCCGCGCTTCAACCTCACCGGTCCGCGATTCCCGACGAAGAACCCCGAGATCAGCAGGAACGAGCCGACGGCGTAGAAGCCGACGGACACGGTTCGGTACACGTCCGCTCCGAGCGGCAGTCCGATCGCCAGCGAGACGGCCAGCGTGATCGCCGAAGCAAGTAGGAAGAGCCCGAGAAGGCGGCGACCAGCCGCAAGCCACATGGCCTACGTGGTTGGAGCCGGCGCTTCCGACGGCTCGGACTGCGGGCGGGAGCTCGGCCGCCGCATCTCCTCCTCCGTCAGCGGCCAGTTCTCCAGCGGGTAGTGGCACGCCGCCGTGTGCGAGTCGCCGAAGCCGTAGAGCGGCGGCTCCTCGACGTCGCAATGGCCCTCCTGGAAGCGAGGGCAACGCGGGTGGAACCGGCACGCGGCCGGCGGATTGAGCGGGCTCGGGACGTCACCCTGGAGCACGATCGGCTTGCGCGCTCGGCCGAGCTCCGGGTTCGGGATCGGCACCGCCGAGAGCAATGCGCCCGTGTAGGGATGCTTGGGCTGCGTGTAGACGGCGTCGCGGGGCGCGAGCTCGGCGACCTTCCCGAGGTACATGACCATGACCCGGTCCGAGATGTGGCGGACGACGTTCAGGTCGTGGGCGATGAAGATGTACGTCAGGCCGAAGTCGCGCTGGAGGTCCTTGAGCAGGTTCAGGATCTGCGCCTGCACCGACACGTCGAGCGCCGAGACCGGCTCGTCGCACACGATCAGCTTCGGGTTCACGGCGAGCGCGCGCGCGACGCCGATTCGCTGCCGCTGACCGCCGGAGAACTCGTGCGGGAAACGGTTGTAGTGCTCGGGGTTCAGGCCGACGACGTCCAGCAGCTCCTGGACGCGTCGCTTGATCTCCGCCTCGGTGCCCATCTTGTGCACCTCGAGCGCCTCGGCGACGATGAACCCGACCCGTTTGCGCGCGTTCAACGACGCGTACGGGTCCTGGAAGATCATCATCATCTCGCGGCGAATCGGCCTCATGTCCGCGCGCGAGAGCTGCGTGATGTCGCGCCCCTCGAACTCGACCTTCCCGCCGGTGGGGTCGAGCAGGCGCATGACGCAGCGGGCCATCGTCGACTTCCCGCAGCCCGACTCACCGACGACGCCGAGCGTCTCCCCGGACCGAACGGTGAAGCTGACGCCGTCGACGGCTTTGACGGACGCGACCTGCTTCTGGAACAGGATCCCGCGGGTGACGGGGAAATGCTTCTTCAGGTCCTCGACGACGAGGAGCTCGCCGCCGATCCCGGTTGAGAAACCCCCGTCGCTCAAGGCGAGACCTCTAGCCGGCCTCCGCCAGCGCGCCGGCCGTGAGCTTGGCGGCTTCGCGGTCCTTCGTCTGCTCATCGAGGTGGCAGGCTTGAAGGTGCGTCGGATCGTTGGTGATCGGCCGGAGCTCCGGCTCGGTCTCTTTGCAGACGTTCATGACGTACGGGCAGCGCGGATGGAACCGGCAGCCGCGCGGCGGGTTGAGGAGCGACGGCGGCTGGCCCGGAATCTGGGTCAAGCGCTCGGTGTCGGCGTCGAGCCGGGGCAGCGAACCCAGAAGGCCCCACGTATACGGCATGTGCGGCCGGTTGAAGAGGTTCGTGACGGGCGCCCGCTCGACGATCCGGGCGGCGTACATGACGACGACGTCGTCGGCCGTCTCGGCGACCACGCCGAGATCGTGCGTGATGATGATGATCGCGCTCCCGAACTCGCGCTGGAGGCGGTTCATGAGCTCGAGGATCTGCGCCTGCGTCGTCACGTCGAGCGCCGTCGTCGGCTCGTCTGCGATCAGGAGGTCCGGATCGTTGAGCAGTGCCATTGCAATCATCACGCGCTGGCGCATGCCGCCGGAGAACTGGTGGGGGTAGTCGTCCATCCGGCGCTCGGCGCGCGGGATGCCGACCGCCTTCAACAGCTCGAGCGCCCGCGCACGCGCCTGCCTGCTCGTGACGTCGCGATGGAGCTTGATCGCCTCGACGAGCTGCCGGCCGATCGTGTGGACCGGGTTCAGCGACGTCATCGGGTCCTGGAAGATCATCGCGATGTCGTTGCCGCGGATGTCGCGAAGCCGCTTCTTCGGCATCGTCAGGAGGTCTTCACCCTTGAAGAGCGCCTGGCCGCTCGAGATCGTGTTCCGCTTCGCGTTCAGCCCCATGATCGTCAGGCAGGTGACGCTCTTCCCGCAGCCGGACTCGCCGACGATGCCGAGCGTCTTGCCCTTCTCGACCTCGAAGCTGACGCCGTCGACGGCTTTGACGATGCCGTCGTCGGTGCGGAAATGCGTGCGAAGATCCGTGACCTCGAGGAGCGCCATTGACTCTCCCTACGAGAGGCGGATTCGCGGGTCGATGACGGCGTAGAGCAGGTCGACGATCAGGTTGAAGATGATCACACAGACCGTCGCGAAGACGACGATGCCCATGACCGCGGGCAGGTCGAAGCCTTCGAGCGCCTCGAGCGCTCGTTTACCGAGCCCCGGCAAGCCGTAGACCGTTTCGGTGAAGACCGCCCCTCCTAAGGCGAGCCCGATGTCCATCCCGAGCATGGTGACGACGGGAAGCATCGCGTTTCGGAGCACGTGTGATCGCATCACGAGCCACTCCGGCGCGCCTTTGGCGCGTGCGGTGCGAACGTAGTCCTCGTTCATCGCCTCCAACACGTTCGCTCGGATCATTCGGACGTACAGCGCCGCAAAAAGGATGGAGAAGCTGATCCACGGCAGGATCATGTGGTGAAACCATTCAACGGGCCCGCCGCAGTCTGTCGAGGGGTTGACGAAATCGCAGTAGCCGCCGAGCGGCGTGAGCCCCGCCCGATAGCCGACGAAGTAGATGAGGAGCAGCCCGATCCAAACCGGATGCGCGGAGATGCCGATCAGGACGAAAACCATTGACGTCCTGTCTAAGAGCGAGCGGGGTCTGAGCGCCGAGAGGACGCCGATCGGGATGGCGACGAGCATCCAGAGGATCGCGCCGCCGAACACGAGGGAGGCCGTGATCGGGGCTGCGCTCTTGATGATCTCGTTGACGGACTGCCGCGTCGCGTACGACCGGCCGAGCGACGGCGTCTTCAGCTGGAGCGGAGAGAGGTCGACGGGCATGAGGCCGCCGAGGAACCTCGCGTACTGCACGTAGACCGGGTCGTCGAGACCGACCTCCTTGCGCACCCGCTCCACCTGGTCCGGCGGGCATTGCGCGCCGCAAATCAGGCGGGCGGGCTCAGCCGGGACGAGGAAGAAGATGATGTACGAGACGATCGTGACGGCGATGAACATCACGCCTGCCCAGAAAAGCCGTCGGATCAGGTATCGATACATTCGCGCCTTCGGGGTCTCGGAGGGGTCAAAAGCTTACCGCCGTTCGGCCCTGCGTGTGCCTAAGGAGCCTCCATAGAGAAAGGGCGCCGGGGTTTCCCGGCGCCCTTTGCTCAACCTACGCCCCGCCTCTCTACCTGGTGAGGAAGATGGAGGGGTAACCCCACGTGAAGACCGGGTGGTAGTAGTAGCCACCGACTCGGCTCGACACGTAGTGGCGGTCGTTCGGGCTCGCGTAGGTCGCGAGCGGAGCCGCGTTGCGGACGAGGTCGTGGTCGAGGTTGCTGAACGTCCGGAAACGCTCAACGCCGACCAGCGTCTTGGCCCGCGTGATCTTGCGGTTGAACGACGCTGCGTTGAAGTACGAGAAGTTCACGTTGTTGGCCGGCCGGATCGTCGTCCCGTCGACAAGGAAGATGAAGTCGTACGGGTCGAAGTAGTCCATGTGCCAACCCTCAAGCGTGAGGTCGAACGGCTCACCACGCCGCCCCGTGAGCTCGAACTGCGTCGCCCGCGGGAACTGCTTGATGTCCATGTTCAGGCCGATGTTCCGCAGGTTCGCCTGCACGATCTGGCAGGTCTGCGGAGCCGGGGCCCGGTTGGAGCAGTAGAACACGCCACTGCCGCCGCGGGTCTGGCCGGAAGCCAGCGACCGAGCCTGCGAGAGGTTCGGGCGCCGCGGGTAGATGGCGAGGTTCCGGAAGCCGCGCATCGTCGGCGGCAGGTACTGGTCATTCACCACGCCGGCGTACGCGCCACGCTGCGTCAGCATCGCCTGACGGTCGATGACGAAGTTCACGGCCTTCTTCAGCCGCAAGTTGCCGACGCCACCGCCTCCGAAGAGGTTGCGGTCATGGTTCATGGCCAAGTACAGGATCGTCGGCGCGGGGTTCGCGAAGTAGCGACCCGGCGAGCCCTTCTTGACGCCGTAACGGCGGCCAAGCTCAGCGTGCGCCGCGGGCGGGATGTCGCCCGTGTCCGTCACGCCGCGATCGATGTTCAGCTTGATCGTCTCGAGCGGAAGCCCGACGTCGATCACGATCGAGTTGACGTTGTGCGGGCGCGGGCCGCGATAGAAGCGGTTGCGCTGCACAACGACCTGACGGTTCCGCTCCCACCGGGCGATGTAGTACGGACCAGCCGTGTGGACCGGAGCGTTGACGCCATCCGGCTCGATCGGCAGGTTCGTCGGGATCGCCTGGAAGAACGGCATTGCGAGCCGGGCCAGGAGGTCCGGCGCGCGCCGCGCGAGGCGGATTTGGAGCGTGTAGCGGCCGAGCGCCCGGACGCCCGTCGCGCGCGAAGCGCGGCCGGCGATGACAGCCTCGGCACCCACGATGTCCTCGATGAACGGCTGCGCCGGCGAAGCCATCCGCCGGTTCAGGTCACGGTTGATGGCGTAGACGAAGTTCGCCGCCGTGACACGCTGGCCGTTCGAGAGACGGTACGTCCTCTTGAGCTGGAAGGTGTAGGTCAGGCCGTTCCGCGCGATGCGCGGGAAGCCGGCTGCCACCTCCGGGATGAGCCGCGAGCCGCGAGGGGCCGGCGCATCCGGGTAGTTCAAGAGCATCGCACCAGTGGAATACATGATCGCCCACGACGGCACGTAGTAAGCCAGCGCCGGGTCGACGTAGTCGATGTCGACCGAGAGGCTGTGCTTGAACGTGCCGCCGACTCTTGCCTGGCCGCTATCGGTTGCCTGCGGCGAAGCGCTCCCCGAGGTGCCCGCGACTGCGGACGCAGCGAGAAGGCCGGTGCCGACGAGCAACATCGCGACCGACAGCATGAGTCGTCTGTGCATGAGACTCCTTTCCGCGATTCATGCCGGTCGCAGGCGGTTGCGACCGACACAGGACGCCCTCGCGTCCCGGGCACTTAGACGCCTGAACGTTCGGTTAGTTAGCGACCGGTTAACGACGCCTGAATAGAGTTTCTAATATCTGCGCGCGGACCGCTTCAGCGCGGGATTTCTCGCCGTTTCGGGCCTAGTGCGCTGCGCCGCGCGGGTCGAACGCGTCGCGAAGCCCGTCTCCGAGCAGATTGAACGCGAGCGTCGTGAGCAGGACCGCGGCTCCCGGCCAGAACATCAGCCAGGGCTGCTGGAGGTAGAAGGCCGGCGCACCGGCGAGCAGGTTCCCCCAGCTCGGGTCCGGCAGCGGCACGCCGAGGCCGAGGAACGAGAGCCCGGCCTCGAAGAGCACGAATTGCGCGACGATCAGGGTCGAGTAGACGATGATCGGAGCGACCAGATGCGGAAGCAGATGCGACTTGATGATGCGCCAGTCGCTCGAGCCCACCATCCGGGCCGCCTCGATGAACTCCTTCTCGCGCAGGGAGAGCACCTGTGCGCGCACGATCCGCGCCGGGTAGAACCAGCCGAAGACGCCGCCCACAAGGACGAGCGTGACAACTCCCCTGGGTAAGAACCCGAACGTGACGCCGTTCAACCGGTCGCCGACGGTCGCCGCCAGCGCGATCACGAACAAAAGGAGGGGGAAGGCCATGACGATCTCGGTCAGGCGGGAGATCAACGCGTCGATCCAGCCTCGGAAGTACCCCGCGGTCGAGCCGAGCAGCACGCCGATCAGCATCGAGAGGAACGTTGCTCCGATCGCCACCTCGAGCGACACGCGTGCACCGTAGAGCAGGCGCATCAGCAGGTCGCGGCCCAGCGTGTCCGACGTCCCGAGCGGGAAGAAGACCTCCTCCATCTTCCCGGTCTCGGCATTGAACGTCTGTGCACGCGTCAGCGGATCACGCGGCACGAGCTGCAGATCGACGCCGACGCCAGGCTCGGGGAAGATGTCGTTCGGCCCGTGGCCGAGCCAGGCCTTGGCGATCGGCGCGCCGAGGAACGCGACGAGGATCAGCAGAATGATGAAGACGCCGCTCGCGATCGCGATCTTGTCCTTGCTGAAGCGGCGCCACACCTGCTCCCAGTAGCCGCGCGCCTTGACGTCCGAGATTTCGCCGAGCTCGCCGCCCGACTCGAGCGCGACCTCAGCGGCGAGGCCTGCGCCTGCCGAGAGAACTTCTCGTCTTTCCTCGCCAGCCATCGCGTCGAGAGAATAACGCCCGCGGGTCGGGCGTACCGATCAATTCTGACTATCGGGCGACGCTTTTGTTAGGACGCCGTAAGGGCGTCGGCGCCGGCGACGACCTCGAGGATCTCCTGCGTGATCTCCGCCTGGCGGGCACGGTTCATCTCGAGCGTCAGGCTGTCGATCAGCTCGGCCGCGTTTTTCGAGGCGTTCCGCATCGCCGTCATCCGCGCTCCCTGCTCCGACGCGGCCGACTCGAGGAGGGCCCGGAAGAGCTCGGTCTCGACATAGACCGGGAGCAGCCGAGCAAGGATCTCCTCGGGCTCCGGCTCGTAGATGAAGTCGCCGACTTGGGAGGGCGGCGCGTCCTCGCCCGCCTCGAGCACGCTCTCGGGAATCGGGAGGATCTCTTGTTCGACGACCCGCTGGACGAGCGGCGACTCGAAGTGGTTGTAGACGACGATCACGCTGTCGACTTCGCCCTCGGCGTAGAGGTCCGTGATCTTGTGCGCGATCGCTTGCGCGTCCGAATACGAGGGCCGGTCGCTGAAGCCGATCCAGGCCTGGTCGACGTCGTAGCGTCGGAACCGGAGCGTGGACGCCCCTTTGCGTCCCGAGACGAGCCACTTGACGGTCACGCGGTCGCGGCGAAGCCGCCGCTCCACCTCGAACACGCGGCGGAGGATCTGCGCGTTGAACGCGCCCGCAAGGCCGCGGTCGCCGGTCAGTGCGAGGACGGCCGCAGTCCGCACCTCCCGGCGCTGCAGCAAGGGCAGGCCGCGGACCGACGTGCTCGCCCGCGCCGTACCGACCATCAGTTCCAGCATCCGGTCGGCGAAGGGCCGCATCGCCTCGATCCGTGCCTGCGCGCGCCGAAGTCGCGCGCCGGCGACGAGCTCCATCGCCTTGGTGATCTTCCGCGTGTTGGTGACGGAGCGGATCCGCCGCCGGATGTCTTGGACTTCGGCCAACTAAACGATCGATTCCTCGTGGACGACGAAGGTCTGCTTGAACTTCTCGACCTCCTGCCCGAGTCGCTGCTCGAGCTCGTCGGGCAGGTCGCCCGACTCGCGAATGTCCTTGTAGACCGCTCCCTCGGTCCGGAGGTACTCGCGCAGTTCCTCCTGGAACCGCGTGACCTGGTCGGCGGGGACGTCGTCGAGGTAGCCGTTGACGCCGGACCAGATCGCGACCACCTGCTCCTCCATCGGCCACGGCGCGTACTGCGGCTGGTTCAGCGTCGCGACCATCCGCTCGCCGCGGGCGAGCGTCCGCTGCGTCGCTGGGTCGAGCTCGGAGCCGAATTGTGCGAAGGCTTCGAGCTCGCGGTACTGCGAGAGCTCGAGGCGCAGGCGGCCTGCGACCTTCTTCATCGCCTTCGTCTGCGCGCTCGCGCCGACGCGTGAGACCGAGATGCCGACGTTGACAGCCGGCCGGACGCCGGAGAAGAACAGGTCCGACTCAAGGAAGATTTGGCCGTCGGTGATCGAGATCACGTTCGTCGGGATGTAGGCCGAGATGTCGCCGGCCTGGGTCTCGATGATGGGGAGGGCCGTCAGCGAGCCGCCGCCGAGCTCCTCCGACAGCTTGCAGGCGCGCTCCAGCAGCCGCGAGTGGAGGTAGAACACGTCGCCGGGGAACGCCTCGCGGCCGGGCGGCCGGCGCAGGAGCAGCGACAACTGGCGGTAGGCGTCCGCGTGCTTCGAGAGGTCGTCGTACATGCAGAGCGCGTGGCCGCCGTTGAACATGATGTGCTCGCCCATCGCGGCACCCGCAAACGGGGCCATCCACTTGATCGGCGCGGCCTCGTGCGCCGCAGCGTTGACGATGATCGTGTAGTCCATCGCGCCGCGGTCGCGCAGCAGCTCGTAGACCTGAGCGACGGTCGACGCCTTCTGGCCAATCGCGACATAGATGCAGATGACGTCGGTGTCCTTCTGGTTCAGGATCGTGTCGATCAGGATCGCCGTCTTGCCCGTCGAGCGGTCGCCGATGATCAGCTCGCGCTGGCCCCGGCCGACGTTCGTCATCGCGTCGATCGCCTTGATGCCGGTCTGGAGCGGCTCCTTGACCGGCTGGCGGTCGATCACGCCGGGTGCCTTGAACTCGAGCGGGCGGCGCTCGCTCGACTCGATCGGCGGCCCCCCGTCGAGCGGGTTGCCGAGCGGGTCGACGATCCGGCCGATGAGAGCGTCGCCGACAGGGACGCTCGCGACCTCACCCGTGCGCCGGACGGGCTGGCCTTCCTGGATCTGCTCCCACTCGCCGAAGAGCGCGGCGCCGACGTTGTCCTCTTCGAGGTTGAACGCGATGCCGGTCACGCCGTGCTCGAGCTCCAGCATCTCCATGGCGACCGCGTTCTCCAGCCCATGAACGCGGGCGATGCCGTCGCCGACCTGGAGGACGCCCCCGACCTCGGCGAGGTCGGTCTCGACGTCGTACTGCTCGATCCGCTCCTTGAGGATCGAGGTGATCTCTTCGGGGCGAAGCTTCACGTGGTGGCTCCCTTCAGTTCGCGTCGTAGTCGGTCCAGGCGGCCGCGGACGCTGGCGTCGGCCCGGTAGGAGCCGGCCTGCAGCACGAAGCCGCCGATCAGTGCGGGCTCGACCTTGCGGGACGCGCGCAACCTGCGTCCCGAAACTCGCTCGATCTGCCCCAGAATCTTCGTCGCCTCGTCGTCGGAGAGCTCGACGGCAGTCGTCAGCTCGACGTCGAGGATGCCTTCCTCGGCAGCGACGAGCGCGTCGAACTCCTCCACCATCTCGTCCAGCTCGTCGCTGCGGCCCTTCTCGACGACGAGCAGCACGAAGTTGCGTACGAGCTCATCGGCATCGGAGAGCACGTCGGCGATCGCCGCCGTCTTGACGGGCGGGTCGAGCTGCGGGCTCTCGAGGAGGGCACGGAGCTCGGGGACGGTTCGGACGGCCTCGACGAACATGTGAAGCTCGTCGCGCACAGACTCGAGCCGGCCACGCTCCTTGGCCGCCTCGAAGAGCGCGTTCGCATAGATGCGCTGCGCGACTGCCATTAGTTCCGGCGTGGGTCTCCCTCGAGCACGGAGAAGTCGAGCTCGCCGATCGCGTCCTCGATCAGGCGGCGGTGGTCGGCGTCGTCGAGGACCTTGCCGGTCACCTTGCTCGTCGCCTCGAGGGTGAGCTCGGCGACCTCGACGCGGATCGCCTGCAATGCGCGACGGGTCTCGGCCTCGATCTGCTTCGTCGTGTCCTCGATCCGGCGCTGGCGCTCCTCTTCGAGCTCGTCGCGCAGCCGGTCCCGCTGGGCGTCGGCCATGCGTCGCGCCTCGGCGAGGATCTGCTCGGCGTCACCGCGCGCCTGCTGCATGAGCGAGCGGTGTTCCTCGAGCAGACGCCGTGCCTCCGCCCTCGCGTTGTCCGCCTCCTCGAGCGCCTGGCGAATGCGCTTGCGACGCTCGTCGATGATCGACTGCACCGGCCCGAATGCGAACTTCCGGAGCACGAGGAACGCGATCAGGAAGCAGACGAGGGTCCAGATCATCAGACCCGGATTCGGGTCGATGAGCGGGTTCGCTGCGATCAGGGCGGCGGGCATCGCCTAGACCAGGACGAAGGCGAGCAGTCCGCCGATCAGGCCGTAGAACACGACCGCCTCGGTGAGCGCGAAGCCCAGCCACATGATCCCTTGGAGCTCTCCGCGCAACTCGGGCTGGCGGGCGACTGACTGGATCATCGAGCCGAAGATGTTTCCGATGCCGATGCCGGCTCCAAGCGAACCGAGACCGATGCCGAGCGCGAGCGCGATCGCCTTGCCCAGGTCGACCACGTTGCCTTCGGTTTGCAGCAGCAGGGTTTCCACTGAGCCTCCTTAGTGGTTTAACCGGCTTCGTTGCCGGGATTCTGGCGTGTGAGAAGCAAGCCAATCTAGGACGCAGGGAGCGCCCATATCAGGAGATATGGGCGTGACTGAGGACGACGAGTGGCGCAGTCTTATCGCGCGCCAGAACCCGGTGGACGGAGTCGGGTAAGCCACTAATGCTCCGGTTCGATCGCGGAGCCGATGTAGATGGCGGACAGGGCGGCGAAGATGAACGCCTGGATCGAGACGACGATGACGACCTCGAACAGGTAGAAGGCGGTCGCCATTGGGACCGCGAAGATGGCGAGGAGAACGTTCTCGAGCACGAAGATCAGCCCGATGAAGGTCAAGATCAGCATGTGGCCGGCGAGCATGTTGGCGTAGAGCCGGACCGAGAGCGAGACGAGGCGCATGAACTGGCCGAGGATCTCGAGCGGGATGATCAGCCCGAGCATGGCCGGCGGAAGGTCGGGCGGGATCCAGCTCTTGAAGTAGGCGACGACGCCGTTCGCACGGATCCCCTCGATGTGCGTGAAGGCGAAGGTCATGAGGGCGAGCGCGAGCGTCACCGCGATTGACGAGGTGGCCGCATAGATCCCGAGCGCCGGCAGCTCGACGCCGAAGACCGTGACCTTCTCGTCCGAGAGCGGCAGCGGGATGAAGCTCGTGATGTTCAGTGCCCAGATGAAGATCAGGAGCGTCGCGCAGTACGGGAACCAGCGGCTGATCGCTTTCGTCGGCAGTCCCTGCTCGGCGATCTGCGTCTGGGCGATCTCGTAGATCCACTCGCCTGTCGTCTGCCGGTTGTCCGGGTCGACGCGGAGGCGGACCCGCATCAGGAGGATGCCGAGGACGATGGCGACGGCGGTGCCGAGGAAGAGGTACGCGACCGCCTTGTTGATCGAGAGGTCGAGCGGGCCGATCTCGATCGGGATCCAGGCGTGGAGCTCGAACTCGTGCGACGGGTCGAACTTCTCCTCTTCGCCGGGAGCGGTCTCGGCGAGCGCGTTCGCGGGAAGCGTCAGCGCGAGCATCGTCAGCGCTGTGAGGGCGCGTCTCATCGGACGGGCTCGCTCGTGAAGTATGCGGTCAGAGAGAGCGCAAGCTCGATCGTGTACGCGAACGCGTAGAGGATCGCGGCCGCAAGCGCAGTCTCGCCGTCGCGCGAGGCGACGACGACGAGCACGGCGCCGACGGCGGCGACGCGAACGATTCGCCCGATCCCGACCACTCCGGAGGCGGCGAGATTATCCGCCCCCGGCTGGAGCCGCGCGAGGAGAAGGCCGAGCGCCTGGCCCGCGACCCAAAGGACGGCAGCGAGCACCCAGCCGTTCAGGGGAAGCCCGGCGGCGAGGAAGACCGGAAAGGCGAGGGCGATGACGGCAGCGCCGGCGGCGATCGGGACGAGGCGTCCAGGGACGGGGCGCGGCGTGCTCCACACGTCCTGTCTCATGTGAAGAACCCCCGGTAGCGTCGGTAGACGGCGAAGATGCCGGCGGGGATCCCGAGCACGGCCCCGGTCAGCGCGCCGAGCGGCCACGAGCCTGCCATCCAGCCGATTGCGGCGCCGATTCCCACTCCCGCGGCGGTCGTGCCCGCAAGCACCGCACCGGCCCCGGCGGGGTCGAGCGACTGGCGAGAGGGCGGCTCCACTACAGGGCGAGCATACCAAACTTTGTAACAGCGAAAACCCGCATGGTTTGGCCAAAACTGCGTGAGCTTGTATCTTTCCCGCCATGCACGTTGAGGTGCTCGGATCGGGCCCTCGGATCGTCTTCGTCCACGGGAGCGTGGGGGCCGGCCTCGCGGCGTGGGCGGCGCAAAAACCGCTGGCCGAGCGGTTCACGCTCGTTGTGCCCACCCGCAGCGGCTATCCGCCGAACCCGCCGCTCGAACGGATCGACTTCGAGGTGCAGGCGGACGAGATCGCCGAGCTCCTCGAGCCTGGCGACCATCTCGTCGCGCATTCGTACGGCGGCGTCGTCTCGCTGCTCGCAGCGGCGCGGCGGCCGGAGCTCCTGCGGTCGCTGACCGTGATCGAGCCGCCGGCGTTGCGCGTGGCGATGGACGATCCGGCGGTGCAGCAGTTCGCCGGCGCGTTCAGTGAGGGCTACGCCAAGGACCCCAGGGGCTACCTCGAGTTCTTCGTCCCGCTCGTCGGCGCCGCAATCCGCGTGCCGGACGAACTGCCACCGGAGCTCGAAGCGGGAGCCCGAGCGGCGGTCGCCGAGCGGTTCCCCAGCGAGGCGGAGATCCCGCTCGCCGAGCTGCGGGCGGCGCCGTTTCCGAAGCTCGTCGTCTCCGGTGGACATCACGCCGCGCTCGACGCCGTCTGCGACGTCCTCGAGCGCGAGCTCGGCGCGGAGCGGGCGGTCGTCCAGGGCATGGGCCACTCGGTCGCCCGGACCGGCGAGCCGTTCAACTCGGTGCTGGTCGACTTTCTCGAACGGGCTTAAGCAGTCTGCCGCTCGTCGCGCTCGCGGCGCGCCTGCTCTTCGCGGCGCCGGATGCGCGGGTTCATCAGCTTGATGATCTCCAGGAGGTAGGCGATGTAGACCGAGGCGAGGAGCGCCGCGAAGCCGATCGCGCCGGCGACGAGTGTGTTCGAGAGATCCCACTCGCCGCGCGGCCGCGGCGGCAGGAACCGCGTTGCGAGCGCCGCCGCCGCGAGCAGAGCGCACCAGAGGTACATATAGGCCACGGCGCGCGCCTGCGAGAAGCCGATGTTGATGAAGCGGTGGTGGAGGTGTGTGCGGTCGGCGGCGTAGAGCGGCTGGCCGTGCTTCACCCGTTTCGCGACGACGAACGACGTGTCGATGATCGGGATCGCGAGCACGATCAGCGGGAGCACGAGCGTCGCCAACGCCGCGGTCTTCACGAGGCCTTCGACGGCGAGGGACGCAAGAAGGAACCCGAGGAGCATGGCTCCGGAGTCGCCCATGAAGATCCGCGCCGGGTAGAAGTTGTGGTGCAGGAACCCGAAGCACGCGCCGGCGACGATCGCGGCGAGTAGCGCGGCGTCCGGGGCTCCGAGTGAGAGGCTGATCAGGGCGAAGGTCGAGCCGGCGATGGCGCAGATCCCGGCGGCGAGCCCGTCCATCCCGTCGAGGAAGTTGACCATGTTCATGATCGCGACGATCCAGACGATCGTCAGGGGGCCGGAGACGGAGTCCGACAGCTCCTGGCTCCCGAAGCCCGGGAACGTGAACCGGTCGACGTTGACGCCGAATCCGACAGCGATTCCGGCCGCCGCCAGCTGGCCGCCGAGCTTCGCCCACCACGGAAGGCCGCGGAAGTCGTCGATCGCGCCGACCGTGGTCGCGACCGCCGCGCCGAGCAGGATCCCGCGGTAGGGGCCGTCGAGCGGCAGGAACGCCAGCGCCGGAACGAAGATGCCGAGCAGGAGGGCGATCCCACCGAGCCGCGGCACCGGCCGGACATGGACGCGGCGTGTCTCCCCCGGCTCGTCGACGACGCCGAGGATCCGCGCGAACCGGCCGACGCCCGGCGTCAGCAGCAGGACGACGACCAAGGCGACGACGAACCCATATGCAACCTCGGGGTTGTCGCGGAGCGTCTCGAGCATGTCCGGTCGGCTACTTCGTGCCGTACAGGCGGTCGCCTGCGTCGCCGAGCCCCGGCACGATGAAGCCGCGCTCGTTCAGGCCGCGGTCGATCGAAGCCGTGACGATCCGCGTGTCGGGATGCGCGGAGTGCAAGCGCTCGATCCCCTCCGGGGCGGCGACGAGGCAGACGAGCGTGACGGTACGCGCGCCGGCCTCCTTGACCTTCGTGATCGCTGCGACGCTGGAGTTGCCGGTGGCGAGCATCGGGTCGAGGACGATCGCGTCACGTTCCTCGAGGTCGCTCGGCATCTTCACGTAGTACTCGACCGGCTCGAGCGTCTCCTCGTCGCGGTAGAGGCCGATGAAACCGACTCGGGCGCCGGAGACAAGGGAGAGCACGCCGTCGAGCATCCCCATCCCGGCGCGCAGCACCGGGCAGACCGCGACCTTCTTGCCGGAGATCCGCTGCACTGCCGTGCGCTCGAGCGGCGTCTCGATCTCGACCTCCTCGGTCGGGAAGTCCTTCGTGGCCTCGTAGGTGAGCAGGAGCGTGACCTCGTTCGCGATCTTGCGGAAGTGGACGGTCGGCGTGTCCTTCTCGCGAAGGTACGAGAGCTTGTGCTGGACCAGCGGGTGAGTGACCTCGATGACGACGCCGGTCTCCACCGCCGCGCTCACGCCGAGTACGTCGTGAAGCCGCGGAAGCCCGGGTAGAGCGGACGCTTGTCGCAGAGCGCCGACGCTCGATCGGCGAGCGCGGCGAGTTCAGGGTTCGGGCCGAGGGCCTCGACCATGATCTGCCCCACCTCGCGGAAGTCGTCCTCGTCGAACCCGCGCATCGTCGCAGCGGGAGTGCCGATCCGGACGCCCGAGGCGACCGTGGGCGGCCGCTCGTCGAAGGGGACCGTGTTGCGGTTGACGGTCAGCCGGACCTTGTCGAGCTGCTCCTCCGCGTCCTTCCCCGTCCACTCGGTTCGCCGCAGGTCGAGCTGGAGCAGATGCGTGTCGGTCCCGTTGGTGAGGACGTCGAGCCCGCCGTCCATGAGCGTGTCCGACAGCGCGTCGGCGTTCGTGCGCACCTGTTGCTGGTAGTCGCGGAACGCCTCCGTCGCCGCGATCTTGAAGCAGGTCGCCTTGGCCGCGATCGTGTGCTCGAGCGGTCCGCCCTGCATGCCCGGAAAGACGGCGCGGTCGACGGCTTGCGCGTGCTCCTCGCGGCAGAGGATGAACCCTGCGCGCGGGCCCGCCAGCGTCTTGTGGGTCGTCGAGGTGACGAAGTCGCAGTGCGGCACCGGGTTCGGGTGGAGGCCCGCTGCCACGAGCCCGGCGAAGTGCGCCATGTCGCAGAGCAGCAGTGCGTCGACCTCGTCGGCGATCTCGCGGAACTTGTCCGCTTCGACTGTTCGCGGATACGCGGAACCGCCGCAGACGATCAGGCCTGGGCGGTGCTCCTTCGCCAACTGGAGTACGTCGTCGTAGTCGACCATGTCGGTCTCGCGGCTCACGCCGTAGTGGACGATCGTGTACAGGCGGCCGGAGAAGTTGACCTTGAGGCCGTGTGTCAGGTGGCCGCCGTGTGAGAGCTCGAGCGAGAGGATCGTGTCGCCCGGCTTGAGCGCGGCCATGTAGACGGCCATGTTCGTCTGCGCGCCCGCGTGCGCCTGGACGTTCGCGTGCTCGGCCCCGAACAGCTCCTTCGCGCGGTCGATCGCCGTCTGCTCGATCTCGTCAACGACCTCGCAGCCGCCGTAGTACCGCTTTCCGGGATATCCCTCGGCGTACTTGTTCGTGGGCGTCGAGCCGATCGCCTCGAACACGCTCGGCCACGTGAAGTTCTCGGACGCGATCAGCTCGATCTGACCCCGCTGCCGCTCGAGCTCGCGGCCGAGCAGCTCGGCGATCTCGGGATCGACTTCCGCGAGGCCGGCGGTGCGGAGCCGCTCGATCGTCTCCTGCGCGATCGCCATTGCGGCATCGTATCCCCAAGCCCGGCGCGTAACCGGCCGGCGTCGATGCACGTTTTACTGTTGTAGAACGAGCTTTCGGGAGGGAAGTGGGGTTTCTGCGGGGAGCGGGCTGGATCGTCGCCTCAGCGACGCTCGCCGCCGGCGTGCTCGCGCTGCTCGCAGCTCCGAGCGGCCGGGGGTCGGCCGCGGCGTCGGAGGAGGTTCCCTGGTTCGCAATCGAGTTCGGCCCTGAGCTGGATACCGACGGCGAAGCGGCCGCTGTCGCGGATGTAACCGGCGATGGGCGGCGCGACGTCCTGCTCACGACCTCGGTGCTCTACCAGAGCACCTACGACGGCAGCCTCTTGGTTGCCGAGCAGCTGCCCGACGGATCGCTCGCTCATCCGCGCAAGCTCGCCGACACGAGCTGGTGGTCGAACTCGGTGGCCACCGGAGACCTCGACGGCGACGGCGACGCCGACGTGGTCGCTACGACTCGCGACTCCGTCTTCATTCTCTGGCAAGGCGGCTCCAGCCTCTCGGCACCGGACCGGATTCCAGTCTCGTCGCTTGGTCAGCCAGAGGACGTCGAGATCGCCGACATGGACGGCGACGGCCGCCGCGACATCGTGGTCTCGGCGAAAGACGACGCCTACCCTGCGGAGATCCTCGTCCTTCGCAACACCGGGACGGCGTTCGAGCGCCGGAAGGTCTCCGAGGGCTGGGTGATGGAGCTGGAGATCGCGGATGTGAGCGGCGACGGCCGGCCCGACATCCTCGGATGGGGCTGGGGTGGCGGGGCTCATGTCTTCCTGTGGCGGCAGTCCGCCGACGGCTGGAGCTTCGACCGGATCAACGTCGGCCAGACGCCGACTGACAGCGCGAACGCGGTCGAGGCCGCAGACGTGACGGGCGATGGACGCACAGACGTCATTGTCAGCGGAGGCGGCAACGTGCCTGGCAGCTATCTGCGAGTTCTTCGACAGAACACCGACGGGACGCTCGCGGCGCCGGTCCGGTACCCGAGTGCCGACATCCCCGAAGCCGTCGAGGCCGCGGACATGAACGGCGACGGCCTTCGGGACGTTGTCGTTCTCCACACCGGGTCTCTGGTGTTCGGCATCTATATCCAGCGCGCCGACGGGACGCTTGCCCCGGAAGCGACGCGATACACCCCATCGACCTACCACAACTCGAACGGTCTCGCGCTCAGCGACCTCGACGGCGACGGACGCACGGACATCGTCGCCGCCAGCGTGATTGGGGGTCGCGCGCCAGTGGTGTATCGGCAGCTGCCGGAACCGGGCCCAGCCCAGCCGCCGACCGCAACACTCCTGTCGCGCGCGGAGTCGAGCCCGTCCCGGGACGCGACGTTCACATTCTCGGCCGACCGGCCCGGCGTCTTCTTCGAGTGCATCCTCGATATCTGGAGCCCTGTTCCGTGCACTTCCCCGCACACGTACCGCGGGCTCCAACCCGGCCACCACCAGTTCCGCGTCCGAGCTGTTGGGCCCACCGGACCTGGGCCGACGACCTACGTCCATGACTGGACGATCGAGGCCGGACCCGACACGACACCCCCGGTCGCGGGGATCACCTTTGCGCCGCGCGCCACGACCGCGGCAACCGGCACAGTCGAGTTCTCGTCGCCCGAGAATGTGACCTTCGAGTGCTCGCAGGATCGGGTGCGCTGGGTGCGGTGTTCCTCCCCGCACACGTTCACCGGCCTGGCGCCTGGAACGAACGTCGTCCATGTGAGAGCAATCGATGCGGCCGGGAACATCAGCAGCGACTCGTACCGCAGCTGGATTGTGACCGGCGATCCGATCCTCGTCACAGCCGGCGACATCTCTGACTGCGCGACGACGGCCGACGACGACACGGCCAAGCTCGTCGATGCCCATCCCGATGCGACGATCGCGACGCTCGGCGACCATGTCCTCGAGGGCTCCGCAGACGAGTTTTCGAACTGCTACGCCCCCACGTGGGGACGCCAGAAAGCGCGCACTCGGCCGGCGGTCGGAGATCGCGAGTACGCCGTCCCGGGCGCGGCCCCGTACTTCGGCTACTTCGGCACGACCGCCGGCGAGCCCGGCAAGGGGTACTACAGCTACGACCTCGGAAGCTGGCACGTCGTCGTCTTGAACAGCAACTGCACCGTCGTCAGCTGCGCTGCCGGATCGCCGCAGGAGCAATGGCTCAGGGCCGACCTGGCCGCGAGCCGCGCGGATTGCACGGTCGCTTACTGGCACCATCCTCTGTTCACGATCGGGCCAAGGCCGCCCGAGACCGCAACGGCGCCACTCTGGAACGCGCTCTACGAAGCCGGTGCCGAGGTCGTCCTGACTGCCCACAACCACCACTGGGAGCTCTTCCATCCGCAGACATCCGACGGAACGCGTGAGCCCGAGTACGGCCTTCCCCAGTTCGTTCTGGGCACCGGCGGCCAGCCGCTCGAGACCTCACTCGGAACGCATCCGAACCTCCAGGCGGTGAAGGCCGATGTGCACGCCGTCGTCCGGCTAGTGCTTCGGCCGGGGGCCTACGAATGGACGTTCATCGCCACGAGTCAGAACTACGAAGCGCGCGGCTGGGCGCAGTGCCACGGACCGCCGGGCTCCCCGTCGCCGCCACCGCCTCCCCCACCTCCGCCTGGACCTCCGCCGTCGCCGCCTCCCGGCCCGCCGCCACCCTCGCCGCCTCCTGGCCCACCTCCGCCCGCACCGCCGCCTGGACCGCCGCCGCCCTCGCCGCCTCCCGGCCCGCCTCCGCCCGGACCTCCGCCAGGACCTCCGCCGCCCTCGCCGCCGGCACCTCCGGCACCTCCGGCACCGCCGCCGCCGGCCAACCCACCACCGCGCGTGGCCCAGCAGCGCACCCGGTGCGTCGTACCGTCGCTGGCCGGCCGTCGGCTGGCGAATGCGCGCAAGCGCGTCGCGACCGCGGGCTGCCGGCTCGGGCGCGTGACGAGCGCCTACTCAGCCCGGGTCCCGCCCGGCCGCGTCATCCGGCAGCGCCCGCGCGCCGGCCTGCGGCTACGCCGCGGCACGCGCGTTCATCTCGTCGTGAGCCGCGGACGGCGCTAGGCCTTCCCGGACTTCCGTCCAGCCGCGGTCCATACCCACGGACGCGCCTTTCTGGCTTAGAAAGGACGCACGAGCCGGGAGGGCTCCAAAGGTTTTGACTGCGGGAAAGGCACGGGGGAAAGTGGTCGCCGGCATCGCGGCAGCACTCTCCTTGGGAGTGTTCGCAGGGTCGGCCACGTCCAGTGCGGCAGGTGATCCGATCCTCCTCGCCGCGGGAGATATCGCCGAGTGCGACAAGCTCGGCGACGAGGCGACGGCTGCGATTCTCGATGCGAACCCGGACGGCACAGTCGCGACGCTCGGCGACCTCGCGTACCCGGACGGGACCGCAGCGCAATTCGAGAGCTGCTACGGGCCGACTTGGGGCCGGCACAAGGCACGCACGCGCCCAGCGGTCGGGAACCACGAGTACCACACGTCCGGCGCGGCGGCGTACTTCGACTACATGGGGGCGGCGGCAGGCGAGCGTGGCAGGGGCTACTACAGCTACGACCTCGGGTCGTGGCACATCATCGTCCTGAACAGCAACTGCAACCAGGTGCCCTGTCACGCTGGGTCGGCACAGGAGCAGTGGCTCCGTGCCGACCTGGCCGCGAACCCGGTTGACTGCACGCTCGCGTACTTCCACCACCCGCGCTTCTCGTCGGCACAGCATGGAAACGACGCGGGCGTCGCCGCCTTCTGGACGGCGCTCTACGAGGCGGGCGCGGATGTCGTCCTCGGCGGGCACGACCACGTGTACGAGCGCTTCGACCCGCAGACGCCGGCGGCGGTCGCGGACCCGGCGCACGGGATCCGTCAGTTCACCGTCGGCACCGGCGGTCGCGATCCCTACAGCTTTGTCACGACGAGACCGAACAGCGTGGTTCGGCATACCGGGACGCGCGGGGTGCTGAAGTTCGTCCTGCGCGTCGGAACCTATGACTGGGAGTTCCTGCCCGAGTTGGGTAAGACGTTCACCGACTCGGGCTCGGGCAGTTGTCACGGCGCAGCCGACGGCGG
>Ga0081538_10001740_pt1 | contig 22119 bp, 19 predicted proteins | sample TabmetS5T2R1_FD_71022 | JGI IMG/M metagenome (GOLD analysis project Ga0081538, IMG submission 71022) | Tabebuia heterophylla rhizosphere microbial communities from the University of Puerto Rico - S5T2R1 | ecosystem: Host-associated > Plants > Roots > Rhizosphere ...
AGGCTTCGAGGACGGAAGCTGCCGGTCATGCCCGACTTCTACCCCGAGGCGAAGCGGCGACACCTTCCAGGTCGGCGTCGGAGAGCTGCAGCTCCGCGGCCGCGACGTTCTCCTCCAGGTGCTCGACGGAAGCCGTGCCCGGGATCGGCAGCATCACGGGCGAGCGCGCGAGCAGCCAGGCGAGCGCGACCTGGCCCGGTGTCGCGTGATGTGCGTTCGCGACCTCGTCGAGCGCGCCGCCCGGCCGGGCGAGGTCCCCGGTCGCCAGCGGGTACCAGGGGATGAAGCCGATGTCGGCATCCTCGCAGGCATCGAGCACCTCCTCGGCGTGCCGGTGGGCAAGGTTGTAGCGGTTCTGCACCGTCACGACGTCGACCAGTTCGCGCGCACGCTCGAGCTCATCGAGCGACACGTTGGAGATGCCGATGTGGCGGATCTTGCCTTCGTCCTGAAGCTCCTTGAGAGCTCCCAGCGAGTCCTCGAGGGGCACCGCCGGGTCGGGCGAGTGGAGCTGGTAGAGGTCGATGCGCTCGAGCCGGAGACGCCGGAGGCTTCCCTCGCAGCACTCCTTGAGCCGCTCGGGCCGCGCGTCGCGCGGCCACCGCCCCGGCCCGGTGCGGCGCAACCCGCCCTTGGTGGCGATCACGAGCCCATCGGGATAGGGATGAAGGGCCTCGGCGATCAGGTTCTCGCTCACTTCGGGACCGTAGGAGTCGGCGGTGTCGATCAGGTTCAAACCGAGCTCCACGGTCCGGCGGAGAAGGGCTCGCGCTTCGGCCGGATCGTCGGGAGGCCCCCAGATGCCCTTGCCCGTGATGCGCATGGCGCCGAAGCCAAGCCGTCGGACCTCGAGGTCGCCGCCGATGGTGAAGGTGTCGCTCATCTCATTCAGGCTACGCACGGATACCCGACCAACGCGATCAGGTTTTGTTAGGGTGCCCGAACTTAGGTATCCCTAACCGCCGGAGGCCATCGTATGCGCCCGCTGCTTCGCTTCGCCCGCGCCGCCGTTCCCGCCGCCGTGCTCGCGCTCGCGCTCCTGCTCGCAGCATGCGGCGACGACGACGAAACGAGCTCCGAGCGCGGGGACTCGACCGCTGCGAGCTCCTCCGCCGACCTCGCCGCGATCAAGGGCTACCTGCTCGAGCACACCACGCGCCTGAAGGACGACACGGCCGAGATCCGCCGCGGTGCGGAGTCGTACTACCGGCTCGCGAAGGCGGCGGGGTTCGACTACGAGGGGCTGCTGCGGGAAAACCGCGCGGAGGTGCGCGCCTTCGTCAAGGACGCGCAGGCGGCGTTCCGCGCGGCCAACCCGAGCTACGAGGAGATGGAGGGTGTTGTGGCCGGCGTGCCCCAGCTGGCCGACTACGACGTGATCATCGACGCGGGCGGCGACTCGAGCGACCCGGAGAACGCCGTCCCCTTCGACATCAAGACGCCGGACGGCCGCAGCTTCGAGCAGCCGGGGAACTTCAACTACCTCATCGAGACCTCGGCCTTCGGCACCGAGCCGAAGTTCCAGGCCAAGGGAGTGAAGCCCGACCTGGACGACGACGGCAAGGTGGAGTTCGGAGAGTCGCTTCCCGACGCCGGCTTCTACGTCGCCGCCGCGCGCGAGTTCGAGCGCTACGCGGGAGAGCTCGATGCCGCCGCGCGCGAGTGGGAGCCGTCCCCGAGCGACGCCCTCACGGCGCTGGTCGTGATGACACCCACCATGTCGGAGTACTTCGAGGCCTGGAAGAACTCGCGCTTCATCGCTGGTCGACAGGCGAGCGAGAAGGCATTCGTGGCCGCCTCCCGCCTCGAGGACATCGCCGACATCCTGGGCGGCCTCACGACCGTGTACGGAAACGTGCGGCCGCTTGTGGCCGAGGCCGACCGTCAGCAGGCGCGCCAGACCGGCGACAGCCTCGACCGTCTGTACTCGTTCGCGGCCGATCTGCGCGACCGCGAGGCGAGCGGGCGTAACTACACGGCCGAGGAGGCCGACGTCCTCGGCGCGCGCGCCCAGGAGCAGGCCGAGGCGATAGCCGGTCAGATAACCCAGGCCGCGGCGCAGCTGAACATCGAGATCGAGGAGGGGTAGCCCTTGCCGCGAGCAGCGGCGATCGTCGCAGGGCTCGCCCTCGCGCTCCTGGCCGCGCCCGCCGCGGCGGCCGCTCCGCCTTGGCAGTCGGCGGAGCGGATGCAGTCCGCTCTCTTCGACGCGCAGACGGCGCTCCTGCTGGAAGCCCCCGACACGGCTGCGGGCGCCGCCGGGCGCCGCGTTCGAGCGGCGGCGAAGGCGTTCCGCGGCGAACTCGCCGCCGGCATCCGGAGCGTCGGGACCGGGACGGATGTCCGAGCTGCCCTGCGGAACGCGTCGGATGCCGCGAGGGCACGCGAGCAAGTGGCCTTGGCCGCCGCCCGCGGTCGCCTACGCGCGGCCCTGCTTCGGGGCTCGTACACGGTCACGCTGGCGGCGGTCCGCCGCGGCGACCCGGCCACCGCCGGCCGCTGGCTGCTCCTGCGCGAGTTCCGCAAGGCGACGCGCTTCACACGGCCGGGCGTGGACGCCACCAATGCCGTTCGTGAGCTTCGCCGCGGGCGCCTGTCGCGCACCCGCAGCGCGCTCGCGGTGAAGAAGGACCTACTAGACGCCTATCAGTCGCGCCTGGTCGACGAGCTCGAGGAGGCCGCCGCCGCGAACGGCAAGGGGTTCCGCTCGCGGCGAGCGGAGGCCTCCGCGCTCGCCTCCGGCTACTTCGAGATCCTCGCCGGCGAGTACCGGCGACAGCGGGGCGCGGCCGCGCTCGCTCGGGCGCGCACCGCCTTCGCCGGGCTGGAGCGGTCGGGTGTGAAGGGCGGCCGCTCGGCCTACGCCCGCGCGGTCGACTCGGCGCGCGGGGTGCTCGACGGTTTCACCGCGGCGCCGTTCACGCCCGCCGAGCAGGCTCGGCGCGCGCAGCAGCTCGTGCGGTTCCTCGACCTCGTGCCGATCGAATACGACCACGGCACCGACGACGGCAAGGTCACGATCCCGTTCGAGATACAGGAGGCGATCGCCTTCCGTGACGGGGCCGAGGCGGCGTTCGGCGACCTCGAGGCGGCGCTCGCCGAGCGCGGCCGCCGCAGGGCCGCGGCGGCAGAGAGCGCGATCGAGCGGCTCGAGCGTTACGTCGAGGATGCCGGCAGCAGGCGCAGGGTCGTCGGCCAGGACGAGGTCGAGGACGCCCACGAGCGCGCCGCCGAGCTGCTCGACCAGCTCTTCCCCGAGGAGTGGAAGGAGTCCGACTCGCAATCCGACTTCGACCTGATCGACCTGACGCTCGACCGCATGGAGGCTGCCGCGGCGGCCGGTGAGTGGAGACAGGCCGAGCAGGCGCGCCTGGAGGCGTATGCGTTCTTTGAGTTCGGCCCCGAGCTGAGCCTGCGCTCGCTGGCGCCCGCCGTCGTGGCGCGGGTCGAGGGCCTCGTCTGGTTCGGCGCCGACGGCGAGGAGGGCCTGGCCAAGCTGATCGCCCAGGAGCGGCCGGCGCGCGAGCTGCGCGAGTCGAGGCTGGCCCTCGACGAGGCCCTTCGCGACGGCGCCGGCGCCCTCGGCGAGGGCGCGGGGTCCGCCACGGTCGTTACGAACGCGGCCGTGATCGTCTTCCGCGAGGGCCTCGAGGCGGTGCTGATCCTGGCCGCCGTGATGGCCAGCCTGATCGGGGCCGCGCGGACGCAGCGGCGGCCGATGCTGATCGGCGCCGGCCTGGCGCTCGTGGCGAGCGCGATCACCTTCGTGCTGGCGCAGACCGTGGTCACCTCGCTCGCCCGTTACGGCGAGAAGCTCGAGGCGATCGTCGGGCTGATAGCGATCGCCGTGCTGCTTCTCGTGCTCAACTGGTTCTTCCACCGCGTCTATTGGACCGAGCACATCTCCCGCTTTCACAAGCGCCGCAAGCGCCTGCTCGGGCTAGCCGGGGGCGGGCTCGTGTCGGCCCAGGTGCTCGGCTTCGTGCTGCTCGGCTTCTCGACCGTCTATCGCGAGGGTTTCGAGACCGTCCTGTTCCTCCAGGCGCTCGAGTTGAACTCCGGGCTTCTCGTGGTGCTCGAGGGAGTGGCGCTCGGGGGCATCGCTGTTGGGGCCGTGGCGGTGGCCACGTTCGTCCTCGAGCGGAGGCTGCCCTACAAGCGGATGCTGATCGTGACCGGCGTGCTGCTCACCGCCGTGCTCGTGATCATGGTCGGCAAGACCGCGCGCACGCTCCAGGGCGTGGGCTGGCTGCCGATCACCCCGATCGACGCGGACATCCCTTACTGGGCCGGCATCTGGCTGGGTGTCTTCCCCACCGTCGAGACGATCGTGGCGCAGGTGGCTGCTGCCGGCTTCGTGGTCGGAAGCTATCTGCTGGCGGAGCGGCTGCGCAGGCCGGGAGGCGGCCGTGAGCCACGCGTCGCGAACGGCGGGCTCAGGCGATCTTCGGCTGCGCGCGCCGCTTCCGACGTAGCCGTGGGAGCAGCCCGGCCCGCCGCCTACGGCGAGGCTCGCTCTGATGCTCGTGAACGACGAGAACGGGAACGCCGCTACGCCGGTTGAGCCGCTCCCCCACGGATTCGAGCAACCGGCGGCGCCGCTGGGACTGCCCCACGACAACGAGGTCCCAGCAGCCCGTGCGCGCCTCGCGAAGAAGCGCGGCGCCCGGGCGGCCGTGCGTGACCAGCTTCGTTATCGGGATGTGCTTCGGCACCATCCGCGCGGCTTCCTCGACGTTCCGCTCCGCCCACTTCACCAGGTCCTCCGCCAGCCGGTCCCGGCTCACGGGGAGCACGACCGGACCGGCGGCTGTCAGAGGAGGAGCCCCGGGGGCGCTGCACAGGAGCCCGAGCCGTCCGTGGCCCGCCTCCACCAGCTCCACGGCCCGCGCGAGCGCTTCTCGGGCGGCCTTGCTGTCGTCGACTCCGACGAGGATGCGGTGGAACAACGCCCCTCCTGGTCCTTAGCGTGCTAAGAGTCTAGCACAGCTTCTTAGCGCGCTAAATTTCTAAGGCGTGGCGGTTTCGGAGCAGCTGAGCAGGCCGCTGGCCGCGAGCCAGGTTCACGCCGAATTCGGCGCCGCGCTGGAAGAGCTGTTCCGCGCCGTCCTCCGCGCGAGCGGCCGCGGCGTGCCGGGTGGCTCGACGGAGCTGACCATGTCGCAGTACTGGGTGATGGACGCGCTAGCGGGATCGCCGCTCACCGTGACCGAGGTCGCCCGCTCGGCCCGGGTCGCGGTGCCGAGTGCGACGCGGGCGCTTCGGGCGCTCGAGCGACGCGGGTTCGTCGAGCGCCGGCCGGGCGCCCACGACGACGGTCGCCTGGTCGCCGTCGCGCTCACGACCAGCGGCCTCACCGTGCTCAACGAGAAGCGGGACTGGGTCATGACCGCGCAGCGCGAGCTCTTCGAGGCGCTCTCCCCCGCCGAGCGGCGCACCGCCGCGAGCACGATGAACGCGATCGCGCGCGGAATCGGCGAGCTCTGACGGACGCTCAGCCCGGACGGAGCGCTTCAGCCCGGACGGAGCGCTTCAGCCCGGACGGAGCGCTTCAGCCCGGACGGAGCTGCTTCAGCCCGGCCTGCGGAGCAGTGCGCCCACGTCGGCCAGCGGGCCGAGGTGGCGCAGCTTGTCCGGGTTGACCACCGATCTGACGGCCTGGATCTGGCCGTCGGCGATGTCGAGCGACATCACGTTGATGAGCTTGCCCTCTGGGTCGAACACCATGGCTCCGGGCTGGCCGTTCACGTCCACTAGGCGCAGCCTGGCCCCGCCGAAGCGCACAGCCGCCCGCCTCCAGGCGAGCAGCGTGCGGGCGACGCGGGCGCGGCCGTGCAGCGCGCGCGCCAGTGCGGGCGCCTTGCCGCCGCCGTCGCCATGCAGCACTACGTCGTCGGCGAGCAGCGCTTCGAGTGCCTCCAGGTCGCCGTCCTCGGTGGCCGCGAGGAAGCGGCGCGCGAGCTCATCGCGCTGCTCGCGCGAGGCCTCGAACCGCGATCGGCGCTCCTCGACGTGCCGGCGCGCCCGGACCGCCAGCTGGCGCACGTTGTCCTCGTTCTTGCCGACGATCTCGGCGATCCTGTCGTAGGGGTAGTCGAACACCTCACGGAGCAGGAAGACGGCCCGTTGCTCCGGCGAAAGGCTCTCGAGCACGACGAGGAACGCGAGCGACAACGAGTCGGCCATCTCCGCATGCCGGGCCGGGTCCTCGTCGGGGCTCGTGACCAGCGGCTCGGGGAGCCACTCGCCGACGTACGTCTCTCGCCTCACCCGCGCGGACCGGAGCTGGTCGATCGCCAGCCGCGTGACCACGGTCGACAGGTATGCGCGCGGCGACTCGATCCGTTGTCCCTCATCCATGGCCCGATGGAGGCGGAGGAACCCCTCCTGCACGACGTCCTCCGCCTCGCTCACGCTGCCCAGCATCCGGTACGCAATCGCGAACGCAATGGGGCGCAGTTCCTCGAAGGTCTCCGGCATGTCTCAGCCGAGCCCCTCCGCGAAACCCCGCCGCCAGCTCGCGTAGCGCGGCTGCCAGTCGAGCTCGCGCTTCGCCTTCGCGTTCGACGCTCCACGAATCTCGGTCATCATCACCGTCGCGGCCTCGCCCGCCGCCAGACGCCCGAGCCAGCGCGGCAGCCGCCTTGGCGGCTTGGCGCCGAGGGTGCTCGCCAGCGCCGGAAGCCACTCGCGGACCGGCGCGGGCTCGTCGTCCACGACGTTGTAGATGCCGGGCTTGCCGCGCTCGATCGCAGCGACCGTGGCGGACGCGGCGTCCGCGATCTGGATGAACGACCACAGGCCCGCGCCGCTTCCGACGACCGGGAACTTCCGCTTGCGGACGCTCTCGCTCATCTCCGCCCGTGGGTCGGAGCTCACGGACGTGCCCGGTCCGTAGAAGCCGCCGTAGCGGAGCACGATCCCGTCGATCCAGTCGGCTCCGGTCACCGCGTCCTCGACATAGCGGATGGCGTCGAGCGCCTCCCGCATCGCCTGGGGCGGGTTCGGGTCCAATGGGTCGGCCTCGCTCTTCACCGGCCCGTCCGTGCGAGCGAACGGCCAGCCCGCATAGCTCTGGGCTACGAAGCGGCGCGCTCCCACGGCCCGGCCGGCCGCGAGCAGGTGGTCGGTGCCCTCCGTGCGCAGCCGGTTGGTCACCGCGAAGAACTGGTCGATCTTCCGCATGTCGAGCGCTCCCGACAACGCCGTCAGCTGATGCACGATGACCTCCGGCTCAGCCTCGGCGACCGCACGCGCGACCGCGTCGGAGTCGAGCGCATCGGCCAGCACCGGTTTCGCGCCGAGGCTCCGCACCTGGTCCTGCTTGGCCTGAGTGCGGGTCATGCCCACCACATCGTGCCCGTTCGCAACCAGCTGTGGAATGAGCTGCTTCCCGAGCGCTCCCGTAGCGCCTGCGACGAAGATCTTCATGACTGCTCCTCTCGTCTCGTTTACCCGTTGAGACGAGATGCCGACGGCGCCTGTGACAGCGCACGCGTGCGGTTCAGGCGATGGCCGTCGTGGCGCGCTCTCGCAGCGCGGCGATCGACTCGTCCGTGCAGGAGGCGAAGAATCCGCCGACCACTTCGCGCACCTCGTCAAGCGACTCGGCGCGGTAGAGCAGCGGCTGGTAGTGGGTGATGTCGTAGTAAGCGGTGCCCATCTCGACCAGATCGAGAGGACGGTGCTCCATGGCCCGGAACTCGTCGATCTCGCCGAAGGAGGAGAGGATCCCCGCCCCGTAGGCCTTCAGCTCGCCGTCCTCGACCACCACGCCGAACTCGACCGTGAACCAGAAGACTCGCGACAGGAAGCGGACGTTCTCCTCGTCGCGGAGCCGCTTGGTGGCCTCGCCGGTAAGCCGGTGAAGCTCCGAGAAGGTGGGCGTGGCGAGCAGGTGCCCATGTCCGATTACCTCGTGGATGATGTCCGGCTCGGGCGTGTAGAGAGGCAGGGCCGGGTGGCGAACGTACTGCGTCGAGTGGAACAGCCGGTCGGCGAGGGACCCGTAGAACTCACGCAACGGCACCAGCCCGGCTGCGGGGGCGTAATGGAACCCGGTCAGTGGACGCAGCCGATCGCTGACGAGATCAAGGCTCGGGACCCCGTCGCTCGGGAGCTGGAGCCGCTCCTTGGCCTCGAGGAACTCGCGGATGGCCAGGCGCTCGTGCTTGGGCGCGAGCTCGCGGCAGACCGTGCGCCACACCTCCTGCTCGGCCTCGGAGTAGCGCACCTGCGGCACCGGAGTGCCCGGCTCCCATGCGAGCGCGAGCGCGGCGATCTCGTTGCGGCGGTCGCGGTAGTCCGGATCACCTGCGCCGGGGTGGTCCTCACTGAGATGGACGGTGACCTCGCCGTCTTCGCCGTGGGTCACAGGTGAATACAGCTGTCCTTCCTCGAACATGCCCACTAGTGCAGCATCTCCAGACGTTCAGTGCAAGTGTGCGCAGTTCAATGAAGCAGATTGCGCGATTCTGTCTCGTAATGGGCCTAAACTCTGGTCAGTTTGACCAGTAGAATCGATGATCTGGACGCCCGACTGATCGCCGAGCTGCGGGCGCACCCGCGTCTCGGCCTCCTCGAAATCTCGCGTCGGCTGGGGGTGGCGCGGGGCACCGTGCAGGCGCGCCTGTCCAAGCTCGAGCGCAGGGGAGTGGTGGTCGGCTACGGGCCGGAGATCGACCCCGCAGAGCTCGGACACGCGATTCAAGCGCTCGTGATGCTCGAGCTGACCCAGGGCCGGCTGGCCGACGCAGTGGAGGCGCTCGAGGCCACGCCGGAGGTACTCGAGGTCGACGCGGTCAGCGGTCCGCAGGACCTCATCTGCCGCGTCGCGGCCCGGGACACCGAGCACCTCCAGGAGATCGTGAACCGTCTACTCGCGGCCGACGCGATCCGCCGCTCGACCAGCTACGTCGTCCTCAGCCGCCCAATCCGCCCGCGCATCCAGCCGCTTGTGGACGCGGTCGGCAACGGCTGACGGCGATCGACTACGGAGAAAGGATCTGCGGCGCCGGCTTGCCGGCCCGAAGGCGCTTGCGGATCGCCTCGGCGCGCTTGCGGTAGAGCGTGACGTTGCGGAGCTTGATGTCCTCGTAGCCCCTGATCAGATCCGGCAGCTCGAGGAGCTCGACGGCGGTGTCGTGGGTCTCGGGTGTGAGCAGCGTGAGCGCCTCGTTCACGAGCCCCTCGTACTCGCCGATCAGCTCGCGCTCGAGGCGGCGCACCTCGGCGCGGCCGAAGGGGTCGAGCCGGGTGCCGCGCACCCGTCGCATGCGGTACAGCGACCGGAACGCAGGGACGAACCACGCGCCGAGCTTCAGCTTGCGCTCGAGCCCCATCGCCCGCAGCAGCGGCGGGTGAAGGTTGAACGCGACCTTCACGTCGTCGCCGAACTCCGCGCGCACCTTCGCCTGTTCGACCGCGTCGAGATGCAGGCGTGCCACCTCGTACTCGTCCTTGTAGGCCATCAGCTTGAACAGCTGGCGGGCCACGGCCTCGGCCAGCTCGACGTGACCCGGTGTGCGCTCCTGCTCGGCGACGTGCGCCCGTCGCACGAGCTCCGCCCAGCGGCGGGCATAGGCCTCGTCCTGGTAGGCGACCAGCTCGGGCACGCGCACCTCGGCGAGCCGCCGCAGCTCGCCCTGGTCGCCGTTCACGGCGAGGTCCACCAGCTCCCGCTCGTTCACGCTCAGCTCGCGCGCCGGCACGATCTCCTCCGGCGGGCGGGTGGCCCGCTCGACGGCGTCCGGCGCCGCCACCACCGCGCGGCCCCATGCGAACGCCGCCAAATTTTTCTCGACCGCGGCGCCGTTGAGGCGGATCGCCTGCTCGAGGGCCTCCGCCGACACGGGCAGCATCCCGCGCTGGAAGGCCGCGCCGAGCGCGAGCGTGTTGGACATCATGTGGTCGCCGAACAGCCGCTCGGACAACATCTGGGCGTCGAGGTAGAGGTTGTGGTCGGCGCGTGTGGTCGCGTCGATGCGGTCGAGCTGGGCGGCGAACTCGGGGAAGCGCTCGTTCACATCGACCACCATGCGCCCGGTGGGAACGGCGTGTGTGGACACGACCGCCACGGTTCGCTCGGGGTCGGTGGTCACGAGGTTCTTGTCGCTGGCGGCGCCGAGCAGGTCGAAGCCGAGGTAGAGGTCGATGCTCCCGGCGGGCGTCTTGCTCGCGCTCGCCAGCGGCTCGCGCGAGATGCGCAGGTCGGACACGACGGGGCCGCCCTTCTGCGACAGGCCCGTCTGGTCGAGGCCCGAGACGTGGAGGCCGTCGATGAGCGCGGCCATGCCCAGCACCTGGTTCACGGTCACGACGCCCGTGCCGCCGATTCCCATCATGCGCACCGCGAAGTCGTCGGCGCCGGCCAGCGGCTCGGGCTCGGGCAGCTGGGCCTCGAGTGCGGGAATCCCACGCTTCGCCCGCTCGCCCGGCACCACGGTCAGGAACGACGGGCAGTCGCCCTCGAGGCAGGAGTAGTCCTTGTTGCAGGAGGCCTGGTGGATCTGCGTCTTGCGGCCGAACTCAGTGTCCACCGGGATCACCGACAGGCAGCTCGACTTCTGGCCGCAGTCCCCGCAGCCCTCGCAGACGCGCTCGTTGATCCAGATGCGTTCGGCGGGCTCGGGCGCCTTGCCGCGCTTGCGCTTGCGGCGCAGCTCCGCCGCGCACTCCTGGTCGTGGATCAGCACGGTCACCCCCTCGACCTGCGCCAGCTCCTGCTGCGAGGCGAGCAGCTCCGTGCGGTCGCGCAGCTCGGCGATGTCCGCGAGCTTCACGCCCCTGTAGCGACTCGTGTCCTCGGCGGTCACGATGATCCGCCTGACGCCCTCGAGCTCGAGCCAGCGGGTCAGGTCCGGCACGCTCAGCTGGCCCTCGATGGCCTGGCCGCCGGTCATCGCGACGTGCTCGTTGTAGAGCAGCTTGTACGTCATGTTCACCCCCGCGGCGACCGCGGCGCGAATGGCGAGCGAGCCCGAGTGATGGAAGGTGCCGTCGCCGAGGTTCTGGACCAGGTGGGTGTCCTGGGTGAAGGGCGCCATGCCGATCCATTGGGCGCCCTCGCCGCCCATCTGCGTGATGCCGGTGATCTCGCCCTTGCCCTCGGGATTGAGCAGCACCATCGTGTGGCAGCCGATGCCCCCGCCCACGAGCGTGCCGTCGGGAGCCTTGATTGAGCTGTTGTGGGGGCAGCCGGAGCAGAAGAACGGCGTGCGCTGCGCCATCGGCAGCGCAGCCGGACGGCGCTCGATCTCGTCGAGCTTCCGAAGCCGTGCGTCAACGGAGTCGAGCTGCACGCGGCGACGGAGGCGGGCGGCTACGGCGCGGGCGATGACGTCGGCGTCGAGATCGAGCTCCACCGGCAGCAGGCGCTCGCCGCGTTCGTCCCGCTTGCCGACCACCCGCGGGGCGTCGGAGGTGCCGTACAGCGTCTCCTTCAGCTGGCTCTCGACGAACGGCCCCTTCTCCTCTGCCACGAGGATCTCCTCGAGGCCGCGCGCGAACTCCCTTGTGATCTCCGGCTCGAGCGGCCAGATCATGCCGAGCTTGAGGATCCGAACGCCGGCGCGGTCGAGCGCGGCGTCGTCGAGGCCGAGGCCGCGAAGGGCGTGGCGGAGGTCGTAGTACGCCTTGCCGGGCGCCACTACCCCGAGCCACGCTTGGGTCGCACCCTCGATACGGTTGACGCCGTTCTCGCGCGCGTAGGCAAGCGCGAGGTCGGTGCGGATGCCCCGGAGCGTGCGCTCCATCTCGAGCGAGGCGGGCGCGAGCAGGTTGCCGTGCGGCTGGTGCTCGTAGCCAAGATCCGGCAGCACAGGTGCGACGCGATCCGGCGCCAGCTCCGCCGTGCCGACGGCATCGGCGACGTTGGTGATGATCTTGAAGCCGGACCAGAGCCCCGACGCGCGCGAGCACGCGAACGCGTGCAGGCCGAGATCGAGCACCTCCTGCACGTTGCCGGGGAAGAAGACCGGCATGTGGAAGCTGGCGAGCAGGGATTCGGAGGCGCTCGGGATCGTCGAGGACTTGCAGCTCGGATCGTCGCCGACCACGGCGAGGGCGCCGCCGGTGCGGGACACGCCGACGAAGTTGCCGTGACGCAGCGAGTCGGCGGCGCGGTCGAGACCCGGGGCCTTGCCGTACCACATTGCCAGCACGCCGTCGTAGCTGGCGCCCGGCAGGTTCGTCGCCAGCTGGCTGCCCCAGGCGGAGGTGGCGCCGAGCTCCTCGTTCAGGCCCGGCACGTGGTGCACGTGGTGCTCGTCTATGAGCTTCCGGTTGCGCTGGATCTCGAGGTCGAGTCCGCCGAGCGGCGAGCCCTGGTAGCCCGAGATCATCGTGCCGGTGTGGAGGCCGCGGCGGCGGTCGGCACGGTGCTGATCCAGCGGGAGCCGCACCAGGCCCTGCACGCCCGTCAAAAGAACGCGACCCTCCTCGAGCAGGTACTTGTCCTGAAGGCTGACGTCCGGCCGCTGGGCCTTCGGGGGGCGACCCGTGCCGTCGCCGCGCGGACGCCCGGTCGCGGGCCGGCGGCCGGCGGCGCGATGGCGTACGGTCGTGGACGTCATTGCGGTCTTTTCCTCCCTGGCTGTGCGGGCGTCCGACTTTGGGAAAGCTAATTTACCATTGGTGGTACATGGAACGCAATTCTCCGCCTGCAATCCCGCTTGCCAATCGCTGCTTCGCAATCGGCTGTTCCCAGCTTGAAGTCCACCGGGCTCGGGTATAAGGTCAACTATCGTGACCATTGCTACCCAGCCTGCTGTTCGGTCAACCCCCTCCTTGGTCGACGACGATCACGAACAGGTCGTAGTACGGCAGGACCCAGAGACGGGTCTGCGCTTCATCGTCGCCGTGCACTCGACGGTGCTCGGCCCCGCGCTGGGCGGGATGCGGCTCAAGCGCTACCCGGGCGGGCTGCGCGAGGCGCTCGAGGACGTCATGGGGCTCGCGCGCACGATGACCCTGAAGGCGTCCGCGGTTGGTCTCGACCTCGGTGGCGGCAAGTCGGTGATGATCGACGACGGGCGAGCGGATCAGCGCGAGGCGCGGCTCGAGGTCGCCGCCAAGGTCATCGACGGCCTGGGTGGCGCCTACATCACCGCGGAGGACATCGGCACCACGACCGCCGACATGGATCATCTCGCCCGCTTCACCCGTTTCGTCACCGGCCGCTCGATCGAGCACGGGGGCCGCGGCGATCCGTCTCCGGTAACGGCGGAGTCGGTCTTCCAGGCCCTCCGGCGCGGGCTGCGGGCGGCCACTGGATCGGCCGAGCTCGACGGCCGTCGGATCGGGGTCGTGGGACTCGGCAAGGTGGGCTACGTGCTCGCCGCGAAGCTGGCGCGGGCCGGCGCTCGGATCGTGGCCTGCGACCTCTACCCCGAGCGCAGCGAGCGGTTCGCCTCGGAGCACGGCGGCGAGATCGTCGCCTCGGCCGAGGCGATCATGGCAACCGAGCTCGACGTCCTCGCCCCGTGCGGAACCGGCGAGCTGATCGACGACGCTCTCGCGCGCTCGATCGACTGCCGGGTCGTCGTCGGCGCCGCCAACAACCCGCTCACGAACCGCCGGATCGCACGCGTGCTCGCGCAGCGCGGGATCCTCTACGTACCGGATTTCCTCGCGAACTGCGGGGGCCTGATCCATGTAGCGCTCGAGTGGCACGGGCGCGGCGGGGAAGATGAGCTGATTTCGGGTGCGATGGACCGCCTCGACCGGGCGATCGCGACGGCCGAGGCCGAGGATTCGACGCCGCTCGACGTGGCCGAGCGGCAGGCCCTCGAGCGGGTGGAGGCCGCGAGGCGATGAACCGGGCGCTGCTGGTCGACGACCAGCCGTACATCCGCGCCGGTCAGGCGCGCTCGTTTGAGCCCGTTTCCACTCGCCGGACGTTCGAGGAGGCCGTCGAGCAGATCGCCGAAAAGGTCAAGTCGGGCGATCTCCACGTCGGCGATCGCCTTCCCTCCGAGCGCGAGCTCGCCGCGCAGATGCGCATCAGCCGCCCGACCTTGCGGGAGGCGGTCAAGGTTCTCGTCGAGGCGGGCGTGCTCGAGGTGCGCCGCGGCCAGTCGGGCGGCAACTTCGTGGCCTCCGAGGTGGTTCCGCGCGAGCTGCTGCACAGCAGGCAGGAGATCCGCTTCAGCGAGGTGGCCGGGGTGCTCGAGGCGCGCCGGTTGCTCGAGCCGCGCGTCGCCCAACTCGCGGCCGTGCACGCGAGCGATGAGGACTTCGCGGCAATGGCTCGCACGATCGAGCGCCAGCGCGAGCTGGCCGCCAGCGAGGACTTCCTCCGCAACGAGGACCTCTTCCTCCAGCTCGACCTGAAGTTCCACCTGGCGATGGCGCGGGCCACCCGCAACGCCACCATCGTCTCGCTCATGCGCTCCCTTCTGCGGCAGCTCGAGATCGCCCGCGACATGGCGATGCACGCGCCGCTCGTCCCCGACTGGACGATCGAGATCCACGAGCGCACGCTTGCCGCGGTCCGCTCGGCCGACTTCGCGCTGATCGACAAGGTGATGGACGAGCACCTCGCCGAGCTGGAGCAGATCTGGGAGCGGGAGACGGGCCGCGGGCTCGTCCGACCGCTGCCGGACTTCCTTCAGCCGGTGGCGGAGCGCTCGCGCGCGCTCCGAACCGGCTGAGGGGCGCGCTCTGCCGGCCGGCCGGTCCACGCGCCCCGCATGCGCTATGACTTGAGGGCGTGACGACGGCGACGGTGGCGCTCGACGAGTCGCGGCGCCAGCGGCGCGGCCAACTGTACGTGGCGCTCGCCGCGATCGCCTGGTCGACCGCCGGGGTCCTCCAGCGCCAGCTCACCCTCGACACCGCGACGCAGGTGGCAGGTCGTGCGGCGTTCGCGGGGGTCGCACTGTTCGTCTACGTCGCGGTCGTCGAACGCGGCCGGCTCGTGCAGGCGTTCCGCTCGATCGGGGTCGCGGGCATCGCACTCGCGCTCTGCATTGCGGTCGCCTCGGGCGCCTTCATCGCCGCCCTCAACCACACAAGCGTCGCGCGTGTGCTGTTCATCCTCGCGCTGGCGCCGGTACTCGCCGTCGTGCTCGCGCGGGTGTTCCTCGGCGAGGCCATCTCGGGCCGCACGGTCCTGGCGCTGGCACTGGCGCTGGCCGGCGTCGCGCTGATGCTCGGAGCGCCGGGCGAAGGGGACGTGGTCGGCGACGGCCTCTCGTTCCTGGTCGCATTCGCCTTCGCCCTGATGATCGTCATAACCCGCTACCGCCACGACGTCTCGATGGCGCCCGCGGCCTGCCTGGCGCAGGTGATCCTCGTCGCGGGCTTCCTCCCGTTCGCAACGCCGAGCGAGATCGCGGGCGAAGACGTCGGGTGGCTCGCCGCGCTCGGCATCGGCCAGATCGGGGTCGGCTTCGTGCTGCTGACCGTCGGAGCGCGGCTGATTCCGGCCGCGCAGGTGGGGCTGCTCACGCTGCTGGAGATCGTGCTGGGACCGGTCTGGGTGTGGCTCGCGCTCGACGAGCGGCCCAGCACGGCGACGCTCATTGGCGGGGCGATCGTGATCGTCGCGATCGTCATCCAGACGCGCGCCGCGCCGACCAGCGAGCCCGAGGAAGCGCGAGGGCTGCCTGCGCCCCACTAGGCAGACGGCAACGGAGCGGCCCGGTTGCTTGAACCCTGAGGGCCGCCGAGCTGCCGGCGCGGCGGGCGATCCGCTACGCGCGCGCCTGGCCGGCCGGCTCGCGGGCGGCGAGCACTCGCAGGTTGCGGGCCGCGCGCCCGATCAGCGTGGCCGCCATCAGGCCGGCGATGCCGAGGCCGATCAGGTCGAGGACCGTCAAGCCGAGGCCGCCGACGTGGAAGCCCAGCCCGACGCCTAGCGCGATCAGCGTGTTCAGGCCGATCAACAGGACACGGACCTCGGTCGGCCCGAGGCGGCCGTAGCCCAGATTGAAGACGCCGAACGCATAGGTCTCGAGGTACGTGTTGATCGAGAGAACCAGGTACGCGATCACGATCACCAGGCCGACCGCGAGCAGCATGTACGGGGATAGCCCGAGGCCGAGACCGATCAAGGCGGTGGCCAGGGCGTCCACGAGGTGATCGAGGTAGTAGCCGTAGGTAGGCCGCTCGATCTTCCGGACCCGCGCGAGCGTGCCGTCGAGCGAGTCACCCAGCCAGTGCACGACGAGCAGGGCACTGGCCGCCCAAAGCCAGACCTCGCTCCCGTTGGAGAGCAGGTAGGCGGCGGCGATCCCGACGGCGGCGACGATGCCGAGAGCCGTGAGGTGGTCCGGCATGACCCAGCTGGGCAGACGGCGCGCGATCCACTCGAGCACACGCGCCTCGTGGCCGGCGAGCAGGAACTGCTTGTTTCGGGGAGCGTCCCCCTGACGGTCGGACACGCGATTCTCCTCTGGGCTTGTTGACCGATGGTCGATAAGAGGAATACCCCGCCCCGGGGAGTTGGTTACTCGCGAGACTCGCCCCCTAACCCAGCGCCCGAGCGACCGCCCGCAGGTCCTCGGCGAACGAGTCCCGCTGCGCGATTCGAGCGTCATCGTCGGGTGCGCGCAAGATCGCCGAGGGGTGGATCGTGGCGGTGACAATCGACGCCAGATCGGAGTCGAGCAGCTCGCCGCGATGTTGTGTGAGTCGGAAGGAGCTGCCGAGCAGGGCCTTCGCGGCGGTGGCCCCGAGCAGAACGAGAGCCTCCGGCTCCACGACCCGCAGCTCCTCGTCGAGCCACGGCCGGCACGCGTCGATCTCGAAGCGCTTCGGCGTCTGATGGATGCGGCGACGACCACGCTCCTCGAACTTGAAGTGCTTGACCACGTTCGTCACGTAGGCCTCGTCGCGGGCGATCCCGGCGGCCTCGAGCCCGCGGTCGAGCTCCTTGCCCGCCGGGCCGACGAACGGCTTGCCCTGGCGGTCCTCCTGATCCCCGGGCTGCTCTCCCACGAACATCACCCGCGAGCGCTTGAGGCCCTCTCCGAACACCGTCTGGCTGGCGCCCCGCCAGAGGTGGCAGCCGCGGCAGCCGGCGGCCGCCTCGCGGAGCGTCGTCAAGGTTCGCCGCTCGGGCAGGAACGGCGTCGCGTCATTCGGCTCGGACTGTGAGTCGATGAGCGAGATCTGCCCCACGAGCTGCTCGTACCCGGACCCGAGACTCTGAGCCACGATCTATCCCGGGGAAAGCGCCTCCGCCCTGCTCCGCCGGTCCAGACGCCGAAGCCCGAGCTCGTCCGCGATCCCGAACGCCCGCTCCAGCTCCTCTGCGTGCGGGCGCCGATCGATCTCCTCATAGCGCCCGTCACGCACCTTCCCGGCCGGGTAGTACTGGCCCATCAGGTTCACGTATGTGCCGGGCCCGAGCTCCTCGGCCACGTAGCGCAGAACGGCCTCGGTCTCGTCCAGCAGGCCGGGCATGACGAGGTGACGGCAGATCAGCCCGCGCCGAGCAAGTCCGCGCTCGTCGAGAACCAGGTCACCGACCTGGCGCTTCATCTCGACCACATTGCGTCCCATGACGTCGCCGTACTCGCGCTTGCCGACGTAGCGGCGGGCGTGGTCGCTCGAGATCATCTTGAGGTCGGGCATGTAGACGTCCACCACGCCGTCCATCAGCGCCAGCGAGTCGGGGCTGTCGTAAGCGCTCGTGTTGTAGACCGTCGGCAGCCGCAGGCCGCCCTCGACGGCGAGCGGCAGGGCCTCCAGGATCTGCGGGACAACGTGCTCGGGCGTAACCCAGTTGATGTTGTGACAGCCGTGCGCCTGCAGCTCCAGCATCATCCCGGCGAGCCGCTCGGCCGACGCCTCCTCGCCTTGGACCTGCCAGGAGACGTCGAAGTTCTGGCAGTTGGACACCGCCACAGCGGGTGCCATGTACGAGTGGCTGGGATGGTCAACTTCGAGGTTGTAGACGTCGCCTTCATAGTGCTCTCGCTCGATACGATGAATCGGCACTAGGAAGTGGGTGCCTTCGTCCCGCCAACGTGTCCTCTCGCGCGCATGGACCGTTCCGTTTAACCGGTCGCGCTTGAACTTCACGTACCAGAGCGGCGACTGGCGCACCGTGCGGCCCTCGATCACCTTCTGGCTGGGCGGAATCCAGCGGTGCACGCTCGGGAGCACGTCGAGGCGCAGGCCCAGTATGTAAAGGCCGTGGGCAAGGTCCGGCGAGACAGTGTTCGCGACCAGGTGTGTCGGCGTCTTCGTCCCGTCGCCGGCAAGGTATCCGTCGACGAAGGCACGCACGACTAGCTCGTCTGCGGTGAACATCTGCGGCGGTACGCGCTTGGTGCGCGAGCCCGTTCCGCAGAGCGTCGAGAAGAGAGCTCCGAGTGAGCTCTTCCCCACTTCGACCGTCGTGGTCGTCCTTCGTTCGACAACAGCGGGACTAAGGGCGAAGAGCACCTCCAACCCCACCGAGATCCGGCGCACGAGCTCCTCCTCGCGCGGGCCCAGCGAGAAAACCAGGCGATTGGAGTTCGGTCGACTTGATTGGCGATGGACATGTCCCTCGGCGCAATAGAGGCCGAACACCCAGGCCAGGCGCTCGTCGAGCCGGAGGCTCGCCGGGATTCCAGGGCGGTGTTCCCCGGCGAAGCGGACGTGCCCGTTTTCCCGCTGAATCGTTCGGGCCTGCGGAGGAGCGAGGGCCAGCTCTCCACGCCGCAGCGCTGCGCGCAGTTTCCGCACGTACGTGGGGTGGTAGCCGAGGTCCGCCGCGACTTCGGTTGACGAGCGTTCTTCGGCCAACGCCGTTGCCAGCCGAGACTCCTCGATCCTCCTCCCCCGTGGACGAACCGGCCCCGAAACGTGTCGGGACAGCACCTCCGCGACCTCGATCCGATCTGCCGACATCCCTCCCCGCGGCTTTGGCACCACGAGAAGGTGATCCCGTGTCAGCGAGTCGGCCTCGACCTTCATCACTCGTGACGGTTCACCCCGGGGCGCAGCGAACACCCGGTGATTCGGGGTCAGCTTCAGCTCAGGCGCATTCAGCGGCTTGATCCGAACGATGTCTCCGCTGTACCGGTGCTTGAAGACCTTGCTCGCGCGCGCCGCGTCGCCCGTCAGCGTGTAGACGCGAACGTCGGCGGGCCGGCGAACAAACCCGTCGGCGAGACTCGTCTCGTCCGAGGCCTCATCGAACACATCCTCGATCGGTCGGGGACCACAGTCGGTAGTGACCCGGGAGCCGGGAGGAAGGCAAAAGACGCAGCGCAAATTGCAGCCGCTGAAGAAGATCGTTCCCGAGCCGCGCCAGCCGCGCAGGCAGTTCTCCTCGCCGAAGTGGGGAAAGTGCGAGGCCACGATCGCGTGTCGTCCGATGCGGCAGAGTCCGCGCTCGTCGGCCAGGCGATCGACCGTGCAGAGCCGCGGACATACGGTGCACGACGGGCCGCGCAGAAGCTCGAGCGCTTGGCGCGCACGCTCTCGGAGCTCGCCCGAGCGGTGGAGCGTCAGATACGACGGCTCGAGCACGATGCGAGCGTAGCGCTACGATCGGCGCGCGTGAAGCTGCTCGCGTTCAGCGACCTGCATCGCGATGTTGACCAGGCGCGGCGGCTTGCGGGAATGGCGGCCGAGGCGGACGTCGTGATCGCGGCGGGCGACTTCGCCTCGATCCATCGCGGGCTCGAGGAGACGCTCGCGCCGTTGCGCGAGATCGCCACCCCCACGCTCGTCGTGCCCGGCAACAACGAGACCGACTCGGCGCTGCGCGAGGCGTGCTCGGGGTGGGAAGCCGCGATCGTGCTGCACGGAGAGGGCACGGAGGTCGACGGCACCGCATTCTGGGGCCTCGGCGCCGGCGTGCCCGTGACCCCCTGGGACTGGAGCTTCGACCTGGACGAGGAGCAGGCCGCGGGCAAGCTCGCCGGTTGCCCGGAGGGCGCGGTCCTCACGCTGCACTCTCCGCCCAAGGGGCACATCGACGCGGGCCTGGGCAGTGAGGCCATCCTGCACGCGATCGAGGAGAAGCGCCCTCCGCTCGCCGTCTGCGGTCACATCCATCAGTGCTGGGGCCAGGAATCGCGGGTCGGGCCGAGCCGGATCGTCAACCTCGGGCCGCACGGGACCATGCTCGAGGTCTGAGACGGTCGTGCTCCGCCCGGCCACTACGATGCGGCGGCGATGACTCCGCAGAAGGGGCCACTGCTCGTAGTCGACGCCCCGTCGATGCTCTTCCGGGCCTTCTACGCCCTGCCCGAATCGATCCAGGGCAAGGACGGACGACCCGTTAACGCATTGCTCGGCACGGCCAACCTGGTGCTGCGCGAGGTCGAGCAGCACGGCCCTCGGGCCGTGGTGCTCTGCTTCGGTCCCGACGCCGCCGACTACCGGCTCGAGTTGTTCGAGGGCTATCACGTCGACCGGCCCGACGTGCCGGATGGGCTCGAACCCCAATTCGCAGATTCCCGCGCCTTCTTCGAGGCCTTCGCGTGGACGGTGGCCGTGAGCGAGACGCTGGAGGCGGACGACCTGCTTGGGTCATACGCCCGCCGCGAGGCCGCGGCCGGCGGGCGCGTATTGGTGATGACCGGCGACCGCGACATGTTCCAGTGCGCGGGCGAACGCGTGAGCGTCCTGTACATCCGAACCGGCGCGAGGGGCGGCGAGCTCGTCGGTCCCGATGAGGTCCGGCGGCGCTACGGCGTGCCCCCCGAGCTGGTCCCCGACTTCATCGCCCTGCGCGGGGATCCCTCGGACGGCATCCCCGGCGCAAAGGGGATCGGCGAGAAGACGGCCGCGGAGCTGCTGCACCGGCACGGCTCCCTCGAAGCGGCGCTCGAGGGCGCCCTGCGCGAGTCGAAACCGAGCGTGCGAGCCGCCCTTCTCGAACAGCGGGAGGAACTGGTGCGCTTCAAGGAGATCGCCACCCTCCGCGACGTCGACCTCGAGCCGCCCCCCGATCGCCCGACGGACTTCGCGGGCGGCGCGCGCGCCGCCCGGGAGCGCGGCATGGACCGGCTGGCCCGCCGGCTCGAGGGACTCGCGGAGCAGGGCTCGTAGGCCCCGTCCCCCCGGGGGCCGCTATTCGGCCGCGACCTCGCGCAGCGAACCGTCGTGGACGTCGTAGACGAAGCCGCGGATGCTGTCCTTCCGCGGCACGAACGGCGACGCCTTGATGCGCGCGATCGACTGCCTCACGTCCTCGTCGAGGTCCGGGAACGCCTCGGCCGCCCACGGCGGCTTGACGCCGGTCTCGTCCTGTACTTGGCGCCGGAAGTCATCGTCGGAGAACGTGAGCATCCCGCAGTCCGTGTGGTGGATCAGGACGATCTCCTCGGTTCCGAGCAGGCGCTGAGAGATCGCGAGGGACCGAATCGCGTCGTCGGTGATGACGCCGCCGGCGTTGCGGATCACGTGGGCGTCGCCCTCCTCGAGCCCCAGAAGCGCCTGCGGGTTGAGTCGGGCATCCATACATGCGACCACTGCGACCTTCGTCGCGGGCGGAAGCGGTAGATCGCCCTTTTCGAAGCGCTGCGAGTACTTCTTCGCGTTCTCGACAAGCGCGTCGGTCGTGGTCACGCTCAAACCTCCCTATTCTCGATCGGCTTTTCTTAGTTTAACCCGCACCCGCCTGTTCGAAGCGCCAGGCTCAGGTAAGGGTTCGGACGGTCGAACTCGCTGCAAATGCCCGATGTACGGCACGCGCCTTAGGCGCAAACTTGGTCCTATGGAAACGGGGAACATGTTGGTGGATGCCCAGAGCGCCTTTGCCCGCCAGCGCCGTCAGCGGCAGCGAGAACGGGCGACGGGATGGCTCCTTCGCAGCCGGCGGCAATCGGGCTGCCTCGCAGGTCTCGAGGAAGCGCTCGGCGCAGCGCCGCCTGCGAGTCGGCGCCCCATCGGCGTGCGCACGATCCCTCTCTCCACAATCGTTGGTACGGCCGAACCGGCGAAGGCCCGGACGTTCGACCATAGGTTCCGGCCCGCGACCATCAGTCGGCGGCGCTGGGAACGGCTCTGGATCGCGGCTCGTAGGGGTGCGCCCTTGCCGCCGATCTCGGTCTACCGGCTTGGCGAGGAGCACTTCGTCGGCGACGGGCACCACCGCGTCTCGGTCGCGCACGCCCTCGGGATGGCGGCGATCGACGCCGAGGTCACCGACCTCGGGGCCAAGCGCGC
>Ga0081538_10001741_pt1 | contig 22117 bp, 16 predicted proteins | sample TabmetS5T2R1_FD_71022 | JGI IMG/M metagenome (GOLD analysis project Ga0081538, IMG submission 71022) | Tabebuia heterophylla rhizosphere microbial communities from the University of Puerto Rico - S5T2R1 | ecosystem: Host-associated > Plants > Roots > Rhizosphere ...
CGGCCGAGCACCTGGTCGGGGCCGACCCGGACGCCGTCCAGGTCCAGGCGGCCGATGGCGTGGGGGGCGAGCAGCTCCAGCGGCGCCCCGCCGAGCCCGGGGGCGTCCCCGGGCACGGCGAAGGCGGTGACCCCCCGCGACCGGGCCCCGGGGGTGGTCCGGGCGAACAGGGTGTAGACGTCGGCCTCGGGGGCGTTGGAGATCCACGCCTTGGTCCCGCTGAGGCGGAACCCGTCGCCGTCGGGCTCGGCCCGGAGCTCGAGGGCGGCCGCGTCCGACCCCGCCCCCGGCTCCGACAGCGCGAACGCCGCCACCAGCCGCCCGGCCACGATCCCGGGCAGGAACCGCCCCCGCACCTCGGGGGTGGCGGCCACCGCGATCGGGTGCCCGCCCAGGCCCTGGAGGGCCAGCGCCGTCTCCGCCTCGGTCGACACCCGGGCCAGCCCCTCCCGGAGCAGGCACAGCTCCGTCGCCGACGCCCCCCGCCCGTCCGGCCCACCGGGCAGCACCCGCCCCAGCAGCCCGTGCTCTCCGAGCGCCCGGACCAGCCCCCGGTTCACCCGCCCGGGCCGCCCAGCCGCGGCCAGCGGGGCCAGCGCCTCCCTGGCCAGCCCCTGCACCTCGGCCACCAGCCGCTCCTGGGCGGCGCTGAGCGCGAACGCCCGCTCCGCACCCTCGCCCACGGCTCCTCCTGTTCCGGCCCACCCGGGGCTCCCAGAGGGGCAGCGTAGCCTAGCGAGTCCGGAGCCAGAGCGAGGCCCGGGTCGGCTGGACGGTGTGGTCGACCACGGCGAGCAGCTCGACCGAGAGGGTGTCCAGGTCGACCTGGTCCCGCAGGCGGGCGCTGAACGCCTCGATGGTCCGGGCGGCGTCGTAGCGGCGCCGGTTGAAGCGGCGGTCGACGAGGGCCTGGAGGCGGCGGCGGGCCGGCTGGAACAGGGCGGCCACGGCCAGGGTGGAGGCGGCCACGGCCAGGGCCGAGTCGCCGGCGGCCGGGTCGAGCAGCCGCCCGAGGACGAACACCAGGGCGGCGTAGACGCCGATGAGCAGGGCGGTGAGCAGCCCGTAGACCAGGGTGCGGTTGATGAGGCGGTCGATGTCGTACAGCCGGTAGCGGAAGACGGCCACCCCGACCGACACCGGGATGAGGCCGAACAGGGGGAACAGCACCCCGCCGCCGAAGACGACGATACCGGCGACGAAGGCCACCGTCACCGTGACCACGGTGTACACGAACCACTTGACCTGCTGGCGCTCCTCCCCGGTGGCCCGCCGCAGGCGCAGCACCACCGAGACCAGGGCGACGAGCAGGAGCAGGAGCTGGCCGGGGAGCAGCCAGCCGAAGACGACGTCGGCCAGGCCGGCCACCGCCGGCAGGTTCACCGGGGGGGTGGCCGCCGGGTAGTACAGCTCGACGGCGCCGGGGGCGAAGGCGGCGGTCAGCGACAGGGTCAGGTAGGCGGCCACGGTGAAGACGGCGAACGGCCGCCAGCGCGGCGACGGCAGCCGGCCGTGGGGGAACAGCAGCAGCAGGAAGGCGAGCAGCCCGAAGGCGGGATGCCAGACGACCGCCTCGGCCCAGGCGGCCCAGTCGGGGCCGGGCAGCGAGCCGGGGTCGCGGACCAGCCCCCGCTCGACGTAGGCGCCGGTGAAGGCGCTGAAGGCCATCACCAGGCCCCAGCCGAGCAGCAGCCAGCCGACCGGGTTGGCCGGCCGGCGGCCGCCGAGGAAGGCCCCGACGGTCACGAAGGCCAGGCTCAGCACGACCTGGAAGCCGACGTAGCCGGGGAGCAGCCAGGGGCCGAGGACCATGGCGGCGGCCATGAGAACGGCGGCCAGCCCCCACAGGCCCCAGGCCAGCCGGACGGCGGCCCGGGGGGTCACGACCCGCCGGCGCGCCGCCGGATGAAGGGCCGGCGCAGCCAGCGCACCGGCGTGCCCATCGTCCAGACGAAGGTCCGGACGGCCGCGTTCTTGGAGAGGTTGCCGGCCTTGCGCCACTGGCGGCGCCGGTCGACGCAGACCACCTGGGAGCTGACCTGGGGCTCGGCGACCCCGAAGTGGCGGGCCAGGTTCTCGGCCGTCTGCACCCAGAAGCGGCTGTTCAGGCGGTTGCCGCCGAACACGTAGCCGAGCTCGTAGAGAGGGTCGTTGGTGCGCTCCAGGGCCTGGATCTGGACGACGGTAGCCCCGCCGACGGTCTCGGCCGAGAAGGTGATCCAGCCGGCCAGCATGTGCCCCTCGGGGGTCATGAGGGTGAACGACTCGTCGTCGGCGTACAGCACCAGCACCCCGGTGGAGAGCTTCATGCGGCCGGGCAGGCCCAGGTTCAGCAGGGCCACCTCGCCGGGGGCGATGCCCTCGAGGGGCGCGTAGAACCAGTTGCGAGCCGGCCAGAACCGCTGGAACTCGGCCTTCCAGGTGGAGATGACCTCGGCCGGAGTGACCTCGGCGCCGCCGAGGGAGACCCGCATCGTCTTCTGCCACATCTTCCCGAACCCCTGGACCGGCCCGACCACCCGGCGGCCGGTGACGTTGAGGTTGATCGCCTCGGCGGGGACGTCGCCCACCTTCAGGGTGGTGACGTCCTTGGCCCAGTAGGCCGCGTCGCGGGGCTCAGCGCTCATCGGGGTGCTCCTCGGGGTCAGGGCGCGTCGGCCTCGGCGAACGCCTCGGCCTCGGTGTCGAAGATGCCGATCGCCTCGTCGAGGCGGGTCAGCTCGAAGATCTGCCGGTAGTGCTCGTTCAGCCCGAAGGCGACCAGGCGCTGGCGCTGCCGGTTGGCCCGCACCAGCAGCGTCACCAGCATCCCGATCCCGCCACTGTTCATGTACTCCAGGCCGCTGAAGTTGAGGACGATGGTCCGGGTGAACTTGCCCGAGGCCCGGGTGTAGGCGTCGGCCAGGGTCTTCTCGGCCGAGGCGGTGACGTCACCCTTGAGGTCGATGACGCTGGCCCGGCTGGACAGCTCCCGGACATCGGTGATGAGGCTTCCCTCGGTCATTGCGTGTGGCCCTCCCTGTGTGCTGGACCGGCGGGGTCAGGAGGTAGCGGCGGCGGTGGCGGTCACCGCGCTGTCCTCGTCCGGGTAGATGCCCATGAAGTCGCTCAGCCGGGTGATGTCGAAGATCTGCCGGTAGTGCTCGCTGAGCCCGAACGCCCGTACCGTCCGGTGCTCCTTGCGGGCCCTGGCCAGGAGCCCCACGATCAGGGCGATCCCGGTCGAGTTGATGTAGTCGACGTGGGCGAAGTTCAGCACGACCGTCGTGGGGTCGCCCCGGACCGCCGCCTCGTAGGCGGCCGCCAGGGCCTGGTCGGCCCCGAGGTTGATCTCGCCGCGCAGGTCGATCACCCCGGTGCTGTCGTGCTGCCGGACCTCGGCCCCGAACTCAGCTCCGGGCATCTGGCGCCTCCTTCAGGTGCATGACCAGCTCGATGGTGTGGTGGTGCTCGTCAACGGCGGTCCGCAGCTCGTCGACCATGTTCTGGATGAGGAACAGGCCCCAGCCCCGCGGGGTCTGCAGCCCGGCCAGCTTGGCCTCCAGGTCGGGGGTCTCGACCTCGGGGAGGGTCCGCTCGCCGCCCTGGTCGGTGATCCGCACCGTCAGGCTGGCCTCGTCGGCGGCCACGCTGACCTCGACCGGCAGCTCGGGCCGGTTCTCGTTGCCGTGCTCGATGGCGTTCATGGTCGCCTCGCCGACGGCGGTCTTGAGCCGCTCCAGGCGGGCCTCGTCAAGGCCCAGCCCGGCCACCGCCTCGGCCACCTGGTCGATGGCCAGGCGCTCGTTGCCCGGCTCGCTCGGCACCGAGAAGGCGGCCAGCTCCCGCGCGGCCGGCGGGGCCCCGCCTCCGGCCGGCGCACCGGCGGCCCGGCGGCCCAGGGTGACCAGGGTGATGTCGTCCTCCTGCTCCAGGTCGGGACCGACGAACTCGGCCAGCTCCTTGAGCAGCCGGTCGATCAGCACCTCGCCGTCGGAGGCCTCGCCGGTCAGGGCGGCCACCCGGGGGAACCCGAACATCTCCCGCTGGGCGTTGTGGGCCTCGGCCAGCCCGTCGGAGTGGAGCAGCACCGTGTCGCCGAGGGCGAGGCTGGTCTCCTTCTCCTCATAGGTCATCTCCGGCAGCAGCCCCAGCGGCATGCCGGTGGCCCGCAGCTCGGTCACTCCGTCCTCGGTGGCGACATAGGGGACGTTGTGGCCGGCGTTGGCGTAGCGCAGCCGACCGCTGGCCGGGTCCAGCACCGCGTACAGGCAGGTGACGAACATGTGCGCCGGCATCTCGTCCACCAGCAGGTCGTTGACCCTGGTGAGGACCTCGCTGGGCGCGACCAGGCGGGGCGCCTCGGCCCGCAGGATCGAGTGGGTGGTGGCCATGACCAGCGCCGCCGGGACGCCCTTGTCGGTGACGTCGCCGACCACGATGCCGATCTGGTCGTCGGGCAGCTTGATGAAGTCGTAGAAGTCGCCGCCGACCTCGCGGGCCGGCCCGTAGTAGGCGCCGACCTGCCAGCCGGGCAGGTCGGGCAGCTCCTGGGGCAGGAACTGCTGCTGGATCAGCTGGGCGACCCGCAGCTCCTGCTCGATCCGCTCCCGCTGGCGGACCTCGGCCTCCTGCTCGCGGACCAGCTGGGCGACCCGCACCGCCGGGGCGGCGTGGCCGGCCAGGTCGTTGAGCAGCTTGCGGTCGTCGGCCGAGTACTCCTGCTCGCTGCGCCGTGGGCCCAGGTTGAGCAGGCCGATCAGCTCGCCCTGGCTGACCAGGGGGACGACCAGCTTGATGCCGGCCTCGCGCAGGCCCTCGAGGGCCGGCGAGTCCAGTTGCAGCGCGCCGATGTCGACCGCCCCGGTCGCCCCCGAGAAGTAGGCGATCAGGGGGTCGTTGGGCGCGATCTCGACCGGCGGTGCCTCGACCCGCTCGGGCGGGGCGGCCACGGGCTCGGTCGTTGGCCGGACCCGCGGCTCGCGCCGCAGGACCCGCCGCAGGTTGCTCGGGATCGTGGTCATGGCACCTCCTTGGGAGCGGTTGTAGCGTCCCACCGCTCCGGCATCGTTACGGAATCCGTCACGGCCGCCCCGATCCGGGCCGGAGCCACAGCCAAACCCCGGCCGGCTGCACGGTCCGGTCGACCACCGCCAGCAGCTCGGCCGACAAGGTGTCGAGGTCCAGCTCGTCCCGCATGCGGGCGCTGAACGCGGCCACCGTGCGGGCCCGGTCGTAGCGGCGCCGGTCGAAGCGGCGGTCGACCAGCTCCTGGAGCCGCCGCCGGGCCGGCTGGAACAGCGCCGCCACGGCCAGGGTGGAGGCGGCCACGGCCAGGGCCGAGTCGCCGGTGGCCGGGTCGAGCAGCCGCCCGAGCAGGAACACCCCGGCGGCGTAGACCACCGCCAGCAGGGCCGTCAGCAGCCCGTAGACCAGGGTCCGGTTGATCAGCCGGTCCAGGTCGTAGAGCCGGTAGCGCAGGATCGCCACCGCGGCCCCGACCGGGACGGCGACGGCGCCGACCAGGCCGAACAGCCCGCCGCCGGGCAGCTCGAGCCAGTTGGCGGCGGCGACCGCGGCCAGGGTCGACCCCAGGTAGGCGGCGGCGGCGAAGACCAGGCACTTGAGCTGCTGGCGCTCGTCGCCCCTGGCCCGGCGCCAGCGCAGGACCAGGCTCGCCACCGCGGCCAGGGCGCCGACGGCCAGGGCGGCCACGCCGACCGCGGCCCCGGCCAGCACGAGCGGTGCCGGCGAGGGGTTGGCGCCCTCGGCGGTGACCGAGGCGACCGGGTCGCCGAGGAAGGTGAGGGCCAGGCACAGGGTGCAGACGACCAGCCCGCCGGTGGCCGCCCAGGCCGCCACCCGCCAGCGCCGGCCGGGCAGGCGGCCGTCGGGGAACAGCAGCAGCACCAGCGGCACCAGCCCCAAGGCGGGGAACCAGGCGAACGCGGCCAGCCAGGCGACCGGCACGGCCCAGGGCAGCGACCCGGGCTCGACCACCAGGGTGTAGGCCGCGTACCGCTCGGTCAGCACCCCTAGGGCGCCGCTGAGGCCGATCCCGACCAGCAGCCAGCCGAGCGGGTTGGTGGGCCGCCGGCTGGCCACCAGCCCGCCGACGAGCGCGAAGGCGACCGTGGTGGCCACCCCCTGGACGAAGTTCTCGGTGTCGGCGCCGGCCGGCCGGGACCCCAGCACGACCAGCACCAGGGCGAGGCCGACCAGCGCGAAGCCGAGCCCGGCGAGCGACCAGGCCAGCCCGGCGGCGCGGCGCCGGTGCACGGCCACGCCGCCGCCGGTCCCTCCGCCCCCCGCTCCCTGCATCCGCGGCTCCTCGAACGCGACCCGCTCCACCGTCGGCGCGGTACTGTGCCCGACGACCGTCCCGGGATCGTTACGGGCCGGGCCCGGTCGTGCCATGCTGACCACAGAGGGTGGCCAGTGGAAGGGGGGTGCATGGCGGAGCTGCGGATCGCCCTGCTTGGGCCGCCGCGGGTGGAGCTGGACGGGGCGCCGATCGAGGTCGACACCCGCAAGGCGATCGCCCTGCTCGCGTACCTGGCCATGCAGCCCGAGCGGCACGGCCGCGACGCCGTGGCCGGGCTGCTGTGGCCCGACTACGACACCGAGCACGCCAGGGGGGCGCTGCGGCGCACCCTGTCCACCCTCAACAAGGCCGTCGGGCCGGGGTGGCTGGCGGCAGACCGGACCACCGTCGGGTTCGCCCGGACCAGCTTCTGGCTGGACGTGGCCGAGTTCGAGGCCCTGCTGGCCGGCCGGCGCGACCACGGCCACCCGTCCGAGGACGCCTGCCCGGCCTGTGTGGCCCCGCTGGCCGAGGCGGCCGGGCTGCACCGGGGCGACTTCCTGGCCGGGTTCAGCCTGCGGGACAGCGCCAGCTTCGACGACTGGCAGTACTTCCAGGCCGAGCGGCTGCGCCGCGAGCTCGCGGGGACGCTGGAGCGCCTGGCCATGGCCCAGATCGGCCAGCGGCACTGGGACGACGCGGTCGACGCCGCCCGCCGCTGGCTGGCCCTTGACCCCCTGCACGAGCCGGCCCATCGCCAGTTGATGCGGATCTACGCCTGGAGCGGCCGCCGCGGGGCCGCCCTGCGCCAGTTCCAGGCCTGCCAGCGGGTCCTGGAGGAGGAGCTCGGGGTCGAGCCCCTGGAGGAGACGGTGGCCGTCCACGAGGCCATCCAGGCCAACCGGCTGCCACCACCACCGGAGGTGACCATCGCGGCCAGGGCTGTGGACAGCCCGGCCCCCCAGGTGCCCGGGTCGGCCACCCTCCCGGTTCGGGGGCCCACAACCCGGGTGCTCGCGGGGCTGGAAGCGGCCCCGGCCCCGCCCGCCCTGGTGCCGCTGGTCGGGCGCGACCGGGAATGGGGGACGCTGCTGGCCGCCTACGGCGCGGTCGCCGCCGACGGGCGGCTGGTGGTGCTGGAGGGGGAGGCCGGCATCGGCAAGACCCGGCTGGCCGCCGAGCTGGCCGGCCACGCCAGGGCGCTGGGGGCGTCGGTGGTGTGGGGGCGCTGCTACGAGGAGGAGGCCGGGGTCGCCTACGGGCCGTTCATCGAGGGGCTCCGCGGGGTCCTGGCCGCCGGCCCGTCCCTGGGCTGGGTGCCCCGGCACTGGCTGGCCGAGGCCCGGCGGCTGCTGCCCGAGCTGGTCGAGACCTATCCGGGGCTGCCCGAGCCGGGGCCGCTGGACGGGCCGGCCGCCGGCCGGCAGTTCTTCGAGGGGATCAGCCAGGTCCTGCTCGCCGCCACCGCCGCGGGGGGGTCCGGGGGACCGCCGGGGTGGTCCCCCGGTGAATCCCCCCCGGGGCTGCTCGTCCTGGACGACCTCCAGTGGGCCGACGAGGCCTCCCTGGACGTGCTCGCCTACCTGGTCCACCGGCTCGAGGGCCGCCCCCTGCTGGTGGTCGCCTGCTGGCGCTCCGAGCAGGTCCCGGCCGACGCCCGCCTGCGCCGGCTCGCCGCCGAGACCCGCCGGGCCGGTCGTGGCGCCACCCTGGAGCTGTCCCGCCTGGACGCGGCCGCGGTGGCCGAGCTGGTCAGCGCCGTCGCCCCGGCCCGGGCCGGGGCGGCCGGGCTGCTGCACGAGCGGACCGAGGGCCTGCCCTTCCTGGTGCTCGAGTACCTGGCCGCGGTGGGGGAGGACGGCGAGCTGCCGGCGCTGCTCCCCGGCGGGGCCCGCGACCTGCTGGCGGCCCGGGTCCGGGGTGTCGGCGACGCTGCCCGGCAGGTGCTGGCCACCGCGGCCGTGCTCGGCCGCTCCTTCGACGTCGACACCGCCCGGGCGGCCAGCGGCCGCAGCGACGAGGAGGCGGTCGCCGCCCTCGAGGAGCTGGCCGCCCGGGGCCTGGTCCACGAGGTCGCCGGCGACGTCTACGACTTCGGCCACGGGCTGGTCCGCGACCTGGTGTACTCCCAGACCAGCCTGGCCAGGCGGCGGCTGCTGCACCGCCGGGCCGGGGAGGCCCTGGCCGCCGCCGCCCGCGGCCGCCGCCCCCCCGGAGGGGTCCGGGGAACCGCAGAGGGGCTCCCCGGACTGTCAGGGGCGCCACCGGCGGCGTCGATCGCCCGCCACCTGGAGCTCGGCGGTGCCACCGCCGAGGCCGCCGGCTGGCACCGGCAGGCCGGCGACCAGGCCAGGGCGGTGTTCGCCAACCGCGAGGCGCTCGGCCACTACCGGGCCGCGCTCGGCCTCGGCGACCCCGACCCCGCCGGCCTGCACGCCGCCATCGGCGACCTGGAGACCCTGCTCGGCAACTACGACGCCGCCCTGGCCGCCTACACCACCGCCGCCGGCGCCGCCGAGGACCGCGACCGCTGGGTCATCGAGCAGAAGCTGGGCGCTGTCTCGGCCCGCCGAGGGGACTGGGACGCGGCCGAGCGCCACCTGACCGCCGCCCTGGCCGCCCTGGGCGGCGCCGGCTCCGAGGCCCGCCGGGCCGGGCTGGCCGCCGACCGCAGCCTGGCCGCCCACCGCCAGGGCCGCGACGCCGCCGCCGTCCAGCTGGCCAACGACGCCCTGGAGCTGGCCGCCGAGGCCGGCGACCCCGACGCCCTGGCCAGGGCCCACGGCATGCTCGGCATGCTCAGCGCCGCCCACGGCGACCACGACAGCGCCCGCCGCCACCTGGAACAGAGCCTGGTCCTGGCCGAGGCCCTCCCCGACCCGAGCGCCCGGGTGGCCGCCCTCAACAACCTCGCCCTGGCCCACCGGGCCACCGGCGAGCTGGAGGAGGCCGTCCAGCACACCCGCACCGCCCTGGAGCTCTGCGCCCGTCAGGGCGACCGCCACCGCGAGGCCGCCCTCCACAACAACCTGGCCGACCTCCTCCACCTGGCCGGACGGCACGCCGAGGCCATGGACCACCTCAAGCAGGCGGTGGCGATCTTCGCCGAGGTCGGCGAGCCCGGCACCCTCGAGCCGGAGATCTGGAAGCTCGTCTCCTGGTAGCCGGCCCCGCCCGGGCCCGGCTGTGGGAGGCTTGGCCGATGGCCCGGACCCTGACCCGCAGGCAGGCGCTGGCCGCCGGGGCGGCCGGCGTGGCCGCCGCCCTGGTTGGCGGGGCCGGGCTGGTCCAGGCCGGAGTGCTGCCCGGCCGCTACCGGGCCGGCCGGCTGCTGGGCGCCTGCGACCCCGGCGGCCTGCCCCCGACCACCGTCGCCCCCGGGCCGCTCCGCTTCGCCAGCTTCCCCTCCCAGAGGCGGCGCCGCCGGGTCGGCTACGGCGTCGCCTGGCCGCCCGGGTCCGGCCCCGGCGACCGGCTCGGTGTCTGCCTGCTCCTGCACGCCGCCGCCGGCGACCAGCGGGCCCCGTTCGAGCGCCTGCGCATGCACCACCACCTCGCCCAGGCGGCCGGCGCCGGCGGCATCCGCCCGTTCGCCCTGGCCTCGGCCGACGGCCGCGGCAGCGACTGGCGCCCCGCCCCCGGCGACGACCCCTTCGGCATGCTCCTGGACGAGCTGCTGCCGCTGCTGTCCGGCCTCGGCCTGCGCACCGGCCCCGGCCAGGTGGCCGTCCTCGGCTGGTCGATGGGTGCCGCCGGCGCCCTGCGGCTGGCCGAGGCCCACCCCGACCGGCTGGCCGCCGTGGTCGCGGCCAGCCCGGCCGTCGCCCCCGCCGGCGCCGAGGTCACCGACGCCGGCCGCCTCACCGGGATGTCGGTAAAGATCGACTGCGGCGCCAACGACCCGTTCGCCGACGCCACCCGGGCCCTGGCCGCCGCCCTCCCAGCGGCCGAGGCCGCCGTGACCAAGGGCTGCCACGACGGCAGCTTCTGGCAGCACCTGGCCCCGGCCCAGCTGCGGTTCGTGGCCAGCGGGCTCGGCTCCTAGTGACGGGGCCGCAGCCACAGCGACACGGTCGTCGGCTGCATGGTCTGGCGGGTCACGGCCAGCAGCTCGGCCGACAGGCTGTCCAGGTCGACCTGCTGGCGCAGCCGGCCGCTGAACGCGGCAATGGTGCGGGCGGCGTCATACCGGTGACGGTTGAAGCGCCGGTCCACGGCCTGCTGGATGCGGCGGCGGGCCGGCTGGAACACGGCCGCCACGGCTAGGGTGGCGGCGGCAACGGCCAGCCTGGAGCTGTCGGGGAGCAGCCGGCCGAGCAGCAGCACCACCGCGCCGTACCCGAGGGCCAGGACGACCGTCAGGAGCGTCCAGGCCAGGGTGCGGCTGATGATCCGGTCCAGGTCGTACAGCCGGTAGCGCAGGATGGCGGCGCCGATCGTCAGGGGCAGGATGGTGATGTAGAGGTAGGAGGAGACCAGCCACAGGGCCTCGACCCCGGTCACGGTGCCGACGGCCACCCCGACGGCGGCGACGCCGGCCAGGACGGCGGCCAGCGCGACCCAGCGCAGCTGGAGGCGCTCCACCCCACGAGCACGCCGGAACCGCAGCACCAGTGACCCGGCCGCGACCAGGATGGCGACCTGGGTGACCAGGGCGGCGACCCAGTCGATCACCTCCAGTACGCCCTCGAGCGGCACGGTCGCGGGCAGGGCCACGGGGCTGACCACGGCCTGGAAGGGCGGGTCCATGGGGGCCCGCTGGAGGGCCTCGGCCAGCAGGTAGACCAGCGGCGCGGCCGCCGTCAGCCAGACCCACCAGCGCCAGCGGGGCGACGGCGGCGACCCGGTCGGGGTGAGCAGCAGGACGAAGCCGACGGTGGCCGGCCACAGGACCCAGGCGGTATCGGCCAGCAGGGCCGCCCAGCGGGCCCCGGGCAGCGGCCCCCCGCCGGCCAGGAGCACGTAGGTGGCGTAGTTCGAGGCCGCCCCCAGGGTGATGATGGACACCCCCAGCCCGAGCAGCAGCCAGCCCACCGGATGCCGGGGCCGGCGGCTGACCAGCACCGCCCCAACGGTGGCGGCGCTCACCGAGGCCAGCAGGAACGGCACGGTCTCGCCCGTCAGCGGGGCCAGGTCGGGCCGGCCGGCCCCGCGGATGCGGTCCTCCAGCCAGGCGGTGGCCAGGAAGGCGAGCGTGCCCAGCCCCCACAGGCCCCAGCCCGCCACTGCCGGCCACCGCCCTGGTCGCATGCCCCTCCTCTGTCGCCGTCTCCAGGAGTGTCGCCGCCTGCCGTCACGGCACCGCTACGGCCGGCCGGGACCGACGGCACCCCGACCCGGTGACGGACGTCACCCGCCCGGGTTGGCCGGCCGCTGGCTGCGCGACAACGGCATCGACTGGGACGGCCAGGCCCGCTGTTCTAGGCCGCCTCCGCCGGCAGCGTCGGGCCGGCCTCCTCGGGCCTGGCCCGCGTGGGCCGCAGGAACAGCGCCGCCGCCACCGCCCCGACGGCCAGGGCGGTCGCGGCCACCAGGTAGGCGGCGTGCACGCCCTGCAGGAACGCCGCCGGGTCGGCCTCGGGGGTGACCCGGCCGTAGCGGGCCGCGGCCACCGCCCCGAGCACGGCCACCCCAAGGGCCCCGCCGACCTGCCGGCTGGTGGTGATGACGGCCGAGGCCACCCCGGCCTGGGCGCCGGGCATGGCCGCCACCCCGGCCGCGGTCGCGGGCGAGATCGACAGGCCCAGCCCGGCCCCGAGCATGGCCAGCTTCCACCACAGCTGGGTGTACGGCGTGCCGACCTCGATGCCGGTGAGGGCCGACAGCGCGGCCGCGGCCAGCAGCAACCCGGCGCCCACCGGCACCCGGTAGCCGTAGCGGGAGGCCAGCCGGCCGGCCAGGGGCGCGCTGACCACCACGGCCAGGGTGTTGGGCAGGCTCCGGAGCCCCGCCTGGAGCGGCGACCAGCCCTGCACGGCCTGGAAGTACAGGGTGTTGAAGAACACGAACCCGAGCAGGGCGAACCCGGCCAGCAGGACGACGGCGTTGGCGGTGGAGAAGGCGCGGTCGCGGAAGAGCCGCAGCGACAGCATGGGCTGGCGCCGGCGGCCCTCGGCGACCCCGAACGCGGCCAGCAGCGCGATCCCGGCGGCGAGCAGGCCCACGATCTCGGGGGAGCCCCAGCCGCGCTGGTTGCTCTCGATCAGCCCCAGGGTGACGCAGGCCAGCCCCAGGCTGCCGAGCAGCAGGCCCGGCAGGTCCAGGCGCCTGGCGCCCGGGTCGCGGGACTCGACCACGACCCGGCCGGCGACCACGAAGGCGGCCACCCCCACGGGCAGGTTCACGTAGAAGACCCAGCGCCAGCCGAGGGCGTCGGTGAGCAGCCCGCCGACGACCGGGCCGGCGGCCAGGGCCATGGCCGACACCCCCGACCACAGGCCGATGGCCTGGACCCGCTCCCGCGGGTCGGGGAAGGCGGCGGTCAGGATGGCCAGGGAGCTGGGCAGCAGGGCGGCGGCCCCGACCGCCTGGAGGGCGCGCCCGCCGACCAGCGCCGGCAGCGACGGGGCGAGCCCGCACAGCGCCGAGGAGGCGGTGAACACCACCAGGCCGGTCCGGAACACCCGCCGGCGCCCGTACCGGTCGCCGAGCGAGCCGGCGGTGAGCAGCAGGCTGGCGAACACCAGGACGTAGGCGTCCAGCACCAGGGCCAGCCCCGACACCTCGGCCTCCAGCTCCCGCTGGATGCTCGGCAGGGCCACGTTCACCACCGTGTTGTCGAGCATCACCATGAACAGGCCGAAGCAGCAGGCGCCGAGGGTCAGCAGCCGGCGATTGCGGTCGGTGGCGGGCACGCCTCCCATTGTCCAGTCACCCGTCCCCACCCGCATCGGCCTGTCGGCCGCTGCTGCTACGGTGCTGCCCGTGGACGACCTCCAGGCCCGACGCGACCGGCTGGTGCGGCTCTGCCGCACCCTCCCCGAGGCCACCGTGACCGCCCACGACCAGCACCTCGCCTTCCAGGTCCGCGGGCGGGCGTTCGCCTGGTACGTCGACGACGAGCACGGCGACGGCCGGGTGGCGGTCCTCTGCAAGGCCCCGCCGGCCGAGAACGCCGGCCTCGTCGCCGCCGACCCGCACCGCTTCTACCTGCCCCGCTATGTCGGCAAGCGCGGCTGGGTGGGGCTGCGCCTCGACCTCAACGACGTCGACTGGGGGGAGGTCGCCGAGCTGGTCGCCGACAGCTACCGGCTGGTCGCCCCCAGGCGCCTGGCCGGTCTGGTCGACCAGCCCCTCGCCTAGCTACACTGCCGCGGTGCTTCCCCTTCCCGGGGTTTGTGGTTACGCTCCGGGTAGAACGTGTGTTCGTTCGCGTGTGGTGGAGGGGAGGCGCGCTGCTCGTCGAGGACTACGCCGACCGCGTGCGGCAGGCCGCCGGCTACCTCAGCCGGCTGCTCGCCGACGAGGGAACCGGGGTCGACAACCCGGCCGACGAGCCGGTCGGCCTCGACGACGCCGACGTCCTGGAGCTGGCCACCGACGCCCCCCTGGTCCAGTTCGGCTGCGACCCCGCCCCCGGGGTGACCGCGGCCGCGGTCGACGGCGGCTCGGCCTGCCTGCTGAATGGGCGCAGCTTCTGGCTGGTCGCCTACCGGGCCGGCACCATCTGGCACCGCGACCGCGACACCTTCGCCACCGACGTCGACGCCCTCCAGGTCAGGGCGCTGACCCAGGCCGACGCCAAGGCGGCCTACGCCCAGGCCCTGGCCCTGGCCGGGGTCAAGCGCGAGCGCGAGCTGGCCGACCTGGGCGGCGTGGTCGACGTGCTCCGGGAGCTGGCCGAGTGGCGCCGGACCGCCGAGGCGGTCGGGGCGGCCCGCCCCGGCGACCTGGTCCTGGTCGACGGCAGCCTCCACCCCGGCCCGTTCCTGCCCGCCAGCCTGGTCGCCCCGGTCCACGAGCTGGCCCGCGAGCGCGAGGTCGACCTGGTCGGGGTGACCAAGGCGTCCAAGCTCCGCTGGGGCCGCTATGCCCCGCTGGTGCTGCGGGTGCGGCGCCGGGCCGAGGACGAGCTCGGCCCCGAGACCCGCTGGTACCTGCGGGTCACCGGCCCCGAGGAGCCCTCCGAGGTGTACGTGGCCCGCCTGGCCCGGGCCGGGGCCTACGCCTTCCGGGTCGACGCCGTCCGCGGCCACCGCGACCCCGGCCGGCTGTTCGCCGTCCTGGCCGGGCTGTCCGACGACCCGGCCTTCCTCGGCTACCCCTACCCGCTGGCCGCCGTCCACCGGGAGGTGTCGCTGCCCGGCCCGCTCCTGGCCGACCTGCGCCGCGACCTGCGGGAGGCGTTCCTGCGCGAGGGGCTGTCCGAGGACGACGTCGACCTGGTGATGCGCGACTTCCACCTGACCCTGAACGCCTGACCACGGGGGACCCTTCGACCATGCCGGACTACAAGGGACGCATCTTCGGCCGCTCGGTCCTGGACGTCCGCTTCCGCGCCTTCTACGGCGAGGACCTGTTCCTGGGCGAGCTGCTGGCCGGCGACGACCCCGAGCGGGGCCGGCGCTACCTGTTCCGGGTCACCGACGTGGCCTACGGCTCGGAGTCCTCGGACGCCGGCTGGGCCGAGCGCACCGCCGGCGGGCTGATGGCCATGGACCAGGTGGGGGAGGCCACCACCCTGCGCGACTTCGAGAAGCGGCTCTACAAGGTGGCCGAGGTCGTCCCCCTCGGCTACGTCGACGCCAAGGGCTTCCACAAGCCCAAGAGCCTGCCCGCCCAGTTCGCCGCCGTGTCCGCCCCCACCGACGCCGACCTGGCCTTCCTGCGCGAGCGGATGGGCGACGTCGAGATCGGCCGGCTGCGCTCGGGCGAGGACACCATCGACCTGCCGGTCGGCATCCGCGGCGAGACCCTGCCCAGCCACGTGGGCGTGTTCGCCACCACCGGCATGGGCAAGAGCAACCTGATGAAGGTCCTGGCCGGCCAGCTGCTGGCCGCCCAGGGCCGCTACGCGATGCTGCTGTTCGACCCCCACGGCGAGTACCTGGAGGGCGGGGCGGCCGGCCGGCGGGGCCTGGCCCACCACCCGTGGGCGCAGCAGCGGCTGCGGGTCTACTCGCCCAGCCCCCGGGCCGGCCAGGCCAGCCTCCTGCGGCTCTCGCTGGCCGAGCTGAGCGTGGACGACCTGCGCACCGCCTGGAAGTTCAGCGGCCCCCAGTCGGAGGCCCTGGAGAGCGCCTATGCCCTGCTGGGCGACAAGGGGGTGTGGCTGACCCGGCTGGCCGAGGAGGACCCCGAGGTCCTCAAGGACGCCGAGCTGGGCCGCCACGCCCTGGCCACGATCCAGGTGCTGTCGCGCCGGGCCAAGCGGATCGTCCGTCTCCAGCTGATGACCGACGACCCCAGCCAGTCGCTCACCGGCAAGGTCCTGGACGACCTGGCCGCCGGCAAGGTGGTGCTGGTCGACACCTCGGGCCTGGAGGCGGTGGAGGAGACCCTGGTCGCCTCCCTGCTCACCCGCAGCCTGCTGGACGAGCGGGCCGACGCCTACCGCAACGACCGGGAGCGGTTCGGGCAGCTGCCCCGCACCCTGGTCGCCCTCGAGGAGGCCCAGCGGGTCCTGACCCGCCTGGACGACGCCGAGTTCAACGTGTTCCCGCGCCTGGCCCGGGAGGGCCGCAAGTTCAACGTCGGCCTCTGCGCCGTCACCCAGCAGCCCAAGCTGATCGACCCGGAGCTGCTCAGCCAGTTCAACACCTACTTCGTGCTCGGCCTGGCCGACGAGCGCGACCGCAACACCCTCAGGGCCTCCTCCAAGCAGGACCTGTCGGACCTCGGCGCCGAGATCCAGACGCTGATGCCCGGGGAGGCGCTGGTCACCAACCCCGAGGCGCCGTTCGCGCTGCCGGCGCGCGTCCACCTCTACGAGGAGTGGCTCGCCACCGTCCCGGCGCCCGAGGCCGCCCGCGCCCGCCCGGCCGGCGCCCTGGCCGGCTTCTTCGACTGATGGCCCGGCTGGTCGCCATCGCCGACGCCCACCTCGGGCGCGCCCACTACCAGGCGGTCGACGAGCACGGGCTGAACCAGCGGGAGGCCGACTTCACCGCCGCCTGGCACCGGGCCGTGCAGGCCGCGCTGGACCTGGACCCCGACGCGGTGCTGCTGCTCGGCGACCTGTTCGACGCGCCGCGGCCCACCTACCGGGCGTTCCGGGAGGGCGCCAAGGGGCTGCGGCGCCTCGCCGAGGCCGGCGTGCCCACCCTGGCGATCTCCGGCAACCACGACACCCCGCGGCTGCGCGAGTCCGGCTCCCCCTACGCGGTCCTGGCCGACGCCTTCCCCGGCCTGCGCTTCGCCTACCGCGGCGCCTGGGAGCCGGTGGAGCTGCTGCCCGGCCTGCGCGTCCACGCGGTGCCGCAGTGCTCCGACGACCAGGGGCTCAAGGAGCAGATCGCCGCCGCCGCCGACGCCCGCTCCGCCGACCACCTCAACCTGCTGGTCACCCACGCGGCCGTGACGGTGCTGGCGCACCGCTACACCTACGGCGACGTCAACGAGCTGGAGGTCGACCTGGCGACCCTGGACGCCGGCTTCGACCGCATCCTCCTGGGCCACTTCCACAACTTCGCCCGGGTCGCCGCCAACGCCTGGTACCCGGGCTCCACCGACACCTTCACCTTCAAGGACCTGCCCCAGGACGGGGAGCCGGCGGTCAAGGGCGTGCTGACCCTGGACACCGGCAGCGGCGCGGTCGGCCACCACCCGGTCCCCGGCGGCCGGCCGCTGCGCAGCTACCGCCTGGACGCCTTCGACCTGTCGGCGCCGGAGGTCTACGAGGCCGCCGCCGGCCTGGCCGCCCCGGAGGAGACCGCCGGCGCGGTGGTGCGGCTGTTCGTCAACCGGGCCCGGCCGGAGGTCCGCCGGCTGGTCGACCGGCGCCAGGTCGCCGAGGCCTTCCCCGGCGCCCTGGTGGTGACCGTCCTGGTCGAGGCCGCCGAGGAGGAGCAGGCCGCGCAGCTGCACGCCCAGCCGGTGACCAGCCTGGCCGACGAGTGGGACCGCTACCTGGCCAGCGTCCCCATCGAGGGCTACGACCGCGAGCGGCTCGTCGGCATGGGCCGCGCCTTCCTGCAGCAGGCCGAGGAGGAGGCGCGCTAGCGGTGCACCTGCGCTCGCTCAGCCTGCGCAACTACCGCCTCTACCGGTCGGTGGACCTGGAGTTCCCCGACGGCCTCATCGGCATCTACGGCCCGAACGGCTCGGGCAAGAGCTCGCTGATCGAGGCGCTGCGCTATGCCTGCTTCGGCGACGCGCGGACCGACAAGTGGGAGCTGCGCTCGGCCGGGGTCGGTGAGGACGTCCGCGTCGAGCTGGTGTTCGAGCACGAGGGCAACACCTACGACGTGCGCCGCCGCCTCAAGGGCCGCAACCTCACCCCAGAGGTCGAGGTGTACCTCAACGGGCAGCTGGCGGCGCAGTCGGTCCGCGAGGCCAACGCCTACCTGGCCAGGGTGCTGGGCATGGACCAGCGTGCCTTCCTGGCCTCGGTCTGCGCCCAGCAGAAGGAGCTGACCGCCTTCGCGACCATGGTGCCCGGCGACCGCCGCCGGCTGGTCCTGGACCTGCTGGGGGTCAGCCCGGTGGAGCGGGCGCTGGCGCGCGTGCGGGAGCAGGCGCGCGACGCCCGCACCGCGGCCGGCGGCGCCAGGGCCGGCCTGCCCGACCTGGCCGTGCTGGAGGCCGCCGCGGCCGAGGCGGCCGCCGAGCAGGCCGCCGCCGACCGGGCCGACCTGGCCGCCGGCGAGGCCGAGCAGGCGGCGCAGGCCACCCTGGCCGAGGCCGAGCAGGCCACCGCCGCCGCCGAGCAGGCCGCCAAGGCCCTCGAGGACCTCCGCGGCCGCGTCCGCGTGGCCCGCAGCGAGGCCGCCGGCCACCGGGAGCAGGCCGAGCGCCACGAGGCCAGGGCCGCCCAGGCCGACCAGCTCGGGCCCGAGATCCGGGCCGCGTCGGCGCGGGTCAGCGAGCTGGCCGACGCCGCCGGGGCGCTGGAGGCGCTGGAGCAGGCCAGGGAGCAGGCCGCCAGGCGCACCCACCTCGTCCAGGCGCTGGAGGAGGCCCGCGGCCGCCGGCGGACCAGCGAGCGCGCCCTGGCCGCCGCCGAACGCGACGCCAAGGACGCCGAGCGGCTGGCCGCCGCCCGCGCCGCCGCCGACCGGGCCGTCGCCGCGGTCGAGGAGGAGCTCGCCGCCGCCCGCGACCGGCACGCCGAGCTGAGCGAGGCGGCCGGGGCGGCCGCGGCCCGGCTGGAGGCCGCCAGGGCCGCCGCCGAGCGGGCCGCCGGCCTCGACCCCGACGCGCCCTGCCCGACCTGCGGCCAGCCGCTCGGCGACAGCCACGCCGAGGTCCAGCAGCGGCACGCCGAGGAGCTGGCCGCCGCCACGCGGCGCAGCGCCGAGGCCGCCGCGGCCAGGCGCGCCGTCACCGCCGACGGCAAGCGCCTCGCCGAGCGCCGCGCCGCCCTCGCCGGCGAGCAGGAACGCGCCAGGGCGGCGGAGGCCAAGGCGGCCAAGGCCACCGCCCTCGCCGAGGCCGCCGGGACCGCCCTGGAGGTGGCCACCGCCGACGTCGCCGCCCGCCAGCAGGCCCTCGACCAGGTGCCCGACCCCGGCTTCGACCCGGACGCCTGGCGGCGCGCCAAGCAGGCCGCCGAGGCCCGCCAGGAGGCCGCCATCGCCCTGGCGGCGCTGCAGCGGCGCCTCGCCCAGGCGGAGGAGGAGCGGGGCCTGGCCAAGGAGGCGCTGGCCAGGGCCGACCGCGCCGACGCGCGCGCCGCGGCGCTGGACGCCGACGCCGCCGCGCTGGGCCCGGCCGACGCCGCGCTGGCCGCCGCGCGGGAACGGCAGCGCGCCGCCGGCCAGGCGGCCACCACCGCCCACGGCGAGCGGCGCCGGACCGCCGAGGCGCTGGCCGCGGCCCGCCGCCGCCACCAGGACCGCGAGCAGGCGCTGGAGGCCGGCCGCGCGCAGCACGAGCGGGTCGCCGGCCTGGAGGAGGAGGCCGCCTACCTGCACCGCCTGGCCGACCTGGTCGCCGGCTTCCGCCTCCACCTGGTCTCCCGGCTCGGCCGGCGGCTGTCGGTGGAGGCGGCCGAGCTGTTCGCGGAGCTGACCGACCACGAGTACCAGGACCTGGTGGTCGACCCGGAGGACTACGCCATCCGCATCGCCGACGCCGGCACCGAGCACGAGCTGGCGCGCTTCTCCGGCTCCGAGAACGACCTGGCCAGCCTGTCGCTGCGGGTGGCGGTCAGCCTGGTGATCGCCGAGGGCGCCGGCGAGCTGGGCCTGCTGGTGCTCGACGAGGTGCTGGGCGCGCTCGACCGGGAACGCCGCGAGCTGATGCTGGGCGCCCTCACCCGCCTGCAGGGCCGTTTCCGCCAGGTCCTGCTGGTCACCCACAACGAGGACGTGAAGGACCTGCTCCCGGCGGCGATCGAGGTCCGCAAGCACCCCGACCGGAGCTCCACCGCCGCGCTGCGGGAATGAGGCGCCGGGCCGCTTGACTCGTTGACGTGGGCGGGGCGCTATCCCATACTGCGCCGACCTGCGCGTGTGTCGCGTGTGACGCCCCGGCTGGGTGGGAACATCCGCCCACCGGTGGACGTTACCCGGGGAACGCCACGCACGAAACGACAAGGAGATGCATCGCTGTGGCAGAACCAGAGGAAGAGGAGGAGGGCCAGGTCGAGGCCTCCCTCGAAGAACTGATCGCGAAAAAGGCCGACCGGCCGACGATCACCGATGACGACGACGAGGACGAGTCGCTGCTGGCGCTCGGCCGCGACGAGTCGCGCGAGTCGCTGACCACCAAGGTCCTGCCCGTGCAGCAGAACGAGTTCGTATGCAAGAACTGCTTCCTGGTGAAGCACCGCAGCCAGCTCGCCGACCGCCGCCGCCAGCTTTGTCGCGACTGCGCCTGATCGGCGGCGTCGCCGGGACCGGGGGGTGGCGGACCGCCGCCCTCCGGGTCGCCGCCGCGGTCGCCACCGGCGCCGCCCTGGCGGCCGCCTTCCCGGCCCCCGACGTCGGCCCCGTCGCCCTGCTCGCCCTGGTCCCGCTGCTGCTCGCCGTCGAGGCGACGCGGCCGCGGGTGGCCGGGGCGCTCGGCTACCTCGCCGGGCTTACCTTCTTCGGCCTGCACCTGCTGTGGATCGCCGAGTTCCTGTCGTGGACCGGCGGGGTCGCGTGGCTCGCCTGGGGGGCGCTCAGCGCCGTCCAGGCGGTCTTCGTGGCCGCGTTCTTCGCGCTGGTGCCGGCGACCCGGCGGCTCGGCCCCCTGCGGCTGCTGGTGCTGCCCGCCTGCTGGGCGGCGCTGGAGCTGTTGCGCGCCCACCAGCCGCTGGGGGGGTTCCCGTGGGGGCTGCTGGCGCTCACCCAGCACGACGGCGGGCTGCTGCTGCCGCTGGCCCGGGTGGTCGGCGGCTACGGCGTGGCCGCGCTGATCGTCGCCGTCAACCTGGCGGCCGCCTTCTGGCTGCGCGCCCTGCTCCAGGCCCCCACCCCGGCCCCCGCCGACGCCCCGGCGCCCGCCGCCGGCGGCGTCCCCGCGAGCGGCGCCCTCGCCGACGGCGCCGGCGGCGCCCCCGCCGCCGTCAGGGCGGTGGCCGAGGCCAGCGGCCGTGGCGCGCCCGCGGCCGGCAACGGGAAGGCCGGCGGCGGTGCCCACCCTGGCGAGCGGGTGGGGGGACGGCGGGGTGGCTTGGGTGGCTGGCGGCGGGTGGTGGTGCTCGTGGGGCTGCCGCTGCTGGTCGCCGGCCTGGTCCCGGCGCGGGTGCTGGTGCCGGCGGCGCCGCCGCCGTCCGGACCGCCGCTGGACGTGGTGGTCGTCCAGGGCGGCCTGCGCGGCGGCCGCGGGCTCGACCTCGGCCGCACCAGCCAGGCGGTGTTCGACAACCACGTCCGCCTGACCGAGCGCCTGGCGCTGACCCCCGGCCCCCCGCCCGACCTGGTCATCTGGGGCGAGGGCGCGGCCGACGCCGACCCCCTGGCCAACCCCGACCGGCTCACCGAGGTCGCCAGGGCGGCCGGCGCCGCCCAGGCGCCGGTGCTGCTCGGCGCCACCACCAGGGTCGACCAGCGCCACCTCGCCACCGAGGCGCTGCTGTTCGCCCCCGACGGGCGGCTCAGCGACCGCTACCGAAAGCGCCGGCTGGTCCCCTTCGGCGAGTACGTGCCGCTCGCCGGGGTGCTCGGCCGGCTGGTCCCGGCCACCCGCCAGGGCGTCCCCTTCGACAAGGTGCCGGGCGAGCAGCTCGAGCCCATGGCCGTCGACGGCGTCGGCGTCGGCGCCCTGATTTGCTGGGAGTCCGCCTATCCCGAGGACGCCCGCCAGCTCACCAACGACGGCGCCAGGATCCTGCTGGTGATGACCAACAACGCCTCCTTCGGCGACGGGCCGGGCTCGGCCCAGCACCTCGCCTCCAGCCAGCTCCGCGCGGTCGAGGAGGGGCGCAGCGTGGTCCACGCCGCCGTCACCGGGATCAGCGCGGTGATCGGGCCCGACGGGCGTACCAGCTCGCGGACGGGGCTGTACCAGCAGACGACGGTGCGGGCGCGGGTCCTGCCCGGGCAGGGGACGACGCCGTACGCGCGGTTCGGGCGGGAGATCGAGGCGGGGCTGGCCGGGGTGGCGGTCGTGGGGGTGCTCGGTGTCGCGCTGCTGGGGTGGAGACGACGGCGCGCCGTGGCGGGGGGGGGGGGGGGGCGCCCCCCCCCCCCCCCCCCCCCCACCCCACCGGGGCGGGGGGGGCCCCCCCCCCCCCCCCCCCCCCGG
>Ga0081538_10001742_pt1 | contig 22116 bp, 26 predicted proteins | sample TabmetS5T2R1_FD_71022 | JGI IMG/M metagenome (GOLD analysis project Ga0081538, IMG submission 71022) | Tabebuia heterophylla rhizosphere microbial communities from the University of Puerto Rico - S5T2R1 | ecosystem: Host-associated > Plants > Roots > Rhizosphere ...
ATCGTTGACGCCGGTGACCGTGGTGCCCTCGCTCCCGGGAAAGTCGATGGGGGTGAACCTGCCGCTCCGCATCGCGAAGCCGCGGAGCCGCCCGGTCTCGTAGTACGCGTAAGGGTCGGGGCTGGGGCCTGCCTCGATGAAGGCACCGACGACTTCGCCGCGATCGTTGACGCCGAGGGGCTGGGTGAGGGCGGCGCCAGGGGCGTCGATCGTTGTCACGTCGCCGCGATGGGACACGAACCCATGGACCGTCCCGAAGGGCAGCCTGCCCCGCGTGCCCGGGACGGCGTCGGCTTCGATGTATTGGCCCACGACCTCGGACCGGTCGTTGAGGTCGTAGGCCAGGGTGAGACGAGCACCGGGGACATCGATCCGGGTGTACCTGCCTCGGCTGTCGCGGAGGACAGCGTGGTTTCCCTCGATCGGGTCGAAGCCCGGGGAGTCGGGCATGGCACCGGCCTCGTAGTACGCACCCACGGCGTGGCCCCGGTTGTTGATGCCGAAGTACGTGGTCGCTCGGGGATCGGACGAGGCGTCAGAGGGTGGGGCCAAGGGTGTGAAGTCACCCCCGCGCAACACCAGGTTGCCGCATGTGTCGGCTGGCGACAGCTCGCTGACCGCGCCACGGCCGGGCTCCGCAAGAGGGTCTGTCCCGTCGATCGACGAGCAGGCCCCGGTCAGCACCGACAAAGCGACGGCGGCCCCGAGCGCCATCAGCCCACGCGTCGTCACATGTGCTCCAGCTGGCGAATCCACGCTGCCGTCCTTCCGAACGTCGAAGGGGTGCCCACTCGGTCGCTGTTCGGATCTGCGTCGACGGCCGGATCAGTCCACCTACGGCGGTCGGAACGGCTCACTGGCCGCTGACGTCATCCGACATGCCGTTCGGATTCGTAGGAGTGGCTGGATCGGTCGTGCGTCTGCGACGGCTACACGGCTTGCGGGCTGACGCCTGGACCGATCCCCTTACACACCGGTCAGGAGATCAACGATGCGAAAGACCCTTCTCTCCCTCGGGGCCACTGCAGCCGCAGGAGCGACCGCGCTCGTGCTGACCACCGCTGCCTCCCCGCCGAACGCCGAGGACGGGTCCGACACGGCGACCGTCTGCAACACAGGCAACGGCGAGAACACGTGCGTCGCCGACTTGGACTTCGACCTCGTGTCCGCGAGACCGGCGAATGACAAAGAGGCGCACGTACCGATCTGGTTCACGTTGAGCATTGGCGGCGCCGAAGCCGCCGGCTTCTAGCCCTCACCGGGTGACGCCGACCGACCCTACAAACCAGTCAGGAGATCACCATGGGAATGCGACGGACCCTTCTGACCCTCGGGACCGCCGCCGCGGCCACCGCAGCGATCGCCCTCACGCTCGACCCTGGCACCTCCCCCGAGGAGGGCCGCCGTCAGGCCGACGAGAGTGCCGAGATGAGGGTCGCCCGTGTCGAAAGGAGCCCGGAGTCCGGGTCCGAGTACGCCTACGCGTGGCCCAAGAAGTACACGGGCGTTGGCCTCAAGGCCGACTCCAACGAAGTGGCGGTCGAGTAGTGACCGATCGCGGGCAGTCGCTCGTGGCGCGGGGGCGCGGCCTTCGTCGTCGGTCCGAGCACCATGGTTGACGCCGCGGCGGCCTCACGCACTTCGAGTCGGCCGTTGACTGGCGAGGACGGTTGCCGCAGCGCGTCACTCCCCGACGATGCGCCTCGCCGCGTTCGTGAGGTCCTCGATCGGGCCGGCTACTCGGGCCAGCGAATTGCGGAGGCGCTCGGGGTGGACGACATCCGGGCGCTCGACGGGGTGCCGGGGCCCGTGCTGGTCCGTAGGGTCGGCGAGGAGACCCCCCTCGAGCTGCTCATCCGGCTACTTCTCCTCGGCGTAGGTGTCGAGCGCGACGGCGCCCGCACCGCCCTCCGTCCCATGACGATCGAGGCGTGGGAGGCGCTCGGGCTGATCGAGACCACCTCTGGGTTCGTGCGCGCGACGTACCGGCTGGTGCCGCATGACGACCTGCTGCTCCTCAGCGACTGGCCGGTGTCCCCGATGCGGCCGCTTCGGCCCGACCACGTGCTCGGGCCGAACCCGTCGGCGTCGCTGCTCGCCAACGCCACGGTCAGGCCGCGCGTCACCTCGGCGCTGGACATCGGAGCCGGGTGCGGGATCCAGTCGCTACTCGCCGCCCGCCACGCGGATCGGGTGGTCGCGAGCGACTTGAACCCGCGGGCCGTCAGGATCGCGTCGTTCAACGCCGCGCTCAACCACGTCGCTGTCGATTGCATCGAGGGCGACCTGTTCGAGCCCGTGCGCGGCCAGCGGTTCGACCTCGTCGTCTCGAACCCGCCCTTCGTGATCTCGCCCACTGCCAGCTTCCTGTTCCGCGACAGCGAGCTGGGGGGTGAAGGGATCGGGCGGGCGCTCATCTCGAACGTCGCCGGCCTGCTGAACGAGCGAGGCTTCTGCCAGCTGCTCACGAACTGGGCGCACATCGAAGGCGTCGACTGGCGCGAGCGCATCGAGCAAGCGTTCCAAGGCTGCGGCTGCAACGCCTGGGTGCTGGCGGTCCATCACGCCGAGCCGGACATCTACGCCAGCCGCTGGATCCAGCACCTGGAGCGGACCCCTGAGGCCGTCGGCGGTGCCCTCGATGAGTGGATGCGCTACTACGAGCGCGAGCACATCAGTGGGATCACCTGGTGCGTGGTCACCATGCGCCGAGCCACCGGACCTCGGACGTGGTTCCAACTGGACGAGCTGCCTGGGGCGATCCACTCCCCCGTCGGCGACCATCTCCTGCGCTGCTTCGACGGCCGGGAGCTCCTCGATGGCCTCGGCGACGACGCGCTGTTGGACCTGCGCCCCCGCGTAGCGCCGGAGACCCGTCTGGAGCAGCAGTTCACTCCCGCACCCGAGGGCTGGGCCCCCGGTGAGGCGCAGCTGCGACTGATCGGTGGGCTTCCCCTCGATCTCGCGGTGGACACGGACGTCGCGAACCTCCTGGTCCGCTGCGATGGGAGCCTGTCGCTGCGCGAGCTGCTCGTGCGCGCGGCAAGAGCCACCGGCGCGCCCGCCGACACCGTCGCCCGCAAGGGCGCCGCCGCGACGAGACATCTGATCGAGGCAGGTTTCCTCCTACCCAGATAGCCCTTCCAGGCTCGCCCGGAGGGTGGAAGGCGGCGGCACCCATTGGCGACCGCCACGAAAGGTCGCAGCTGATCCTCGTCCGTTCACCCCGATACCCGCCCACGTCGAGCCGCGATCAATTTGACGCTGCGGCCGACGTCCTTTGCATTCCGTTTCGTATGCTCTGACCTGGGAAGAACTCCTTGACACAGCGGGCTCCAGGAGTCCTAGGGTGGGTTTCGCGTGATGTCACGTCTCCCACATTGCGCCGAGCAATAGCGACATGAGCAGGTCCCTTGGTCGCCGTGTGGCTGTCGCCTGCCGTCGTAGCACTCACGGCAGGAAGAAAGGGTGAAAGCGATGTCCTTCTTTTCTGATGTCAAAACGGTCGAAGCGCGAGTGCAGGAAGCGATGCAGGACGGTCCGGTCACGCCGTACTACACGCTGCCGCTTGACAAGGTCTACGAGGTACTGAACGGGGCCTTGGCATCCGAGATCATCTGTGTGCTTCGCTACAAGCAGCATTACTACATGACGACGTCGATCCACCAAGACCAACTGCAAGGCATGTTCAAGGAGCACTGGGAGGACGAAGAGGAGCACCTCCAACGCATCGCGGAGCGCATCAAGCAACTCGGCGGCGTTCCTAACCTGGATCCGAACGACGTTTCGACGCGGGCGTTTTCGAGGTTTGAGAGCGGCCACACACTTGCCGATCTCCTCAAGCAGGATCTATTGGCCGAACGGGTCGTCATCAAGTTATACGGCGATATCGTCGCCTTCTTCGGTGACGCTGACCCGGTAAGTCGGCGGATGTTCGAAGATATCCTCGAAGACGAGCAAGATCACGCCGACGAAATCGCCGACCTGCTCTACACGGTCGATCCGGAAACCGGCAAGACCATCGAACAGTTCACGGGGGATTCCACGTTCAAGCGCGTGAACCTCTCGTAAGCCCGATGGGAAATGTCAGATGGAACTAGAAGCAGTTTCGGCGATCAGTACGTACTTCCGCGTCTGTGACGGGTGCGCGTTCGGTTCGCCGATACCAAGGCCGGTCCGGGCGACATCGTGTTGCTGCTGTCGCCGTGGCCCGAGAGCCTTTGGGCCTTCCGGCGCATCTGGAACCGCGTCGCGGCCGTCGGCCGGGTGGTCGCGATCGACCTGCCGGGGGTTCGGCCACTCCGATGGTCGGCCGGAACTGATCGCCCCGCACAGCTCGGGAGTGTTCCTCGCCCGCTTGATCGATGAGTGGGGCCTGGGGGCTTCGCACATCGTCGGCCCGGACGTCGGCACGGCTGCTACGTTTCGGGCCCCGGCGGCCGAGAGGCCGGGGTCACCCGGACTCCTGGTCCTGCTCCACGACCACTCGGGCCAGCTTCTTCGGTGCGACCAGGGTGTAGGAGGTGCGAATCCACTCCTCGATCTCCCGCCACCGGTTGGCGCCCGTGGGGCTCGGGATGCTCAGGGAGACCCAGCCGTGTCGGCCCAACCCGTAGCCCGTGGGTTCGGCGCCGGGATCGGTCGCAACCACAGCGGCGGCTTCCTCCATGGTCAGCTTGACGCTGATGCTGCTGGCATCGGGCGCGCTGAAGATGAATGTCTTCCCCCTTACTCGGAAGGTGGGCTCTCCGTCCCACGCCTCGACATCGACCCGTACGGCCTCCGGGAGCCGGGCGACGACCTCCTCGAGCCGGTCCATGTTGGTCATTGCTGGGCCTTCGGTGGTGCCTGAACGCTCCAGATGCGACCGTCCGGATCCCGAACCTGCATCTCCTGGGTCCCCCAATGGGTGTCCTCGAACGGCTTCACCACCTCGACCGGTGGTCCGGGACGGCACGTCTCGGCATCGCTGACCCGCACCAGGACATGCAACTGCACGGCCTGCTCCGCCGGCACTTCCTCGACGAAGACGTAGGGCCCGTCGCCGCAGCGCAGCATGCCCGACCCGTGATCGGTCTCGAACTCGATTTCGAAGCCGAGCTCGCGGAAGAACTTGGCGGCCCTCCCCCAGTTGTGCGTCTCGACATAGATGCCTTCAATGCCCTCGGTAGCCATCACTCCTCCTCTGCTTCGTCGACTGCCCCTGGGTGTCGAGATAGGCCCGCAACGCGTCAGCGACGAGCGCCGACAGCGACCGCTCCGTATCGATGGCGTGATGCTTCACGTCTCGGATCAAGTCGATGGGGAGGTACACGTTGAACTGCTTCACCTCGTCCCGGGGCATGCGAGTATCCTAGCAAGCTAACAGGTGAGCTGATTCTCGTCGGGTGAGATCGTCCCTCTGATGCCCACCCATGTCGTCGCCGTGCGCGCCGGCATCCACCCTCGGGTCGTGGCGCCGATCTACACGCGAGCACTCGACGCCAACAACCGGGGCCAGATCGTCGGCGATTACGGCACCCCTCCCACGGGCAAGCCCGACCCGACGCCCGGGGATCCCGGACCGACTCTGGACGCGACCCACGCTGGGACATGAACGGAGTCCTGCCGTGAGCTCGCCCGCTCCGTAGCGGGAATATGGAAAGCTCACTGCCCAGAGTCACGCAAGCGCGGGGGCTCAGGCTGCCGATGCGCGACGTCTCGAACTCCGGCCCTGACCCCACAGAGACCCATGGCCCTCAACGACAGGCAGGAAGCCCTGAACGACACCGCGCCGGCCGATTACTCCGACCTGCGTGCGCTGTTCATCAACTGCACTCTGAAGCGGTCGCCGGAGGTGTCCAACACCGAGGGCCTCGCCGACATCTCGATGGCGATCATGAGGGCCAACGACGTGGCGGTCGACCGGGTGCGAGCGGTCGACCACGACATAGCTACCGGGGTCTGGCCAGACATGACCGAGCACGGCTGGCCGTCCGACGAGTGGCCCCCCATCTTCGAGCGGGTCCTGGCCGCCGACATCCTCGTGGTGTGCACCCCGATCTGGCTAGGCGAGAAGTCGTCGGTGTGCACGAGGGTCATCGAGCGCCTCTACGGCAACTCCCACCTGCTCAACGACGCCGGCCAGTATGCCTACTACGGGCGGGTCGGCGGCTGCCTCGTCACCGGCAACGAGGACGGCGTCAAGCACTGCGCCATGAACGTCCTCTACTCGCTCCAGCACCTCGGATTCACCATCCCGCCCCAGGCCGACGCCGGCTGGATCGGCGAAGCCGGGCCGGGGCCCTCGTACCTCGATCCCGGCTCGGGCGGTCCAGACAACGACTTCACCAACCGCAACACCACCTTCATGACCTGGAACCTGCTCCACCTCGCCCGCCTGCTCAAGGACCGGGGTGGCATCCCCGCGCACGGCAACCAGCGCTCGGAATGGGACGCCGGCTGCCGTTTCGACTTTCCCAATCCCGAGCACCGCTGACGCTGCCCGTCGGCGTTGCCCGCATTCCGTGCTTCGGTCCTGGCGGCCGGGGTGCGCTCGGTTCTGCCTAGCGATCGCCGTGCGTTTGGATGTGGGCGGCGAGCTTGTCGAGCGCCATCCGCCATCCGGCGGCACCCGGGGACTCGCCAGGAACACCGGCGTGGGTCATCACCATCTTCGTGCGGCCACCCAAGTCTTCGAGTTGGACGCGCACCTCCGTCGTTGCGGGATGGCCCTCGGGCATGCCCATGTCCGAAGGCGACACCACGTTGCCGTCCTCGTCGGACATGGACTCGCTGTAGACAAGTCGCTCGTGCTCGACCACCTCGCGGTACTCGCCGGTGAACCACACCTGCATAGGCCCGTCCGGGGTCTGCACCTCCATGCACACCCGACGAGAGCCACCGACGCGCACGTCCATCTTCGCCACCGGGATGCTGGCGCCATCGGGGCCGTACCACGCCCTGAAGTGCTCCGGGTCGGTCCACATCTGCCAGATGAGCTCCACTGGGGCATCGAAGTTGCGTTCGATGACCACCGCGTCGCGGGAATCGTTGTCGTCAGCCATCGTGTGGATCCGCCTTTCGTCGCGGTGAGAGTCGTGCCAGGTAGTCATCCATCCGGTCGAAGCGGGCCTCCCACGCTGGCCGGTACTGTTCGGCCCAGGTCGAGACCTCCTCGAGCGCAGTGGCGTCGAGGGCGCAGGGTCGGTACTGGGCTCGCGCACCCCGCCTGACCAACCCGGCTCGTTCCAGCACCTTGATGTGCTTCGAGATGGCGGGAAGCGTCATCTCGAACGGCTCGGCGAGCTCGTTGACCGTTGCCTCGCCTGTTGCGAGACGGGCCAGGATGGCTCGCCGTGTTGCGTTGGCCAGTGCGGCGAACGTGTCGCTGAGCCGGTCGTCGCCCGTCGTTGTGGTCATGCCCTGGTTGAACTTTCCGTGGTGGCTAATTAACCAAGACGGAAACTAGGACAACCAATCGGCGGCCGTCAACTCAACCCGGGTCAGCCCGCGGCCAACGTGTCACACATCCGATGCCCGCCTGCGGTCGCCCCGTGCGAAACGGCGCGCGGCGGCGAGCATGGTGGCAATCAGGCGCGACTGCGGTCGTCGGCCTGCACGCTCTAGCGTGCGCGTCGCCCACTCCGGAAGATGGACACGCCGCCGGGACCGACCAGGAGACCCGCCAGGATCAAGGCGATCCCGAGGATCCACTGTCCCTGCACGAGCAGGATGATGCCCACGACGACGAGGATCACCGCGAGCACCCAAAGCAGAGTTGGGCTCATGGTGACTCCGTACCCCTCTGGCCGTCGGCCATTCGGGCCTGTGGGCGCGACCGATGAGTTCGGCGAGCACGGTTCGTCCTACCCCTGGCCGTTTGCACGGACCGAACCGACGTACGCCCGTTCCGGTCGGCGCCCCGGCTGGCCGACCTCCCGAGACGACTGAAGGGGGAAACCATGACCACGCCGGCCCCGCCCGTCACCGATCTCGACGACTTCGAGCGACAGCTCCACGAGCTGCGCAAGCGCGAGAAGGCGCACACGCGCGAGGGCGACGCGATCGCCGCGGCCCGGCGCCGGCTGCCCATGACAGAGGTGCCGCCCGACACCACGGTCATCGGCCCCGACGGCCCCGTGCCGTTCGGCGATGTCTTCGAGGGGCGGGACGAGCTGGTCGTCTACAGCCACATGTTCTACGACGGGCAGCCATGGGAGTGGCAGTGCGAGGGCTGCACCAGAAACTCCTGGCCGATGCAGGACGCCGCCGACGCGGCCGGGCTCAACGCCTACGGGATCAGCTTCGCCATCCTCGGCAACGGGCCGTACGAGGAGATCGCGGCATTCCGCGACTTCATGGGCTACACAGCGCCGTGGTACTCCAACGCCCACCTCGAACACCCCACCGTGGCCCACGAAGGCCGGATCGCCTGCTACCTGCGGCGGGAGGACAAGATCTACCTGACGTACTGGACGACCGCCCGGGGGGACGAGGTGCTCAGCCCCCTGTTCGGGCTGCTCGACATGACCGCGTACGGGCGTCGGGAGGAGTGGGAGGACTCGCCCGAAGGGTGGCCGCAGCTCCCGACCCATTCCTTCTTGCGCACCGACAAGCACGGTGCGCCGATGGGGCCGAGAAACGGCGGCCGACCGGTGTACCAGTGGACCCGCCCGGGCATCACGGGGGCCAGCGCACGAACCGCGTAGCACGATCGGGGTTTACGGGCCCAACGGGCGTCCGCAATACGGAACGGCCACGACCGAGCCGAACCACGCCAGCCAGCCAAGCGCGTTGGCCATCGACTCGCCCGTGCTCAGTCGTCGCCAGGCACCTCTGAGCGAACCGCCGGATCATCGGTGTCGTCGTCGAAGGTCACGTCGACCGACTGCTCGGGGCGGCGTTCCTCCTGCCGAACGATGTCCGACAAGGCCTGCTTGTCGGCCGGGGTCAGCGGCGGTTGGACAACGCTGCGGGGCCAGAGCCGCCGGGCGAGTACGACGTTCGTTTCGGCCGCGTAGAGCGCAACGCGAGTGCCGAGGAAGATCCACGACAGCAACCCCAGCACGGTGGCGAAGAACCCGTAGACCTCACTGGCGTTGCGGAGCTGGTGGCCCACGAGGTAGCCGCCGACCGCCTGGAGAAGCGTCCAGGCCACGCCGCCGATGACGGCGCCGGCGAGCAGCTGGCGTGTGGGGATCGCGCGTACGGTGGTTATCCGGAATGCGGCCACGAACAGGGCGACGTTGAGCGCTACGGAGGCGGCACCGGCGGCAACGCGGCCGGCCGTGAGCTCGCCGGTGAAGGTCGACGCGGATGCGAGGACGGAAGTGGCAACGAGGCCGACCCCACCGAGGCCGAGGACGACGACTCCGCGGACCATCCGGGAGACGAAGTTCGCCCGGTGAACGCCCGGGACGTTCCAAATCTCGGCCATGGCGTGCTGGGCGGCCTGAGTGACCCCGAAGCCCCCCCAGACAAGTCCCGCCACGCCGACGGCGAGAGCCACCCCGCTGCCTCGCAGGGATCCGAGCGAACGGACCAGTTGGTCACCCAGAATGGGGAAGTCGACCAGCGCCGATCGCATGACGGCGTCCTCGGCGTCCTGGTTGCTGCCGAGGACGAATCCCAAGATCGTGACAAAGAGCAACAACAAGGGGAAGACAGCCACAAACGCGATGTAGGTGAGCGAGGTCGCGAGCGTGCCACCCCGGTCGTCACCGAACTTGCGGATCACCGCCACCACGAACGCGACCGGGGTATGGCGCTGCTGGTACATGTCGACGGCCCGGACCGCCCGCTCGAACGGGTTCGTGCCTGCCGCACCAGCCGCCGGGGCAGCCTTGCTCACATCGGACATCTACCCGGCTTCGCGTCCCGCACTCACCTCACTACCTTGCAGAGCGCCAGCCGTCAGCCTGCGCTGGCCCCAAGACGCCGCCCTTCCACTTGGGCCGCTGGTCCGAATCGTCGACCCGACCCGGTCGGCGCCACGGACATCGCCTGATCAGTCGTCCAGCAGCAGCTCGGTGATCCCAGCAACCTCAGCTATGCGCCAAACCTTGGGCGATGCCTCGCGGATGTGAAAGCGCACCCCTGCCGCACCTGTTGCTGAGCGGGCATGGAGAAGCGCCGCCAGGCCGGACGAGTCCAGAAACGCGACACGGCCCGCGTCGACCGCTACGGATGCCGGCTGCGCCTCCAGGGCGTCTTGGATGGAGGCTAGGAACCGCTCGACAGTACGGCTGTCTAGCTCTCCATCAAGGATGATCGTGGCCTCGGCGCCGTCGTACCTCGCGTCGATCGAGAGCTGGGCCCGGTGGGGTTCCGCGTCCTCGGACATGCGACCCCTCCCGGGTACCCCACTCGGCGGGAGCTAGACCCGCCGAGTGGTCATCTGGCGGGTCGAGACGCATGGCGATCAACCGCACGCCGTAGGGAGATTGCGGATCATCCGATCTCGCCGCGGGTAGGCAACGATGCGACGCAGGTGCCGAACTGGCTGCCCTGTTCATTCGAAGACACTTCCGAGTCGGACAGCGGCGATGACGCCGCTGGAAGCATCGCGAAAGAGAAGGCTCCGCCATGTCTGAGATAGGCGATCCAGCCTCAGGGGACCCGACGTTGCCGTATCACTCGACCAACCCGACCGACCCCGACGTTCACCACCTCTACTCCGACTGCGCAACTGGCCAACGGATCCCGGCGGAGAACCGTGAGGAGGGTACAAACGGTCGGCCACTCTGCGACGAATGTCGACAGATGGGTCGCTAGGCCTGACGCCGAGCCACGGTTACGTTTGCTGAGGGCGTGGCCGGCGTCCTACATCGTCTCGCCCGGCAGGTTGCTTGCCTGTTCGATCCAGGAGACGAGCTGTTCCTCGTCGCGGTGGTCGTCTTCGTAGATGTCGAGGTAGCGCACCTCGTCGTGCTTGGACGCCTTGGGCGGAACGGGATCAAGCGAGGTCCCGCGGAAGAACTGGAGCTGGACATAGTTCGTGTAGCAGCGAAAGGCGAGGAACCAGCCCTCGCCTTCGTGGCCGTAGAACGGCTGATTCCACTTCACGGCCTTGTGCACATCGGGGACCGTGCGCACGATCAGGCCGTCGAGCCACTCGCCCAGCGAGCGCTTCCAACCCGGCATGGCTGCGATGTACGCCCGTACCGGCTCCTCACCCTCCCCCTTCGGGATCTGCGGGTTCCCGCCGGAGAGCAGTCTCGGTCCGGAGCCCGCGTCGCGGTCGCTGTCGGCGTTCTTGGTGCTGTCCGGCATCGGTGCTCGTCCTTCCTGCTCGTCGGTCAGGGACCAATCGCGCGTGGCGGTGGTCGGCGTCCCATAGCGGCCGCCTTGCACCCGCAGCGGGGATGCCAACCTACGGGGTCCCACCGGGTACTGCACCTGCTCTTGCTCTGGAAGCCTGAGTCGCTGCTCGCCCCGCTGCTATTCATCGAACGGCGCCACCACTCGGCGGAGCAGCGCGGCGAGGGCCGATCGCTCATCCGGATCCAACGCGCTCAGGATCGCGTCCTCTCGGCCGACGAGGTCGCTGATGGCCGCGTCGACGCGTCGGCGGCCTGGGGCCGTCAGCTGGACGCGAACGGATCGCGCATCCGTCGGGTCGGGGCGTCGACGAACGAGTCGGCGCGCTTCGAGGTGGTCCAATCGATTCGTCATCGTGCCGGAGGACACCATCGTCTGCGCGAGTAGCTGGCCGGGGGACAGCTGCATGGTGGGTTCTGCTCGGCGGAGTGCTGAGAGGACATCGAAGGTCCAGATCTCGAGGTCGTGCCGCGCGAACACGGTGGCGCGCTGGCGGTCCAGATGCCGCGCCAGGCGGCTGACGCGCGAGAGGACCTCGAGGGGCGAGACGTCCACGTCGGGAAGGACCCGACGCCAGCCAGCCACCAGCCGATCGACCTCGTCCTCCACAGCGTACCCTCCCAAGCCAACTCCCTTGACATCGAGACACTAGCATGGGAAGGTTCTCTTGATATCGAGAGAACGCTGCCCGACAGGCAGCCAGGAAGATGATGGCGGTCATGTGATCGAGACGAACGTCACCCTCGAGGCGGTCGCCGCGTTGGCCCCGGTGATCGCGGCTCGGTCCGACGAGATCGAGAGCGGTCGGCGGTTGCCACCGGACCTGGTGGACGAGCTGACGACGGCGGGCTGCTTTCGAACGTTGGTGCCCCGCAGCCACGGCGGCGCCCAGCTGGACCTGCCGATCGAGATGCGGGTGATCGAGGAGCTGGCGCGGGCCGACGGGTCCGTCGGGTGGACGGTGATGATCGGATGCCTGGCACCGGTGCTGTTCGGCCGGCTGCCGCGGTCGACGTTCGACGCCCTGTACGCCGGAGGCCCCGACGTCATCCTCGCGGGCACGGTCAAACCCTCGGGTGTTGCCACTCCGGTCGACAATGGGTTCCGCGTTTCCGGTCGGTGGGCGTTCGCCAGCGGCTGCCAGCACAGCCACTGGTTCGCCGCCCACTGCGTCGTGAACGACGGCCGCCAGCCGCCGATACGCATGATGGTCCTGCCGGCCGCCGAGGTCGAGATCGAGGACACGTGGTCAGTTGTCGGTCTGTGCGGCACCGGGAGCCACGACTTCGTCGTCCACGACGCCTTCGTGCGGGCAGAACGCAGCTTCGTGCTCTGGGACGAGCCGTGCCTCGACGTCGCGCTGTTGCGGGTACCGGAGCTGTCGCTCTCGTCGCTGAGAGGCGGTGCCGTGGCAGTCGGTGTCGCCGACGGGGCGCTGGGCGAGGTGACCAGCCTGGCCACGGGGAAGGTGCCGCTGTTCAGCGACGAGACCTTGGCGGCCAACCCCCTGTTCCAGAATCAGCTCGCCGACGCCGACGCCCAGCTACGCGCCGCCCGCTCGCTGCTGTATGCCGACGCCGAGAGGGCGTGGGCGACTGCGGTGGCCGGCACGCCGTTCACGCCCGAGCATCGGGCCCGGATCCGGGCCACCGCGACGTGGGTGACCAGGACGGCAGTGTCGGTGGTAGAGATGGCCTACGCGGCCGGCGGCGGAACGTCGATCTACTCGGCCAGCCCGCTGCAGCGCCGCCTGCGCGACATCCACGCCCTGACCCAGCACTTCGCCGTGAGGGCCGATACCCTCACCAAGGCCGGCGCCGTGCTGGCCGGCCAGGACATCGACCTCACGTTCGTGTGACAGTGAGGACCCGTGCCCGACACGACGATCACTTCCGCCGACGGAACCACGCTCGCAGCACGCTGGACGGGTCGCGGTTCGCCGCTGGTACTCGTGCATGGCGCCCTGGGGGACCTCGACACGTTCGCGCTCGTCGAGGGCCTGCTTGCCGAGCGGCACTCCGTGTGGGTCTACTCGCGTCGGGGGCGGGGCGGCAGCGGCGATGGCCCGGACTACAGCTTGCAGCGCGAGGTCGATGACCTGGTGGCCGTCGTCGCCGCCGCAGGTCACCGTGTCCACCTGGTCGGTCACTCCGGCGGCGCGGCGTACTGCCTCCTGGCGGCCACGCAGCTGCCGCGGTTGCGATCGCTCGTGCTGTACGAGCCGCCGCTTGGCCTGGAAGCGTTGGACCCAACGGTCATCGATGACGTGGAGGCCGCTCTCGATGACGGGGACCCCGATCGAGCCGTTGGCACCCTGTTCCCGGCTATCGGGGTCGCGGAGCACGAGCAGATGGCGCTCCGATCGCTGGAGCCTGTGTGGTCCAGGATCCGCGAGGGCGTCCGGTTGTGTCCTCGCGAGCTCCGAGCCGGGCTCGACGAGGGACTCGATCAGCGAACGGCGTTCGAGCCACCTGATGTCCCCACGCTCTACCTCCATGGCGAGGAGACGGACGCGCCGATCTTTCGGAGCCCCAGCGAGGTCGCCACGCTGTTCCCGAAGGCCCAGCTCCGCAAGCTTGCCGGACAACGGCATCTCGCGTTCGCCTTCGACCCAAGTTCGTTTGCCGAGGCAGTCCTGGCCTTCACCACGGCCAACGACCACTGAGCGAGCTGAGGAACCAGTTCGGACCGGACACTGCAACCGAGGCGACCATACCGAGGGTTGTCGTTCGACAACGGGGCGGCACGGGTCAGGCGCCACGCGTCCGAGCGGTCACCGGGCGGGTTGGAACCGGAGCGGCAGATGGCTCGGCCCGCTGATGCCGGTGGCCTGGCGCCAGGAGGGTTGCCCGTCGAGCTGGATGTTGCGGAGCCGGCCGGGCAGGACGCGGAGGGCCTCCTCCATCTCGGCGCGAGCCAGGTTCGCACCCAGGCAGTAGTGCGGGCCACCACCAAAGGTCAGGTGGGGGACCCGGTCGGCGGTGACGTCGAACGCCCCGGCGTCGTTGTACACGGACTCGTCCCGATTCGCCGACGCCGTGCTGAGGAACACCAGGGTGCCGGCGGGGACGGCCCAGCCACCGACCTCGAGGTCCTCCGTGGCGATCCGGGGAATCCCGACGACCGCGCCCGCCAGTCGCATGACCTCATCCACGGACCGGGGCGCCAGGTCGGGCTCGGCGGCGAGCCGGTCCCACTGGTCCGGGTGATGGCAGAAGGTGATCATGGCGCGCCCTAGCTGGTTCCGGGTGGTGTCGTATCCCGCGAACAACAGGCCGGCGATCATGGCCCGGAGCTCTCCCTGGCTCAGCCGGTCGTTGTCCTCGGACGCCTCGACCAGGCTGGTGACCATGTCGTCACGGGGGTTTGCCTGGCGATCCTCGACAAGTTCGTCGACGTACGCGCCTAGCTCGTTGGCTGCCTGTTCCACGTCGGCGAGGCGGGCACTCAGCTCCAACGACAGCAGGTAGGTCAGCGTCTCGCCCCACTTGGCGAACCGTGGGTGGTCATCGCGGGGCACGCCGAGCACCTCACAGATCACCTGGACCGGGTAGCGGTCGGCAAAGTCGGCCATGAACTCGCAGTGGCCGTCGCCCGCGAACTCGTCGACCAGCTCATCGACGAGGGACCGCATCACGGCCCGGTGCCGATCCGCGGCCCGCGGCGTGAACGAGCGTGCGACGAGCCGCCGGAGGCGCGTGTGGTCGGGGCCGTCCATGGCGATCACCGTGTCGCCCAGCATCCCCGCCAGTGGCCCGTCCCCCGCTCTGAACCCGGACCAGGTGCGGCACCGCAGTCACCAGCCGCGGGTCGGCCAGCAGGGCCTGCACCTCGCGGCGGCGCAGCACGCTGGTTCCCAGAGGCGTGCGCACCACAGCGGTCCGCGCTCGCAGCTCGTTCACGATCGGCTCGGGATCCGCCTGCACCGCAGGGTCGAACCAGTCGAAGAACGGAGCCTCCGCGAGTCCCCGCACCGCATCCATCCCCCCTTCGTACCAGGCCCCCGGCACGCAGGGGATCCCGCAGCCGATCCCGCTGTTGTTCGCCCCGGCGCCGACGGCCAGCCGGCCTTCCGCGAAGCTCGTCGCGCCCTTGACGAGACATCGAGCCACGGATCCCCGAGCCTGCCGATGAGTCTGGTCTCTGACCAGCGTCTGAATCGTTGGGCAATGACCACCCCGCACGGGTGGAACGTCTGATCTCTGAGTGGCGGCTTCCGCCGCTCCACATGGACAGGATGGTGAAACCGCATGGATACCTCGGACGCACCAGCCAGCGACGTGCCCACCCTGTACGAGTGGGCCGGTGGGTATTCGGCGTTGCTGCGTATGACCCGGCTGTTCTACGAGAAATACGTCCCGGCCGACCCGCTGCTGGCACCGCTGTTTGCCGAGATGGCCCCGGACCATCCCGAGCGCGTCGCCTCCTGGCTGGCCGAGACCTTCGGCGGACCCAAGCGGTACACGGAGAGGTACGGCGGTTACGACCGCATGGTGTCGCAGCACGTGGGCAAGGCACTGACCGAGGAGCAGCGTGCTACCTGGGCCCGGCTGATCATCCGTTCGGCGGATGAAGCCGGCCTCCCCACCGACCCCGAGTTCAAGGCGGCGTTCGTGTCCTACATCGAGTGGGGCACGCGGATCGCGGTGGAGAACTCGACACCCGGCGCCACGCCGCCCATGCACATGCCCGTGCCGCGTTGGTGGTGGGTGTGCGACGCCACGCCCGGATCGCGGGTATCCGCCCTGGCCACCAAGGTCGGCGACGAGGCGCCGACCCAGGTCCCGGGACCCGACGAACCGATCGACTTCACCCACATCAAGGCGCTGTTCCGCCGCACGGATCGCCAATCGATGAGCTTCGCGTTCGACCTGTGGTCCCACGACGATGTCAGCCGCCACGCGGATGCCATCGTCCAGCGTCTCGAGGCGGGCACGATGCCCTGCGACGAGCCGTGGCCACCAGAACGCGTCGACGTCTTCAAGCGCTGGATCGCCGCTGGCAAACCCGACTGACCCCCGGGTACCTCACCCCGAGTGGCGAACCGCAGCGGCGAACGTCGTCACCGATCGATCTGCTGCAGGGTCCAGGCGTTGCCGTCGGGTCATTCTGCGGTCCGCGTGCTGAGGGTGAGCCATACGGCTGTGGCCAGCGCGGCCAAGCCGGCCAACACGGCTACGTGGCCGGTGGGGTTGCCGAGGTCGAGCCACGGTTCCTGGATGGCGCGCACGACGTGGGTGAGTGGCACGGCGTTGGCGATCGTGCTCATGGGGTCGCCCATGGCGTCGGGGGGTGGGCCGGCGCCGCCGAGCAGAAAGAAGGGGAAGAACAACAGCATGCCCAGGCCCTGGGCGGAGCGGGCGCTGGGCAGCGCCATGCCCAGTGCGATGCCAATGCTGATGAAGGCGATCGCCCCGAGCAACGTGCCGACCACGACGCCTATCAGGTTGTCGGGCTCCGGCAATCCGTACACCAGCTGGCCGGTGGCCAGCAGGACGGCGACGGCGACCATGGTGATGACCATGGCGACGATGGCCCAGGCCGCCGGGAGCGCCCAGCGCGGGTAGCGGCTGACATCGAAGCGCCGCAGCACGCCCCGTTCGCGATAGGACGCCAGGTGGACGGGCAGCATGACCAGGCCGATGGCGGCAATGACGACACCGATGTAGGCGGCGACGTAGTAGTCGGAGGGAAGGGCGCCCTCGAAGTTGGGGTCGTCGTCATCGAAGACGCCGCCGAGGATCAGCACGGTCAGCACGGGGAACGCGAAGACGAACGTCAGCACCATGGGCTCCCGCACGAACAGCTTCAGCTCGGTGGTGGCCAGTCGCAGCAGCGCACGCATCACGACACTCCTTCGAGAATGCGGCCCGGCGCGGGGCCCGGCCGGCGGCCGGCGTCGGAGTCGTTGATCAAGGCGATGAGCGCGTCCTCCAGGTCCGGGTGGTGGACCCGGAGATCGGGTGGCCCGAGGCCGTCGTCGCCCAGCACCGACGCGCACACGGGCGCGATCAGTTGGTTGGTGCCGATGACCCGAATCCTCTCGCCGTGGCGCTCCACTCGGTCGACACCGGGCAAGCCCGCCACGGCAGCCGGGTCGAACGACACCGGTGGCGTGAACGTCAGCATGGTCGAGTGGGCGTGGCGGGAGATGAGCTCCACTGGGGTGCCGGCGTCGACGATGCGCCCAGCTCGCATGACGGCCACCCGGTCGCACAGCGCCTCGGCCTCGTCCATGAAGTGGGTGACCAGCACGACTGTGGTGCCTCGGTGGCGGACGTCGCGGATGGCAGCCCAGACCTCGCCGCGGGCCAGGGGGTCCAGGCCCTGGGTGAGCTCGTCGAAGAACACCACCCGCGGACGGTTCAGCAGGGCCAGCGCGATGAACAGACGCTGCCGCTGCCCGCCCGACAGCGAGGCGAAGCTCGAACGCCGCAGCCGGGTCAGGTTCCACGCTTCCAACAGCCGGTCGGCCGACCGGCGATCCCCGTCACCGAACAGCAGCACCGCCTCGTCGACCCGCAGCCGGTCGGGCAGAGCGGACGCCTGCAACTGGCTGCCGACGAGCATCCGCAGCCCCGAACCCGCGGTCCGCGGGTCCAGGCCCAGGACCCGCATCCGACCGCGGTCCGGTCGACGCAGGCCCTGCAGGCACTCCACCGTCGTCGTCTTCCCAGCACCGTTCACCCCGAGGATGCCGAAGATCTCGCCTTCGGTCACCGTGAATCCCACGTCGTCGACCGCCAGGCGGGTGCCATAGCGCTTCGAGAGCCCCTCCACCTCGATCACCATCGACATCGACGTCCTCCCGGCAGTTGGCTCCAACAGCAACGAACGGACCACGCGCCACTTGGTCGACCGCCCCACAGTCGCTCCGTCGCAGAGGCTGGGACCATGGACCGGGCGTCATGGTCCACAGCGCCCAGCGCCGGCAGGACGGGTTGGTGATGCGGACAGTTGTGCCCCCGGCGCTCACCCGACACCGACGGCTCGCTTCATGGGAGCGGTGCGAGCGCGACTGGCGTCCTCACGGAGGATGGAGTTGAGGAGCTCGAGATCGTAGCGTTCGAAGGCGTCGAGGTAACGGGCGAGCAGCTCCCGTTGTGACACATCATCGGGTGGGTATGGATCGGTCTCGCTGGGCCTGCGAGCGGCCAGCGTCGAGCGGGCTCGTTGGAGCGCGCTGTTCACCGACGCCACGGTCGTGTCGAGGAGCTTCGCGACCTCGGCAGCCTTCCACCGCAGGACGTCCCGCAAGATCAGCACCGCTCGTTGGCGGGGTGGGAGACCCATCAATGTGGCGAGCGCGAGCCCGACGGCCTCGCGCTCGATGGCCGCCTCGACGGGGGGCCTGACCGCGGCAGCGACGGGACCGGTGGTGGTCGCCCCGGCGACCATGGCGCGCCCCCGGGCCGACGCGGGCACAGGGGTCAGGTGGTCGGCCACCGTCTCGATGTACCGCACATGGCGCTGCCTGGCGCGGAAGCTGTCGAGGCACACGTTGAGGGCGATGCGATAGAGCCACGATCGCAGCGCGGCTCGGCCCTCGAAGCGGTCGAAGCCACGCCAGGCTCGCACCAGCGTCTCCTGCACAGCATCTTCGGCCTCGCACGATCCGAGCATCCGACCACAGAGAACCGTCAGCTCCGCCCGATGCTGCTCGAGGCGACGCTCCACCGCCACGGCACATGTCGGGCGCGGTTCCTGTCGGGCCTCATCGTCGTGCGCCAGTGGCTTGACCGTGGGCTCATCCCTCCGGCACTTGTCGCGCATCCTCGACGGCTCCGCTGACGATTCCGAGTCCAACTCGAAGCGATGGTCGAACGCCGCTGGCCTCCGGCGCTTGGACCGAGTTGCGCGTTTGGGCGCCGGCCTTCAGCGCGTCGACGGGTGCAGCAGCTCGCGCAGCCGGGTCGGGCTGGCGCCGAGCTGCGCCACCGCCGTGCGCGTGAGGTGGCTGTGGTCTGCGAACCCACACGTCGCCGAGATCGTGGACAGGTCTCGCTCTCCCTGCTCGAGGAGGTCAAGTGCCGCCCGCAAACGTGTCCGCGCCCGATACTGCCGGAGGGTGACGCCGGTCGCCTCGTGAAAGATCCGGCTCAGGTGGAACGGCGAGCAACCGACGTCGCGCGACAGGTCGATGAGACTGAACGAGGCATCGGCCTGGTGGAGCACCTCCAGCACTTCAGCCGCGATCTGGCGGTGACGAGCGGCTGTCGTGGATCGACGACCTGCGGCCGGCGCCGAGTCCACCTCCAATGCCGCCCCGATCACTTCGACGGTCCGCATCTCCACGTCGTCCGAGTGCGCTCCCATCCTGAGATCGCGGCGAAGGAGGCGGTGTAGGAGGTCGAGGCGAGCGTCGACAAGCCGTTCTCCGGAGGGCCAGTCCGCACCGTCGACGGCATCGAATCGGTCCACATCGACGTAGACCGCTGTCGAGGCGTGGGTGCGGGTGACCCCGAAACCCAGCACTTCCTCGCCGGGACGGCGGAAGCTACCGGAACCTCCGTCGACGAACTGGGTCACGCGGCCGGTCTTCAGCCGATAGGCACCGGCGATGGGCAACAGCACGCCGAACGAATCGGCGTACAGCTGATCGGTCCACTTCTCCGAGCCGTAGTCACAGCGACGGGACTCGATCTTGATTCCACCGCCCGTCCAGAGCTCGGTGTGCGTGCACTCGACTGTCACGACAACGGGCCCGTGCAGTGGCGCCGGACGATGGCGCGGCGCTCAGTACGGACGCCGACTGCCCCGCGCGAACATGATGAACGGCGCATCGGCGAGGCCGTCGACCGGCGGGGGGGTCTCATCGACGATCGGGTGCTCCTGCGGTCCGGACCCTCGACATACCGGGGGCTTCGAGTCACCGGAGACGAAGCTCCACCACTGTGTGTGCTCGCCGGGCGGCGTCGGCCGGGCAATCCAGCGCCACGCCGCTCGAGCCTAATCGGAGGGTGCGCGATCACTCCGGCGGATTCTTGGCGTCACGGTCCCGATCCTCGCCCGGCGAGGCCACCAACGGCATCCAGGTAGCGGACCTCGTTCGGAAGCAGCTGCCAATGCCGGCGGAGCCGTGATCGGGTGTTCGAGGATCCTGACGATAACGTCAGTGTCGGGCGTCACGCCGCGGTGCGACCGCGGGGAGTTGCGGGCCCGAGGGTCCGGCTCCGACGACCCAGGGAGGGAGCGATGTCCTACGCCACCGGACGGACCTACCACGACGCCGACAGCCACGTGATGGAGCTGCGCGACTGGTTGGAGCCGTACGCCGACCCCGGGATCCGCGAGCGACTACGGCCGCTCGACGTGGGACGCGGGGGCGGGGAGCTGGCGGCCCGCGCCGTCGCCGAGGCGGAGGCCCGGCGCAGTGATCCGGACGCGGCGGCCGCCCTCGAGGACCGGCTCATGCAGGCCAAGGGCTGGTCGGCGCTGGGCGCCTTCGACCCCGGCGAGCGCAGCCGCGCCCTCGACCTGCTCGGCTTCGACCGGCAGCTCGTGTTCCCCACGTTCGCTAGCACGCAGTTCGCGTCCACGGATCCCGACCTCCTCTACGGTGGCGCCTCCGCGCTCAACCGGGCGATGGCCGACTTCTGCGCGGCCGACCGGCGGCTGCTGGCCGTCGCGTCCGTGCCGCTGGCCGACCACGAGCGGGCGGCGCAGGCCGTCGACGAGGCAGTGAGGCTCGGGTGCAGCGCCGTGATGGTGCCGTCCGCGGCGCCGCCGGACCGCTCGCCGAGCCATCCCGACTACGACGCCGTATGGGCCCGCATCCAGGACGCCGACGTGCCCTTCATGCTCCACATCGGAGGAGGCGGCCGGCTGCTCGACCCCGTGTTCCACAACAACGGGAATCCCGTCACCGACTTCCTGGGGGGTGGCGAGAACGTCCGCTCCAAGGACTACATGGCGATCCACCACCCGCCCGAGACGTTCCTGGCGGTGCTCGTGCTGGATGGGGTGCTCGAACGGTTCCCGCGGCTGCGGGGCGGCTGCATCGAGCAGGGCGCCCTGTGGGTGGTGCCCTGGCTGCGCCGGCTCGACATCGCTCAGGCGACGTTCCAGCGCACCGAGCCTGCCTTGGCGCTGCCGCTGAAGGCGTCGGACTATGTGCACCGCCAGGTCTGGTTCACACCCTTCCCCACCGAGCCCGTGGGCTGGATGATCGATCAGGCCGGAGACGACCTTCTGCTCTTCTCGTCGGATTACCCGCACCCCGAGGGAGGCCGTGATCCGCTGGCCCGCTTCCAGGCCAGCCTCGAGGGGTGCCCCGGTGCCGCCCAGGACAGCTTCTACGCCGGGAACTTCGCCGAGATGATGGGCCCGGCGGTGATGGGACCGGTCGCGGCGTGAGCCGGATCGAGCCCCACTGATCGACGATCCGGGAGGCCATTGCCGATCGCCACCCGACCCGAAAGGCTCGACCGCGCGATGTCACGACAGCTCATGATCCCGGCCGCAGACGCTCGGCTCTATGCCGTCGACGCCCCGGGCGGCACGCCTGCCCTGCTCTTCCTCAGCGGCGGCTTCGGCACCGTGCAGAACTGGAGGCGCGTCATCCGCCGTCTCGACGGGAAGTACCGCACGGTGCGGTTCGACGCGCGGGGGCGCGGGAAGTCGGCCAGATCGGCCGACTACTCCGTACAGGCGGCCGTCGACGACATCGGACGGGTCATCGACGCGACCGGTGTCGAACGCCCGATCCTCGTGGGGTGGTCCTACGGCGCCACGATCGCGGTCCGATACGCGGCCCAGCACCCGGTGGGGGTCGGCGGACTGGTGCTCATCGACGGTGCCTACCCGATCGCGATG